>Ga0210391_10002293_pt1 | contig 16659 bp, 12 predicted proteins | sample IncBWC12OmetaG_FD_160573 | JGI IMG/M metagenome (GOLD analysis project Ga0210391, IMG submission 160573) | Forest soil microbial communities from Barre Woods Harvard Forest LTER site, Petersham, Massachusetts, United States - Inc-BW-C-12-O ... | reverse complement strand
GGACACGGAAGTGTTCTCACGGGCGTGCTCATAGAAAATCCCCGCCACCCACTTCAGCCGCGAATCCGCCGTACCCGACTCGAGACGCACTTCCTGCACGAGATTTCGCTGCTGGTCGCTGTTGTACTCGGGCGCACTCACTCCGGGAGGCGGATAGGGAAAGTCCGGATAGGTGCCGCCGAAGAGATACTGTGCACGGTCGAGCATCGTCGCATCGGTGGTCGAGTGCTGATTGCGATAGAAGTACGAAGTGTTCGAGATCAGGCGGATCGCGCCGAAACTCCAGACGACCTTCACCGCCGGCAGATAGAACTTATCCGTGTCCGGGCTCGCGATCGCATTGCCGTTGTTGAATTCGTTGGCACTCAGATTGGACAGTTCCTTCCAGTAGTACTCGGTGTCATTCAGGTACTGCTCCTGATAGTAGAGGGAAGGCGTGATCGAGAGATTGTCGTTCCAGGCGTAGGTGAGCGCGCCACGCAGGGTGCTCGTCCGCTCCCAGTTCGAGTCCCCATCGATGTTGTCGCCATTGGCAAAGTTGACGCGATTCACCCAGCCGCCATCGCGCCTGATCGAGGCGCCCACGCGAAATCCCAGCGTGCCGTCGATGATGGAGGATCCAGCCGCGGCGCCCACCTCGTAGCTCGGATCACCGTCTTCGGTCGTCGCCGCCTCCGAGAGGAGATAGCCCGAAGAGCCATTGAGCGAGGGTTCCGGCGAAATGAACCGGACCGCGCCGCCTTCCGCCCCGGCTCCGAACAGCGTCCCCTGCGGGCCCCGGGACTCCTCGACCTGGGCGATATCGAACAGCGCGGGGTACGGATTCTGAGAGGTGAGATTGATGTGCCGGGCTTCTATGGGCGTGTCATCGATGTAGATGGCGGTCGTCGCGGCGCCCGCAATCGAGTCGATGCCGCGGATCGCGACGTCCGAACCGGCGCCACTGGAACTGGTGTAGGCGCCATTGCGCAGGAAGGTGATTCCGGGTGAAAGCCGGGCCAGATCGTCGATTCCCCGCACCGCCTGCGCATCGAGCGTTGCCTGATTGAACACCCCGACACTTGCGGGGACATCCTGCAAATGCTCGGAGCGGCGCTCTGCAGTCACGACGACCTCCTGCAGGTCGTTGTCACCGTCCGTCGTACTGTCCGCCGCGGACGCTTCGATGAATGTGCCGACCGCGATCGCGGACGTGACAATCAACATTATCCGGCAATGTCCTCGTCGCGAAAACATGGGAGGTCCCCTATTTTGTTTGGCCGTCCTGGCTTTTGCCTGCTCAGTGAGGTGGGCGTCGGTTCGCTCGAGTCAGCACATCACTGCTCGTGATCGTAACGTGTGATCACACAGATTGCAATTTGACTACGACGCTTAGGGGGACCGATTGAATGACTGCACACGAGCGGTGCATGAAAGCGCCCATCCGCACGCACACGGTGCACGCCGCACGGCATGGCGCCCGGCATCCGGTGCAGCGGTGCGCTCGATCAGGCGGCGGCTAGATCGGAAATCCTGCGCACGGGTGGCCTCGCGAAATGGCCGGAGGAGCTCAGGAACTTCGCGCTGTTGAGGATATCCTGCCGGATGGAGTCCGCGGCCGCATCCTCATCCCCGCTCTTGAGCGCCTTGAGTATTTCCTTATGGTGCTTTGCGTTCCAAAGCGTCTTCGGCGAGGGAGTGGAGAAGTAGGTGAAGGGTCCGACCTGCAACCACAGGCTCTCGATCATCGGCAGCAGAATGGCCGACCCGGCGGCATTGTAGATGCGGAAGTGGAACTCGTAGTTGAGGCGCAGCAGCGCATCGCGCTGATCGCGCTCCACCGCCTCGACCATGCGGCTATTGATCGATTCGAGGTCCGCGATGACCTCGGGCGTGACATGACGGCAGGCAGCCCGGGCCGCGTTGCTTTCCAGTTCCACCCGCCAATAGACGATTTCCGCGAACTTCTCCGCGGTCATGACCGGAACGATGACCTGACGGTCGCCAATCACCTCGAGCGCGCGTTCGGCGATCAGGCGATTGATCGCCTCGCGCACCGGCATGACACTGGTACCGATTTGCCCACTGACGCTGCGCAACGTCACTTTCGCACCGGGCATGAAGGCCCCCGCCATCAAGGAACGTCGCAGTTCCTGATAGATGAGAGTCTGCATGGTCGCCTTCGCCTTCTTCGGCGAACGCGCGGCCTTGGCGCCGGCTACCGATTCACGAGCTTTGATCTTGAGATTTTTCCCTCTCATACAACTTGCGTCGCAACGCCCCCTCCGCGCTCACTCAACCAAGTTACATCGAGTACCCATCAGGAAGTACTCGGCGCAGAACGCGCCTTCAGCTGATCATACCCCGTGATCACAATGACGACAAGCGCAGCGCCCATGAGGTCAGTCCGGCCTGATCAAACATTGCCCGCTGCCATGCGCCGCTTCATCGACCTGGTCGCCTTCGAAGACGACGCGACCCCGTGCGATCGTAAGCGCAGGCCAGCCGCGCAACTTCCAGCCCTCGTAAATGCAGGTCCCGTGGCCTTCGTGGTGAACGGTGCGTTCCTCGTCGAGATCCACCAGGACCAAATCCGCGTCGGTTCCGACCTCGAGCGATCCTTTGCGGGGATACAGTCCGAAGCGGCGCGATGGGGCATGCGAGTTGAGCACCGTCAGCTGCTGCAGCGTGAGGCCACGCCGTTCGACGCCGTGAGTGATCATCAAGGGCAGCTCCCAGGGAAATGCCACGACGCCCGGGAATTCGGTCCATAGATCCAGGCCCTTCTTCGGCAGGAAGGGGACGTGGTCGCTGCCGATCGAGCTGACCCGTCCCGCGAGCACCCCGCGCCACAGCCACTCCTGCTGCTCCGTATCGCGCAGTGGCGGTGAGATCTTTGCGCGCATGTCCAGATCCGCATCGTAGGCGGTCCGCGTCAGATAGTGGTAGCAGGTCTCGACGGTCACATCGATCCCGCGCGCACGCGCTTCGGTGGCAAGTTCGGGCCCCTCGCCCACCGAGGTGTGAACGATCTGCAGCGGACAGCCGGTTCGTTCCGCCAGAAATATCATCCGCCGTATGGTTTCGACCTCGCAGACGACGGGCCGGGACTCGGTATAGGCGCCCAGATCCTGTCGGCCGGTACTCTTGATTTCCTGCTTGACCCAGGCGGCGATTGCCGTGTTTTCGCAATGCACGGAAACGACGCCGCGAGGCAGTTTTGCCACTTTCAACATGGTCGCGTAGACCCAGCCGTCGGTCGCCGGCACGATGCCGATCGGATTGTCGGGCTCATATCCAAAGTACAGCTTGAACGACTGGACGCCGGTCTCCCGGGCGATGGCCGGGATCTCGTGGATGTGTTCTTCACGCTGGATCCCGAAATGCAATCCGAAATCGACGCACGCGGCGGCTTCCCCTGCCGCACGGCGTTCCCGGTAGAAGGGGATGTAGGACGGCTCCTTGGTGCGTATGTAGAGCATGAACGTCGTCAGGCCGCCGCGCGCGGCTTGCGCGGATTCGGTGCGCATATCCTCCGCGAACGGATAGGCGACACCCAGGTGACAGTGGGTATCGACCAGTCCGGGCATGAGACAACGGCCTTCGGCGTCGATGGTTCTTCGAGCCGCAGGCAGCGATGCCGAAGGGCCATAGGCCACGATCTTGCCATCCGTCGCCGCCACGCCGCCGACCAGTTCGCCGCGGAAATCCACGACGCGCGCGTTCTTGATGACGATATCTGCCTTCATGTATTCCCGCCTGCCGCGAAAATCTGCTCGATGATCCGCACGATGCCCCGCCATTGGCTGGCACCTACCGTAACGGGCGCCCGCCGCCCGAGCGCCCGCGCCCAGACGCCCTTGCGGCCGCTGCGCGTCGCATGGTTCAGGTCGCAACTGCCCGGTGGCGCCGTCATGTCGACCACCAGCGCATGAGGCGGCAGTCGGTCGATGAGCGCCGCGGTGACCACCGCGGCCGGAGCGGTCGAGACGAGCACGTCAAAGGAGCCCGCAGCAGCCGGCAGATCTTCGAGCGCCACTGTGGCCGCGCCCAGCGTGAAGGCGGAGGCACGCTGGATGGGATTGCGTGCCGCGACGGTGACGTGCGCGCCGAGCGCGATCAGTGTGCGCGTCAGTACCGCGCCGGTATTTCCCTGGCCGACGACACAGATCTGGGCGCGATGAATCGTCATCGAGGTATTTTCGATCAGGACCTTGAGCACCCCTTCCACGATCGCGGGCGCCCGCAGCAACATCAGCTCGTGGTCGGTCTCGTATTCGTGAAGGCCGATGCCGAGCGCGGCAGCGGCCTGCGTGAGCTGATGATCCGAGCGTCCGAGGATGATATGTGCACCCGGCGCCATCGCGCGCAGCAGCGCCACGTCAGGGACGATGCGGGTGGTGGCGAAGAGGCTGCCATCCACGGCGATGCCGGGAATGGGCATGAGCGCGAGGGCGGCGCCCGCCAATGCCTGGGCGGCATCCGTGGCCAGCACGACACCGTCAATGCCGGACGCAGGCCAGGGAAATCCGAACGCCCGGACGCTCGCCCCCGTCGCCGCCGCGAGGCGACAGATTTCCTGTTCGCGCTCATCGCCCCCGACCACCGCAATGGTCAGTCGGCGCCACTGTGAGCTATCAAGGCGTGCAGCGACTGTCATGGTTCGCCTCGCTCCGAAACAAATGCCAGCAGGGCATCCCGGTCGAAACCCGCAATACCCATTTCAAGGGCGGTCCGCCGGCCGGCCGGCGCGTGGTCCCCGGCGACCAGCGTCCCCAGGTGGTTGAGCGCCTGCGCGCACACCGTCTCGACCCCCGCAATGCCGGCGAGAACCAGAAAGGGACTCAACCCATACCATAAATCCTCCCGGTAATACCGATGTGCGAACCCCGCGGGCGCTTTGATCAGACGGTTCGCGGCACCGGTGCGAATTCCTGCGGCGAGATCGATCTCCGCCGCGACGCTGGTCTCGATGGTGCCGATCGCCTGCATCTCATCGAACAGCGACGGCAGCTCGATGCCGAAACTGCGCGCGACCGCGCGACGTTCCAGATCCAGACTCTGCATGACACGTGCCACACCGCCCGTGAGGCCCTCGACGTAGAACGTAAAGTCACCGCCGGTCGCTTCCACCCAGGCCGCGCCGAGCACGGCTCCGGGCGGGTGGAGCACCATGTTGACGTTCGCGAGGCTGGTGACCAACACATTGTCGGCGGGCCGCGCGCAGTCGTACAGCGACAATGCCAGATCGAGTGCGCGTCTTCCGCCGGGTATTGCGGCCGCCCGCACCGCTTTTGCGCGCCCCGTGGTCACGACGAGTCCGGGAGCGGGGATGCGCGCAACGTAGGTCAGCGTCGAGAATTCCGCCACGGGCGGGGGTGCCAGGCCGTTGTTGCGAAATACCTGGCTGAACTCGAGCGCCCCGCCCGTATGGCCCGGATTCAGGATCGTCGGGATATGCACGATCCGGGCATCGACCAGGCTCTGCGCGAGCGCTGCATGCGCGAGGGTCGGCAGACACACCAGCAGCACCTCCGCGCCCTGCGCTGCCCGCTCGAGCTGCGTCGTGATGACCTCGAGCGGTGTGAAACCTGCTCCGAGCACACCCTCGTGACGAATGCCGTGGGCCGCGGCGAAGGCCGCGAGGGTTGCCGCCGAGCGATTCCACAGCCGGACCTCATGACCGTCGCGCATCAGCTCGACCGCGGCAGAGGCCCCACCCGCTCCGGCGCCCAGGATGGCAACCTTCATTGGACGGCGTACCGGGCAAGCTTTTCCGGATCGACTTCGATTCCGAGACCCGGACCCTCGGGAACCCGTACGGCGCCGCTTTCATATCCGAAGGGTTCGGTCACGACATCATCGAGGTAGTAACAACCGGCGATGGCAGGCCCCTTCGACCCTGCCGGTTTTGAGGCCGGACACACACTCGCAAGCGTCGCGATGCGAGTCGCCGCGCCGAGATGTAGATTCGCCGCATTGCCAATGCCGGATTCGATGGAGCCCCCGATATCGCAGTACAGACCGAGCGCCTCGGCCAGATCCGCCTGCTGCCTGGCGCGATACAGTCCGCCGGGCTTGGTCACATAACAGGATATGCAGGCGGCCGCCTTGTGCTCGACCAGCTCGAGAATGTCGTGACTCGTCCAGGCGGATTCGTCGGCCATCAGCGGCGTATTGATGCGTTCCGCAACCAGCGCGAGCTCGCGCGCACCCATGACGGGCTGCTCGCACAGGAGCAGGTCATACTCCTCCTGACGTTGCGTGACCCGAATGGCCTGCCAGACGTTCTGATAACCCTCATTGCCATCGACCCGAATGCTGATGGCGGTGCCGAGCCGCGCGCGCAGCGCGCGCACGACCTCAACGTCGCGCTCCGGTTCCAGTCCCGTCTTGCACTTGATGGTACGCGCGCCCTCCGCCACGGCAGCGACGGCTTCTTCGACGCATTTCTCAACCGGCATGATACCCAGGGAGTGCGCGATCTCGATCCGGTCCCGAAACTTTCCGCCGAGCAGCCGGTAGACGGGCACGTTGGCGGCCTTCCCGGCGATGTCGTGGCAGGCGATATCGATGGCGGCCTTGGCGTAGGGATGGCCCTTGACGGCCCGGTCCATCGCAGCATGCAGCACCGCCAGATCGCGCGGATCCTGCCCGATGATGACGTCGCGAAGGTGCTGTTCGATGATCAGCCGGACCGTCTGCGGAGATTCGCCAAAGTAGCGCATGTGCGATCCGCCCCAGCTGATTCCGGCAGGCGCCTCGCCCCACCCGCTGATGCCCTCGTCGCAATCGAGCCGGATGATGGCGTGATGGCCGATGGGCGCGGTCATCTTGCTCGCCCATGTGTGGTGTCGGCGGGTCGGCAGCGCAATAATGAACAGCTCGAAACCGATGATCTTCATCCTGGAATTCCCGTTGCACCCTGGTCGTGTATTGTGTGATCACAATATGTGATCCTAGATACACTGGTCAAATCCTTCGCATCAGGGCGAACCCGCCATCGTGAATACCGCGCCGCACCAAACCGATCCGCTACCGCTGTTTGTACTGACCGGCTTTCTGGGCAGCGGCAAGACCACGCTGCTGAATCGGCTGCTCGCCGACCCGGCGATGCACGACAGCGCCGTGATCGTCAACGAGTTCGGCGAAATCGGCATCGACCATCTGCTGGTCTCCGCGGTGACCGACGACGTCGTGCTGCTCGCGTCTGGATGCGTGTGTTGCACCGCCGGTGAGGACTTCGGTACCGCGCTGGCCTCGTTGCTGAACCGCCGCCGCGGCGGCTCCCTGCCACCGTTCGCAAGGATCGTGCTCGAAACGACCGGAATTGCCGATCCCGCCTTGCTGCTGCAGAGAGTCCTCTCGGACGAGGCGCTCGCGGCGCAGATTCGCATCGGAGCCGTCGTCACAGTCGTGGATGCCGTGTTCGGCGCGGCAAGCTTGAGCCGCTGCGCCGAGTGCGCGACTCAAGTGGCCATGGCCAACGATCTGGTGCTGTCCAAGACCGATCTCGCCGATGGCACCGGCGTGGACTCGCTCGTGAGCAGCATCAGGTCGATCAACCCTACCGCCCCGATCCTGCGCGGCGAGCGCGACGGACCGTCGGCTGAGCGGTTGTTCGGCGATGTCCGCTCCGCACCCGCGCTGCCTGACATGACCTTCGATTCGATTCACCCGCACGCGGGTCGCTACAGCACCTTCTGGCTGGCCTGGGATGAACCGACCGAATGGGAAGACTTCAAAGCGTGGCTCGAGGGGCTGCTGATCGCGCGCGGCGACAGCATCCTGCGTCTGAAGGGGATATTGCAGGTGGCCGGCAACCCGCAACCCCTGCTCATTCAAGGCGTGCAGCATGCGCTGTATCGGCCCACGAGTCTGCCTGACTGGCCGCGCGGCGTGCCACGCAGCCAGATCGTCTTCATCACGCGGGATTTCTCGCGCCTCGCCGCCCTGCGCAGCATCGAGCAGATTCTTCCCTTTCGCATCACGGCCGGCTGAGGCGCAGTTCGTGACGGCTCAGCCCATCCCGTACTCGATGCCCGATCAGGCAGTGCGATTCCTGCAGGACCAAAGCGCACGCCTCGCCGGCCACCGGGCGCCGAGGCCCTGGCACTATGCTGAGCTTCACAACCCCTGGGCGCGCGCCGCGGCGCTGTACGACAGTTGGGGATTCCTCGATCTGTGCCAGTCGCCTTCGCTGCTGGCGAGGATTGCAGGCCAGATCGGCGAGGACATCATTCTGTTCGACAGCCAGTGGCTTCCGGAAGCCCGGCAGCGACCGGCCGGTGAAGTCGCCGCGGAGAGTGACGCCCACCGATTCCCGGTGCACCCGCTGCGGGGGGTGACGGCACTCATCGCGTTCACCGATCCTCCCGCGGCAACCCTTCACCAGCAGTGCGGGTCGTTCGAGTTAGGCTGCGGCAGCATAACGCTGGTTGACCCCGAGGTGCCGTATCGGCTGCAGTCGCGCACCCGGGACGACCTGCCGCCGGTATTTGCCGCGCGCTACTTCCCCGCCACCTGCCGCTACTTGAGAGATCCGACCGTACCCCTGCATCGCACGCTGACGGAGCGCTACCCGCTGTTCGACTACGCCCGAATGCCGCTGTGGCTAGTGCGTGGCGAGGATCGAGCGCAGAATGATTTCGTTACCGGATTCAACCCCCGCGCAGGATACTGGAGCGGCGCCGCTCGTTGACAACGATCACATGTTGTGATCACATCGATTCGATGTCAGAGACTCGAGAAATCGAACTGCCGACGACCCGGGTCACCTGCGCAGACGTTGCGGTCAGCCCCGACGGCGCGCACCTGATTTTCTCGCTGCTCGGACATCTGTTCCGCATGCCGGCTGCCGGTGGCCACGCCGAGCAACTCACATTCGGAGCCGCCTACGACAAGGAGCCGGTCTATTCGCCTGACGGTACCGTGCTCGCCTTCGTGTCCGATCGCGACGGCAGCGAGTCGAACATTTTCCTGCTGGCGCTGCAGTCGGGAGCCCTGAGGCAACTGACGCACGAGACGCGCGCGGACGTTCCCGTTTTCAGCCCCGATGGCCGGTCCGTCTTCTACGCCCGGCACGTGCCCGGGACTCTCGGATCTTTTCCGACCCGCAATCCCGCGCGCAGGGTCTGCCGCGTGACCCTCGAGAGCGGCGTGGTCGACTGCATCGCCACAGCGCCCCGGCGCCTCGGGTCGATCTTCTTCCTGCCGGATGGACGCGCGGCTTGGACAGTGTCCGAGCGTGATGAAGCGAGCGGCGAGTACCTCACTCACCTCGAAGCAGTCAGTGACGACGGCACCGTCAGTCGTTTGCGTGCCATCGGTGGCATCATCGATTGGGCCGTCGCGCCGGCGGGCGGGGACCTCCTCTACGCCCATCGCGTCACAGGAGCCGCCTTCGAGCACTGGCTACCGGCCGCCACGGAAGACATCGTCGCCTTTCGCCTGGATGATGGCCCGGTAACGGCGGTCGTACCGGTTGGGAGTCCCGGTCGTTTCGCGCTCTGCGCCGATGGCGCGAGCCTTTATGTGGGCGATCGCGGCCGCATCTACCGTGTTGCGCTACCCGCGGCCACGTCAAATCCGGTGGCCTTCAGCGCCCGAGCCAAACTCACCGTGCGGCAACGCGCCGTACCGGTTCGCGCCGTGGCATCTGCAACCGTGCCGCTGCGGACGCTGCAATTTCCGCGAATCTCCCCCGACGGCGCCACGCTGGTCTTCGGCGCCGCCGGTGTTCTGTGGCGGCAGGATCTGGCGAGTGAGACTCCCGCGCAGCGGCTGACGCCGAACGATGTTCTCGAATCGAGCCCGGCCTTCTGCCCGGTGGGGCACGCCCTTGCCTACGTCGAGCGCCACCGCGGCAGGGATTCGGTGGTGTTGCTCGATCTTGCGAGTGGCAAGAGGCGCGTGCTCCATTGCGGGGTGGGCATGGCAGCGCTCAACTTCAATCGCGATGGCACGCGCCTGCTGGCCACCATCAATCGGGGCTTCGCGCATGAGTCGGTGATCTTGATCGACGTCGCGGGCGCGACAACCCGCTCGCTCTTTCCCGTGAGCCTCTGGTCACCGCGGCCGTCGTTCGCCGCTGATGGAAGATCGGTTTACTACTGCAGCGACAGCGCCGGAGTCGGCAACCTCTACCGCCGGTCGCTCGATCAGGATGGGGCAGCGCAGGCGCTGACCCGATTCGCTGATTTCGTCAGCGAGGCGCAGCTCACAGCGGATGAGCGCACGCTGGTCTTCCGCCGCAACCGGAAACTCTTCACGGTCCCCGTCACGACGGCGGGCATCGACGAAGGCGACGTTCGGGAACTGAGCGCGGAGGGCGGCGATGCCTTCGCCCTGACGCCCGACGGCGCGGGCATCATCTGTGCGGACGGCCCGCGCCTGTGGATTCAGTCGCTGGACGGGGGTGCGCGGCGCGAACTGCCCGTGCGGCTGCAATTGCCGGTCGCCGCACCCCCGGTCACGCTGATCAGGCGCGTACGCCTCCTCGACTTCGACAGCGGCACTTTTCAGGCCGAGAGCACGGCGCTGCTCGAGGGGGGGATGATCCGACGCATCGGGGCCGGTGCGGACCGCGATCTACCACCGGGTGCTACGGTGATCGACGCCGGCGGCCGCTACGCCATTCCGGGCTTGTTTGATTTTCACGTGCACTGCGGGGATGCCAATGCGGAGGCATTCATCGCGTTCGGGATCACGGCAGTTCGCGACACGGGCTACAACCTCGATCAGCTCAACACCCTCGCCAACCGCAGTGAGACCAGCGGCGCGCCATTGCCGCGATATTTCTATTCCGGGGAGCTCTTCGAGAGCCAGCGGCCCTATTGGGGCGACCGTGGGTCGCTGCTGATCACGAGTGATACGCAGGCCCGCGAGAATGTGCGACGTTTCAGAGCGCTCGGCGCGAGCTTCATCAAGGTCTATCCGTCGCTCAACTGGCAGCTGCAGCGAACCATCTGCGATGAAGCGCTGCACCAGGGGCTCCCGGTCGTGGGTCACGGCACGAGTCTCGAGGAGATCACCAAGGGCGTGATCCTCGGCCTGTATTCGCTCGAACATCTGCATCTCACGACGCCGGTCTACGATGACGTGCTGACGATGCTGGCCGCATCCGACACCCGTTGGACTCCGACGCTCGCGTCGATGGGCGCCGACACGCTGCTGCTGCGTGACCGGCCCGAAGAAGTCGCGCACCCGCGCTTCGTTGGACTGACACCCCCGTGCGCCTGTCACTTCGCCACCTTCGACGCCTACAAGGGCGTCGCGACCGCCACGCTGAGGGGTATCGTTGCGGCGGATCTGATCTCGATTCGGCGTGCACATGAACTCGGCGTTCAGCTGCACGCCGGCACCGATGCACCGACTCCGAACTGCTTCTTCGGCTCCTCGCTGCACTGGGAACTGGAACGGCTGGTCGAGTCCGGACTCACCCCGCTTACGGTCCTGCGCATCGCCACCCTGGATGCCGCCCGGGCGCTGGGTCGCCCTGACCTCGGTAACCTCGCCGTCGGCAATGCTGCGGACCTGGTGCTGCTGGATGATGACCCGCTGGCGGACATCCGCAATACCCGCAGTATCTGGCGGGTCATGAAGGGCGGCTGGTGCTTCGACCCGGAGCTGTTGATCCCTGAAAACCAGGAAGTCCAATGAAAGCGCGCCTCGCCATGATCGTCTTCTACGTGCTCGGCGGATCGGTGTTTGCCATCCTGCCGCTGCTGGTCGGCGCGACCGTTGGCATGCTGAACTTCAGCAGCACGCAGGCTGGCCTGATCGGTGGCGCGGACATGTTGGGCGCAACCCTCTCGGCGCTGGTCGTGTCGTTGCTGGTGTCGCGCGGCCGTTGGCGAGGGCTCGTCTATCTCGGGGTGCTGCTGCTGGCCGTCGCGAATGTCCTCTCGGGTTTGGCCGCAAGCTTCACTGCGCTGCTGGTTGAGCGACTCATCGCCGGTCTCGGGGAAGGCGTGATCGTGACCATCGCCACGGTCAGTATCGCCGAGACGCTCAACCCGGATCGTCTCTATGGTTTCGCGGCGGCCGCCTTGGTGGCGTACGGCTCGCCCGCACTTTATTTCACACCGCCGTTTCTCGACGCCCACGGGCTGCGCGGAGTCTTCTGGGTGCTGGCTGCCCTCACCGCGGTGACCACGCCGCTGGTGCGGTACCTCCCCGATCGTGCCCGCCTCACCCAGGCGAGCAGCGCCATCGTCGGCGGCCTCTCCCTGGCCTCGGCCATCGGTCTGCTGGGCATCTTCGCCTACTTCACGGCACAGGGCGGCGTCTGGGCATATCTGGATCGGCTCGGTACCGAGCATCACATCGATGCCGCGCGCGTCGGCATCGCACTGGCGCTGAGCGCCATCGCCGGGCTCCTGGGCGCGCTCGTCGCCTCGTGGCTCGACGTGCGCTACGGCCGGCTCAAGCCGCTCATTTTCGCGGCACTCGGCACTGCGGTTGCGCTGTTGGCGCTCGACGCCAGCGCGGACTTCATGGCATTCATACTGATGACCGGGCTGTTCAATTTTTGCTGGAACGTCTCGATTCCGTACCAGCTGGGGGCGCTTGCGCAGATCGACCCGACGCGACGGACCGTCGCTTTGTCCGGGGTGCTCAGCAACGCGGGGCTGGCGGCAGGTCCGGTGGTGGCGGCGGCGGTCATCAGTGAACGCAGCGTCCAAAACGTGAGCGTCATGGGGATCGCCTTCACGGTCCTGAGTCTTATCATGTTCGCATGGATTCTGAAGCGTCAGGGGAGCGCCGCATGAACAGTGCAGATCTCAGCAAGCGTCGCGATGCGGCGGTGCCGCGCGGCGTGGGTTCCTCGACGCAGGTGTACGCAGCCCGGGCGCAGGGTGCGGAGCTCTGGGATGTCGAGGGGCGCCGCTACGTCGACTTTGCGGCCGGCATCGCCGTCGTCAACACCGGCCACAATCATCCCCGGGTGCGTGCCGCGGCCATGGCGCAGATCGAGCAGTTCTCGCACGTGTGCTTCCAGGTCACGCCCTATGAGCCCTACGTCGCGCTGGCCGAACGGCTCAATGCCATCGTGCCCACGAAAGGCCCGCGAAAGACCATCTTCTTCACGACCGGCGCCGAGGCGATCGAGAACGCGGTGAAGATCGCGCGCTACGCGACGCAGCGCTCCGGGGTCATCGCCTTCTCGGGCGGATTTCACGGGCGCACCTTCATGGCGATGGCGCTGACCGGCAAGGTGGCGCCTTACAAGCTCGGCTTCGGACCTTTGCCGGCGGAGACCTACCACCTGCCTTTTCCGAATCCGCTGCACGGCGTAACGCTCGAGGACTCGCTGCGCAGTCTCGACTCGCTGTTCCGGACGGCCCTGGATCCGGGACGGGTCGCCGCGATCGTCATCGAGCCCATCCAGGGTGAAGGGGGATTCCATGTCGCGCCTGCTGCCCTGCTCAAGCGGCTGCGCTCGCTGTGCGATCAGCACGGGATCATACTGGTGGCGGATGAGATCCAGACCGGATTCGCCCGCACGGGCCGGCTGTTTGCCTGCGAGCACGCCGAGGTTGAGCCTGACCTCATCACGATGGCCAAGGCGCTCGGCGGGGGATTTCCGCTGTCCGCCGTGACGGGTCTGGCCGCGACCATGGACGCGGTCGGTCCGGGCGGGCTGGGTGGCACTTTCGGCGGCTCCCCGATCGGCTGTGCGGCCGGACTCGAAGTGCTGAAAGTGATCGAGGAGGAGCGTCTCGTTGAACGGGCGCGCGCGATGGGGCAGCTGCTGCGCGAGCGGCTGGAGCTGTTTGCGCAGCAGTCGCAGGGCGCGATTGCCGAAGTCCGGGGCCTGGGCGCTATGATGGCGATCGAACTGGTGAAGCGCGGCGAATCCGGTCGTGTGCCGGATGCTGAGCGCACCAGGGCGGTCATTGCGAGCGCTGCCCGACACGGCCTCGTAGTTCTGTCCTGCGGCGTGTGGTCGAACGTGATCCGGTTGCTGCCGCCGCTCATCGCTTCGAATGCCTTGATTCAGGAAGGGCTCGACCGCCTCGAACAGGCGCTGCGGGAGGAAGGGGTGCTGTGATGGATCTGCTATCGCGACTGAAAGATCGGGAACTGCTGCGTACCCAATGCTTCATCGGTGGCTCCTGGTTGGCCGCCGATTCGGGCGCCACCCTCGACGTGACGAATCCGGCGAATGGGCAAGTCATCGGGACCGTGCCTCGGGCCGGCGCCGCCGAGACGCGCCGGGCCATCGACGCCGCCCACCAGGTGCTGCCGTCCTGGGGGCGTCGGACGGCGAAGGAGCGCGCCATTATCCTGCGGCGCTGGTACGACCTGGTGATGGCTCACCAGGACGACCTGGCCGTGATCATGACTGCCGAGCAGGGAAAGCCCTTGGCCGAAGCCAAGGGCGAAGTCGCCTACGCCGCCTCGTTCATCGAATGGTTCGCCGAGGAGGCCAAGCGCCTCTATGGTGACATCATCCCGGGCCATCAGCCCGACAAGCGTCTGCTGATCATTCGCCAGCCGGTGGGCGTGGTCGCCGCCATCACGCCGTGGAATTTTCCAGCCGCGATGCTGACCCGCAAGGCCGGTCCGGCGCTGGCCGCCGGCTGCACGGTGGTGTGCAAGCCCGCCACGCAGACCCCCTATTCCGCACTCGCCCTCGCGGAACTCGCGCATCGCGCCGGCGTGCCGCCGGGCGCGTTGAGCGTCATCACCGGAGACTCCGGCGCCATCGGCGGGGAGATGACCTCGAATCCGAAAGTGCGCAAGCTCACGTTCACCGGCTCCACGGCCGTGGGCAAGAAGCTGATGGCCCAGTGCGCGGGCGGGCTCAAGAAGCTGTCGCTGGAGCTCGGCGGCAATGCCCCCTTCATCGTATTCGATGATGCCGATCTGGATGCGGCCGTGCAGGGGGCGATCGCGAGCAAGTACCGCAACACCGGTCAGACCTGCGTGTGTGCAAACCGTCTGCTCGTTCAGGAGGGAGTGTACGAGGCCTTCGCGGGCAAACTCGCCGCAGCCGTTTCCCGGCTGCGGGTGGGGCCTGGGCTTGAGGGTGAAACCGATCAGGGTCCCCTCATCGACAAGGCCGCGCTCGAGAAAGTCGAAGAGCATCTTGCCGACGCGCTGGCGCAGGGCGCCCGCGTCGTCGTCGGGGGCAAACGTCACCCCCTGGGGGGAACCTTCTTCCAGCCCACGGTGCTGGCGGATGTCACTCCCAAGATGCTGGTCGCGCGGGAGGAGACCTTCGGCCCGATCGCGCCGCTGTTTCGCTTCACGACGGAAGCACAGGCGATACAGCTGGCCAATGACACGGAGTTCGGCCTCGCGGCCTATTTCTATACCCGCGACCTCTCCCGCACATTCCGGGTCGGCGAGGCCCTCGAATACGGCATCGTCGGCATCAACACGGGACTGATCTCCACCGAAGTCGCTCCGTTCGGCGGCGTCAAGGAGTCAGGCGTGGGACGCGAAGGTTCCAAGTACGGGATCCTCGACTACACGGAGCTCAAGTACATGTGTGTCGGCATCGGCTGATCATCGGCTCATGCGCCGGGCTTGGGTGCGGACTCGATCGGATCCATCTCGAACAGCTCGAGGATGTTGCCATCCGGATCCTTGACGTAGATGGCACGACCGAACGGTCCGGCGCCCAACTCGCGGTCGAACTCGACATCATGGCGCTTCAGGCGCTCGTTGAGCCCCACCACGTCATTGACGGCAAACGCCATGTGGTCGACCTGCCCGGGAGCCTGCGCGCCGCCGAGGGTGAGCGACAGACCCTGCAGCATCGACACCACCGGCCGACCATCCGGCAGCGGCTTCGGATTGGGTCGCAACTCGAAGCCCAGCTGCTCACAGTAGAAGCGCCGTGATACCTCGAGGTCCCGGACCTTCAGCAGCATGTGGTGCATCGCCAGCGTGCGCGGGCGCGAGCGGCGCTCGAGCCAGGCCTGCACGTCTGCGCTCGAATGCAGATGCGCGAAGTATTGCTGCCATACGGCGCGGGCAAACCCTTCCCATTCGCGGTTGACACCCGCGATGCCATCGGTGACGGCAATCACGTCGTAGTCGTAGAGGTAGGCCTCACGAATCGTGGTCTCGACGCAGGCGTTCGTGGTCACCCCCACCACGAACAGCGCCTCGATGCCCAGGACGCCGAGCAGGCTCTCGAGACGGGTCTGATGGAAGGCGCTGAATCGGTGCTTGCGGATCACGAACGAGGGATTGTCCGCCAGGTCCGCGAGCTCCTCGATGATGGCGGCATCCCAGGTATTGACGACGGAGGCGAGGCGCTTGCGCTTGCTGGTATGGGAGGGAAGCTTCTTGGCCAGGCGGCGCACATCGTTGGGATAGTGCTCCTGCAGCGTCCACAGAACCGGCAGCCCGGCCGCGCGCCAACGCAGCACCAGCTCCCGTACAGCCGGAATGACGGCCCGCACGTGCGTCGTGTCGACGCCCGATATCCCCAGCGTCCCTTGCGGGTGACAGAAGGCGTTCTGCATGTCGATGACGAGCAGTGCGGACTTTCGCGGTTCAAGCAGCTCAAGGCTCATGCGGGGGCTCCTTCATGTCGACGCCGAGTACGCCGGCTCGCGACCAGCTCTCGGTGGGGATCTCATGAATGATGACGTGCAGGGCCTCGGGCCTGGCCCCGGCGTGCTCCACCATTGCATCCGTGATGGCTTTGCACAGCCT
>Ga0210391_10002291_pt1 | contig 16663 bp, 14 predicted proteins | sample IncBWC12OmetaG_FD_160573 | JGI IMG/M metagenome (GOLD analysis project Ga0210391, IMG submission 160573) | Forest soil microbial communities from Barre Woods Harvard Forest LTER site, Petersham, Massachusetts, United States - Inc-BW-C-12-O ... | reverse complement strand
TGCCGACAGACTCCGACGATGAACCCGATGGAATCGATGTCTAGCCGATAGCGGCGCTAGCGAATCGGCATTCAATCCATCGGCCAGCCGATCACCCACGTAAATTATCCACACCACCATGGCAAGTGCCAGGCTCACCACCGGCTCAAGCCGGACACGCAACGAAACCGCGAACAGTTGCAGCCAGAGCACGGCGATTAGAGGCGCGTCCAGACTAAGCAAGTTCGGCCATAGCCACAGCGGACGCCGGGAGAATCGGACTTCAGAGACGTACACGTGGAAGCTTCTCCACAGCAAGATGCGGGCGAGCGGGATTGTGCCAGAAGTTCGATAAATTGCGGAAAGAGAAATACATTGGGTGCTGCAAGAAGTTTACAGACTTGCCGGTTCCTTGTGCGGAACAAAGCTGGCACAGTTTTCGTCTAAAACCGCAGCCTTCATCCTAGGGGAGGACGCATGTATTCCTTTCGGCAGGACTTCCGGTTTGCGCTGAGGCAGTTGCGCAAGTCTCCCGGTTTCACCATTGTTGCTGTGCTGACCTTAGCTCTCGGCATCGGCGCGGCTACCGCGATGTTCAGCGTGATCTATGCCACCGTTCTGCGGTCGCTGCCGTTTCCGGATCCCGAGCGCATCGTCTACGTCGAAACGCACGCCGCCGCTTCTTACATCCAGCCTTCCTCGTGGCCCGGGTACCAGGATGAGCGCGCCCAGAATCAGAGCTTCGACTACCTTGCCGGATTCAGCCAGTTCGCCGGAGTAAACCTCGACACTGGTTCACAGGTCATTCATCTGCACAACACCTCGACCAGCGACCACTTCTTCGATGTCTTCGGAGTAAAGCCCCTCGTTGGTCGCACGTTCCTACCCGGCGAAGAGCAGGAGGGCCGCAACAACGTCGCCGTGCTCAGTTACGAAGTTTGGCAGCAGAACTTTGGCGGCAATCCCAGCGCAGTCGGTTCCTCGGTCCACATTGACGGCTTTCCCTACACCATCGTCGGCGTGATGCCTGCCGGCTTCCGCTTTCCGCTGAGCATGCCGAACCTGATCTACACTCCCCTGCGAATTTCCAAAGAACTTCGAACGGCCCGTGGCGATCACTGGCTGCAGATAATCGGGCACCTGAAACCCGGTCTCACCGTAGAGCAGGCGCAGGCGGACATGAACCACGTGTTGGTCAACCTGGGTCGGACGAATCCCGATACCGACAAGGGCAGGACTGCGCGGGTGATGCCGCTGACCATGCACATTACCGGGCAAGAGGAGCGGGAGGCGCTATGGATCATGGCCGCCGGCGTGTTGTTCGTCCTGCTTATCGCCTGTGTCGATGTCGCGGTGATGCTGTTGGCTCGTGGTGTTGGTCGTCAGCGCGAGATGGCCATCCGTACTGCCCTTGGAGCTGGGCGCGTGCGCATCGTGCGGCAAATTCTGTTTGAGAACCTCGTACTCGGCCTGATCTCAGCTGGAGTTGGCCTGCTGCTGGCCTGGGGACTGACGATGGGAATGTCTCAATTCCTCACCAAGTCGTTTCAGCGCGGCGGCAATATCCAGCTGAACTGGGCAGTGTTCCTCGCCGCCTTCGCGATTGCGGCTCTTTCAAGTTTGGCCTTTGGGCTGATCCCGGCGAAGAAAATGTCGTCGGTTGATCCCAACCGCTCACTAAAGTCGGGCGCCGCAGCCGGCACCGATCGCGGTGACTATCGTCTGCGCTCCGGCTTCGTAATCGCCGAGGTCGCGCTGTCGCTCATGCTGCTGGTCTGCACCGGTCTGGTGCTGATGCAGTTGTGGCGAATGCAGCACCTGGACTTCGGCTACACCACGGATCACCTGCTCACCCTGGAGATCAATGTCTCGCCGGGAGAGTACGCCGGCAAGGATCTCGACGCAGCTCTCTATCGGCCGCTGGCTGAGAAAGTGCGAGCCATTCCCGGCGTTACAGGCGTTGGCTACAACCGGCTTATCCCGCTCATCGAGTGGGGCTGGAACAGCGGCATCGAGATGGTTGGTAAACCTCCTGATCCGCCCGACCACGAGCGGCTCGCTGAGGTGCGAATGGTTTCTCCTGGCTGGTATCAGGCAATGGGACTGAAGCTGTTGCGCGGACGTCTATTCGATCCCGGGATCGATAAGCCCGGTGCGCAAGATGTAGTTGTAGTCAACCAGAAATTCGTAGATACGTTCCTGCCGGGCGAAGAGCCGATCGGCCAGCAGATCAAGCAGGATTCGGGTGGCCAGAGGATCGTCGGCGTGGTGAGTAACGGCCGTCAGTCGGTGGTGGACTCAATGCTCGCCGAGGTTGACTATCCCATGTCGCAGGTGCCACTGAAGGACAGCGCCGAGATGCTGACGCCGATGGCGCTATTCGTGCGCACTACCGTGCCGCCGGATGCCATCGTATCGCAGCTTCGACAGGCGCTGCATGAGGTCGCTCCCAGCGTTCCCTTCCAGACCCCGGAAACCATGGACGATGTCCTTGCCGAGTCGCTGGTCTTCGATCGCATGCAGGGCTGGCTGTTCAGCATCTTTGCAGCGATTGCGCTGGTACTGGCGTTGATCGGAATCTATGGCGTGCTCAGCCAGGAGGTAAGCCTGCAGACCCGCGATATTGGCTTACGCATGGCGCTGGGTGCCTCGCGGCCGGACATCGTCCGCATGGTGCTGCAACGCGCTGCACTGATGATGTCGATTGGTGTGGCCGTGGGAGTGCTTGGCAGTGTCGTCTCGCGCCGTCTGCTGGCGAGCGTCATTCCGATAGAGGTGAGCCGCGATGCCGCGGCGATTGCAACGCTGGCGATCGGGCTCAGCCTGGTGGGGTTGGTGGCCAGCATGATACCGGCGCGACGGGCAGCATCGATTGAGCCGATGCAGGCGTTAAGGAACGAGTAGGGAAGCAAGCAAAAAGGCGGGCCAAAGGCCCGCCTTCCAAGAATCTGGGACAAAGCTACTTGGCGCCAACGGCCTTCACGCGAGCGCTCAGGCGGGCCTTGTAGCGGCTGGCGGTGTTCTTGTGCAAAACACCCTTCTGGACGCCCTTGTCCACCACGGAAACGGTGGAGCGATAGGCGCTCTGGGCAGCTTCTTTGTCGCCCTTGGCAATGGCCTCTCGCAGGGAGCGCAGCGCTCCGCGGAGGCGTGACTTGTTGGCGCGGTTGTGCGCCGTCTTCTTCTCGGTCTGACGCGCACGCTTGAGCGCCGAAAAATGATTCGCCATACTTTCCTGTAGTCCTCAGTTGAAGATCTCGACGGTTGCCGAATACATGATTCTACAAGAAATAGACGATTTCGGGCAAATCATTGGATTGATTCATTCGCACTTCCTTGGATGCGACGGCGATCGAACCGGTCCCCCAGGTCGTCGTTCGAACGGCCACGTCTGCGTGGTTCTCGAATCCAGAGACAAGGCTCGACAACCGGGTTAGAGGGCCAGGCCGACGTTCTCGAAAGCCTAACCGTAGATTTACCTTACGTTCATCGCTAAATGCTAGTCTTAGCTTTCGCCATATGCTTAGCCGCAACAGATAAAAGCGCTATGGCCAGTGCTCCCTTTGGCCCGGCTGAACATCTAAATTTGCGGAAGGGGAATTTGATAGGATCGTCATCGTACGTACCTCAATCGGCACCGACGTCATTGCCTGCGGGATTGACTCCCGTCCGGTTCGGGGATACGCTAGCGGCCAATGAGAGTAGTTTCTGGCTTGGACGAACTTCCGGCCGCCACCCAGCCCCTCGTTATACCGCGCTCCCAAACTGTTCACTGTCAAACCGAGTTGGTGGGTCCAACCTGTGCCCGACCAGCTTTCGGAACCCTGTGCTTCAATCGTCCCGATCCACGCGTGATTGGCGCGGACCGGTTGTTGCGCCACAGTTGGAGGCTGTCTCCCGACCCTAGATGAAGAAGAACATCGAAATTAGCCCGAATATCGAAACCCTGTTCGGAACCCGGGACGAAAACATGCGCCTGTTGGAGGATGGTTTGAACGTGACCATCAACCTGCGTGCTGACTCCATCGAGATTATCGGCGGAGCGGACGATGTCGCGCGCGCCGAGCAGGTTTTTGCCGACTATCAGCACCTGACGCGCAACGGCCATACGTTTATCAACGGCGACCTCGGCGATATGATTCGTGTGTTGACTACGGACTCGACTGCGACCTTGCGCGGCCTGGCCGAAGCCGGCAAACAGCGCTCTTTCGGCAAGCGTACGGTGCAGCCGAAGAGCATCAATCAGCGTCGCTATCTCGAAGCCATCGAGAAGCACGACATGGTCTTCGGCGTTGGCCCGGCTGGCACAGGCAAAACCTATCTGGCCGTCGCGATGGGAATTTCCGCGCTCATGACCAAGCGCGTGAATCGGATCATCCTGGCGCGTCCCGCGGTTGAGGCAGGCGAGCGCCTGGGCTTCCTGCCCGGCACATTGCAGGAGAAGGTCGATCCCTATCTCCGCCCGCTGTACGACGCGCTGTACGACATGCTCGACCCGGACAAGGTCGATCGGTACTTGGAGAAGAACGTCATCGAGATTGCGCCGATCGCCTTCATGCGCGGCCGCACTCTCAACGACGCGTTCGTGATCCTGGACGAAGCGCAGAACACAACCTCGGAGCAGATGAAGATGTTTGTCACCCGTCTGGGATTTAACTCCAAGGCGGTGATCACCGGCGACATCACGCAGATCGACCTGCCCAACGCCAACCGTAGCGGTCTGGTAGAGGTGATGGACATCCTGCGGAACGTCGAGGGCATTCGCTTCTGCCACTTTGATGAAGGCGATGTGGTGCGCCATCATCTGGTGCAGCGCATCATCCGCGCCTACGACGACCACAAGGGTCGCAACGAGCAACTATCGCTGTCGCTTGAATTGAAGAATGGCAGCGGCTACGCGGTCGCGCGAACCAGCGACGGCCGGGTTTACACCACCAGCGTTGAACGTGAGGCGCCATTGGCGGAAGTGCCTCCGGCACGGGTTCTGCCGCCTCCGGATCGCATTTCCGAGTAAGAACTTGGTACCATACTGTGGGAGGGCACTCGAGCCCTCCCCTTTGTTCTTGAAACGAAAGTGATCATTCTGGAGCACGACGGAAAAGAGATTCACCAACGCGCCCTAGCCCTGTTTGCGGCCAAGGCCAGGCGAGCTGTGGGCATCAACGGTGAATTGAGCATCCGCATCACCTCGAATGCCGAGATGCGCGAGCTAAATCGGCGTTTTCGCCGAAAAGGCTACCCTACCGATGTTCTTTCGTTCCCTTCCGAACTGCCTAAGCTGGCCGGGGACATCGCGATATCGGCTGACATCGCCGCGGAAAACGCTGCCCGCTTGGGCCATTCGGTTGATACCGAGCTCAAGATTTTGATCTTGCACGGATTGCTCCATCTGGCCGGTTACGATCACGAGAGCGACAAAGGCGAAATGCGGGCGCAGGAGACCAAGCTGCGGCGAAGTCTCAGCCTGCCAACCGGGCTGATTGAGCGGACCAACGGGCGCTCGCCGCTGCTCAAGCGCCGCGAGGCCACGCCTGCCGCACGCCAAGGACGCCGACGATGAACTTGCCGTTAGCCATCCTGCTGCTAGTTCTGCTCGGCATGCTCGCGCTGGTCTCGTATGTCGACCGTCTTTATGCCGAGATGGGCAAGTTCCTCGCCCGCGAATTCCAGGAAAACATCGAGGCCTACGAGGAGCGGGTCGAGCCTCGCCTGAAGGTTAGCCGCGATCGGGCGGCAATGTCGATGACCGTGCTGACGCAGCTCTGTATGGCTGGAATCGGCGTGCTTATCGGCTACGTGCTGTTCAAGGAAAACCGCTGGGTTGGTCTCGATCTGGTACAGGCTGCCGTCAGCCTTATCTTCATCATCGTCATCTTTCACCAGTTGCTGCCGTATCTGTTCTTCGTGCGCACGAAGGGGGAATGGCTGGCGCACTGGGTGCCCGTTCTACGAGGTCTGATTTATCTTTCTCTGCCCGCGACGCTCATCCTTGGTTTTGGATTGTCAGTGGCTTCGCTCACCCGGGAGCATGCCGAGAAAGCAGCCGAGCATCCGTCAGAAGCGGTGGATGCGCTTATCGAAGCCGGCCAGGAAGAGGGCATTCTGGAAGAGAGTGACCGCGACCTGATTCAATCGGTCGTCGAGTTCGGCGACAAGACGGTTCGCGAGGTCATGACGCCGCGGCCGGAAATCGTCGCAGTGCCTGCGACCACGAGCATCGCTGAGATGACGGAGCTGCTGGACAAGTATCCCTACTCGCGTATACCGGTCTACGAAGGCGACATCGATCACATCAAAGGGATTCTCTACGCCAAGGACCTGTTGCAGGTGGCGGACGTCGAGGCGCACACACGCACCGTGCAGGACCTGATGAAGACTGATGTCTACTTCGTACCCGAGACCAAGCTGGGCAGCGACCTCCTGCGCGAGATGCAGCGCGACAACGCGCGCATGGCCGTGGTCATCGATGAGTACGGAGGCGTGGCCGGACTGGTGACGATTGAGGACCTGGTGGAAGAAATCGTAGGCGAGATCCGCGACGAGCATGAAAAGTCCGAGGTGGTGAAGGAGAGTGACACCTCCTACATCTTCAACGGAAATACCGACGTCGATCTCCTGGATAAGTTGCTCGGTATTCGTCCGACGGAGAAAGAGGCGACAACGATCGCCGGCCTGGTGAGCGAACTCGCAGGACACATCCCAAAGGCGGGCGAAGTGTTCGAAGAAAACGGTTTGCGCTTCGAGGTGTTGGAATCGACGGAACGCCGCGTTGATCGCGTACGCGTCAGCCTGCAACCCAAGCAGGTGGGAGCCTGAATCAGTTCGCCACCGGTATGCACGCGCCTGAGCGGATCTTCAGGGCCACCCGCGTCCAGCGGTACATTCAAAATTGTCATGCTGAGGAGGGCTTGAGCCCGACGAAGCATCTGCGTTTCGCCGCGAATCAGGGGTCTTCCACCGCGGTGGAACCGCAGATCCTTCGCTGCGCTCAGGATGACAATTCAGAGTGTCAACCAAAGCTGCGGCTTGACCCACGAAATGCAGCGCTAAAGCGCTGCGCCACCCTGTACACTCAAGACGGCGTCTGAATCAGGTTCACCATGCCCTTTCGCTCCGGATTCGTCTCCATCATCGGCCGTCCCAACGCGGGCAAATCGACGCTGCTAAACGCGCTGGTCGGCGAGAAGCTGGCAATCGTCACCCGCAAGCCCCAGACCACGCGCAACCGCATTCAGGGGATCGTCAACGTGGAGCGCAAAGGGAAGCGTCCCACCGGACAGATCGTCCTCATCGACACTCCGGGCGTTCACAAGCCGATCAACTCCCTCAATCGCCGGATGATGAAGGAGGTCTACGATGCCCTCGAGGGTTGCGATCTCCTGCTGCTCATTGTCGACGCAACGGCCAAGCTGGGAGCGGGCGACAAGTTCGTGCTAGAGATCGTGAAGAAGGGCGGACAGAAAACCTTTCTCCTGCTCAATAAAGTCGACGCGCTCAACAAGCAGGAGCTGCTGCCGCTGATCGCGCAGTACAAAGACATGCACGAATTCGCGGAGGTGATCCCCATCTCCGCGCTGAAGGGCGAGGGCTTGACTACGCTTCTCGATGCCGTCATCAGCGCTCTGCCCGACGGGCCACGGTATTTCCCCAAAGATCAGGTTACGGATCAACCCGAGCGCTTTCTGGTCGCCGAACTCATCCGCGAACAGGTGTTGCTGATCACCGAGCAGGAGGTACCCTACGCGACCACCGTCCTGATCGAGCAATACCAGGAGAGCCCAAAGCTAACGCGCGTCGCGGCCGTAATCTACTGCGAGCGCGATGGCCAGAAGGCCATCCTTATCGGGAAGCAGGGAAGCACGCTGAAGAAGATCGGCACCGCCGCCCGGCTGCAAATCGAAAGGCTGCTGAACACCAAGGTTTTTCTCGAGCTCTTCGTGAAGGTGCGTCCCGGCTGGCGTGACTCGCGACAGTTCGTGCAGGAAACCGACTGGCGTACACAACTGGAGCAGATGTCGGAAGCCGAAGTCAGCCCGGACGCTGACACCGATCTCGAGGAGTAGCTGTTACCGGCAATCCTCTCGCTTCGCAAGCATCGCCTCAGCCTCTTCTACGCTCCACTCGGGAATCGCTCCGTGCCGGCTGGCGACCAGTGCAGCCACCGTGTTAGCAAAGGCTCCACAGCGACGCTCGTCCCATCCCTGATCGATGCCATAAAGGAAGGAAGCAGCGAAGGCGTCGCCAGCTCCGATCGTATCCGCCACCTCGACCTTACAACCGGGCACGGAGGCGTACGTATGGTCTTTGTAGATGCCGCACCCACGCTCACCGAATGTGATGCAGGTGGTACTACAACGATATTGGCTACTCCAGCGCTGGCAGAAATCCTCAACCGATGCTTGAAGTCCATCCGACTCCAGGGAAGCATCCAGACATTCGGCCTCGCTGTCACTTAGCTTGATGACATTGGCGTGCGATGCCAACTGCTCGACCGTTGCCAGGTTCCAGTTGCCGTCCCGAAGATTCACGTCGTAGAACGTTCGGGCGGAGGGAACCTCGTCCAGCAGCCGGAGCGTCGATGCCAGGGCCTGATTGGAGACGTGATACAGCGTGCCAAAGTAGATCCAGTTGGGTTGAAGGGCGGCGATGCGTTGACGGATGGGGAGCGTCAACCGGACGAAATCGTATGCCGCAGGACGGACGATGCGGAACATCGGCCTGCCATCAGGATCGAGCTCTACTTCTGCGGTTCCCGTGGGCTTGCCGGGCGTAATCTGCACGAAGTCGGCCGAGACGCCGCAGGTTTGCAGGCCTTCCAACGCTCGCCGGCCGCGGTCGTCATCGCCTACCGCGCTCACCAGAAACACCTCATAGCCTAATTTGGCGGCATGGGCGGCAAAGTTAAGAGGCGCGCCGCCAAGGTATTCTGACGGGCCAATGACGTCCCAGAGGATCTCCCCAATGCTGACGATGCGCACGCAGCGGCTCCGCCCTCCATCCTATCGCGGACTGTGCCAATATGCCGTTATCTACTAGAATCAGCGGACTTCCCGGTTTAGAGGTTGATTCAGAACTTGCATTCGGTGGGATTTCCGTTATGATTAGCCCGCCATTTCGATATGAAACTCTTTTTTCAACACGAACGCAGCACCGCTTCCAACAATTCCACCCGCGCAGAATTTCCTCCGCTTTCCGGCGCCGACATCGCCGGCGTTGTGCAAGGTGCAAGAATCGGTGGAGACCTCTATCACTTCCTGCGCGTCAATCGCTCCCGGGTCATATTCGGTTTGCTCGATGTCGCCGGCCGCCGCGAAGAGAACCAGAGCATCGTCGACGCAGCTCGCCGCACTTTCCAGGAAGTAGGGCAGCAGAAGTTTGCTTACGAAGAAGTGAACGAAGCGGACGCGATGATGGAGTTATGCCTCGAGCTCAACCTCAGCATTCGTAAGGCTGCCGCCGGCGTGCGTTCCTGTGCCGCCTTTGTCGGCTGCTATAACGAAGAGCTTGGAACCATCTGCTACTCGAATGCAGGACACACGCCGGGTCTGCTGCGCGATCCCTCGGGCATCACAGTGCTGCCCGCGACCGGCTTGCCTCTGGGTCTTTTCTCCGCTTCCACGTACGAAGCTCCTACGGCTGCATTGCAGAAAGGCGCGTCCTTGCTGCTTGTTTCTCGTGGAGTGGTCGAAGCCGCGCGCAAGAAAGAGGAGTTTGGTCTGGATCGGGTGAAAGTGCGCTTCGAGAATGCACCGCAAGACAACGCGAACGAGATTGCCACGACGATCGTCGATGCTGTTCAGCAATTCCTGGGAGCGCCGCCGGAGCACAACGACGTAACCGCGCTGGCATTAGTCCGCGCTTCGCATGCTAGAGTCGCTGCCAATGCGTAGCAGCTCGGGTTACAAGATCTGGAGCAGTCGCCGGACAAAATGGATGTTCGTCCTATGCGAGGCCAAACCCAAAGCTAAGCGCGCAAAACAAGCGAAATAGCCACTACAGCATCTGCGTACCCCATAGGTCATGCAGATGCAGAACGCCCACCAGCTTTCCCGCGTCATCCACTACCGGCAGTGCAGTGATTTTCCTCTGCTCCATAATGTCGAGAGCGGCGATCGCAAATGTGCTGGCCTCGACAACCTTGGGAGAGCGGGTCATGCAATCGGCGGCCTTGAGCTCGAGAATTTCCTTTCCATGACGTTCCAGCAGGCGACGAAGATCGCCATCGCTGATCAAGCCGACCAGTCTTTCGCCATCCACGACCGTAGTCATACCCAGCCCTTTGCGCGACATTTCGTAGATCACTTCGCTCATCGGGGTGGACGCGGCGACCTGCGGTACGCTGCTGCCGCTGTGCATCAACGCGGAGACTCGGGCAAACCGCTTGCCCAGCTTGCCTCCAGGATGGAGATTGGCGAAATCTTCTTCCTTGAATCCTCGGCGCTCCGACAGCGCGACCGCCAGGGCATCCCCCAACGCAAGCATGGTTGTCGTGGAAGCCGTGGGCGCCAATCCAAGCGAACAAGCCTCGTTCGCGACCGAACAGTCCAGAGCCACGTCGGCGGCTTGCGCCAGCGTTGAAACATTACTCTGCGCTCCCGAATACAACTCGTCGCAGGTCATCGTGATCAGCGGGACGCCCAGTCGCTTCACCGTCGCCAACAATTGCAGGATCTCTTCGGTCTCGCCGCTCGCCGACAAAGCCAGCACTGCGTCACCACGAAGCACCATTCCCAGGTCGCCGTGCATAGCCTCCGCCGGATGCAGGAACAGTGCAGGGCTTCCGGTGGAAGTCAACGTGGCCGCGATTTTGCGCGCAATCAGGCCGCTCTTGCCCATACCGCTGACAACGGCTCGTCCGGTACAGGAGTAGAGCAACTGAACTGCCCGCTCGAAAGCCTCCGCCATCGGTCCGGCCAGCCGGTCCGCCAACGCACGCAGTGCTTCGGCTTCAATGCGAACTACGTTTTCACCAATATGTTTCATTGATAGAAGTGAGTTACTGCGTCGCCGGCTGCTGCAAGAGACCACGAGCGTCGAAGACCAAAGTCTGCTCCTCGTTGATGCCCTCGTTCATCTGGACGTACTTGCCGTTGAAGGCAACGTCCACCGAGCCGGCATTGCCCGTATAGAACACCACCTGGTTGGCCGCCTGAATTGTTTTCACATCTGGAGGTTTGATGATCCCACGCACGACGTACTTGCCATCCGCCTTGACCGAAACCCACGCCGGTCCTTTTGGCCGGATGGTCACTTCGAACTGAGCGCCAGCCGGAGCCGCAGTTTCTGATGACAGAGAAGTCTGCTCGGGTTTGGTCGCGGCGGCGCTCGACTTGGCCGGAGGCTTATCGGGTGTCGCGGCCTGCTGTGTCGGACTTTGTGTCGCAATCGGTGGAGGTACGCTGTTCGTCGCCGGAGGTTCCGTCTTGTTTGTCGGGAGCGCTGGTGTAGTCGTCTCCTGTTCAGTCGCTTTGGTTGTGGCGATTTGCAGTTGACGTTCGCGCCGATGGTCCTGGTACGCCATCCAGCCCCCGACCGCGCCCGCCGCCACAACCAGCAGGATCAATACCGGGACCACGGGAAAGCTGGCCCGCTCTGGCCGATACTCAGAGTGAAAGGCGTGTTGATGTGCAATAACTTTGGTGTCTGGCGGGGTCTCGTGGGCCGCCTCAAGATAGCCCGCCACGGCCTCGTCTTCGTCGATTCCTACGCACTTTGCGTAAGCGCGGACGTAAGCTTTATTGAAGATGCCGCCGGGTAGCAGGTCAAACTGTTCGTCCTCGAGCGCCAACAGGAGTCGTCGTCCGATTTTGGTGGTAGCAACAATCTCGTCCAGTGAGATGCCTCGCATCTCTCTTTGTTGACGCAGACGTTCGCCAAATGAGCCCACCCGTTCCACCTCTTTCCCTGGACTCCCCACTCCAGTCTACTCGGATTTCCTGCCGAATCATAAGGATACGTTGTGGGAGTGTCAAACCGGCAGGCACCATTCGGCAAGGTGGAGCAGGTTTTTTCGTCGCCGTAGTACCAATTTGGGGCGGGCGGAACGGGTCACTTCCATTTAAGATAAGTTCCATAAGCGATGCGTGGTTTAGCGGTTGATTTCTGGTTGTCCGAAATCCTATGTCGCTTACGGGTTCGGATGCGTTGTCGCCACTTCGATGATCGACCAGACCGGCAATCGAAATTCCGATGAGCTGCAGATTTTCCACGACGTCGCCAAGGCGCTGACTTCGTCTCTCGACCTCGATACTGTCCTGCAAACCATCCTCGAGAAGATCGCAGCCTACTTCAAGCCGGAGATGTGGTCGCTTATCCTGCTGGATGAAGAGACGCAGGATCTGTACTACGCTCTGGCGGCGGGCAAGGAATCCGAAGCCGTCAATGCTCTGCGGTTGACCAGTGGCGATAGCCTGGCCCGTTGGGTTGTGGAGCACGGTGAGGCACTGGTGATCGAAGATGCAACCAGCGATGGCCGCATCGATCCTTCCAGCTGCTCCGGCTTTTCGTCGCAATCGTGCTCGGTGGTCTGCATTCCTATCCGCACCAGCGGGAAGATCCTGGGCCTGATGGAGCTGGTGAACGGCGACATGAACATCCTGCGCCGCAACGAAATGTTGCTGCACGCTCTCGCCGACTATGCTGCCATCGCCATCGAAAACGCGCGGGCGGTGCAGAGGATTCAGGAACTCAGCATTACCGACGACTGCACCGGCGTCTACAACGCAAGGCACATGATCACAGTTCTTGCGGAAGAAGTCCGCCGCTCGGAACGCTTTGGATACGAGTTCAGCATGCTCTTCATCGATCTGGATCACTTCAAAAAAATTAACGACAACTACGGGCATCTTCAGGGGAGCAAGCTGTTGGGACAGTTTGGACGTAGCCTGCGCAAGAATTTGCGACTGGTCGACGCCGCTTTTCGCTATGGTGGCGATGAGTTCGCCGTCCTGCTTCCGCAGACCGGCAAGGATGCGGCAATCCAGGTTGCACATCGTCTGACCAGGATCTTCCGCGACACCCAGTGGATGTTGGACGATGCCCGATCGGTTTCTCTAAGCGCGAGCATCGGGATTGCAACCTATCCCCAGGATGGCGCAAACTCGCATGCCATCGTGCAGCGAGCCGACGAGCTCATGTATCAGGCGAAAGAGGCTGGAGGCAACAGCATCGCGGTCGCCGGCTCGGGAGTGGTCGGGCGAGAAAGTCAGTCGGGTCTGGCCAGCTGACAGGGGGCTTCAGTTGCTTGGGACAGGCTGCCAGGTATTGAGGTTGACCGGCGCATTCGGATTAACGCCGAAGTCCCACACGTAGAGGTTCATTTCGTCCGGTGCCAGCATCTCCACTACCGCATATTCGCCCGCCGGCAGGTTCTGCGCCGGCGTAAGCTTGATCCACTCGCCGGTTCCCAGTTTCTCGATACTCACCGGCAGAAAACTGGCGTGCTGAGAAACTTTTCCGGCGACACTGACCTTCACATTGCCGACCACGCGCACGTCTTTAGTAACCGTCACGCGAACCAGACGGAACCGATCGTTAAGAGCGGCGTTAATTGGCCCCTCATCAATGTCGATGTAAATGGTTGGACGAGGGGTGTGCGACTGAACCTGCGCATGCTCTCCCTTGATCTCGAATGCCTGCTTGTTGCCGGCTAACGGATTGATGGTGGAGCGCAGTACGCTTTTCTTCGGATCTTTGTTGACCTCGCTGCCGTTTTGAACGATCTCCGCCAGCTCCGGCTTGCCCTTGAATTCGTCGAACAGGAAGACGCCGCCGGTTCCTGGCAAATTCATGCCAGGAGCAATCTCTGGGGAATTAGCTTCTTCCTTTTCACGTTCTTCTTTCTCTTCCGGGGTCTCAGCGATGTTGGGACGCAGTTTGCCGGTGCTCAGATCCGCGTTGTACTTGTTGGTCGCGTCCCAATCGATGAGCGACGAAGGAATGTCTTCCCACTCATAGCGCTCGGCGCTGAGATAGTGCACGCGATCGCCCTGCACCTCGTACTTCGCGACCGACTGGTAGCTGCCGTCCTTCAGGATCAGCTTTTCCGTCGGCTGCTGCGCCTGCGCCAGGCGAGGCGCGAACACGATCGCCGTTGCGGCCAGAAGCACACCTAAGACGACGCGCTGACACCAGGGCTTCATGTTTCCTAGTTTAGTCCGGCCTCGGCCTCACGGGTTAGCGTCATCTCCGCGCCGGTAGCGCTGCGCAGCTTCATGTTGTTGCCGGTAGAAGAGACCGAATAATTCAGGGTTCCGGAAGTAATGGTTGCCTCGCACGTGAAGGGTCCCTGCTTCTGGGTATGCGACGCTGAGTTCAGTATCTTGATTTGGTCCGAGCTCACTTCAATGTTGGCGTCGACCTGCGAAACCAGAGTGTCGTTGCCTTTGATGCAGGTCGCAATCTCGCGCACCTTACCTTCACTGGTATCGGCGTTGTTGTAGAAGACCAGCCGGAGCACTTTCTTTAAGTTCCCATCGCTCTGCGTGGGGAAGGACCATGTGCCGTAGAGATTGGAGGGAAGAACGCTGGCACTTGTGGAGTCCTGGCGAGCCAGTTCCATGATGTCGGGAGTACCGCCGGGGTTCGTGATGGTGAGGCGATTGTGGTCGTTGGAAAGAGTGTAGCTCCAGAGGCCGGGATCGATGTCGGCTTTGCACTCCGAGCCTATTTCCCCCTTTTCGGTATCGCTGGCATGCTTTAGGACACGAATGGTGCTGGCCGTGATCTCGATGGAAGACGTCGCCCGCGCGATAACGGCCCGATAATCTCCCGGACACAAACGCGTGACCACGATCTCATCGACGTTCTTCGTCCGATTGTGGCGGAATTCGTGCCGGATCGGATCCGTCGCTGGATTTCCGGGAGGATAGGAATACCAGCTTCCGTACAAGTACTGAACGTCGCTGGTGGGAGCTTTTCCGGCTTGGTTCGTTTGGCCTGCGGAGTCGTTAGGACAGAGAAGAAGGAACAAAGCGGTCGCCACGCACAGAACGAGCAGGCGGGCGTTAAAGGAAGATGCTATAGAGTTTTGAAAGGGAAGGCGATAAATCGACTTGAAATTATGCGCTCCCAAACTGAGCTTTCGTAGCCGGTGCGCAAGCGCTGATGACTTCGTCCAATCGTGGTTTTCCATTGCCTGCAGGGCTGCGACCAGCACGCTTGACGATGTACATTGCTTTGTCGGCCGCAGCGTGCAGCTGGTCCGGATCGCTTCCGTCTTCAGGATACAACGCCAAGCCGATGCTGAGCCCAGTCCGCACCTGCAATCCCTGAACATTTAATGGATTAGCCAAAGCCGAGTCGAGTGCGGCGACCAGCGCCACCGCGCCGTGTTTATCTTTCACCTCGCTCACCAGCGTGAATTCATCTCCGCCGGAGCGGGCCAGCGTGTCGCTTTCTCGTATCCGCTCGGCAAGTTGGGCGACTACCACTTGCAGGGTCAGGTCGCCGATGCGGTGGCCGAAGGTGTCGTTGACATCCTTAAAATGGTCAAGGTCCAGCAGCAGCACTGCGACTTTGTTGCCGGTTCGCCGTGCGTGAGCCAGAGCCTGATCCAGACGATCATCGAGCAAACGACGGTTCGGTAATCCCGTTAAGTCGTCGTGGTAGGCGAGATAGTTGCTGCGCTCGATCTGATCTTCCAGCAGTGTCAAAATCATGCCGACGGCAACCAGATACTTCGGAATGTTCCAAACCTCGGCGTCGATCTGCACGTTCGGATAACGCTTGTCAAAGACCATCGAGATGGGGAAGACCAGCCCCCACAGCCCGAATCCGGCAACCGTAGTCAAAACGCCGGCGGTAGCCCGACTGTGGTGCCTCCAATACAACGTGCCCGCCGAGATGTTCAGCACTGTGAGGATGACCGTGATACCCAAATCGCTGTTTCCCACGGCAACCGCCCAGGCGGTCATTGCGCCTGAGACCAATGTTCCGGCGATTACGCTGGCAACGTACCAGGGACTATGGTGTTGCAGCCGCCAGAAAACAATCAGCGGTGCAATCGCTCCGACGGCGATAACGAGGTAATAAAACGCGTGGCTTGAGACTTCCCAGATCGCACCGTTGACGTACGCCAGGCAGGGGGCGCCGACCGCTGCGATTATCAGTGCTTGCCGCTGCCAATTCGTGGCGATACTTGCTACCGACGTGAGAAACGCGATCGTCGCCAGCAGCAGACAGTCGAGACTAGCGGCCGTCAGCAGATTGCTGACCTGCCCGGTTGCCGGGCTGAGAAATTGCGCCGTGAAGTGCAGCAGGACTAAGACCCAGCCGGCCAGCCAGAGGTGCAGTCTCTCGGTAGTTTCCTTCCGCGAGATGGCCCAAAATACGGCAACAAGGACGGCCAAAGCGATCAGGTTCGGAAGCGTCGAAAAAGTCATGGCACAAAGTGGCGTTTAGTATCACAGAGTATGACAGGTCTTGGGGAGGCGAGCGAAGCAAAATCCGAATGTAGAAGCAGGAATTAAGCAGGGGTAAGCCGTGTTTGGAGATTTTTGCGCCGCGGAATCCCACGGAAGTTGTAGAGCCATCAGCAGGTACTCCCAACTCCCGAACCTCCTCAAAAGAAAAGCCGGAGCGTCCTCCGGCCTCCCGCTTTGAGACTTTTACGTAATTAGCGGACTTTCACGTCCGGTTCCACCGACATGCCAGGGCGCAGCAATCCGTCCTTGTTGAAGTCGGG
>Ga0210391_10002290_pt1 | contig 16664 bp, 17 predicted proteins | sample IncBWC12OmetaG_FD_160573 | JGI IMG/M metagenome (GOLD analysis project Ga0210391, IMG submission 160573) | Forest soil microbial communities from Barre Woods Harvard Forest LTER site, Petersham, Massachusetts, United States - Inc-BW-C-12-O ... | reverse complement strand
AAAGCCACTTGATCACACCCGCCTTGGGATATTTAGGCTGGAACGTGTCTGGTCCGCCGCCCCGGGCTGTCCAAGATATCGCCGCGAATCAACTATTTCTTGGTGGTTTTCGCGGTCACTTTCACACCGGCGTTCGTCGTGGAACATTTTCCTAGAGCTGGTAGGATGTCGAGAATCCATCCAGGAGTCCTTCTCGAAAATGAGGCACCGGGCAAGTCGGCAGCGATCGCGCTGGTTTTTGGCCTGGTCGTCGCTTTGCTTACAACGAAAAAGAAATTCGATTACCGCTCCGCCTATCATTCCGGGGACCAATATCGTCCGCCCGACGTTTTGCAATAGCCCCGCGTTTCAACGCCAGGTAAGCTGAATCCGTCTGAATTCCGTCCCGGGTGGCTGAAGTCGTCCGCCACCGACGTCCACCACATCTACGTCACCCACGCATTTTGTCACGACCAATTCAGGCGTCGGGATGCGCATCCGAATGCGCCACTTCACCCGGCGGTAAAACGCCAGGCTATTTTTGGCCGTCCTTCGGACGCAAAAGCCCGACTCCCGACCGCACCATCTCTCCGCCCACCGCCTCTTCCGATGCTCCCGCAAACCTTCCGGACTGGCCCACTCCTGGCGCTTTTTTTAAACGGACAGGAAGCATTCCCGATTGTGCTTTAGCCGTAGGACTCTCGTACCCTGCCCGCCACAACACTTTATCCGCTCAGGGGTTAATACCTACGACCGTCGCGCCCTCATATTGGCGAGACATCAAATACGACGATAAGGACACGATATGAAGAAATGGCTTGCCCTGGCGGCGTTGCTGCTGCCTCTCTCTCTGGCGGGATGTTCTCATCCACGCCCGGTGTATGCCGAGCCACCTCCGCCGCCCGACTATACGGAGATATCCCGGCAAGGTTTTCACGACGGATTCGCTGCCGCACGGCGCGATGTTGATCAGGGAAAACCACCGAACGTCGAGCGCCACCCGCGATTCCACAACCCTCCGGTGCCACCTGTGGCCTTCGAGGACTATCGCCGCGGTTTCAGAGAGGGCTACCAGGCGTTCGTCCGCCGCGGGTAGCGCGTGGTCCCTATCCAAACCAAACCTTTGAAGGAGCCCGCCCAAGCTCTGCTTGGGCAGGCCCCCTCGAGTTCACTTTTGTCCACCATCGCTTGTAACAAGCGAACCTTTTCCTCACCCCGCCACTTGCGCGATCATTGTCGAGGCCGCGACGGTTGGCACAAGCCAACTCCTCCCGCCCCGAAGTCCTTTGTTTCAGGGACTTTGATGTCTAATTGGAAGATGTATTTTGTGGAGAATTTCGCACTAGCATGATGATTCCAATGCGGACGGTAGGGTAGGGTATCCCGATTTTCAGCCCAAAAGCGAGCTGTTCAGCACACGCCGCAGGTCGTCCCAAAATTTATTTTTGGGCCGAACCCGACAGCATGGTTGTATTGAGTGAGGAGCCTAATACAACCCCTTCTCCCCGGGCGGCCGCGTCTTCCACCTCCGGTGCACCCACAGCCACTGCTCCGGATACTTCCGCACATAGTCTGCAATAATCGAAGTAAATTTCTGCGTGTTGGCATGGATGTCGGCCTCCAGGTCGCCCGTGCGCACCAAGTCCACCGCCGGATCAAACCGCAGCCGATATTTCCCCAGCTCCGCGTCCCAGATCGTGAACGTGGGCACGACGGCCGCATCGGTGCGCAGCGCAATCCGTGCCAGCCCGCTCGCCGTGCATGCCGGGATGCCGAGAAAATCCACAAAGATTCCCTGCGGCGGAGTCATGTTCGTATCCATCAACATGCCCACCACTTCGCCCGCGTGCATTGCCGAGAGCAGCCCGCGCACAAAGTTGTCCTTGTCCACGGTCTTGTTGCCATGCATGGTCCTGTACTCGCGGATTAACCGGTCCAGATACTCATTGTCCAGGGCACGCATCACCACATGCATCCAGTGTCCGTGCAGCGAATGCGTAAAGGCGGAAAGCTCCCAGCCGCCAAAATGTGCGGTCAGAAACAGCACTCCCTTGCCACGCGCGTAGGCCTGCTGATAATTCTCCAGCCCGTCATACACGACCACCTGCTCAACATTTTCCAGCGTGTACTTAGGAAAGTGGCAGACCTCCGCCAGTTGACGTCCCAGCGAAGCAAACTCGCCGCGCAAAATCTGTGCCCGCTCCGCCTCAGTTTTTTGCGGAAACGCCATCGCGAGGTTACGCATGCCCACCTGCCGCAACCGCACGTGCAGAAAATAGACTACCCCAGCCAGGCCAATGCCAATAGCCCGCGCCAAAGGCCGGGGCAAAACACCGAGGATTTTGATGAACGGCCAGGCTGCCGCGTACTCAAGTCGCTGCCGCATCGGGGAAGCGTGACGCTACCATTGTCAAAAACTTATTTGCAAACAGGAGAAAATTGGGTTTGTCATTCCCAGCCAGCACTCTTCGCATAGCCATCTGGAGAGAGGTGCGCTGTTTCGCGTTCTTTGCAAAGCCATAATCGCGCGCCCGCATCCTTTACTTGGCCGCCGCCTGCGCCCACTGCGCCAGCGCCGTTAGAAATGCATTCGATCCTGCTGGCGGATCAATCTCTCCCGTCAGCGCGGTCTTAAACGGGACCATGCGGCCGTAAAATTCCCGCGTGCTGTCCTTGTCCTGTTTGATGGCTGCTCCATTCAAACTCACGCCGGCAAACAGCCCGCGCGCGCGCGAATAGGTCAGCACCTCCGCCCGCATCTTCCAATCCGTATTCCCCTCAGCGTGGCGTCCCACCGGTCCTGCGGCGACTGACGCGTCCGCCCCGAGCGCGAACTCGCTCGTGAGCAGGTGCCGCATCCCATCCTTATTCATGATCAGCATTACCAGGTCGACAGCTTGTCCGCCGATCTGGAAACCAAAGCTCCCGCCCGTGACCACGAAAAAGGCCGGAGCGCTCCATCCTTTTTCCGTGCGGCAACTGGCCAGCCCGCGGCCATACTTTGCACCTACGATAAATCCGCCCTTCAGCATCGACGGCACCACCGCTACGCATTCCGCCGAGCCCAACACCTCCTGAGGAATGCCTTTGTCCGGCGCGCCCTGGATGTCGGTCAACACTTCGGCCGCCGCCTGCATGCGTTCCGAAGCCTTGGTGTCCTCATCGGCGGCAAAAGACAAAGAACCGAGAGTAATAATCAGAGCTAGCAACAAGAACTTTTTCATGGTTCCTCACCACACAGGAATTTTCTGGGATCTGATGCTTTGGATTGTAAACGAACCGTGTGCCGGTGTCTCAGAAGCGCTTAACTAGAAAGGATCGACTGTAGAAGGAGTCTTAGAAGGAAAACTTGGAAGATAAAAAAATCGGGGCTGAAAGTAGTGACCCTAATCGCCACTCTCAACCCCGTCTCCCAGGTTCTGTGGTAGGTGAGGCGAGTATGCCGGGCCCTCGGTTTCGCTGCAAGATTACTGAGGTCATCGTCCCAAAGTTACTCGGGAGTGCCTCTCTGAATCTTTACTTCGCGGCTACCAGCGAATGCGTAATCGCATGCACCGATAGCGCAATCCGGTTCTGCACGCCGACCTTGCGCATCAACTTCGCTACGTGAGCCTTCACCGTGCGCTCTTCAATTCCGAGCTGAGCGCCAATCTCTTTATTCGACCGCCCCGCCACCAGCATTTCCAATACTTCCTTCTCGCGATCGGTGAACGTGACGCGGCCGGCGGGAAAAATCCTCCCCGGCGCCGACGACACGCGCTCGATGAACATGGAAAGCACTCTGCGCGGCGCCCACACCGACCCTTGACTTACAATGCGAATAGCCTGCGCGAATTCCGCCGGTGACGCCGCCTCATCCACGTAGCCCTTGGCCCCGGACGCAATCGCCTTAAGAATGGTCTCTTCGTCCACTCCGGACCCGGTCACTATAATCCGCAGATCGGGACGCGTTGCCTTCAGGCTAGCCATCACGTCAAACAAATTTTGACCAGAGCGGTTTCCGAGCAGGATCAGGTCTACGTCCTGCAATGTGGAAATCTCAGGCAGGCCTGCGGAGATCAGTTCGAACTCGGGCTCAGTGTCGAACAGCGCGCGAAATCCCACAAATCTCAGGGGGTCGCTCTCTACCACGGCAATTTTGATAATCGGTTTTCTCGCTACGGCTGCTTTCATAGGTTTCTCTGTGACGCGTAGTTACGTAACAAGAGCATAGCGGCAATTCCCCGCAATGCAAAGAGCACGTGACCGAAGTCGAATTACGGGAGTAACATGAAAAAGCCCTCCTAATAACCGTTTAATGGCGGGGTGGCGGATTAGTTCTGGCCGGCTACTGGGTGGAGAATAATTTGCATGACAAAAAGTTGGACTGGTCTTTTCGTCGTAATCATCGGCTACGCACTCGCCCCGATGAGCCTGTCTTTGTTGACTTCGCCTCTCGCCGCACAGACTTCTACCTCTACGTACCAGCCGAAATTTCCCGGCGACCCGGCGCGCTCTGATTCCGAAGCCGCCGCTCTTGCCTACATGCGCGTTGTCATTCGCGCGCAGCGTAGGTTTCAAAAACAGTACAGCCACTTCGCCACTTCACTTTCCGAACTCGTACACTCGGGCTCATTCACGAAGCGCATGGTCGACCCTCAGCGCGGAGACTACACCGCCGGATTCAGAGGCAAGAAAGACAGCTTCATCCTCACCATGAGCCCTCAGCACCTCGATGCCCAGCATCGCTCTTTCTATGCCGAAGATGACGGCAAAATTCACGGCGACGAAGAAAAACCCGCCGACACCAATTCTCCTGTGGTGAAGTAGCCCCGCAAATTAGTGCATGTCGGTGGCGTCTTGGCACGCACTAAACCGACCCAGAGAGCTTTCGTTGAAAGCGTAGGCTCAGGCTCGGGCTTTCTACCGTGTTGAAGCCGCTGGCGTGAGATTGAAGCTTATGTATGCGAGTTTGTCCGCGGACATGTTGTGATGCTCCTGGAAAGGCAGCCGCAAACGCTGGGCCTGCAATCGATTCCCAGCTCTGGGGCGTCAAATTTCCCCTCCGTTGCCCCCCGGCAAACCGAGCCGATCACACTGCTTGTGATCGAACCGCGGGAGCGAGTTAGAACCGAATAGAGGAAGGCTGAATGGATTAGATAGATGTTTTTCGGCCAGCCAATCGTCAAATTTTAATTTTGCAATGTACCCTTCGTCGGTGCAATTCGGATTGGTCTCAGCGAAACGCGAGTACTTGTCGCGAATTCGGTCGAATTCATGAACTCCCGAGACCCCGATTCGAAGCCGAGACGCGTCGTAAACATACTGCCATGATGGGCAGGAACGAAAAAACGGTAGAATGGATTGTCACGGAGGAATCATGTCACCAAACGTGGGCGCACCTGCTCCGGAATTCTCACTGAAAGATCAGGATCAGAAAGAAGTAAAACTCAGCGATTTCCGCGGCAAGAAGCGCGTCGTCCTCGTCTTTTATCCACTCGACTGGAGCCCGGTCTGCACCAAGGAACACGTCTGCATCGTAAACGACAAGAAGCAATTCGAGCAGCTTGATGCGCAAGTCCTTGGCGTCAGCGTCGACAGCGTTTGGTCCCACAAGGCCTACGCCGATAAGATGGGTATCCAGTACCCGCTACTCGCTGATTTCCACCCGCGCGGCGCCGTCGCCGCCAAGTATGGGGTCTATCTCGAAGACAAGGGCATCACCGGCCGCGCCATCTCCATCATTGACCGCGACGGTAAACTCGCCTGGCACAAAAACTACGACATTCCTGTAGTCCCCGACATCGACGAGGTCTCAAAAGCCTTAGCCGCCCTGAAATAAGCCGCCATTTATCAACCGTCAAATGGATGCCCGCCCTTCTCGCGCTTAGCGAAAGGGTGGGGATTCCGACTACCTACACCCCCGGCTTGATCTCGGTCGCTTTCCCCCCACGATAACTCACCACCAGGGGTTTCCCTCCGTTCGGATATCGCACCGTCTTATCGTCAGACGACACGCCCGCATCGGGCACTCCCATCCCGATGGCGAAATCCGCCTGTAGTTCATCCATCCCCGGTTTCACTTCATGCCGCTCAATCGCCTGCCACACATCCGGCGGCCAATGCTTATAGAGGTCGTGAGGATCTTCCACAAAAAACATTTCATCCGAATAAATCTTGTATTGTCCCTCCATCTCGAATCCGATCGGCACCGCGAAACTCGCCCCTTCCTTCTGAAACACGGCCATTATCTGGCGCTTGCCGGCCGCAGCGTCCGAGACTACATCCTTGATTTCCATCCGCTCAATCGGCAAAAGCAGTCCAGCTTCACGCCCAAAATTTGCCTTTTTCCGCGCCGCATCGTACGGATAATAGGTGTATCGATATCCTTCCTTCACCCATACCGGTTGCAGCGTCAACTGCTTCGCCGACTTCAAATCAAACGGATACAGTTTCTTTGGCGTGACGTAGTAATCCGCGTTCGAATAGCCCGAGGCTTTCGCCTGCTGCTGCTTCTGAGCCGCAACATAATCTTCATGCCGCTGATAAAGGATGTATCCCGCGCGCAGGCCCGCAACCACGATGGCCAACGCAAGCGCAATCTGAATCCTCTTCTTCGCTTCTTCACTCATCATGTAGTGATTTCTTACCCTCTCGACCCCAACGTTCTCCGTACTGAAGATTTTATAGCGTTCTCCTGAGTAAACAGCCGTCCTACGGTACACTAGAAGAAGTTCTTCCTCGAAGGGACCCGAATGCCCACAGTCACCGAACAAGATGTTCTCAGCGCTCTGAAGAGTTGCTACGACCCCGAAATCCCCGTCAACATTGTCGATCTCGGCCTTATTTACTCCGTCCAGTTCGCCGCCGCGCCAGACGACAAACAAGACGTCACCGTCGACCTGACCCTCACGTCACAAGGCTGTCCCGAGCACGTCAACATCAGCGCTCAAGTCAAATCCCGCCTCGAACAGCTGCCCGGAGTCCGCACCGCCACTGTCAATGTGGTCTGGACTCCTCCCTGGACCCCGGAACGCCTGAGCCCTGATGCCAAGAAACAGCTCGGGATAGAGTAAGCCGAGACTTCGGCGCCCCAACACCCTTACAGCTCTTCCCATGCGTCCATAGCGCTCTGCCCCGCCGCCTCAGTAATCCGTTTTCCGGCCTTCGCAGCCATTTCCATTACCTGCATTCCGCGATCAAAATAACTGGGCAGCGACTCCCGCACCTGCTCGAACTTCTCCGGATATTCGGCCGCCAGCACGGCCAGCGCAACTCCACCTGCCAGCACTCCACCGGCGTACCTCTTCTTCAGGAACAAAACCGCCGCCGCTCCAATCGACGCTGCCATCACCGCTTTCTTCCAGCTATCCATATTTCCCCCGCGAAGTCTTTTTCTCACGCGATTGTACCCCGCTCCTTCATGATTTACTTACATCTCTCCGATGCCTCTTCTTCGTCCCGCGTTGTTGTCCTTTCTCAATTGCAACGCGGACCACATCCGCCAGCCTGACCGCCGCATTCATCCTTTATACTTCTCCGTTCTGCCGGAGGCTCCATGTCGCGCCGCTCTATCGCATACGCTGTTTTCGAACGAAGCCAAAGTTTCACCCGCTCGAAAGCATCCATTGTCATCCCATTAATTCTCACTTTAACTGTCGTCACTCTTGCGCAAACCAAGCCCCGCGCCCGCGATCTCGGTGTCCCCTTCGACGGCACTCCCGGCGCCCACAACGCCATCACCGACGTTAAAGGCGTCGAGGTCGGCCACACCACTCTCATCTTCGGGAGCGGCAAACTGGAAATCGGCAAAGGCCCGGTGCGCACCGGAGTGACCGCCATTCATCCTCGCGGCAAGACTTCCAACGACGCCGTCTTCGCCGCTTGGTTCACCCTCAACGGCAACGGCGAAATGACCGGCACCACCTGGGTGGAAGACTCCGGCTTTCTCAATGGCCCGGTCATGATCACGAACACGCACAGCGTCGGCGTCGTCCGCGATGCCGTCATCGCCTGGAAGGTCAAGCACGGCACGCCTGACATGGAAGGCTACTGGTGGTCGCTCCCCGTGGTCGCCGAAACCTGGGACGGCTGGCTCAACGACATCAACGGATTTCACGTCCATGCCGAAGATGCCTTCCACGCCCTCGACGTCGCCCACTCTGGCCCCGTCGAAGAAGGCAACGTTGGAGGCGGTACCGGCATGGTTTGCAACGAATTCAAAGGCGGCATCGGCACTTCCTCCCGCGTTCTCGACGCCAAAGCCGGAGCCTACACCGTCGGCGTCCTTGTCCAATGCAACTATGGGCGCCGCGATCAGCTCCGCATCGCGGGCGTTCCCGTGGGCAAGGAAATTCCCGAGCATCCTGCCTACGGAAAGAGTGATGACACCGGCTCCATCATCGTCATCGTCGCCACCGACGCCCCACTCATTCCCACGCAACTCAAACGCATCGCGCGCCGCGTCTCTCTCGGCCTCGGCCGCGACGGCAGCTACTCCGGCGACGGCTCCGGCGACATCTTCCTCGCCTTCTCCACTGCCAACCCCGGCGCCGTCGGAACCAAAGGTCTCCACCAACTCACCATGCTCCCCAATGATTCCCTCGACCCAATGTTCCTCGCGACCGTTCAAGCAACCGAGGAAGCAGTAGTGAACGCCATGGTCGCCGCCGAAACCATGACGGGCGTCGACGACCACGAAGTTATCGCTTTACCCCATGCCCGCCTCCGCGAAATCCTAAGAAAATACAACCGCCTGCAGACAGAAGTTAAGTAATCTTGTCATCCCGACCGGAGTCGGCAGCTTGAACGAATGCATAGTTGAGAGGAGCCCTGCTTTTCGCCTCCATCACCACAACGCATGTGGGGACAGTCGCCCTCTGCTGTCCACGAGCGAACCGAGTCCATTCCTAATTCAGTCTTCTTCCCGTCTCACCTCCTCATTACCTTCGCTGCCCTACCACCGTGACTTTCTCTCTTCCGCTAAAGGACTACACTCAGAACTGTGAAGCGCCTCTACACCATCGGACGCATCAAAGGTGGCATGAAGTTCACCTGCACCCATTGTGCTCACCACGTCAGCACCCTCGACTTCGATCCCCGCGAGGGCAACCTCCGCACTCAGGCCGCCACCGCCATTAACCAGCACGCCACCACCGTCCATCACGAGCCCGTGATGTTCTCCTCCCTCGACGCCCAACAACACATCTGGCGCGGCTGATCGTCTGCAATTTCCTGAGACGCCTAAAGCTCGCGGGATTCTGTCAAGAATTTTAGGCCCCGCCATTTTTGCTCGTTTCGCTCATGTGAATACGCGCAGCACTCGGCTGTGTGTGAACTGACACACTGCGTTGTACTGACCACGTCCCACGCACTTTCGCTCTGCCTTAAAAGCCTCCCTATCAACAACCCCCGCTTGGCGCAGCAGTTGCTCCTACAGAGACGAACGCGCGCCCCCAGGAAACCTGGACAAGGAGATCAACTATGCAGATAGCAATCACTCTTATGGCGGTGGTGGGAGGCATGATACTTTCGCTGGCCGTCGCATTGCTGGCGGAGGAACTGATTTTTGGGCAGCTGATTCGGGTGTTCTTTGTGCGGCGCGCAGTAACGCTGCACGCAGTAGCGAAGCAAGACGGTCAGGGGGCGCTCAGGCGCAAAGGAGAACGACGATGCTGGCACTGAAGTATTTGCTGATGGCAGGTGGCTTTGGAATGATCCTCGTGGCGGTGTGCATCCTCGCTTATGATCTGTACCGTGAAGGTCTGTATCGGCGAGCATCGGGGAGGCTGGAAGTGGCCGCGACTCCGGTGGTACTGCGCTGGCGAACGTCACTGGCACTGGCGATGCTGGCGTGGGGACCGCTGCTGTTGGCCTTCAGCATTGTGGTAGTGCCGAGCGGCACGGCGGGTGTCCGGGTCAGCCAAATGAGCGGTGCGAAACAAGGAACGCTCTATCCCGGAGCCCACTTGGTATTGCCTCTGGTCGAGGACGTGGCCCTGTTTGACACACGCGACCAGATCTTTACGACGGGGATGTCGGAAGACGAAAGCCCTGCGTCCACGAAGGCTTCCACCAAGGCGCCGCCATTGAACGCTCAACCTCTCAATGTGCAGGCGAAAGAAGGACTGACGCTAGGCTTGGCGATCACCGTGCGATACCGGCTTGATGCGAGGCGACTGGACTACATCGAGGGGAACTTGCCGCGGCCGCTGGAAAAAGAGATTGTACCACCCACGGTAGCGAGTGCCTGGCGCGAAATCGTTCCCAACTACACAGTGCGAGATGTTTTTTCGGCGAAGCGCGATGAGGTACGGCAAAAAGCCGCGGAGTTGATTACGCGGAGACTGGCGGAGGATGGGATCGTGGTGAAAGAGGTAATGCTGCGCGACATCCAGTTGCCGCCTGAATACGCAGAGGGCCTGCAAGCGTTGCTGCTGAAGGAGCAGGAGAACGACCGCATGGGAGTGGAGACGGAATTGAAGCGCAAGGAAGTGCGGATCGCTGAACTGGAGGCTGAAGCCATGAAGGCGCGACAGGTCAAGCAGGCGGAAGGCGAAGCGCAGGTGCGTGTGCTGCGAGCCAAAAGCGAATCTGACGCGATGAAATACACTCTGCCGCTCAAGCAGAAACAGATCGAACAGAGCAGGCTTGAGGCCCAGGCGCGCAAGGAAGCGACCATTCAGAATGCGGAAGGCGAAGCGCAGGCCAAGGTGATCGACAGCAAAGCCGAAGGCGAGCGGCGGCAATTGCTGGCGGCCGCGGAGGCGGATCGAATCCGGATAACGGCAGCCGCGGACGCGGAGCGGTTGCAGAGTGAGGCGGCAGTTCTGAAGGGCAATCCGCTGCTCATTAATAAGATCGTGGCGGAGCGGCTTTCCGACAAGTTGCAGATCATGATGGTTCCTGCGGATGGCAAGTTCTTCTTCGCCAATGATGTGTTGCGCGGCATGAGCATGGCGAATCAGAGCTCGCAGGCGGAACAGCAGCCGAGATAATCTGAGGCATCGTGGCGGAGCGGCTTGCTGGCGGGTGTACGTTCTGCCAGCAGGCAGCCCGCAATTACCTTCGCGCATGCAAGTCGACTTGAAACGCGCATTGCCGGCTTGGATCGTGAGATGATGCCATGGATTCGATCACCCGAACGTGAGCGACATTTTGGTGGAACAAAAGCAATGATGTTTCGGCGCAAACTGCTCACCGTGTTCGCGCTGACCGTATTTCTATCTGTTGCGGCGGTGGCTTGGTTGGTTTCAGAGGTAACGCGGCGCGCCTTCGTACGCAGCGACGATGAACGGACCTCAGCGCTGGTCGCCCAGTTCAGGCGCGAGTTCTACCGACAGGGCGAGGACGTGGCGCGCCGCGTCGAGGCCATTGCAAAGTCGGAAGCGGCTAGCCGTATGGCAGTGGCGTTGAACCGAGCGCCCGCGGATTCAGGTCCTTATTATGAGTCGGCGGAAGCGATGGCGGAAAATAGTCAACTGGATTTTCTGGAGTTTGTGGAGAGCAATGGAACCATCATTTCGTCGGCGCAGTGGCCGGCCATGTTTGGATATCCAGAAGGCGCGATTGGTAGTTTTTCCACGGCAGCCGAGCAGGGAGCATTTCTAAAGCACGAAGAACTGCAGGATCGAACGGAATTAGGGTTGTTTGCGGTGCGTGCCACGGGCGGTGGAGAGCGTCCGGTTTATGTGATCGGGGGGCGTCGGCTGGATAACAATTTTCTCTCTGCGCTGGATTCACCGGCGGGAATACGCGCTTTGCTGTACCAGAACCGTGGACAGCACTTTTCGCCGGATTTGCTGATAGATCCTTCGACCTCATCCAGCGACAAAATACATTCTCCAGTAAAACTGCAACCCGTAATCGACGCGGTTCGCGATTACGGACTGGAAATGACCGCGGTGGTTGCGTGGTCGCCTGATCACGCGGATGACGAAGTGTTCCATGCCATCCCACTCCTGGGTGCAGGCGCTGGCAAGGATCGTCCGCTGCTGGCGATTCTTCTGATTGGTAACTCGCGGCGAACTTATGTTGAGTTGAAGCGGCACATTCGTTCCGCGGCGTTGGCTGTGGGAGGCGGAGGAATTGTGCTGGCAATTCTTCTGAGCAGTTGGGCGGCCGCACGGGTGACGCGTCCGGTAGAACAATTGGCGCATGCCGCGCAGGAAGTGGCGGCCGGAAATTGGAACGTGCGGGTCGACGTCTTCGGCGCGGACGAACTGGGGCAACTGGCCGATTCCTTCAATCGAATGACTACGGAGTTATTGGGGCAAAAAGAACGGCTGGTGCAGGCCGAGCGCGTGGCGGCATGGCGGGAGCTGGCGCGACGTCTGGCACATGACTTGAAAAATCCGCTGTTTCCGCTGCAGCTTACGATGGAGAATCTGGTGCGGGCGCGAGAGCAGAGTCCGGGGCAATTCGACGAAGTATTCCGCGAGAGTTCGAAGACACTGCTGGCGGAGATTGCGAATCTCAAGGCAATCGTTGGAAGATTCAGCGAATTTTCGAGGATGCCGCAACCGAAGTTCCAGCCGGTGCATTTGAATGATCTGATTCGCGGCGTGGCGCAACTTTTCCAGGCACAACTGGAGGGGCCGGGACGTGCGAAGATCAGTTGTGAGCTGCAGCTGGATCCGCTCCTGAAACCGGTGGCGGCGGACGGGGAGATGCTGCACCGTGCAATTTCAAACCTCGTGCTCAACGCCATCGACGCAATGCCGCAGGGTGGCACGCTGACATTGCGGACACGATACGAAAGCGGCAAAGCGCTGATCGAGGTCGCCGATACCGGACCAGGGTTGACGCCGAAGGAGCACGAGCAGATCTTCACTCCTTACTATACGAACAAGCCACAGGGTACCGGCCTGGGCCTAGCCATTGTGCAATCCGTGGTGAGCGACCACGGAGGCACAATTCGCGTGCAAAGCGAACCGGGGCGAGGCTCCAGGTTTGTGATCGAGTTGCCTGATTCAGTAGACAATGGATGACGTGACTCAGAGAGGGAGGATGGTGCCGACGAAAGCACACCTGCTGATAGTGGACGACGAAGCGAACACGCTAGCCTCGCTCGCGCGGGCCTTCCGGCTGGCGGGGCACGAGGCCACCGTGTGCGATAACCCGGCCAAGGCGCTGGAGCTCGCCAAGGCGCAGAAGTTTGACTTGATTCTTTCCGATGTGAGGATGCCCGGAAAAGATGGACTGACTCTGCTGGAGGAATTGAAGGCGCAGGGAGTAGCGGCGCCCGTGGTAATGATGTCAGGGCAAGCGGAAATCGAAATGGCAGTGCGGGCCACTCGCCTGGGCGCGCTCGATTTCTTGGAGAAACCGATCTCCACGGAAAAACTTTTGCTGACCGTAGAGAATGCGTTGAAGCTGCAGCGACTGGAAAGCGAGAACCGGCAGCTCAAGCAGCGACTGGGCAAGCATGAACTGGTGTGGCAGGGCGCGGCCATGCAACGCGTAATGGCTCAAGTGGGGCGGGTGGCGGCGAGCGAGACACGAGTCTGCATCCTGGGAGAAACGGGTACGGGAAAGGAGTTGGTGGCGCGAACCATACATGAACGCAGCGGGCGTTCTGCTGGAGCGTTTGTGACTTTGAATTGCGCGGCGGTTCCGGCGGAGCTGATTGAATCGGAACTGTTCGGGCACGAGAAAGGATCGTTCACCGGCGCGGCGGGACGGCACATTGGGAAGTTCGAACAGGCGGATCATGGAACAATTTTTCTGGATGAGATTGGAGACATGCCACTAGCGATGCAGGCCAAGCTGCTTCGCGTGCTCGAAGAAGGAGAATTGGAGCGCGTTGGCGGCGAGAAGCCGGTGAGCGTGGATGTGAGAGTGGTGGTGGCAACGCATCGCGATCTGGAAGCGCGCGTGCGGGAAGATAAATTCCGCCAGGATTTGTTTCACCGGATTTATGTTTTCCCGTTGCTGCTGCCGCCGTTGCGAGAGCGGCGCGACGACCTTCCAGCGCTGGTAGCTCATTTCGCAGCCCAGGTGAGTGCGCAGAATGGATGGAAGCGCGTTCCGTTTTCCCACGAGGCAATGGCCGCGCTCCAGTCGCACGCCTGGCCGGGCAATGTGCGCGAGTTGCGCAATATGGTGGAGCGACTCATGTTGCTGGCGACCGAGGGTCAAGTCGATCTGGCGACGGTCGAGCTGGCTTTGCCGAAAGGCGGAAGCGTTACGGGTTCGTCTACTTTTTCGTCGGGAGCGCTAGCCGAGCGCGTGGGTGCGTTCGAGCGCGAAGTGATTCTGGCGGAGTTGAAGCGCAGCCATTCGAATGTGAGTCTCGCGGCTAAGGCGCTGGGGCTGGAGCGAAGTCATCTTTACAAGAAGGCGGAGCAGTTGGGGATTGATTTACGAGCCATGCGGCGCGAGCAAGGCTCGACGCCGGAATCCACATCGAATCCGATTTAGTTAGTCGGTGGCGCCTGACGACTCCACGCCGCTCTTAAGGTCGGCGGCAAGAAGGCGATGGAACAAGTGCTCTCCGGCCTCGCGGCGCAGGGAGAGGCGTCCGGCACGATAAGCGCGCGATTTCAGGCCGCGCTGCACATCCTCGCAGATGCCGAGATCTTCTTCCTGCACGCGATTGCCGACGTTCACTGACTGCTCGTTATATTCACGGCTCGCTTCGCCGATATCCGCAAAATAGAAATCGAAGATCACCGTGCAGTGATCCACGTCGACGGGGATGACAAGATTTGTATCCATGTATCCCGCGTAGCAGTTGATCATGAGATTGGGATGCTGCCAGAAATACCAAGCCCGGTCGCCCCTACGGGCGGCTCCAGTGGCAGCATCTTCGTTGGAGGCGACCATCGGGCTCGACTGCAGGCAATAACGGTCTTCGTTCTCGATGGTGTATTGCTTGTAATCGAGAACCGAATTCAATCCTTTGTGCAGGTGCGGGACATGGTAACCGCCGTCAAGAAAGTTGTCGATGAAGACCTTCCAGTTGCAGTGGATGTTATATGTGCGGCGGTCAAAGTAATGCAGTTTTCCGATGCCCAAAGGGGCGACGCGATGCGTGAGGCCTCCGAGAAACTCCGCGAGAGGCGCCGCGTGGTCGTCGAGGTTGATGAAGACGAAGCACTCCCAGGTTTCCACTCGAATCGGAATCAGACCGTTTTGCGCGCGGTCGAAATTCTCGACGCCCTCGAACTCGGGGATCCCCTTGAGCGAACCGTCGAGGCCATAGTTCCATCCGTGGTAGGGACAATGCAAAAGAGTGGCATGTCCGCAGCCTTGAGGTGCGATGGCGGCAGCGTGATGGCGACAAACATTGTAAAAGGCCCGGAGAACGCCATCGTTGCTGCGGACCACCACGATCGGTTCACCAGCGACGGTGGTAGCGACGAAATGCCCCGGCGCGTGCACCTGATCAGTTCGCGCGACCAGTTGCCAGGACTTGCTGAATACACTCAAGCGCTCGAGGTTCGCGATACGGGGATCGGTATACCAGGCTGCGGGAATCGTCGAGGCCTGCGAAAGTGGGGCACGATCATTGTAGCTCGATAGGATGTGTTCGAGGGAAGTTGGCATAGCTGGAATTCTGCCGCGTGAAGATTACATCCTAAATTGTATTTAGCCTGTGTGGGGAAGAGACAGCACTTTCCGGCCCGGGGACCAGACCATCCTAAGCACGCTAGACGACAACTCAAAAAGAACTGAGCAGGCCCCGTACCGGGCCTGCTCAGTTAATCTGCGACTGTTTGTCAGAGACTGTGTTAGCCGGCATTGCGCAGGCGCGGCTCCTCCGCGCGGACGAGGGGCATATCCACCAGATGCTCGCTGATGAACCAGACTTGCAATTCATTGGTCCGCAGGACGTCGCTAACCACCAGATCGTTGGTGCCAGCGTCCTCCAGGTCATCGGCACGTTTTGCCAACTTGCGGCAGTGTCCGATGATGATCTGGTGCGCATCGAGCAGCCGGGAAATTTGCACTGGCACCTCTTCCCTTCCCTTCGGTGGACGCTCAATGCGAGTGGTTTCGGCGACGTCAGCGGCCATCGCGATCGAGATTCCGCCGAGGAGTTGAATGCGTTCCGCGATAGTATCCACCAGTTCTGATTGCTCCCCATAGTGCTTATCGAACAGAAGATGGAGTTGATAAAAAGTCGGCCCGGCAACCTGCCAATGCGATTTCTTATATAGATCGCGCAAGGTCATGGTGTCGGCCAGCATGAGGTTGAGTTGCTCGGTCATCTCGAGGCGGACAGGCTCTTCCAGTTCGAGAGGCAACAGGTGCGAAACGGAGCCATACGCTTGAATTTCGCCAGCATGCTGATGAAATCGAGGCTGCGCGCTCACCATCCCCCGCTCGCGCGCCGGGGCCTTGGCGTTCGGATCTTTCTTGGCCATAGATTATGTTCTCCTTGCTATTCGCAATTTTAGATTCTTTAGTTCCCTAAAACTCGACGTTGGTTCGATGCCAATAATCACCAATCGGATGCGAGTGCATCCGGAAGATTGGTCCGACGCGAGAACCGTGTAGTAGGCGTCCAGTCGGGCGTCTCTAAATGTCGCGCGAGCTGGTTCACGAATGCTGGTGGTCCGTGCGTAGGTTTGACGATGTTGGAGTCATTGTTTATGATCAAACTGCGGGGTGGAGCAGTCTGGTAGCTCGTTGGGCTCATAACCCAAAGGTCGGTGGTTCAAATCCACCCCCCGCAACCAACGCAATCATAAGGTTACGGG
>Ga0210391_10002288_pt1 | contig 16670 bp, 10 predicted proteins | sample IncBWC12OmetaG_FD_160573 | JGI IMG/M metagenome (GOLD analysis project Ga0210391, IMG submission 160573) | Forest soil microbial communities from Barre Woods Harvard Forest LTER site, Petersham, Massachusetts, United States - Inc-BW-C-12-O ... | reverse complement strand
GGTACTGCACGCCACGGTCGTCGACGACCGGCAACGCCTGGCGGCTCACCTCGATAAGACGGCATTCGCCGTATTCGAAGACGGCAAGCAGCAGTCGATTACGTCCTTTCATCGCGAGGATGTTCCCGTGGCAATCGGCGTGGTGATTGACAACTCCGGATCCATGCGCGACAAGCGCGACCAGGTCAATCAGGCGGTGCTGAATCTGATTCGCATCAGCAATCCGCAGGATCAGGTCTTCGTCGTGAACTTCAGCCAGAATTCCTATCTCGATCAGGACTTCACTTCCGATATCAACCTGCTCGAACAGGCGCTGCACCGGACGACCATGCAAGGCAGCACAGCGCTGTACGACGCGGTAGTGGCCGCAGCGGCCCATCTGCAGAAATCGCAACTGGAAAAGAAGATCCTTCTTGTCATCACCGATGGCCGGGACAACATGAGTAAGGACACACTGCAGGAGGCGACACGCCAGCTCCAGCAGAAGAATGGCCCGACCGTTTACGCCATCGGGCTGATGGGCCCAACCTCCCGCAACTCCGGACGCGAGGCGCTTCAATCCCTCGCCGATGCTACCGGCGGCAGCGCCTTTTTCCCCCAGAACCTCGACGAAGTAGGAGACATCGCACGCAACCTGGCCCACGATATCCGCAGCCAATACACAATCGCCTACAAGCCGGGAAATCAAGGAGCCAAGGGCACGTATCACCCTGTCATGGTGGAGGCGAGGGCCGCCGGCTAGGGGAAGCTTACAGTGCGCACGAAGAATGGCTATTACGCCGGCGAAGCGGTTCGCTGATTAGCGGCTACTGGGCGCAATTGGATTTGTCATCCCGAGCGCAAGCGAGGGATCTAGGTTTTGTCTACGCTATGGCCGAGGTCCGGGTTAAGACCGCCCTGGCTCACCAGATTCCCTTATCGTTGCCCGTCATCTTAAATGCCACAGCCGCGGCGACGGCCAGGCCAGGAAGCAGGCTCAGGCGCAGCGTATTCTGCAGTTCCCCGTTGGAAAGCAGCTTCATCCATTCCTTCGCGTAAAGACCAGCAGCCTGCGGAAAAATCGGTATCCGCAGGAATTGCTGTTTGAAGCGAATGTTGTCACCGCCGAATTTCGCCGCATTCGTAACTGAGTACGGCAGTGCCAAATTTTCTCCGCGAAATTTCTCGACATAATCGCCGACGATCGCGAGGTAGGTCGCCAGACCCTCCCAAAGTCCAGCCGACCGGGCCAGGGACCGGAGATAGTCGTAATCCAGGGAGTCGGAATCAACCAGCCTAGCAATTTGCACCACGTCGCAAAGCCGCAGATAAAAGTGGCGATACATCCGCTGCAACGTACTGATGATGATGCGGTCCTCCGGACGCGGCACGCGGAACGTATGCTTGCCGAATTGCACCGGACGCGCCCGTGAGGCTAACGAATTGGTGATGGCAACCTGTTCGCCCGTCTGGCCCAGCCTGCCCACGTGCACCTCGATCAGTTCCGGCAGCCCCGGAACCACGAAATTCCATTTGTGAGCCAGCTTGTCTCCCCAGCTCCTCTCCGCCAGCCGCGCCTGGAAGCGCTGGCTCATGATCGCAACCACGTCCGGGCCTACTGCGGTTGTATAGAGATCCAAATCGCTGCCCAAGTCAGGCCAATGATCAAGAGACTTGATCACGATGACGTCGCCAGCCTCTTCTAGGGCCTGACAGATTGGTACGAGGCAGTTGAGCGCATGCTGAATGCGGGCGCGTTCGGTCGCCATCGCATTCTCGACCCACTCCGCATGGTCGCTTCCCTTGGCCGCAAGCACGCGATGCAAATCGGGGAACCCACGCAGAATCACGTGATTCGACATGGCAAGCGTCCACAGGCGCACCAGATCGGCGTCGTTGTAGTTCGAAGCAATCAGGCGAATCCGTTCCAGCCGGTCATTTCCGGCCGCTCCTAAGAGAAGGGTCGAGAGAAGAGTCAGATCGCTGGTTGAGTTCGTGGCGTTGGTCATATATTTTTGGTCGTTGGGTCGAGCTTCGCAGGCGAACTTAAGATGCCGAAATCCTTCCCGCTGTTGTGGAAATGCCATTTGGGCGTTCCGGAAATTGGCTGGCGATTATGAACGGGGGATGAAAGCGAGCGGGATGAAAGGCAAAATTCCCGATTCTGCACTGCGAACCCTACAGAAATTCATGTAGGTACTTCCGTGATCTACTGTATTGACATAAGGTGCGGCATCCTAATTAGACCTCCGCTAATTCTATTTTGGAAGGTTTTTGATGCGCACCTTCGTCCGCTTACGCTCGGCGTGTGTTTTGGCACACAACCTCGCCGGCAGATTCAGCTCCCACTCTGGAATACCACATTTTACACTGATGGTCGCCTTGCTCGCCCTGGCCGCGTGCATGGGCGCCACATTTGCCTTTGGACAGATCCAGTCCACCACATCTTGCTCGCAAGGCCAGTGGGATGTACTGAGCGTGATGATGATGGATCCGGGTTTGGCCGAAGGCTACCATATGGAAGGCCTCACCAACGGCTCGCCCTCCGCGTACATTTACACGCAGTGGGATTCCAGTCAGAACAAGCTCTACTACACCAAAAATCCGCAGGGCAATCCCTGGGACATCAATCTGTACGACTCCGACTATATTTATCAGTGGGTCACAGAATTGCAAACTTGGAAGGGCACAAACCACTGGAACGATCCCAGGAGTTGCAAGAAATTTAACAGTGGCAGTCAGACCTCGAAGTCCGACTACTCCATGCGCTGGGCATCGCGCTGCGCGGCGCCGGGCGGAACGAATAGCGCATTCTGGAATCCCCCGCCGACGACTCAGCCCAACAATACGAACTACTACACCTACGTCGATCAGGACATACAGAGCCAATCGCAGAATTTGGGCTATTCCAAACTCTCGCTGAACACGACGAGCACGATGAACATCACCGACCATCGCGCCGTGCCACCCAAGACGTTTTCCATCACCACGCTGCCCCTGGGCTATACGTACAGCTGCACTGAGATGGAAAATGTGAATTCGTGCAAATCCCGCGAAGTCTTCGCGTATGGGCTGGATACGACGGTCAACCCGGTTGATCATGTGAAGCACAGCTACGGCTGGGTGAGCTGGCGTTATTACACCAATTCGACTGGAGGGAATCCCAAGCTTCCCGCCGTATGGGTTCTTTCGAACCAGTCGATCACCGATCAGCTCATGGCTGGGCAAGTCAGCGTCAACTTCCAGTGCTTTCCCTGAAGCGAATCTAGAGATTCGCCGGGGCTAGTCTGGATTCAGTTCGAACTGCCGGGTCGGTAAGACCGGCAGTTCTGGATGCTGTCGATCACGCCAGACCATGGCAAAACATTCGCCTTCCGACTCGGGCTGCCAGCTCGTTCCATCTTCATACTTGATCGTGCTTGGAAAAAATACCCATCCCAGTACCGACTGCGCCGTCGTCGCCGAACTGCCGGGCTTTTCCAGCGTCTTCTCTTGATCGGGCAATAAAGGATCGTTGAGCGACCACTCGAAGTTGTAGGGCCGGCGCAAATCCTGCGGAGCCAACAGCATTTCCGAAATGAGCTTTACGCTTCGAATCGGCTTGCCACTGGTGTTCTTTATGCTGAGCGTCATCGCCTCCGGATGCTTCCAAAAATCGCCTCCGGCCACCGTGAGCGGACAGGCCCGAGTCGATGGCTTGTAGATCGTGTAGACCGCCATCATGCCTGCTTCCATGTGGTCTTCCACATGGCAATGAAACATCCAGGTCCCAGGATTGTCGGCGATCATGTCGACCGCGGTCATGCTGGCCGGCAGCAGTTCGATCACGTCGGTATTGCGGTGGCCGTCTGTAACCGTTTCGCCATGCCAATGAGGGGTGTGCAGATCGATCTCATTCCCCATCCCCAGCAGGTACCAACGCACTTTTTCCCCCTGCTTCATGACCAGGCCAGGGAGATTGCCAAAAATGTATCCGTTGATCGCGTAAAACAGCACCGGAGGCTTGCCCATCGTAAGTTGCTCATTGAAAATCATGAACGAGGCAATGAATTCCCGGTCAACATCTTTGGGAGATCCATCCGGATTAGCTTTGCCTTTGGCCGTCACGATAATCGGCCCCAGTAGGCCCGCGTTAATCTCGATTACCGGATCGACATGCGAGTGATACCACCACACAACTGAACTCAACTGGCCCGGCCCCGGGCCGCTGCCCGCATTGGCAAACCAGTGATAGGTAAATCTGGCGCCGGGTCCGACCTGCGCTCCCGCGCCAAAGGGCAAATAGAGCGACCCTTCATTATTTTTGTCATAACGCAAGCCGTGGGGATGAAGGTCGTGCGGTTTCCGGCCGCGATTTAGAAAATGGACAACGACTTCATCCCCCACCTCAGCGCGAATCACGGGACCAAGAATTCCCAGCCACTCCGGCTGCGGCTTCTTTACCGTAAATGTGTCGTCTGTGTACTCAATGAAGCGAGTCTTCGCCCATTGCAATTTGACCGACATCGGCTGGGGAATAGAGTTTCCGTTGAGCAGGTTGCGTCCGCTCGGCGCGTAGTCCCAAGGAACGTCTTCCGCAGCGATGTAGTAGTGGCGGGTCGCCGCGAGGCCCGTTAGGGAAGAAAGGGGCAGAAAAACGAAGACCGCGAATAGGACACTCGCCCGCTGAATCCCTGCCAAAGCCTTCGATGCCTGAAAACTAATCTGTAGTGTGCTTTTTCTCAAGCCTTGAGTTTATAACCAGCGGTTGCTTTTCGATGAAGACCAAACCGACGAGGTTGTTTATTGGATAAATCCGCTGCCCCCGATATCTCATTTTCCAGCAAAAAATTACATTTCTTTTAACAATCTGTTTCCAGCAGAGCAAGAGATTCTCGCATCCCAAGTTAAACCCAAATACCCACCCTGAGAAAGGTTCGCGAAAGATATGCCGTCGAATGAACTTTGCACTTCCCCATCGACGCAGCTGCACCAATCCAATAAACAAGCTGGGAAATCTGATGGCAGGCCGGCAAGCCCCAACCACGGACTATTGCTGAAGTTAGCGCACAAGCTGCGCGATAACGAAACCGCACTCGCCTTTATGCGCAACACGTTCCGGATATTGCAGCGTGTTGGCATCAGTGTAAGCCCGAATCACTATTACTGGCCGGTGCCTGACTTTCGCCAACTCGAGGCGCGCCAGTGGCCAGGCGAGGAGGATCCGATTGGCGTAGATCTCGCCTACGACAACCAATTGGATTTCCTGCAAAACGTGGTTCCACAATATCAATCTGAGTGGGCATCGGAGTCGGCGCCGTTCTTCAGCGTCAGCTACAACTACCACAATGGCTTCTTCGAGACCGTCGACGCCGAGATCGCATACAGCATGGTCCGCCGCCATAAGCCACAGCGTATTGTGGAGGTCGGCGGCGGCTACAGCAGCCGGATTATGGCCGCTGCGCTCGACATGAATTTCAAACAGGACGGTGTGCGCGGCGAACTCATCACCATCGATCCTTTTCCTGACCGCTTCCCGCAGAAAGCGTTGAGCGATCGTGTACACCTCATTCCGCAGACCATCCAGAACGTAGACCTTGAGGTGTTTCTCAGTCTGCGCGACGGCGACTTTCTATTTCTGGATTCGAGTCACGTCGTCGGCATCGGCAGCGATGTCGTCCGCGAATATCTTGAGATCGTCCCTCGGATGGCAAAGGGAGTGATCATCCACGCCCACGATATTTTCATTCCCGGCGACTATCCGCGCCACTCCGTCTTGCACAATCTCGCTTTCTGGTCGGAGCAGTATCTTCTCCAGGCGCTGCTGACGTTCAGTCCAAAATTCGCCGTTCTGTGGGGCAGCAGCTTTATGCAAAGCCGCGCCAAACCGGCAATGGTCAAGGCATTCCCGCAATGGCAGCACAGTTATCGAAATATGCCGAAGATGAAGCGTCGTTTTCTCCCGACCCAGGATGGAGATCGGGTATGGCCATCCAGTTTTTGGATCAGGAAGGTGGCGTAAGAAGTTCGCTTCTTCTTGCGCCGAATTCGAAAGGATGAAAAGCCTATTGTTGTCCGGCGGGGGCGGCATCCGGTTTCGCATTGCCGCAGTGGGGCAAGCCGCGTTCAATCGCGGTTCCCTCTTCGTAATCATTCCATGTGGCAATCAACACGAATGGGATCGGATGGGAAGCCTCATCATTCTCCGCGAACAGACTTAACGTATCGTCCCATGTCTTCCCACAACGCGGATCGATGTGGCGGTTCAAACTCCAGGAAGCCTTCGTGTCATTGAAGCCCGGCCATATCCCGCCAACCGTAATTTGATCCGGGCGCTTCCGCATCTTGGTGTAAAAATTATCGAGATAATCTTCGCCCCACGCCTGGCCGTCCTTGGTCCATCCCTTGCTCCCCGGATACACCCACGCATATTCGCCATCGAAAGCTTTGGCGTATTGCGGCGGCGGATCGTTCTGATAGAGAAAGATCGGTGGCGATTCCCACAGATTCACCTGCTGCCGCACCTGATTCCAGTCCGTACGCCCTTGCTTGGGAAACACAAAAATCACCGGCCGGCCCTGATACATCAGATAAGCATCCCGGCCCGGAGCGTCGGGCCCGATGTATTTCTTATAGGCCAACTCCATGGCTTCCATGGCATCGTCAGTCCCATGCCCATTGTCGTCCTGCGTTTCGTCGTACATTAGGGCAACGTGAAAGTGTTGCTCGCTGGCGATGTGTTGCAGCAGCGCTGTGCTGCGCTCAAGAAATGGACGCCGCGGACCGTACCAATCCACCGCAAAGGCATAGATGCCCATGGCTCGCGCGCCTTCAATCTGCTTGCGAAGAATATTGGGATCTTGCGTGCTATAACCGACGTCGATGTGATCGGGGTCTCCAAACCACGGCTGATAGTCAGCCACAACTTTCGGGCTTCCGGGAAGATTGGAAACTTCTTTCAGAGAAACGTTGCGCGCGGGCGCATGACTGCACGAACTTGGCGACCCGCTCACCAGCAGGAGACACATCAACGCGAAATCGATAGGAGCTTTCATTTGTTTATGGCCGAATCGCCGCGAAATGGCGAGCCCTCATTTAGATGGGACAGAAACTTCTTCGAGGTCGCGAACATACCAGCGGTCCGCACCTGGAGTCATTAGAACCATGTACTGGCGCGGCGCACTCTGCGTATCGATCAACTTTTCGCCATCAAAGGTCTGCATCTCCAATTGCGCCTCGTCTACCAGTTGCATTACGGTCCCATCGGTAGCGTAAAAGATCGCTTTCAGCCGGTGCCCGTGGTCGACAATGTGAACGTGTATACCCGTCTGTTGCTGATCGCCGATTCTCTTAACCAGGCGGTCTTTCGCGAAGCCCGTGAATTCTTCGCCGAGTTCACCGCTCCGGCTGGAGTCAAGAGCTAGCGCCAGATCGTGCCACGCCTTTGCGTAATTTTTCGCGATCGTCGTGCCCGTCAGTTCTTCGATAGAGCGGGGACTGAGGCCATCGGCATCAAGGTGCACCTGGGGCAAGGACGAAGACGGTGATTGCGCAAGAGAAAAACTGCATGCAGCTAGAATGATCAGCCCGAGTGTGACAAATCTTGCCGCGCTCATGATTTCCCACCGGATCGCCCATTAAGCACGACCTCATTCCCCAGCACGACGCCACAGGCAATGCTAATTCTCGCCGAACCGGTCACGCTGAACTGCGTGCGCGCCACGCCCTTTTTGATCGGCGTATCCACCGTGCTTCGGCCAGCTTGATCCACTTTGGTGAAGGAGACGATCGTGCCATCCGGCAGCGCGTTGCCACTGCAATCGCGCACAGGATCGGTTTCCAGCGTCACCGTATTACCGCTTTGCTCAACCTTCATGCGCAAGGCACAGGCTTCGGCTGCCACTTGTTGAATGACGCGGGCCTCTTCTACATTTCCCGCCGCATTATTCCCTGCCCCGCCGTTCAACCCAGCCGTGACCTGAACGCGCCCTTCATGAGGCGTTGAGTCCAGACGAAGCCACGTCACACCATCTCGCGTAGAATTTTGCCGCGAAAAACCCGTGCCCGTTGCCGGAGTGATCTGAAAGTCCACCACAGTCGGTGTTAGGACAAGATTAAAGAAGCGGTCAAACACAAACGCTGTGGCGTCAATCGAATTGGGCGTCGATACCGGCACACGCGACGGATGCAAAAAGAAACTCAGATGCGCGCCTGACGCCGCTTTCACTTCAAAGTTCGTGGAAGTGCACGATGCATCGCAAAGAATCATCTGGTAGTGTCCAGCCGCGCGCACATCGCGCGCTTCAATCTGCAAATCGCTGCCGAGATTGACGCTGCGTTTAACGACATGATCCGGGCCGATGAGATAGAAAGTTGCCTGCCCCGAACCCTCCAGCGGAATCGAGAAAGCGTGGCCCGCCTGAACATTCGCGGGCGCATGAATCTCGCCGGCGAACCCCCAAGTAGAAAAGGCGCAGACCGCCAGCAGGCTCATTGCCAACAACAAATATTTGCGGAGAGGAGATGTCATGCTGAGTTCTAATAATTCTGCTTTCAACTGCTTGAACGCGAGTAGTGATTGACAAGAACGCGATAGTTTTTCAGCCGCGCCGCGATATCGTCCGGAATGTCCACAGCGAAGGGCACGGGCACCTGCGGCATCAGCGCCTGATCCACGTAGCCATCCGAAACCCAAATCACTTTGCCCTGGTCATCGTAATAAGCGGCGAGAACCTGCGCGATGTTGACCGGGCGTCCGCTCTGGTTCACCAGTTCACCTTTCAGCACATTGCGGTTCAACCCATCTTTGCTTACAGCCTGATTGGTCGCCGCAATCACCGGATCCGCGCTCGCCGGTACCAGCAAAGCCCGAGCATCCATTCGCACGCTCTTCACCGAGTCCAACCGCACGCCGGGAAAATCGATGCGATAAGGAGAGACCTGTTTCGGAAGGAGCACATGCGAAATCAGATCGAAGCTCCCTTCCTCGTCAATCGGAGATCCATCCGCCTTCAACAGCGTCGCATTCACGTTCAAATACGCCGGGATCGTGTCTTCATTTTCAACTTCCCCCAGAATCACAACCCGCCCCGGACGCGAAATTGCATTCATCGATGTGATACGCACCTTCGGCGAATCCACATCCTGCGCGCCCCACGCTTGCGATGTATTTCGCCCAATGACCTCCCAGCGCAAATAGTTCACCGATACAACCTGCGGCGGCACCGCCTGAAACGCAGGCTTAGGCCAAACTACGCGCCAAACAGAACCATCGCGCTTTACATTCACATCGCGCACATCATCCAGCGAACCCACTGCACTCGACCATGTCATGCGCAGCCGTACCACCGCGTGGTCGTTGTCAGCATGCAACGGGGAAACATCCACACTCTGCAGCGAAGAATAGGTCCGCAAGCTGCTATTGCTGCCCGCGACATCCTGAACAAAAGAGGAAAGATCGGTATTGCTGCTGGGATCGAGCGCGGCGTAGGCCTGGTCGAAATTATGCGACTGGACCTGGGTCATCAAAGCACGCACGGCAGCCTCTGGCGTCGCAGCCGAAAACATCGCGTGCTGCTGGAGTCCTCCCGATTGCAGCCATGCAATCGCAACCAGCACCACCGTAGCCGCAGTGATAAATGTAACCAGCGCCCACTTCACGCCGCACCTCTTTCGCTCGAATCCATCGTGTTGGAACCCGTGTTGATTAAGCTTTGCTTCAGGCGGCTTTTCATGAGCGCACCTCATGAAAGAGAACCGCTTCCGGCGCTGTGTCAGGAATGGTGATCAATTCCGGCATCAATCGCCGCGGCTCAACCAGCAGCCAAACGAACAAAATTGCCAGGATGCTGCTGCCGATCGGCAGAATGCCCCAAATCAGGCCTTCCCACGAAGCCGGCTTAGCATCAGACGGGATCACGTGCGCGGGAGGCGCGTCGTCTTTCGACCACACCGTGATCTCTCCAGCGTCGTAAGTTTCAATCTGCCGGTAACCGCCGAACACCAGAAGCGGCTCGTAAAACGGATCGTGAACGAAAATGAATTTCAACCCGTAATGATTGCCATGCTGAAGCATGGCGCGCAGCGAATCCATACCGGCCGTGCCGAAATACTTTGCGCTGGTCAACTGGGCGGATCCAAAGCGCGTCATCTCCGGCAGCAAGCGAGCCGAGTTATATTCGCCGTCCACGCTGTTGGCCGTCGAGTAGGTCGCGACCTTCGATAGAGCGTTGCCAAATCCCAGCGTGAGATAGCGATACTGATCGTGGCCGTCGCGGTTCAGAAACGAAACCACGGAATCCACGTTCAGCGAACTAAACGTGCGGAACGGGCTCCACGTCAGCCAACCCAACGCGAGCGCGAAGCTCGCCACTGCGGCAGTACAAACGCCAATGACTCCGCGGCGCGGGAAGCGATCGATGAGTTGCTCCACCAGCAATCCGACAATCGGTAACGCCAGCACCGTCGCCCAAAGTGTGAAGCGCTCATAAGTCAGAATTTCGAAGGCGCGGCCGAAAATCCATCGCGGAAACGGAGTGGTACCACCCAGCGCGATCAAAAAGGTAACCCAGAAAGCCAGCAATAGCATGCGGAGGCGGGGGCTCGATGCGCCCTTGATCACAATGAAAGGCAGCGCCAAGATCAAAGCACCATACGGGACGATGAAATAGTTCATCCCATAAGTCCAATTCATCAATAGATTCGATCGGCTCGCGTGCGGAATCGGCATCTGGTCGATGGGATGCCGGATGATAGCGATCCAATAAGGCAGCAGCACAATTCCGACACCAACCGCAGCCAGGGCAGCGAATACCAAACCGCGTGCAATGACTGCCGTGCCGGATTTTTCATTCTTGCGCCCGTCCGTTCTTGTGCCGTCATACCAGGCGAGCCACAAGACAGGCAGAGCAAAAAGAACGGACCCAAAGATCAGAGTGACGTGATGCGCAGATGCAGCGGCGAGCGACAACGCCAGCCCCTTCAGTAAGGCCCGCCAACTCGCCGAGACGCACCACGAATAGAGATACGGAAGCGCGAGGAAATATAACGGCGCCGACATCGTGGTCGGCAATTGCCCGGCAGAGTACACCAGAAAGGCGATACTGCCTGCGAATACGGCCAGCACTCCCGCATAACTGGCCGCGCGGTCATCCACCCAAAGTTGCGCGAATCGGTACGCGCCCACGGCCAGCAGAATCACTGCGGCCAACTGCACAAGCATGAAGGCTTCGGTCAGTCCCACAAGATGAGACAGCACCGCAATCCATTGATGAGTCAGTGGAGGGTAGGTCGTCTGCGAAAAACCGGCAAACCACTTTTCGTTCCAGGGATCAAACCAATGGTGGGCGTAGTGGGACGCGAAGAAAATGTGCAAATTCGCGTCATAGGACGTCGTTGCCGGGAGTTCCATCAGCAACAACGGTCCATGAATCGCAAGGGCCAGTAAGACGATAGCGGCAACTGGTATTGGTCTTTGCCAGATGCTCGTCTCAGCCGGGAGCGGAAGTGTTTCCTGCCGGACTCTCATCGAGCGAGTTGGATTACAAATCGCCCCCGAAGGTTGGCGGCAATTTTGGCCTCTTTCGGCCTCTAATGGTCCCGTTTCGCCTCTAATCTCCGCAATTACGTTACCAACGCCACAGGCTGGTTTGGCATCTGAACGACCGCAGAAGGGAAAGTGTATTTACCCTACCTCACCAGTTCTTTCTGCCAAATGGGAGGCGGTGGTAATGATGCAATCGGTATTTAAAGCTGCGGTTTTCCGCGCCGTGGTGTTACGTGTCATAACGTTCCGCGTCATAGTCCGGCTCGTCATTCTAGGAATGGCGGCGGGTTGTGCCGCCCAAACTTTTGATGTGAACGGGCAATCGTCGAATTCGTCCGCGCAACCCTCCACGTCCAACTCGTCCAAATCCGGAAAAGCGTCCGCTAAGCCCCAGCAGACTACTCCCCACTCGGATAACGAAACCGGCATGGGTTGGGGATCGAGCATTGAAGTTGCCCGTCAGGCTCGCGCGGCGCAAACCGCCCTGCAGCATGGGGATACGCGAGAAGCCACGGAGTATGCGCAGCGCGCCGTCAACGCCGCGCCTCAGAATTTCGAGCTGTGGTTCACGCTGGCCTACGCTTCGAGACTGAGCGGGCAATACGAGCGTTCCGTGGCAGCGTACAAACGCGGCCTGGCCCTGAGACCAAGCTCGGTGCAAGGACTTTCCGGCCTGGCCCAAACCTACGCGCGCATGGGGAAGAATGCGGAAGCTCAGGAAACCCTCGACGAGGTTCTAGCCGCCAATCCCAGAAGCGATCAGGACCTGCAACTCGCAGGCGAACTGCTGCTATCTACCGATCCCCAAAAAGCTCTGGAATTCCTGCAGCGTTCCGAAGCAGTGAAACCTGCATCTCGAACGGAACTGCTGATGGCCCGCGGCTACCAGCGGCTAGGCGACGGCGAAGCTGCTCACAATATGCTGGAGCGCGCCCGCCGCGCTGCTCCTAAGAATCCCGAAGTCCTGCGAGCGGTGGCGTCTTATTATCGCGACACGGGCGATTACAAAGCTGCGATTCATATCCTCGAAGACCTTCATGCCAAAGATGCCAGCGCCCTCTCCGAACTGGCATTCACCTACACGTTGGCCGGGGATGCGCACAACGCCGCGGTAACCTACGGCGAAGCCGCCAGCCGCGCTCCCAAAGACGATGAAATCCAGCTGAACGCCGCGCAGGCCATGATCAATGCCGGAGAGTTTGGCAAAGCCGAGGCTCTTTTAACTCACGCCGCGACGCTGAATCCCGAGCACTATCATCTGTATGCGCTGCGGGGCCGGCTCGATGTAGCGCAACATCGCACCAAGGACGCGATCCGCGAATACGAAGCCGCTCTGCAACACGTGCCGCAAGGCGGTGTGCCCGAGGGTGTTCTCTATCCCATTTCTTTGCGAGTCGATCTCGCCGAGACCTATCGCGATGACGGCGATACGGCCAATGCGGACCGCGTATCGAAAGACGCAGCCAACGCCATCAACGGCATCGAACCCGCACAAGGCGAGCGGCCTGAATATCTGCGTCTGCGAGCTGCCATCGAAGTCGCGCAAGGAAACGTCGACGCCGCCGATAAAGATCTGCAGCAGGCGCTGCAGATCGAACCTCGAAGCACTGTCCTGCTGCTCAACTACGCGAATCTTCTGCAGAAAACCAATCGCAAGGACGAAGCCCGCAAAACCTACCTGCAGGCGCTAGCGGTTGATCCATCGAGTCCGGCAGCTTTAGGCGCGCTCGGATTTCTCTCGCGCGAAATGGGTGATCCGGATGCCGCCCGTGGCTACTTCACCGACTTCGCCAAAAAGCATCCGGACGACTACGTACCCTACCTGGAGCTTGGCGACCTCGACAGCGAAACCCACCATTTTGACGAGGCTCAGGCGAATTACGAAAAGGCTTTCGCCCGCTCCGCCGACAACCCGCTGATCGTCGCCGGTGCGATGAATGCGGCGCTCGAAGCCCACCACCCCGATCAGGCCACGCAATGGCTCTTGCGCGCTACAGAAGCCGTGCTGCAGGACCCGCAAGTCATGCGGGAACACGAGCGCTACCTAACCATAACTGGGCAATATGCGGAATCGGCCGACCTGGGCTACAAGGTGATCCAAAAATTGCCCAAAGATCGCGAAGCCGTCGACTACCTCGCCTATGACCTGCTGTTTTTAGATCGCACCGATGAAGCGATGGAGATTGCCACCCGATTCCAGCCGGTTCTCGAAAAAGACCGCGATCTGCCTCTGATCTCGGGGTACGTCAACGCCCGCCGCAGAAATTTTGCTGGCGCTGTGCAGGACTTCACCCGCGCGCTGGAAATCGACCCCACCATTTCGGTCGGATACATGAACCGCGGCTACGTCTACAATGACATGCGCTTCGCCACCAAAGCGGAACAGGATTTCCGCAAAGCATTGGCGCTGAATCCAAATTACGGCGAAGCCCATCTCGGACTCGCTTATGCCCTGGTTCAGTTGCGCAACGCAAGTGCGGCGCTGAAGGAAGCCGAAGCGGCCAGCCGTCTTCTTCCCGACTCGGAGAGCCTGCACCTGGTGAAAGCTGAGGCGTACCGCCAGCGCGCGATGCTCGTTCCCGCGGAAGCTGAGTACAAGAACGCTCTGAAGATAAATCCAAACACTGTAACCACTTACATTGCTCTCGCCGATGTCGAATATCGGGCGCGAAAATATGCCAACTCAGCCGAAACCTTGCAAGCCGGACTCGCCATCGCGCCGAACGATCCGATGATCCTCGCCCAACTGGGCAGAAGCTATGCCCGTCTCAACCGCTCAGCCGACGCTTTGCAGTCGCTCGACTCTGCCGAGCGCATAGGAGGCAAGGACTACAAAGTCCTGCTCGTCGTGGCAGACGCGCTTCGCCTTCTGAATCACCGCGATCAGGCGATGACCGTCTACGCTCGCGCCCTCGAAAGTTCCGACGAAAACCGCCTTCAGGTTCGGCTTGCCCTCGGCCGGCTCTTTGCCCAGGAAGGCAAATCATCCGACGCACAGCAGCAGGTTGCGCTCGCCTTTGCCGAGGCCCGAGTCGCCCCGGTCGATGTGACCACCGCCGATGACTACCTGAATGCAGCGGATGTACTAATGAACATCCACCAATACGATCTGGCGCAGCGTATGTACGGCCGGGCGCATGCCCTTGGGGCCGACGACGCTTCCGTCGCCGTCGGCATGGCCAATGCCGAGCTGGCCGTCGGAGACACGCGCAGCGCGCAGGCGCAATTAGCCAGCCTGCCCGATGATCCGACCCGCCAAAGCGATTTCGCCTTTCAGATGACGCAGGGCAACGTCTATCGGCAGTTGGGAAAAGACAATCTCGCGCTGGCAAACTTCGCCCGCGCAAGCCAGCTCGATCCTGAAGATCCGGCTGCTCACACGGCGGAAGTCGAACTGGCAGAAGAAGAAGGCCGCCCCATTACCGACAAGCTCGGCATGGGCTCGGGCATCCGTGTAAACCCCATTTTTGAAGACGACAATATTTATCAGCTCGACGCCCGCTTGCGCGGCATACAAGACAACGGGGCGTTGCTTCCGCCTCCGCGGCGCTCGGTTGAAACCTTCGCCGACTCCCGCTTCCAGTTCCGCCCCAACGGCTTTGTGCCGATTCAAGGCTTCGTCGCGGAACGGAACGCGCAGGGCAGCTTGTCATTCCCCAGCGAACTTCTGATCCAGAATCGCGACACCTTTGACACCATGTTTAATTTTTCTGTAGCGCCCATGGTGCAAATTGGCAGCGTAAAGCTCAGCATCATGCCCGGATTGCAGTACACGATCCGGCGCGACACGCTTTCGCCGACCTTCCTGAATCAGAATCTGTTTCGCCAGTTCATTTACATATCCAGCAATTCGATCTTCGACTGGCTGTCCTTCTCTGGAGATCTGATTCGTGAAGCGGGCCCATACACCGAAACGGCCCTGCATTCGCGGGATTTTTCTGGCTCCATCGATTTTCGCCTGGGCCGCCCGTGGGCAAAAACCGCGTTCCTCACCGGCTACAATGGCCGCAACCTGCTGGTTTCGCCATCGGTCAGCACCGACTATACGCAGTACACGGAGTACTACCAGACCATCTCTTATGCCGGCATGGAGCACAGTTTCGGAAGGCTGCGCGTAACCGCAGTCGCCGAGTTCCTTCGGGCATGGAGAATTGAAGACCAGCAATATGCAATCGCGCAAACCCTCCGCCCACGCTTCGGGATCGATACGAAGATACATAACAACTGGGCGCTTTCCGCTTCGGGCGCGTGGTCGTCGGGCCGCGACTTTCATGCCTACGACAGTTTGACCACGAATTTCACGCTGACCTATACGCGGGAACGGGGTTGGGGTAGAAGCTCGAGTACGGATGCGATGTCGATCGCCTATCCGCTGCGGTTCTCTTTCGGTTTTGGACAACAAAGCTTCTACAACTTTCCTGGCCACGAGCGCACCCAATTTGTTCCCGTGGCGCAGTTGAACTTTTAATCTGTATGCCTCCCACGTCTCGAAGTGATGACCGGAAATAACTCGTGACCAACCCTCAACCACCATCGGCGATGACGTGGTCGGCAGGCCGCGAACTCTTGCGCGGCCGCGTCGTGCAGGGCAGCGCCATTCTTTTGCTGAGTAGCGGGGTGGTGGCCGGAGCAAATCTTCTCTACAACATCTTGATGGCACGGATGCTCGGCCCACTCGGCTTTGGCCACGCATCCGCTTTGTACACGCTCCTGATGCTGGTCACGGCCGTCACTTTTTCATTCCAGATCGTGACCTCGAAGTTCATCGCCCGAAAACCTGACACCTCCGAGCGGGTACGGATCTATGCCACGCTCCTGCGGCGCGCCTGGCAAGTCGGATGGGGAGTGGCGCTGCTGGTCATCGCGGGCAGCGCTTACCTCACATCGTATTTAAATCTTCCCGCGCAACGCGACGTTGTACTGCTGGCCGTGGCGGCGGGAGTTTACATTCCGCTGGGAGTGCGCCGCGGCAAAATGCAGGGCTGCTACGACTTCGCCAGCCTCGCCATTAATGTAGTCGTCGAAGTCGCCGTGAAGCTGGGCGGCGCGCTGCTCTTTCTTCACCTCGGTTTAGGAGTGACAGGAGTGATGATGGCGATCTTGCTCTCCATCATCGCGGCATACTGCACCGCCATGCCGGACTCCGAATACCGCGTTAGCGCCGAGC
>Ga0210391_10002286_pt1 | contig 16685 bp, 21 predicted proteins | sample IncBWC12OmetaG_FD_160573 | JGI IMG/M metagenome (GOLD analysis project Ga0210391, IMG submission 160573) | Forest soil microbial communities from Barre Woods Harvard Forest LTER site, Petersham, Massachusetts, United States - Inc-BW-C-12-O ... | reverse complement strand
CACTGTTTCAAGTAACGAAGCGCAATACTTCCCGATTCAAAAATCTTTGACTCAACAAGTTTCAACTGCAATTTCTCCGGCAGGCTGACACCTTCCATCAACCGTCTCCCTTCTCCTGCAACTATTGGCGCAACGACAAAACGATATTCATCCACCAGGCCAAGCTCTATAAGTTGTGAAGGAATGTCTACACCACCGACCAATATATCTTTGCCTTGTTCTTGTTTCAATTTAAGGATTTCGTCGCGAAGGTTCGTACGGACAATTCTCGTATTTCCTTCAGCGCTCTCTAATGATCGTGAAAAAACAACTTTGTTTTTGGAGACAAACGTTTCCGCAAATTCAATCGATGCTTTGTCCTCAGAAGGGTCTTTTGCGACATCCGGCCAATAAGGAACCATCAATTGATAAGTTTTACGCCCATAGACGAGCAGGTCAACACCCCGCAGGAGGTGCGTATAATGTTCGAGCATTTTTTCATCGGCAATCATTTTGGTGTGGTCGACGCAGCCGTCCAGGGTAGTGTTGATTGCGAAGATTACGTTTCTCATTGGATTCTCCTATCCCCTTTTATGTGCCAGTGCTTGTGAGAGTTTGAGGCTTTGCGCACTGGATCGTTCATCTTAATAGTCGTCGGGCAAAGGGAAAATCGACAGTAGAGTCGAATTTTTATTTCACTTTCTAGAGCCGGGGGCTAACTAAGGCTGCCCCAGCTTTCCTTCCGTTGGAAAGCTGGGTACCACGGACCTCGACCGCGCCGCGAGAGCTCTCACGATTGCGAGGAAACCTCATGATGCTGGCAGCATCGCGCCCAGCTTTGCAAAAGAAGCAAAGCTGGGGCAGCCTCAATTGTGGTAGTTTCGGCAAAGCTGGGCCAGCCCCCTCTGTTTTTTGGTCCCATTGACTAGAACCGGGCCGTGCTCGTCATAGGCGTAATGTCAGGAGCTACTCCACAACCAACTGGTGGTAATAAAGTGGGAGTATCCAGCGCTGTAGTAAACGATATAACAGGAACGCGACGACTAGCTATGAGCGATGAACATGTCAGGGAGAGTCCGCCGCAGCCCACCCGTGAAACTGCCACGGGTGGGGCATCCCGTGCCATGCTAGAGTACGGCTGGGCCAGTCCCCCTCATCCGGTTATCGCGTTAAATCAGGACTAGCGGATGCGAGTTGTATCGCCCCCTTGTAGGCATTCTTGAAGCGCACCCGAATTAACCAGAAAATCAACATAATCAGTGGGAGTACGGTGAGAACTAAATACAACGTTGTGCTGAACAGAGCCGGGGACAGGTGTTGGGCGAGACCCACCACCGAAAGCAATCAATGGGGGCTGGCCCAGCTTTCCTTTTATTGGAAAGCTGGGTACCACGGGCCTCGACCTCGTTGCGAGTCCCTCATGGCCGCGGGGAAACCTCCCAGTGCCAGCAGCATCGTGCCCAGCTTTGCAGAAGAAGCAAAGCTGGGGCAGCCTCAATTGTGGTAGTGTCGGCAAAGCTAGGCCAGCCCCCGAAAAAAAGCCATCCTTCGCAAAGAGCGCGAAGGATGGAGATGAGCGAAGTTGTGAGGAAGCCGGTCAGTGTGTGCCGGTAACGGTCTCGCTGAATTGGTCGTAGCATCCGTCTTCCTGGATCAGGTATCCGCTGAGGTAGAGGGAGGGCGTGCCAACGGGGGCGCGGGTCGCGCTGAAGCCGCCGTTGCCGGCGGAACTTTCGTTGCCGGAGGCGAACTGGCCTTTGCTGTCGGAGAGGTTCCAACTGAAACTGATTTGTACGGCCAATTCGGTGAGGCTGAGTGAGTCGAGCCAGGACAAAGAGTTTTCGTTGTATTCCTGATTTACAGCGAAGGTAAAGTTGCCAGCTGACGGAGGGCAGTGGGAATTGCTGGGCAGGCTGGCGGAGAAGTTCCAGGGCGGGCCGCCGACGTTGCCGAAATCCAGTGTTATCGCGCCTGAGGACGCGGAACCTCCGTATTGGCATTGCGGGGTCAGGCCGGAGGCCCAGTTGGTGAGCGACCAGCTTGGGCTGCTGATGAGACCAAAGCTGTCGTTGTACAGAGCCGGATAGAAGGTGATGTAGTCGTTGGGTGGATAGTCGCTGCATTGGGCGACACTGTAGACTTCCAGCACACCGCCGAAGGCCCAATTGAAGGTCTGGCCTTCGCTGGGTGTGTTGCTCAGGGTCGTAGTGCCGCCGGTATAAGCATCTTCTGTGGTGATGTTCCATTTGGTGCAGGAAAGAGTGCCGGCAGCGCACGTGGATTTGACCGTACCCTCGATGATATCCCCTACATTGACCTTGACTGGTGAACTCTCGTCCGCGGTGCCGGAAGGGCAGCAGTTCCAACTGGCAATTCCCCAAGCCTTGCTGAAGTCGGCGTTGTAGCCCAGCACGGGCTGAATAATGCTGACTACATCGTTGATGTCTTCGAGTCCGGGAAAGAAAAATATGGTTTGGCCGTCGTAAGAGAGGGGCGCGGAGGGTACGGTCCAGTTCGCAGTTATTTCTCCGTACGAAGTGCTGGTAGTGGCGCTTTCAGAGACGATCCAGCTGTGGCTGATAGTGGGAGCATCCATTGCGCCTGCCGCCATTATTTCGCCGCGGGCGGTGTAGTGTGGATATTCGCAGGCTGGAACGGAAGTCAGGCGTCCGTCTGCATGCTGGATCACGAGACCTTTTTCCAGCAAAGTCTCGCCCTGTTTCAGGTGCACGACGCAGGAAGGATGGAAGTAGCCAAACGGAGTGATCACGTAATCCTCCGGGACTGGAGCGGGGCGATTCGGTCCGGCCGGCGCCTGAGCGTAAGCGGTGAGCGATGTAAAGAGGAACGGGCTGACGATGAGGCCCGCAAAGGCTGCGAGCACACGACTTCTCGTACGCATGGGGATCTCCTTGGATTGTTGGCCAGAGTGTAGAGCGTCCGGGAGCAACCGCACGTTGCACGCGCAGGACCTGGCTGCGCGACGACTGTCCGAACAGGATCACGACTGGTCTTACATCGCGGGACAAAAACAGATCACGAAATGACGCATTGATGATTGGCGCGAAAGTAGCGCGTTGTCAACCAGAAACTGTCGCAAGTTCATGAATGAGTAATTGACAGGGGTATTTTCTTCCGTCAGACTGGCAGCAAATCCAGCTTTTATTTTTTTCCACCTGAAATTTTGGGCGTCGCGGGTGGCCCATCCTTTGCGCACTTTGCAAACGATGGGATTTCGAACTGTCGAAGCAATCGGGTTTGGCTTAAGTTGCCAGGTGAAACTTCAACTAGGCCACTCACTGATTCTAACCATACCTTCCTCACCATAGGCGTAGCTACAATAGCTGCTCCACGCCCATTGTTCGGGCGCTTGCACCAGTCCTTCCTTTACCGGATTGCGATGCATGTAGCGCAGCTTCTACACGCGCTTGCGCTCGCTCCACATCACGGTCGACTGCGTGCCCCTTCGGCATGGTTAAAATGTAAGATGGGACTGGGGTCGCATCGAGAGAAAATCTAAGTCAAAATCCTAAGCGGTTCGCAATTGGGAATGTCCCATCCTTTGCAAAAAGCGTAAAGGATGGGCCACCCGCCACCCGCGGATGGTGTGGTTTGTCAAAGGCATAGTTTCGCCATTTTCGCTTGACTGGTTGGCGGGGTGGGACTACAAAGGCGGCTTAGTAAGTACAACCTAAGAAAGGAGAACGAACATGGGAGCACAACCGACGCCCGTATCTCCGCCGCTCAGCCGGGGAGACGGAATTGAGTACAAAGCATTTGCCCGCGCCTACGAGGAAGGCGGCGCGGTACTTTCACTGATCGCCACCTGTTCCTATCCAATAGGGGGTTACAGTATTTTCTTCGAAGGTGGGCCCGCGCCAGACGAGTTCGAGCTGCTGGAGAAAGCTCCGCAGATCGCGCCTCAGCTGGTGACTTATTACGTGGCAAGCTGGACCAGCGGCCAGCGCCTGGTGAAGCCGCCAACTCATGTCGAGATACGGGATGCGTACGGCGACCATCGCGTGAAGGTCGAGTCCTGGGATTAGGGTTGGTCGATGAAGAAAGGAGACGGCGAGCGCCGTCTCCTATTTTTTGGGATCGAACTTTTCAGCCTTACTTGCTGGGAGCCTGGAGCAAAATCTGACCCTGCGACGGCTGATTTATCGAACCGCTGATCGCGAAGTCGAGAAGACCATCGTGATTGAAGTCAGCGATCGCAAGCAGGCCCGAGGGGTACGTGACTTGGCCGGCCGGTATGGCAATCGGAGTTTGGAATGTTCCATCGCCGTTTCCTAGTGCGATATTCAGTGTCTGATTGCCGGAATTGTCCGCCGTTACCGTAGCCAGGTCAAGCTTTCCGTCGCCATTGAGATCTGCGATTTGGAGGTTGGCATAAGAGTCGTAGGGCAGGGCGCTCGACGTGCCGTTTACGAAAGTTCCATCGCCTTTGCCGAGTAGCACGGCGACGGTTCCGTTGGTACACGCGCTCAGAATATCCAGCCTGCCGTCGCGGTTTATATCCGCCACTACCGAGGAAAGACTGGAACACGAAATCGGATAATCCACTTCCTTCTGGAACGTTCCGTCGCCGTTGCCCAGCAACACAGCAACGAAGTTGCTATCATAACCGGCGGCCGCGAAGTCCAGCTTGGCATCTCCGTTGAAATCGCCTATTACCGGATTTCCGCCGGAGTAGAAATTAAGAGTGGGAAATCCGGTGACACGTCCGAACGTCCCATCGCCGTTGCCGTGCTGGAAAAAGATGTAGGTACCGTAGCCATCCCAATAGGTGGTGAGTGCGTCCAGAGTCCCATCGCGGTCCAGATCTACGGCGACGCCAGTGCCGGCGTAGGTGTTGGCAGAGGTTGGGTTAGCAAACCCGCCTTTTCCGTCTCCGAGAAATACGACGCAACCCTCGTTCGGACCTCCCGTGGAATCGCAGTTGGCCAAATCGAGATTCCCGTCGTTATTGAAATCCGCGCTGATATTTCCCGAGAGGTACATCGGTCCGATCTCGGAACTATCTGTGCCCTGAACCATTTTAAAAGTGCCATTTCCTTGGCTCAGATAGGTGTCAACCGAGAGTGCCCCGCTTTCGTTCACCGGCGAAACACCGAGATCGGGCCGGTTGTCGTTATTAAAATCTCCGATGGTGATCTGGCCGCCTTCGATGACCGCAGAATCTGTCGCCACCGTTACGGTCTTCGAAGGCGTTCGCACCGGCAGATAAATCACATTCGAGGCAATCGTGCTCGGATTTTTGACTGTCACCGATCCCGTGGCTGGCGCAGCTACAGCAGCGGCCGGCACTTCAGCCTCGAGCAGGCTGGCCGAGATAAGTTTCGTTTTGAGCGGCTTTCCATTCCAGTTGACCACCGACGAGGACTGGAATCCCGTCCCTCGAACTCTGAGTGCGAAGGCGCCATGGCCCGGCGCGACGCTGGCCGGAAATAAGGGCTGGTAGATGAGCGGCACAGGGTTCGATTGCGCCATCATGGCTGCGCTTGTAAACAAGAGAAACAGAAACAGGGATTTCCTCATAGAAAGCTCCTCGGGAGTAGCTACAGAAGTAGAGACGGGGGCGCTCTTCAAACTGACGAGATCGTGCTAAAGCGTCACCAGCTAAACATTACTTTTGAAGTTGGTCAATAGCTTACCAAGGAAGACATTCTGGCCATCAGCGAGACGTTTGGTGCGCGTCAACGGGAAACGGGCGGCGCGGGGAAATCTTGTCAAGACCCCAAGCTTGAGCTTTTTTAACTAACTTATTGATTCGCTTTAAGAAATAAACTCGCAAGCTATGTCACTTTTACCCTAGCTCGCGTGGTATAATAGCTTACAGAGATAGAAAAACGGCGCAGCCTTCGGGCTTGCGCCGTTTGTGTTTTAGGGCTTACTAGGGTCCTTTTGGTGAGGACAGGCAGGCCCCTCGGGATCGACGGGCAAAAGTCAAAAGCGACGGACAGGAGTATCCGTCCCACACGTGCAAAACTTGGATCATCCGAGCAATGGGAAAAGTGAGCATGAGTATGAGTGCTGGTGTCGGTATCGGGAAACGACTTCCTGACTTTGCATCAAGGTCAGGGTCACAGACAAAATCAAAATCAAGAGCAAGGTCAAAATCAGGATCAGGATCAAAATCAAAGACAAAGGCGACGGAGAGGAGTATTTGTGCCACATGGGGGAACGCCACCAGCAAGCAGCGCGGGGAGTTGGCGGAGATGATGTTTATGGTGAAGGCGGCGCAGATGGGGTTTGCCACGGCGAAGCCTTATGGGGACAGCCGGCGGTATGACTTTATTTTGGATGTGGGAAGGCGCCTGTGGCGGGTGCAGGTGAAGTCGTCGAGCGCGAAGCAGTATGGCTCGTACCTGGTGAACTTACAGAGGAATGCGAATGGGGAAACTGTGTTCTATGACGCGTCGGAGATTGATTTCGTTGTGGCGTATGTGTTTCCGTGCGAGGCCTGGTTTGTGATTCCGGTGGAGGCGATTGCCGGGCGAAAGACAGCAAAGGTTTGTTTGCATGGGAACGCGAGGAGCGGGAAGCTGGGGAAATATTGGGAGGCTTGGGGATTGATGAGTTCGAGGTTTGTAAGTGCGAGCGAGGATTGGGAGGCTAGTCCCAGGTCTCGCAAAGGAGGCGAGACCCTTCGGCAAGCTCAGGGCAGGCTCTGGGGCACCCCGCCTTCACTCTTATCGAGGGCACCCGCTTATGACGTGCCGCACCGGACTTTGTGTCCGATAGGAAATTACAGGAAAATGTTGGCCGACATCTTGACAACGAGTAGGTCAGGTAATAGTCTCCGCACGACGCAGAGTTAGTCAACCCCAGGTGGCCAAGGTTGCACAAATCAAACTAACTAAGTTAGGAGATTTTATGACTATCACGGAAAGACAAGCAGCTACCTTGCCAAAGGAGCTGCAGACGGCTCAGGAAGCGATCCAGCTTCCCGAGGTGCAAGAGATGATGCGCAAGTTGGCGGTGTATAACCTGGGCATATTTATGCCGCACATGCACGATACGTCGGGCAGGTTTCAGCCGAGCTCGGAGAAGTTTATCCAAGTGGAGAAGGGCCTGCGGGTATCATTCGCACCGACCGAGGAGATCGAGAAGGAAGAAGAGCGGTACCTTCCGACGGGATGGGTGTGGAATGCGGATCTGCCCACGCCGATGGCCGTGTGCCGGGCCACGTGTGAGGTAAGGCCTCCTGATTCCGAGCATTACGATGTGCCCTGCAACGAACCCTATCCGACCCCGGAATCGCGATGACGATACTAAGAAAAAATAGTGGTCCGTCTTTTCAGGACTAGGGAAGCAGGCCTAGGAGATCAAAGTCCCGCCGATCCTCCCAGTGATGTCGCTAAGTAAGGGTTAGTAAGTGGGCACCTGCCGAGACTGCGTCCCGCCCGCGAGGCTGCGGACGGGACGTGGGGGTGCTTGCTAGTGATTGTCGTGGTCTCGATGCTCATCGGGATGGGAGTGGCGCCAGTTCCAGTATTGCGACTGCTCTTTTCGGTTCGACTTGGCGTATTCGTGGTGATCTCTGTGGTTTTCGACGAGAAATTGTCCCCAGGCGCGATTCTCGTTGTCATCCCAGTTGTGATAGTCCTTGTGGTTTCGATCGTAGACGCGGACGCCGGCGTCTTGCGGTGCGGGCATGGCCAGGATAGATAGTGGCGCGGCAATGGCTGCGGTGAGGAACAGGGAAGCGAGGTAATGATGTGGTCGGTGCATGTGGTCTCCAAAGTCGGATTGTCCGCGGTTGGAAATTGCGGCTGGCTTGAGTGTGCGCCGAGGCGTGATGGATTAATGTCCCGTTTTGCTCATGCTTAGTGAATTCTAGTGGTTCGCGGGAGCAGGAAAGCGGGCATGGGAGATCAAAATCCCCACCCCTTCGGCTTCCGCTCAGGGTGGGCTCTGTCCCTGCAAAGAACGCAGAGACGAGGACGACAGTACCCGAACGGACAAGGGATTGCCCAGCTGTGCACACCACGACTGAGGCTGCCCCACTCGTCGCGGTTTCGACGAGTGCGCACCACGTACCTTAACCCATTGTTCAGTTGTCACAGACAAATACCCGAAGCTCTGTGAAATCGACAAGAAACGGGTGGAGAAACTCCGCTACATGCACCAATCCGGTGGCACGCGGTCTGGTGCGGGCGCCGGAAAAGTGGAGATGGAGCAGCCATCGCCGCTACTCCACTGGCGAGTCGGGACCGGTACTGGTCAACGAAGCGCAGCAAGCCGAACTGCGCGTGCGCCAGCCGCTTGAAAGATCGCTGTGCAAAACCGTCTGGGTCCGTAGTACCCACTCGTCGAAAACCGCGACGAGTGGGGCAGCCTCGGCAGGAAGGAAAGCACGAGTGGGCCAGCTGTTCTGATTACTTTATGTCGATCCAGCCACCGCTAATGCAAACCCACAGCGTACTTCCGCTGCTGCCGCCCTTGTTTGAGAAGAGACTTCCATTAACACAGGTTCCGCTAGGGCTGGACCCGGAAACGAACCAAGCGGGAACGTTGGGACTGGTACTGAAACGAGAATGTCCGCCTCCCGCCAACGCCTCGCCCAAGGCATACATCCCAATAGTGGTATCGGTTAGGTCGGTCGAGGTTACGTCATCTTGAATGGTGTCGTTACTAACGCCCTCGTTGTACACTCCCAGAATACTCAAGTCTGAGACGGTGTTAGCGGCCGATATGTGGATGACGTTTTTGATGGGACCAGTACCACCGCCGCTGGGGCCACCCGTGATGTTAAGCAGGACATTGCTGGAAGCCGAGGCGGTATCGCCCACTAGAATTCCATCTACGACTCCCTCAAGATGAATATCCTCCAGGGTGTTACCGTTGGCATCCAGGTGGATCCCAGCTGCAGAGCCGCTTGTCCCAGCCTCCGCTGTACAGGTTACGCCATGTATTCCCCGGGTTCGCGTCTGAACCTCGATACATGTTGTTGCGCTGGTAGCGCTGGAGCCTGAGTTGATCCAGAGATTGGAGTAAGGTCCGGAGTTTCTTGCGTTGCCGCTTCCGGCGCCAGAATCTCCCAGAAACAGGCCCGTTCCGGTCATATTGCTGATGGTTACGTGATCTACAAAACTAAGTTCCTGCGAATTTTGATTGAGGATGCCCATTATGGGTGAGCTGCCGGCCATCTGCCCATTGCCATTTACAGTTAGATCGGCAATGCCTACGCCGTAACAGAGACCGGTGTTACACATTTCGATCATGGCGTGGTTAGAGTCGGAGCCGCTAAAACCAGAGGTTCCGGCGTAAATCGTTGTTTGGCTGTGCCCCTCGCCAACGATTCTGCTCTGGTTTGGTAACACCCATGTGCACGTAGTGCATAGCCAGATTGATCCGGGTGGAAGCAGGACAACTGAGTTCTTGGTGACGCTGGCAAAGGGATTCATCGAGCAGGTGTTAGCTGAGCCAACAGCGATTCCGCGTGCGTCAACAACCGCACCGCTGGCGGGATAACTACTGGATGTCAAGACAGCGTTGATTTTGGCACAAACATCTGTGCCACCACCGGTTCCGGTAAAGGCGCTTGCGTCGATGGTGGAGTTCGGACAGGTTACTCCGGATGGAGGGGAACTTCCGCACACGGCGTTAGAGCCTAGCTGGGCCTGCGCGCGGATCGGTGACATCATCAACAAACTTAGAAGAACAAACAGCGTTGTGAAGGGCACCCACTTAGCGGCCAACTTCCGTGCGATTCTCATGCGGTCTCCTTTTTTAGCTACCCAGACCAACATCGAGACCTTATTTAGACAGTTAGACAGTGAGGATCTAGGCGCTATGGACCTTAGGCTCATTGGGTGTGAGTCAGATCGATGAGGTTGCCTCTGTTACGGAATCGGGATGCGGTCCAGCGCGTCAATGTTCTGCGGAAACCAATTCACAAACGTGGCGAGGCCGGCTGTTCGTATTTTGTAACGGCGTCGGCGATTCGAAGCGATCGAGGTATCCCGCCAGCCCGCGGAGCCCAGGTTTCGCAAAAGCGGCTAGACCCTTCGACCTCTCAGGGCAAGCCCTGGGGGCACCCGGCAACTGCGAACCACATCTCCTATCGCGCCACAGACTCGAGACTAGCGGACCGTGCCCTTGGCTTAATTCGTTCGGCGGAGCCGTTTCGGGAGGCAAGACGAAGGTCATAGTCGTTCTGCAGGTTGAGCCAGAACTGGGCGGGCAAGCCGAAATACCTTCCGAGGCGGAGCGCGGTGTCGGCACTGATGGCGCGCTCTCCGCGCACCACCTCGTAGATGCCAGCGAAGTGCAGCGCCTTGGCGAGTGCATAGGCGCTGACGCCCATTGGTTCCATGAATTCGGTCTTGAGAATTTCGCCGGGATGGACGGCGAAGATTTTCTTTCTTGACTTGGCCATTGGCCTGCTCCTGTTGACGATCCCGAAAGACCGTAATTCAACGGTTTAGTGATAATCCACAATCTCTACCTCGTATGCGTTGCTGGCCCGCCATACGAAGCAAACGCGGTATTGATCGTTGATCCGGATGCTGTGCTGCCCCCCTCGATTTCCGCGGAGCGCCTCCAGATGGTTGCCCGGTGGAACCTTCAGGTTGTCCAGCGCTACGGAGGCGTTCAGGATCGCTAGTTTCTTGAAGGCCCGCAGCTGAAGACCAGTCGGCAGGTGGCGGCTCTTGCCGGTTTGCCATAGCCGTTCGGTTTCCGGGTCGTGGAAACTTCTGATCTTGGCTTTATACTAACGCAACGCGGTAGTACTGTAAAGCGTTAGTATTGCGCGGATGTGATGCCCACTTGTCGAAACCACGACCGGGGCAGCCTCGGTCGTGGCGGCGAAGTGGGCTACCTGTGATCTTTCAACACGTTGTTCCCGAGAAGTGAATAGTCCATTCGAGCAACACCGGAGAAGCTGATGGTGCTGACCAATCCGCTTCGAAGGAGTCGAACGAATGGACCTTCACCAGAATGCCCGACAGCCTCGCTCCAACTTAGGTTGTGGGGTAGCTTGCCGTTGAGAAGATTCTGGTACAGCGATTCGAGGCGCTTGCTCATAGTGTGTTCTCCTTCACAAAAAAAAGTTTCTAAGCTAGATCAACGTGCATCTCGAACGATTGCGATCAAGCCAGAGGTAAAGGGAGTAAAGCGTCAAGTCCTCTTCGCCTTCACGGGAGGCACCAGAGCGACAGCGGCCTCGGTCGTGAGCAGAAGGAAAGTGAATGTCTCCTGTAGGTACAGACGGACCGCGGCATCGTTGTGGTTGAGGTAGCCGATGGAGACGTCCTGCCCGATGTGTAGTTCGAAATCACCACCACGAGTGGTTAGCACGAAAGCGCCGGCGATGGCGGGTGCCCAGATGATTTGATCTTTGACCAGCCGCTTGACGTGCTCCAATACAGGGTATCCGTGGTCGCTAGTTTCGGCGAGTGCAGTGTAGGCGTCGGCGCCGAGGAGCACCGAGTAGGGGCCATTGACCCCGACGAGACGCAACTGGCTCAAGCTTTGAGCGATGGCATCGGGGTACTCGCGAACGTCGGCGGGAAGCGTCTTGATGGGATTGCTGGTGCCCTGGCGGATGCCCCCAATGCCGGCGGCGGCATACCCGTCGAATATAGCGACGTCCTCGGCAAAGGCGATCTGTCGCGCGGCGTGCTTTGCCGGTTGCCAATCGGAGTCGTTCGCGCCCCGATCGACATCGTCGATCGCTTTGCGATCCAGTTCGAACGGAACGCGTAGCTCGACTAACGCCTTCACCTCTCGCTGGCTCGCGACGATGCCTTGCGCAGGTGCGGCGATTGTCCTCAGGTGGCCGGTGCCGATCGCAGAAAGCGCACTACCGGCCGGGCCCTTCAGGTCGACAACGCGCCGTCCGGCGAGATAGCGCTTGAGCGTCCGTGATGTTTCCTCTTCGATTTGAGCCCATGCCGAATCGGAAATGGGGGCAAGTTCACGATGGAGATTATTCATGTGGTACGTCTCCTTTGAGAGATCCGATGCGGAGCGAACCCTCGCGCATCGATGGGGTGGATGCAGAAGGTTCGACAGCCGCAGGGGATTCCGCAACCGCTGGCTGGGTTTGATCTTCGGTCACGTTCTCCAGAAATGTCGCTGACGGCACAAAGAACAGGTTTCCGGTAACGGCGCGGCTGAAGTCCAATAGCCGGTCGTAGTTGCCGGGAGGGCGCCCGATGAACATGTTCTCGATCATCTGTTCGATAGTGCGGGGCGAACGGCTGTAGCCGATGAAATAGGTGCCAAACTCACCATGCGCGGGCCGGCCGAAAGGCATGTTGTCGCGCAGAATCTTGACCTCTTTCCCGTCTTCGACGATCGTGGTGAGCGCGTTGTGTGCTGAGGTGGGCTTGACCGAATCGTCCAATTCTATATCGGAAAGCTTGGTGCGACCGATGATGCGTTCCTGCGCTTCGGTGGAGAGGGCATTCCATGCGTTCATATCGTGGAGATATTTCTGTACGATGACGTAACTGCCGGCAACAAACGCCGCGTCTTCATCGCGGATGAGGACGGCATCGGCTACGGCGGCGCCGCGGGGATTCTCCGTGCCATCGACGAACCCTAGGAGATCGCGCTCGTCGAAGTAACGAAGGCCGTGGACCTCATCCACAGGCGAAACGGCATTTCCCAAACGCGCCATAATCTGAGTGGCCAGCTCGAAGCATAAGTCCATGCGCTTAGCGCGGATGTGGAACAGAAAGTCGCCTGGCGTGGAGACTGCATGCCTCGCTCCGGAGCGAATTTCACGGAAGACGTGCAGCTCTGCCGGTCGGGGCTGCCCGAAGAGGTGGTCCCACGCGCCGGACCCAAACCCCATGACACAGGAAAGTCCTCCCTCCAGGTCACGAAATTCCACGGCGCGCACCAGCGCGGCCAGATCTCCGCAGAGCGAGCGCAGGATGGCGCGATTTTCAGAGCCCGGATTAAGCGTTGCGACCAGGAAGATCGCGGCGCGAGTGAGCGGCGCGGCTACTGCCTGTGCGAGGTCAGGCGATCTGCCTGCTATTTCGGGCGTGTTCGTCGGATCGGGCTTCATCAGGCGTCGACTCTGCATCGATCAGGCTGCCTCGGAATTGCCGCCGGACTTTTCCACGTGCCCGCCAAACTGATAGCGCATCGCGGACAAAAGTCTATCAGCGAAGTCGACCTCGCTGCGACCAGAAGTTTTTCGTCGTGCGACGACGACGCACCCAATGTCAGCGCGATCGTAAGCGAGCTTCTTTCCGCAGTTAATACACACTTCATACGTCCATCGATCTCGGGGTCAGGCGCGCTTCAACGCTTCTGGTACGGGTGGAAGATGTAGTCCTTCGCCTTCACTGGCGTATGGCACGCGTATCCGCAGTCTGAAGGGCTTTTGGCATCGGCCGTGAACTTATCGGATGCGGGGTCGTAGTTGAATACGGCGTATCCCCATCCGCCGCTTTTCGAAAATCTTTTGCTGTCCTTTTCCATCACGAAAGCCTGGGAAAAGACGTCTGGCACTTCCACGGCGAAAGGGGCCTCCGTGCTCTTCTTCAACTTCCACTGGAGCTTGACGATCCTGGACCCCTCCGGGAAAGGCTGGCCGTCACCGGGGACGCCGGCTTTATACGCGTTGATCATCGTGGGATTCGCGACGATCACCTTGAGTATTTCGGTCGTTCGGGCGGAGGAGACGTCAGCCCAGTCCTCGTATCCCCTGAAGTCGGAGAACGCAATTCCGCCCGGCGATACCAGCGAGTACTTGCCCTTGTCTTGGCTCTGCGCGAAAAGGGCCGCGGCACCGAGGACGGCGAACACTGCTACGGCTGTCGCAACGATGGTAAAGCCGCCGGTACGTTTCACGGCGGTGCGTGTTTCTATCTTCTGTTCTTGTTGTTCTTGCGCCACAGATCTCGTCACAAATTCGGACATTTCTATATCCCTCCACAAGAAAGTTTTGCAAGCCCGAACAACGTGCATCGCGAACGGCTGCAATTAGACCAGACTGAAGGGAGTAAGATCAATTGGGCAATACCATCGTCCAATTGCGCGACCCATTTTCTTCTGGCTCAATGGTCGCGGAGGAAAATCCCATGGCAACTACGAGCGCATTCCACAAGCCGGGGGATGTCGAAAATCGGCTCGGATACTATCTGGGCCAAATTGCGCGCTAGGCAGCGGGACTCCAAACACCGTATTTGTAATGAGCACTGTATCCGAAAGGAGCCATCAATGAACGCCGTACAAATCGACCAGAAGAGTTATGAGATGCCCCCGAAAGATGGGATCAGCATCGCGCATTTTCTCACCGTCACCGACGTCGAGCGATCGGCTCGCTACTACGAAAAGGTCTTCGGCGCTCGCATTCTGAGCATGGGTGACGGCAACGCGCCTCCGTACCTTCAGCTCGCAAATATCTGGATGATTCTCAACGTTGGAGGCGGCCCGACCCCGGATAAGCCGACGGTAACGCTCAGTGTCCCCGACCCGAATCACATCAACAGCTTTATGAATTTCCGCGTTGCGGATATTCAAGCGTGCTACAAATTATGGAAAAGTCGAGGAGCGGAGTTCATCACGGAACCGATACCGAAGTACGGCGAGATACGCTGCTACATCCGCGATCCCGACGGTTACATTATCGAGGTCGGGCAGAGCACTACCCTCACCTACGGTTAACACTCGGGCCGGATGGGATGCCGACTCCGCGCTGGTCGTGGCGCTTCTGCCCATCTTTGCCTTGAACAGTCACTAGCTCTGACATCGGAAGGACTACCAGATGGATGGCACAAATGCACTGAAAGAGACTACGCTCGGTGTGAACGTTTTTACTGCGCCGGGAAAGGCTATGGTCGGCGAGCGGCCAAAGCCCTTCGGCGAAGCGCTCGGCTTTGACCCGATCACGTCGACTTTAATCTTCGGCGAGTACGACGCGGTGCTGGTGGACGCAATGGGGACGGTGGCTGAGGCCGAGGCTCTCGCGGATTGGATTGCCCTGCACAACCGCAACCTGGAGACCATCTATATAACGCACGCCCATTTCGATCACTTCTACGGCCTGAGCATTCTGCTCGACCGTTTCCCGGGCGCGCGGGCGATAGCAACGCCCGAGGCGGTGAAGGCGATGCAGATGTCTTTCACTCCCACGGTGGAGCGGTTGGCCCGCCGGATGTTTCCTGGGCAGGTGGCCACCAAGTTGGTTTCACCCGAGCCGTATGGGGGCGACACGTTCACTCTCGAGGGCCAGGAATTGCGCATCATCAAGCAGGGCCGGACTGATAGTCCCGATTCGACGTCGCTGTATGTCCCAGCGATTGGTCTTGTCGCCGCTGGCGATGTTGTGTACAACCAATGCCGCATGTACGTCGGCGACACCACTCCGGAGAGCCGGAAGAATTGGATTGCGGCGCTGGACCGTTTAGCGGCGCTGAATCCGACGATGGTTGTCGCCGGCCATAAGAAGACTGGCGCGCCCGACTCTCCCTCGACGATCCAGGACACCAAGCGTTATCTCGAGGACTTCGATCGGCTGCAGAAAACCGCGAAGTCCGACCAGGAACTGTTCGATCAGATGACGGAGCTGTATCCGCACTGGGTAGCCAATCAGTCGTGGTTGATGTTCGGATTCCCCGGGGCGTAACAGAATTCGATTTCAAAAAGGAGAACAACAATGACAACTAAAGGAAAAGTCTTAGTGCTGGTCTCGAGCGGTCGCGGCTTGCCCTTGAAAGATGGCAAGGTTTATACCGGTGCAGGCTACTATCTCAACGAGCTGACGGTACCGGTTCGCGCCCTGATGAAGGAGGGCTACGAAATCACTTTCGCCAACCCCAAAGGCAACACGCCACAAGTGGATGTGCATTCAGAGGTCGCCGATTTCTTCGGCGGGGACGCGGCCAAGCTTCAGGACTATATGTTATTCCGCGACGGCCTGAAGGGACTCCGAGATCCAGCCCGCATCGCGGATGTCATCGCATCGGGCCTGGATCAATATGACGCTGTTTTCGTCCCCGGCGGCCATGGTCCGATGATCGATCTTCTCGATGATCCCAATGCCGGCATAGTGATGAGACACTTTCACGAGACATCCAAGCCTACGGCTGTGCTCTGCCATGGCCCGATTTCACTTCTCTCGGCGCTTCCGAATTCGACGGAAGTGGTCGCCGCGCTGAGCACGGGCGACGCCGCTGGAGCGCGGGCAAAGGCTAAAGGTTGGATCTATTCTGAATATAAGATGACGATCTTTTCGACAGCGGAAGAGCAGCAGCGGGAACCGCTTGAGATTGGTGGCAAGGTTCTCTTCTACCCGGACTTCGCCTTGAGTACGGCGGGCGGTGACGTAAGTGTGCTCGCTCCATGGACAAGCTATGTCGTTCAAGATCGCGAGCTGATCTCAGGGCAGAACCCGTTCTCTGATTACGCGCTTCTGAAACTTCTTCTCCCGGCACTCGATCGGAGGAGGGAGTCGGTTTCAGCGGCATAAGAATCGGGGACGCCCAGAAAGAGCTAATTGAGAAAGGGACGACACTTGGAGGGCGTAAATATCGATGAAAACTACGTTCGGCGGTTTTCGCTGATGCCGCCTGAAAATGAGGCAAGTGCCTTCTACCCGCCCAGATGGAGCACTGTTCATCCGATTTGGAGTCGTCAATGAGCAGCGTACGAATCGAACAAAACAGCTATGAGATGCCTCCGCGCGACGGGTTTACCGTCACACATTTCATCACCGTCGCCGACATCGACCG
>Ga0210391_10002285_pt1 | contig 16688 bp, 13 predicted proteins | sample IncBWC12OmetaG_FD_160573 | JGI IMG/M metagenome (GOLD analysis project Ga0210391, IMG submission 160573) | Forest soil microbial communities from Barre Woods Harvard Forest LTER site, Petersham, Massachusetts, United States - Inc-BW-C-12-O ... | reverse complement strand
GTTTTTTTGTTCGCCCGCCCGACCCGGAACGTTTCGAACTCGCCGATTGGTAAGGAGTTCTTATGCTGCACGCGACGGAAGTACTCGGGGCCAACACGGTCGATTCGCTCGGCAATTTCGTCGGCCGGGTGAAGGAAATGTTTGTTGAGCCTGCCGACCAGCCCAACCGCGTCGCGCGACTCATGCTGTCGCGCGGCCAGTACCGCCCGCTTCTCGCGCGTCACGACCAGATCGCCTTCGTCGGTCCTGGAAAGGTGCGGCTTTCCACCGAAGAGTCCGAGCTGGAACTGTACAAACCCAATGAAGCGTGGCTCGGCGTGGGTAAGGACCTTCTCGATCAACAAATCATCGATACCGATGGCCGCAAAGTTGTCCGCGTGAACGATATCGACCTCGATGACGTCCAGACCAACGGCAACATGGAGCTTCGCATCACGCAGGTTGACGTTGGTTTGCCCGGTGCCGTGCGGCGCCTTCTGCAGGGCGTAGTGCCGCCGATGGGCATCCGCCGCATTCAGGAGAAACTACCGCCGCGCAAAATTCGGTGGGAGTTCGTGAACCTGATTGAATCGGACCCACTGCGCCGCGTGAAGCTGCGCCTCACCAGCGAGAGGCTAGCCGCGCTTCACCCCGCCGATCTCGCCGAAATCATGGAAGAGCTCTCGCCTGAGGAGCGGCAGGGCATCGTCGCCTCGTTGCCCGAAGAAGCCGCCGCTGAAACCATTGCCGAGCTCGACGAGCGCCTTCAGACGCAAGTGGTAGAGGGTCTCGATGCCGAACACGCCGCCGGGATCATCGAGGAAATGAGTCCTGACGCGGCTGCGGACTTGATGTCACACCTTGAACCCGAGAAGACCCAGGAAGTGCTCGAGGAAATGGACCACCGTGAAGCCGAGGACGTCCGCGAGCTGCTTCGCTTCGAAGCGAACTCCGCAGGCGGCCTAATGAATACCGAAGTTGTCGTGGTGGGCGAGGATGCCACGCGCGGCGAGGTGGTTGATTACATTCGCTTCCACGAGCTTGCAGCCGATCAGCTCGACAACGTTGTGCTCCTCAACAAAGACGCCGCGTTCGCCGGCACCGTGCCCCTCGGCCGATTGCTCCTCGCCGATTCCGAGCAACGCATGTTAGAGCTGATCGCCGATCCGCTGCTTTCAGTCACACCGGACATGAGCGACAAGGACGTTTTCGAACTTTTTGACAAGTACAACCTTCGCAGCTTGACGGTCGTGAACAAGGATAAGCATCCGATCGGTACGATCACGGTCGATGACGTGGTGAGCAAGCTGCAGGAGAAACTCGCGTAGCGGCGGCCGAATCGTACGCGGCGCCAATTTGAATTTTGATGAACGCGTCTAACGCCAATTCGGGAGCGTGGGCCACATGGTCCGCTCGTGGGAAGGATTTCCTGCGCCGCACGCGTGTGACCCGGCGACGCCTCGCGGTGCTTTTGGCCGTGATTGGTCCTGGGCTGATCACGTCGAACGTGGACAACGACGCCGGCGGCATCACGACCTACACGCAAGCTGGAGCGCAGTTCGGCTACACGATGCTGTGGTCGCTGGTCCCTATGACCATCGCGCTCTACGTCAGCGGGGAAATGTGCGCCCGCATGGGCGTCGTCACGGGCAAGGGGCTGTCGGATTTGATTCGAGAGGAATTCGGCTTCCGGTCGACGTTCTTCGTGATGCTCGCCGCTCTCGCCGTCGATCTGGGAAACACCGTTGCCGAATTTGCCGGCGTCGCCGCCTCGATGCAGATTTTTGGCGTCAGCAAATATATTTCCGTCCCACTCGCCGCGATCGCCGTCTGGCTCCTCGTGGTACGAGGCAGTTACAGCCAGGTGGAGAAGATCTTCCTGGTCGCCTGCGGCTTCTATCTCACTTACGTTGTCTCAGCGATTCTCGCGAAGCCTGACTGGCTGGTTGCCGCTAAAGAGACTGTCGCGCCGACCTTTCACTTCACAACTGAATATCTATTAATGCTGACGGCGCTGGTGGGAACCACTATCGCGCCCTGGCAATTCTTTTATATGCAGGCCGGGTTCGTTGAAAAACACGTTGGCGCCAAGCAGTACAAGCACGCGCGCCTCGACGTCATTCTTGGCAGCATCAGTTGCATGGTAATCGTTTTCTTCATCATCGTGTGCTGCGCCGCCACCCTCAATAAGAATGGCCTTACGAACATCACCGATGCCGCGCAAGCCGCCGCCGCGCTCACGCCGCTGGCAGGGAAGTGGGCCTCGTATCTTTTCGCGTTCGGTTTGCTGAACGCTTCGCTCTTCGCCGCGTCGATCTTGCCGCTATCCACGGCGCACGTGATCTGCGAGGGGCTCGGTTTCGAGGCGGGCCTCGACCGCAAAGTCAAAGAAGCGCCCGCGTTCTACTCGCTCTACACCGGCCTCATCGTCGTTGGCGGAGGCATCATTCTTCTGCCGCGCGCGCCACTCTTCAAAATTCTGATCCTCTCTCAGGTTGCCAACGGTGTCTGGTTGCCGGTCGTGCTGATTTTTATCCTGCTTCTCATCAACCGCCGCGACTTGATGGGCGATCACACCAATAGTTGGGGTTTCAACCTCGTCGCATGGGCTACGAGTGTGATTATGATCATTCTCACGGTCGTGCTCGTTTACACCGCGATTGTTCAACCAAGTGGTTCTGAACTGACGGGATCGTGGCTGCACTGGCCGTAACCCCGTGTAACACCGGCCGCCGCGGGCGTTGCGGCCCGCCTACCGCTGTGCTAATTTTTTCATGCACGTTGCGCGGCAAGTGCAAGCGCACATCATTCGGCCAATCATTTCAGTCGCGGTTCGGGACTATGGAGAACCGCTGTGCGCCGTCCGTAAAGTGAAACTCGCGTGAAAGCCACCGAACTTTTGAAGCCCGCCAACCGCATCGAAACTGCGCTGCTGGAAAAAATCGACCTCGAACACCTTCCGCATCACGTCGCCGTGATCATGGACGGGAACGGCCGCTGGGCGCAGTCGCGCCATCTTCCTCGCGTCGCCGGCCACCGTGCAGGAGTGCAAGCTGCGCGCAAAATTATCGAGACGTGCGCGCACCTCCATCTCCCGTGCCTCACGCTCTATGCTTTTTCGCTGGAAAACTGGCGCCGCCCGCAGACCGAAGTCGACTTCCTCATGCGCCTCCTACGTGAGTACCTAAAGCGCGAGCTTCCTTCGATTCACAAGAACAACATTCGCCTCGTCGTCATTGGCCGTTCGGGCCAGCTCCCGGACGCGGTTCGCCGCGACATCGAGGAAGCGATGAAGCTCACGGCGAACAATACCGGCATGAAGCTCGTCGTCGCACTCAACTACGGCGGCCGCGCGGAAATTGTCGACGCTTTCAACGCGATGCTCGACCACGCCAAGACCAACGGCGCGGAACCTTTCCGTGCTGACGAGCAATCCATCTCCGACTCTCTCTACACTGCGGGCCTTCCGGATCCCGATCTCCTGATCCGCACCAGCGGTGAAATGCGCGTCAGCAATTTTCTGCTCTGGCAGATTGCTTACGCTGAAATCTACGTCACCGAGACGCTCTGGCCCGATTTTTCACGCGCCCGCCTCCTCGAGGCTCTGATCGATTACCAAAAACGAGAGCGCCGCTATGGCGGCCTGGGCAAAGCCGACAAAAAATCCGCCGCGAGCGATAAAAGGCCGGCGAAGCGCGGGCGCGGCTAACCGGCATGCTCCAACGGATTGCCACAGGCGTCATCCTAGCGCTCCTCGTGGTTACCGCGATTTGGATTAGCCCTCCGATCGTCATCGCCGGTCTCGCGGCCGTCGTTGCTATTCTGGCGCTCGTGGAATTCTTCGATTTGGGTGACCGCGTCGGCCTGAAGGGCTTCAAGAAGTGGACCTACGTCTGCACGCTGCTGATTTTCTACGCGCAATATTGCGCCGGGCATCTTCAAATGCATGAATTCGCGGGCGGCGTTTCCGTTATTCGCGACGCGCAAGGCGGTTTCCTTTCACTCGAAGCCGCGTTGCTCATTTTCATTTTCGGTTGCGTCTCGATCGGTCTAGCTACAAGGCGCCCGCTACATGAAGTCTTCCCGGCGATTTCCGTAAGCGCAGGCGGAATCGTCTTCGTCGCCGTTCCATTTAGCTATGTAGTCCGCCTCAACGAAATCGAAGTTACCGGCAAGCAGCTTCTGCTCTTCACCCTCGTTCTAGTGTGGGCCGGTGACGTGCTCGCCTATTTCGTCGGCAAATCGCTCGGCCGTGTTCCCATGGCCCCTGCGCTCAGCCCCAAGAAAACCTGGGAAGGCGCGCTCGGCAACGTCTTTGCCTCGATGATCACCGCCGTTTTTTTTGCCCGCTGGATGCAGATTGACGTAATCACCCTCGTCATCATCGCAGCCGTCGCTAATATGGCCGGTCAGGCGGGCGACCTCATCGAATCCGCCTACAAACGCGGCGCAGCCGTAAAAGACTCCGGCGGCCTTTTGCCCGGCCACGGCGGCATGCTCGACCGCATCGACAGCCTCATCCTCGCCGTGCCTGTCGCGTGGGCGCTCTACCAATGGCTCGGCCACGCGCGCTAACGCGCCTCAGATGCGCGAAGCCCCGTGTGCCCACTGTGATACTCTTTTGTTTGGGCCTCGTTATTGGCGATTCCACGAAAACCCGTAAACTAATCCGCGCATGAAACGAATATCGATTTTGGGTTCCACCGGCTCCATTGGCCGGCAGTCGCTGGCTGTTGTCGAAGCACATCCCGGAAAATTCGAGGTTGTAGCTCTCGCTGCCGGCTCGAACGTCCAGCTCGCCGCAGAGCAGGCGATCCGCCATCGCCCGAAGGTCGTCTCGGTCAGCACCGCTGAAGGCGCAAAGGAACTCTGCGACCGCCTCAAGCAGCACGAACAAAAATCCCGCAAGCCACAGCCGTCGCGTCCCGAGGTTCTCTACGGCCCTGAAGGTATCGAGCGCGTCGCCACCCATCCCGATGCTCAGATGGTCATCTCCGCGGCTGTCGGCGTAGTCGGTCTCCCTGCCACCTACAAAGCTATCGAGCACGGCAAAGAGATCGGCCTAGCCAACAAAGAAGTCCTCGTTGCAGCCGGCGAAGTCGTCATGGCCGCCGTCGCGCGCCACAATGTGGTGCTGCTTCCCATCGACAGTGAGCACAACGCCATCCACCAATGCCTCCGCGCTGGTGAAAGCAGGGAAGTAAAGCGCCTCGTCCTCACCGCATCGGGCGGCCCGTTCCGCAAGACTCCGCTCTTTCAATTTTCGAAAATTAAACCGAAACAAGCGCTGACGCATCCAAACTGGAAAATGGGGCAGCGCATCACCATCGACTCCGCCACCATGATGAACAAGGGCTTTGAAGTGATCGAAGCTAAGTGGCTCTTCGGCACGGACCTCGACCGCCTCGAAGTGGTGATCCATCCGCAGTCCACAATTCACTCCATGGTTGAATACGTGGATGGTTCAATCCTGGCACAGCTGGGCCCAACCGATATGCGGATGCCCATCCAATATGCGCTAACCTATCCCGAGCGGGTTCCGTCCAAGGAATGTGCTCTCGATTGGACGAAGTTGCGCTCTTTGGATTTCGAGCCGGTCCCCGCGAAGAAGTTCCCCTGCCTGACACTAGCCAAGCACGCGCTTCGGGAAGGCGGCCCGTTGCCTTGCGCCCTCAACGCCGCGGATGAAATCGCGGTGGCGGCGTTCTTGGATGAAAAACTGAAGTTCACCGGCATCGCACAGGTGATCGAAAGCGTTCTGGAGAAAATGCCCCGCTCGGCGATACATTCCATTGACGATGTGCTGGCCGCGGATTCGGAAGGACGCCGTCTGGCCCGGGTAGAGGTCGCGCGCAAAACAAGGTAAACTGGCTCATGAGGCTTCATGTCGAACATCTCTAGCTTCTTCACGGACGTAGTAGCGGTCTCCATCGTTCTCGGCGTGATGATCTTCGTCCACGAATGGGGACATTTCATTGCAGCAAAACTCTCAGGCGTTCGCGTGGAAGTCTTCTCACTGGGTTTCGGTACGCGGCTGTTTGGCGTTAAGCGCGGCGATACCGACTACCGTGTCAGCGCTCTCCCTTTTGGCGGTTACGTCCGCATGGCGGGCGATAACCCGGTCGAAGAGCGCACCGGCGCCGACTACGAATTCCTTTCAAAGCCTCGCTGGGTGCGCGTCCTGATCGCCTGCGCTGGCCCGGCCATGAACATCCTTCTGGCATTCGTCATTTTCTGGGGCATTTTCTGGCTCGCGGGCGCGGCTACCGACGTGAACCTCCGTCAAACCGCCAATGTCATCGCCGTTCCTGATAACGTGATTCCTGGCGCGGTTCAAGTCGGCGATCGCATTCTCGAGGTCGATGGCAAGAAGACGCAGACTTGGGAAGACGTCCTCACCAAGCTTCAATCTGTAAAGCCGTATGAAACCGTATCGCTCGTCGTCCTACGCAACGGCGCAAATGACACTCTCAGCGTAAAGATCCCCGACAAGGTCGCGTCTTCGCAGATCGTCGGCTATCCTCCCCTGAAACCAATTCTCGATGAAGTCGCAATCGGCTCGTCCGCCGAAAGAGCTGGCCTGCGTTCCGACGATTTGATTACGGCGATCGACGGCAAGCCTGTAATTGCGTGGAGCCAATTGGTCGATACGGTTCACCAGTCCAACGGCAAGGAAATCACGCTCACAGTGCAGCGCGACGGCAAGTCCGAGACTGTTCCTGTGACTCCGGTCCTCAACATGGATCCGGAAGGCCAGATGGTCTATCAGATTGGCGTCGCCGCCAAGTCCGAGGAGACGTTCGAGCGCCAGCCGTTCTTCACATCAGCGAAGGATGCCGGCTTTGCCACGGTCCAGGTGATGAAGCAGATCGCCCAGGTCCTCGCCGGGCTGTTCACAGGAAAAGTTTCCGTTCGCCAGCTTAGCGGCGTGGTTGGAATCGCGCGCGTTTCCGGCCAGGCTGCGAAGCACGGCCCGCTCTCGTTCCTCGAATTCATGGCCGCGATCAGCTTGAACCTCGGCCTGCTCAATTTGCTCCCGATTCCAATCCTCGACGGTGGCCACATTCTGCTGCTCGCTATCGAAGGTTCGCTCCGTCGCGACCTGAGCATCGCGGTGAAAGAACGATTCGTGCAGGTCGGCCTCGTTTTCCTTCTGGGAATTCTAGGATTTGTAATGTACAGCGACATCCTGAAGGTCATCCAGAGCCATCACTAGACGCGTTGGCGCCCAGCCAATGCGCTTTACATACTTGCTATAATGGTTAGAGACGCCATGGACACTGAAAATCCAACGCATCGTGTTTCGTCCGGCGAGCGAATCAACACGGAAACTCCCGGCTCGTTGACACAGACACTCCGCGACCGCCACATCCGCCTCACGCGCCAGCGCGTCGTGATCCTGCAGGTCATGGAGACCGCGCGCCGCCACCTCGATGCCAACGAAATTCTCGAGCGCGCTCAGAAACTCGATTCGCAGGTCACCCAGGTCACTGTCTACCGTACGCTTGACTTGCTTAAGCGCCAGGGCCTCATCGACGAGCTCGATCTACTTCACCTCCGCGGCGATCGTCACTACTACGAAAGCCACGGCCCACGGGACCACATCCACGTGGCCTGCATGCGCTGCGGCAAAGTGCGTGAGTTTGAAAGTGAAGTCTACGAACAGCTGAAGAATCAGATCGCCGAGGATTGCGGCATCGAAATCACCGTGATGCGCACCGAAGTCGGCGGCACCTGCGCCGATTGCCGAAAAGGGAAGTCGTCCGAAGCGGCTCGCGCTCACGCGTAAGCCACGCTGTGCGCTCGATTAAGATTCTCTGGGAAGTAGCTAGAAGGCCTGAATGACGGCCTTGGTAAAATCCGCCGTGCTGGATGTACCGCCTACGTCACGCGTCAGCGTTTTCCCCTCGCGGTAGACCCTGTGCAACGCATCTTCGATCTTCAGCGCCGCCGAGCGCTCGCCCAGATAGCGCAGCATCATGATCGAACTCATCAGCAGGGCAGTGGGGTTCGCGATTCCCTTACCGGCAATGTCCGGCGCCGTTCCGTGTACGGACTCAAATACCGCCACGGTCTCGCCGATATTTCCGCTCGGCACCACGCCCAGTCCTCCCACGAGGCCCGCAGCCAAGTCGCTCATGATGTCGCCGTAAAGGTTCGTCAGCACCAGCATGTCGAACTGGTGCGGGTTTAGCACCATCTGCATGCACGCATTGTCGATGATCAGTTCCTTGTATTCGATGTCCGGGTAGTTCTTGGCCACCGCGCGCGCGGACGTTAGAAACAATCCGTCCGACAACTTCATGATGTTCGCTTTGTGGATCGCGTGAATCTTCTTGCGGCCGTTCGCTCGCGCATACTCAAACGCGAATTTCGCGATGCGCGTTGAAGCTCTCTCCGTGATGATTTTCAGGCTCTCCACTACGCCCGGCACCACCGTATGTTCAAGCCCCGCATAGAGGTCTTCGGTATTCTCACGGATAAGAACGACGTCCACGTCCTTGAACCGTGCCTGCACGCCCTCGAGGTTCTTCACCGGCCGCACGTTTGCATAAAGCTCCAGCGCCTGCCGCAACGCCACGTTCAAGCTCGGCGCGCCCCCAGCCACCGCGGTCTCAAGCGGCCCCTTCAGAGCCACGCGATTCTTAAGCAGCGACGGCATTACGCCCGCTTTGATAAAGTCCCGGCCTGTCGACTCGAATTCCTTTCGGTTGGGGATCTCCTCCCAATTGACGCTGACGTCGGCCGCGGCGATGATCTCTTTTACGGCGGAGGAAACTTCCGGCCCGATCCCGTCACCGGGAATAAGCGTGATGGTATGTTTCATGGTCCGTTCAATTTTATGGGATTCGCCCCGCCTTGTACACCGCCCGCGCCCTTAAATTTAACGCTCCGTTGCGGTTACCGTTCACGCCACGAAAGAAAATCAAAGCGCCTTGAGTCGATTTACCACCCTGTGGAATCTGATATACTGGCATTGAGAGTGCGGCTTGCGCGTGGCGCAAGGAACGCCTGGAGGGATTACAGCATGGTTCAGTTGACGCCGGTAGCGGTGAACAAAGTAAAGGAAATCTTGACGCAGCAGACTCCGTCTCCCGTAGGGTTGCGCGTGGCCGTGGTTGGCGGCGGCTGCTCGGGTTTCAGCTACCACATGGCTTTTGAGAATCAGGTTAACGACGCGAGCGACAACGTTTATGAATTTGACGGCTTGAAAGTTCTCGTCGACCAAATGAGCGAGATGTACCTCGACGGCGTTCAAGTCGACTACATTGAGACCATCGAAGGTTCGGGCTTCAAGTTCAACAACCCGAACGTAAAGAGCACCTGCGGCTGCGGCAGCTCGTTCAGCGTTTAAGATTTCGACCCGCGCGGCTGTTAGGCTGTCGAAGATGATCGCGATGGAGCGCCTTTCTCGCGCGAAGCATTTCTAGGGCTCTCGGGGATTCCGTCCCCGGGAGCCTTCTTTTTGTGTTGGGGTTCTGATGTTGTCTTTGCCGTTAAGGCACTCATGAAGATCGCCCTCGCCCAATTCAATCCCACAATCGGAGACTTTGAAGGGAACTCCAAGCGCATTTTAGAGATGGCGCGCGAAGCTCGCGATAAAGGCGCCGACCTCGCCGTTTTTTCGGAGCTCTGTCTCTGTGGCTATCCGCCCCAAGACCTCGTCGAACGGTCTTCCTTCGTCGAACACAACCAGAAGGAACTCCTTCGCCTCGCCAAGGCGATCGCCATGCCGGCCGTTGTCGGCTTCGTCGGAGACGCCATGGATGCCACCGGAAAGCCCGTGGCCAACTCCGCCGCTCTCATCGCCACCGGAAAAATCCTCTTCGAGCAGCGCAAGATGTTGCTTCCCACGTACGACGTCTTCGACGAGTCGCGATATTTCCAGCCCGCGCACACCCAGCACATCTTCGCGTTCGACAAGGAACAGCTGGGCATCACCATCTGCGAAGACGCGTGGAACGACAAATCGTTCTGGCCGACGCAGCTCTACGACCGCGACCCTGTTTCCGAAATCGCCAAGAAGGGAAGTTCGATCCTTCTGAATATCTCCAGTTCCCCCTACACGCTCGACAAGCGCTCCGTTCGCCACGACATGTTGCGGACGATCGCTCGAGAGCATCGGCTTCCCGTCGTGTACGTGAATCAGGTCGGCGGCAACGACAGCCTGCTGTTCGATGGCTCAAGCGTTGCCTTTATGCCCGACGGCCGGCTCGCGGCGCGCGCGAAATCTTTCGAGGAAGATCTGATCTACTTCGACACGATTACGGGGCTCGGCGACATCCGTCCCGCAGTGGAAGACGAGACCGAAGCCGCCTATCGCGCTCTGGTGCTCGGCACTCGTGACTACGTCCGCAAATGTGGGTTTCGCAAAGTCGTCGTCGGCCTGAGCGGCGGCGTGGATTCCGCTCTCGTCGCTGCGATCGCCGCGGATGCTCTCGGCCGCGAATCGGTCACGGGAGTCGCCATGCCCGGCCCGTACTCGTCCGAGGGCAGCATCCGCGACGCAAAGAAACTCGCCGAGAACCTTGGCATCCAGTTCGAAATGATTCCGATCACGGAGACGTTTGAATCCTACAAGCAGGACCTCGCAAAGACTTTCAGTGGTTTGCCTCAGGACGCCACCGAAGAAAACCTTCAGGCTCGCATTCGCGGCAATCTGCTGATGGCGCTCTCGAACAAATTTGGTTCGATGGTTCTCAGCACCGGCAACAAATCTGAAATGGCGGTAGGGTACTGCACCCTTTACGGCGACATGGCCGGCGGTCTCGCTGTCATCTCTGACGTACCCAAAACGGTAGTCTACAAGCTCTCAAAATTCGTAAACCGCGAAAGGGAACTGATCCCCCGCGAAACCATCGAGAAGCCCCCTTCAGCCGAGCTCCGTCCCAACCAGCGCGACCAGGACACGCTACCCGACTACGAAGTCCTTGACCGTATCCTGAAGGCTTACGTCGAAGACGTGCTTAGCCCGGAGGAGATCGCCGACCACTTCGGCTACCCTCTTCAGCTAGTCCAATCGGTCGCCCTCAAAGTCGACCAGAATGAGTACAAGCGCAAGCAAGCGCCGCCAGGCCTCAAGCTTACGTCCAAAGCCTTCAGCGTCGGTCGCCGGTTCCCGCTCGCTCAGAAGTTCAGCGTGTGACACCTGCCGCGGTGAGCCACGATCTTTCTTCGATGTCTGAGTGCGCCGCTGTAGAATGCTTCCCGAATCTTGCCGGAGGGTTTCCTGAATGCGCAGCGGTCTGAAGCTTGCCGTTGGAGTCGTCACTTTGCTGGCCAACGTGGGTTTTGCGCCGTCGCGCACTACGTACGCGCAGTCCGCACCGCAGCCTTCGGGTGCGGCAACTACGACCGCGCCTCCCGCAACGCCCGAGCAAGCCGCGCTTCTCAGGAAAACCGAAGCCTTTGTCCGCGAGCTATTCGCCTGGGGCCCAACCTTCCAACTCGATCTCGGCCCACTCCAGCCATCGGCTTCGCCGGATTTCTACTTAGTCCCTTTAAAGGTCACCGTGAACGGCCAGTCCGACACCGGAACTTTCTACGTGAGCAAAGACGGTAAGACCTTCCTCCGCGGCGAAATGTATGACACCACCAAGGACCCCTTCGCAGACAATCGCGCGAAGCTTCACGCGGACGGCAGCCCCTCGAAAGGTCCCGCCAACGCCGCGGTGACGATCTACGAATTCAGCGACTTCCAGTGCCCGCATTGCCGCTTGCTGTATCAGACGCTCAAGCAAGTCGAAGCCGAACATCTCGACGTCCGCATCGTCTACAAGAACTTTCCGATCTCGCAAATCCACCCATGGGCAGAAACCGCCGCCATCGGAGCCCACTGCGCCTACGTGCAAAAGCCCGAAGCCTTCTGGACCGTCCACGACCTGATCTTTGACAACCAAGACGTGATCTCCACGGAGAACGTCTGGGACAAGCTAGTTGCCTTCGCCACCCAGTCCGGCCTTGACGCCGCCGCCTTTCAAACCTGCCTAGCCTCACCCGAAGCCAAAACCTACGTAGCCGCCGACCACGCCCAAGGCGAGTCCCTTGCCGTAACCAGCACTCCCACGCTATTCATCAACGGGCGCCCCCTAGTAGGGGGCGACAAACCCACTTTAGATCAATACCTCTCCTTCACTCGTACCGTGACCACGCCCGTAACTCCGCGCGTACTTCCCAGTTCGAATTCACAGTGACATAATATTGATTCTCGGGCGTCAACTGTTTCGGTAATCGAGCATGGCTAAATCGGGTCGATAGCGCGTAGCCCGCCCCAGCCCCTACCACCAACCATTTTGCGGACTGCTTAATTCGACGAAACACACTGCCGCCTCGTGATGCTTTGACTGCGGCCTTGCGTTCCGCAATGAGTGCGGCAATCTTTTTCTGATCGTCGAGTGTGTCGACTCGCGCCGCGTCCAATTCCAATGGACAAGCTCGACAGTCCTGCGTGTATCTGCAAAGAGGAATCAAATCAATCGCTGGGATCGTCGCTGAGCCTGCGGGCTTCGGCCTTTGGGCGGTGGGAAGCCCACTCGGGCTTTGCGACATTGAAGCGAAGGAAGCTTGCGATGGACCGGGACTACCTCCAGCGCTTGAGTCACCCTCAGTCGCCGCCTTCGCGTCCTCTACCGGGACGAACGTGAGCGGTTGTGGCAAGGGCAGAGATTGATTTAGTCCCTGAAGCGCCGCCGAGGGCGTCCTTACTTTACGTTTAGAGGAGTTGATTTGCGCGAGCGCCGTTTGCAGGTTTGAATCGTCCTTGCGCTTGTCCGCGTCGGCTGCATTCAAGATCTTGTTCTGAGCCGCGATCGTTTCCTTCATTGCCTGCGCATCACGACGGGCGGCAACCCAGGTGTAAACGAAGAGCGCCATAGCGACAATCGCACCCAGGGCGATAATTACTTTGAGGGATTTCATGGCGTGCTTGACTCCGAACTCCAAGCCTTCGGTTAGTGAATGGCTACCGTGAGACCGGTTGGTGCCGTCGGCACGATCTGAACCGCCGTCGCCAGCGCCACGGTCGAGTACAACGTGTTGCCGTTTCCATCGAGCCCAATTGTCCGCGCGTAGTAGACGACCGACCCATAAGGTGGCCCTGTGTGAAAGTAGCCGTGACGGCTGTTGAGCCCGAGCCGGCTGGCGTGGGATTGGTCAGCGTGCCTATCTTGTTCAAGCTCGTTCCGCCATCGGGCGTTGTCCCGTATTCAAATCCGCTCACGCAATTTTTCGTAAGACTCAACGTGCACGGCACATCAACCGTGTAGTTGTAGCTCCAGCTCAAAGTGACGCTCGTCGCGGCCGCCGGTCCAGCCACACACAGCTGCAAAAGGATTGCAGCCGCTACGAGTGTCACCAAAAACGATTTCGAATGCCGCTTTGAAGTCCCGCTCATAGTCGCCTCCGAAATTCGTTTTGTTCGCGAATTCCCTTCGCCAAACTACTGATTTGAATTAATCCCCAAGAACGCCCTCCCACGAGTGAGAGGCGGTCATCTGTAACGAGCCACGTGTTCAAGAACCTGATCTGCATACGCAGCGTTCGCCCCGCCGTTCCAAAGCTGCAACGCACGGCGATGAAGCTCAGGGCGTGTCGGGCTACCTGCAGGCGTCGCGTCGGCTGGCGCACCGCGGTCAGGGCACCGCGGCGCACCAATCGACACACAACCCAGCGTTGCCGTCTTGCAGGCGGAGATACATTGAGATCCCGCCGTACCACCCGGCGCACTAACTGCCGATAGTTCCCTCTCAGCGAGCGCGAGCTTCTCTGCAAACACCGCGCAGCCAACCGTGACTCCCGCCTCGGGTTCACAGAGTGCGCTCAAAAACTTCTCCGCAAATCCGTACTCGCGCGCCACCTGTCCCATGACCTGCATCAATCCCCACGAGATCGATCGCGCGATCTCCTCCGTCGGCGAAAGTCCTAGCGGCGCCACATATTTCGCGCGGAACGCACCCTCGTATCGCATGGCATGAGAATCCCACGCGGACTCCTGCTCAACAATTGCGCACACAATCGCCGGATCGAGCCCGTTGCGTGACGCGGTGTCGCGAGCGAGCGCGATCAGACTGGGTCCGATATTCAAGGAGGGTTACAGTGGGAAATTCGACTCGCCCGTCACGCCGGAACGCCGCCAATCTAGCCCCGCGGAGCTAGTTGCTGTGCCAATCCACCCACCGAATAGGCGGCAGCGGTGCGTGCTCAATTCCCTTCTGCTCGCAAATTCATTGGAGCACGCCGTAAATGTGCGGTAGATGATTCGTCGCCATAACTTCGACAAAAGCGCGCGTCATCTCGTCGTTTCGAATTCGCCGGTAGAGCCATCGCAGAAAGAGAATGAACTGCACAAGCGAAGCTGAGCCAACGGTCAACCAGTACGGATCGATCAGTGCTCGCATGTGGTTGCAGTCCTGTAAGATTTTCACGACGGGTTCTAAGACCTTCGACATGAAACTCACCAGCACAGCTGCGTAAACCAAGCGCGCGACGCCAACCACTCGCATAAAATCTTTGACGACCGATCTCTCGCCGCCAGACTCCTCCACCCGAAGAGCGACGCCGCGCTGCTGAGCGGACCAATCAATCCGCCCGCGCCTCCGATCGACGAGCGATCCGAAGCTCGCTGTCGCACTCCGAGCAACTCCGCAGGCACTCCCATCGCCCGTCCCAACAGATTCGTGTCGATTCCGTACGTCTGGCCCAGCGCGCTTAGTCCCGCCAGCTGGTTGTTCCGTTTTTGATTCGCAAACGCGATCTGGTTTTGCGCCGTCTGCGAAGCGTCCGTCTGGGCTAGTTCGCGTCCGAGTTGCGCCGTCAAGTCGCCGTAGCCGGCCGAATTGTTCGTTGCCGCCATGCGATTCGCCGCCCGCTCACGCAGCGCATCGAAGGCAGTATTCGCAGCGCCCAGACTCTGCTGCGTGATATCGGACTGCTGCTGCGGTGTAAATCCCTGGCTATTCAAAAGGCTCTGAATTGCTGGCACGCCGGAAACTGCGAAGCGAGCCCCGCTCGCCTCCGAACTCCTCCCGGGAAAAACTCTACATCGCTGGCTGAAGGGGACATCCCTGGCGGCGCGTCGGACGGGTCCAACAGCGTGACCCAGCTGCCGAACACGTTGAGTGGCAATGGCGAAAAGGATTCAATCGACATGTCGTCTCGGTCGCTCGATTGGAGTCTGCACGTGTGCTCTACCCGCCGCGCTTACTGCAGCTTCTTGAAGATCCCGTAGAAAGTAATCGTGTCGCCGGTCACCGCGCCTGGATGGGCCCCCGCCGCGAGCTCCGGGAACGCCCCCGCCGTCGCCGCTTGCTGCAAGATCTTCACCTTGTTGGCATTCATCGCAGCCCCAGGCGAAAACACGTAGTCGTATCCAGCGAGTCCGTGCATCCACCCTGTCCCGAGCGTCGGCGGTTGTGTCGACGCCACCACCGGAAACTCCGACAGGTCCAGCGTGTCGCCGCCGGTCGTGTAGTTGCCCGACGCCGCCACCGTCCCGCACACGTGAATTCGTTTCCCGTCGTCCCACGTGTCCACGAGCGAAAATGCCAGTGCCATACGTCCTCCCATTCGCCGGAGTTTCCGGCGCCTTTCGCTATCCGAGACTAGTCACCCGTCGCTCATCGCTGCTATCATTGTGTGTTTGCAACACAACCCGAACGCGCTCCGTTGAATCCAACGCTCCGATATCCGGGCGTCTCCGGACGCGCCTTGCTTCTCGGCGAAAATCTAAACTGAGCAGTCCCTCTGGGGGAGATTGGTGCGGCTATTTAGAACTTTGAGCGTCCTCGCGGCCGTCGGCGTCGCGAGCCTTGTCGGTGTCGGACTTAAATTCCCCGTCCTTCGCGTGCGTGCTCAGAACGCTGCAGCAGCCGCGCCTCTAGCCTCTGCCGTCTCGTCGAAAAACGTTCCCGCCACGATTGTCGCGAATACGATCTCGTCGCGTTCTCTTGCGCTCGCTCCCGCTACTATCACAGCCACACAGAGCGTTTTAGTCGCCTCCGAGCCGTCGATTCTCTACCTGAACTCCATTGATCACGCGAATCAGATTTTTTCTTTTGCAGTGGCATCCAGCTCAACCGCTGCAAAGACGTTCGCATCGATCGTTCCTGAAGGAGTCCCAACCTTCACGGGCGCAAGCATTCCCGCCAACGTCTCTCAGCTCGCGCTAATCGCAGGCGCGGGGCCGTCCGGCTCTTCCGGCGACGGTGGCAAAGCCGCCTCCGCGGAATTCGATCTCAACTCCGGTTCGCTCTCGCTCCGAAGCGGCATCGCCGTCGGATCAGACGGCACGGTTTACATCGCGGACACCAACAACTCCACGATTCGCTCCGTCGCTGGCCCAGCAAGTAGCGAACCCGCCGTTGTTCGGAGCGTCGCCGGTCGCTGGGCCCCGAGCCAGGATGTTCAGTTGTCCGAACCGCTCGGCATCGCTCTGGATCGCAGCGGCAATCTCTACATCGCCGATCGCGCAGCAAACGCCGTGGACGTCCTCTTCGGTTCGTCGTCGCCAAAATCTGGCCAGCTCGAAACTCTTGCTTCCGTCGCGACGCCCTCGGATCTCGCCGTTACTCCGGATGGTCGCACCGTCTTCGTCTCGTCCGCGGACACCGGCACAGTGGAGGCCATCAATACTCAAACCCGCGCTGTTCGTGATGCCGGCATCGTCCCTGCAAGTCTCTTCTCCGCCGCGCTCGTCAGCTTTTCGTCCGTTC
>Ga0210391_10002284_pt1 | contig 16689 bp, 10 predicted proteins | sample IncBWC12OmetaG_FD_160573 | JGI IMG/M metagenome (GOLD analysis project Ga0210391, IMG submission 160573) | Forest soil microbial communities from Barre Woods Harvard Forest LTER site, Petersham, Massachusetts, United States - Inc-BW-C-12-O ... | reverse complement strand
TCTACGGCATTTTTCCTCCCCTTGTAAGAATATTTACCCATAGACCCTCTGAGCCTTAAGAATAGAGTTACGAAGGCCAGCGAAACGCTTCCGCCCGTTACATCGCGCCATAGACATGCAGGGCTCTGCCCGATCCATTGCTACAGCGCGACTCTCCGCAGGCGCACCGGTCTGCAGGGTCCAGAAGATGCTGCGCATCACGCCCACAAGCACCCATGCGAGTGCCGCAGCCAGTCAGTTCTTAGAACGAAAGCCTTGCGCTGACCTGCAGTTCGCGTGCCGGAGACATCGCCATCGTGATGGTTCCAAACTGCGGAGTGTTCACAAAACGGTTCGGCGTACCCAGGTTCGTCTTATTCAGCGCGTTGAAGGCTTCCGCGCGGAATTGGAAGGTGGCCCTTTCCGTGAGGTTAAAAGAACGCACGAGAGCAAAGTCGAGGGACTGCAGGGGGGGACCGTAGACGGAATTCCGGCCGACGTCGCCAAACGTGTAGGCCGGGGGCGCAACGAAAGCATCGGGATTGAACCACTCTGCGGCGGTGTGCGTACGGGGCCCGAATACGGGTTGACCGGTGACATTGGCCCGTATGGGGTTTTCCCCCAGAACAGTTCCGGAATTGGCGGTGTCGCCAAAAACCGAGATCGTGAAGGGCATTCCCGATTCAACCTGATAGATGGTGGATAGATGCCAGTTTTGCGTGACCAGCCCCACCCATTCTGCCCGACGAAATGCAGGAATATCGTACACGTTGCTTAGCGCGAATCGGTGGCGCACGTCACAGCCAGGTCCTTTTTCCGCATTGAGGTCAGCGTTATTTTGGGGGATTGCCGCCTCGTCCATCGGCGAACGAAAATCCGGCGAATTGGTCAGGTTTTTGGCGTACGTATAGTTGGCCAAGAAACTCAAGCCGTGGGAATAACGGCGTCGCACATTGACGTAGCCCGCGTCGTACCAACTCTGTGCGGTGTTTTCCAGCAGATTGATGGTGCTGACAGGGAAGGTCGTGCTCTGGATAACTGCACCCGGCGCGCTGGTTGGCGGCAGCACAGTATCGGGAACGAACGTCAACGTCTTGAACGGACGCCGAGGTCCGATCGGACCGGGGCCGGGAGGCGCATTGTTGATTAAGTGCGCTCGCTGCAAGTGAAAGCCGCGAGCGCCGAGATAGCCGAACTCAAGGAAGGTATCTTTCCCCAGGCTCTTTTGCACGGAGCCGTTCCATTGCTGAACGTACTGCGCGGGCGCGTGCGGATCGAAGGCCGTAAAGCTCACTGTCGTTGCCGGCAATGCACCCGTACCCAGCACCGGAGTACCAAAATTTAACCCGCTCGAAAAGAGCGCCGCCGGAGGAGTGAAATTGTCCGCTTGTTGGGTTTCCGGAAAGACAAATGGAACATTGTGGCGTTGGTTGCACCACGTGTTCTGGTCCACAGGTGTGAAGAAAACGCCGTAGGCGGCATGAAATACCAAGCCGCGATCGGGAAGGTTCTTGGCGATTCCAACACGCGGCGCAAAATTGTGTCGGTTTGGATACATCAGACCACGGGGGTAGCCTTGGCTGCCTCCTACGAACACCGCTGGAGCACCACCCTGAAAAACCAGATTGGTATTGGTATTGTCCTTGTCATAAAGCGGATCTGAGTATTCGTAACGCACGCCGAGATTCAGCGTTGTTGTCGGGGTTACCTGCCAGCTATCTTCGATGAAAGCGTCGCTTCCCCAGTTACGCAAATTCATTTGCGGAATGCCAGCCTGGCGTTGCTTGATGGCAGGCAGGCTCAACAGCATGCTGGCAAATCCAGAGCCGCTGCCATCGTTAAATCCGAATTCTGTTGTGTATCCGTTTGTGTACTGATAGTAGCCGCGGTTCTGGAAGAATCCCCACATGGGCCACGTATACCAGTGAAAATCACCGCCGAATTTGATTCCGTGGCGTCCCCGCTGCCAGGCGTAAGTGTCCCGGAACTCGTACATTGTGTCCCAAGCGTGCATCGGAGTGGCGGCAAAGGTATCGCCGATCCCTGTGTAACCCTGGGGAGCAAACCAGGGAGCGCCCCAAGCGCCAGGACCGCCGAATCCCACGCCTTGGATGCCAAGCGCGCTAACGATGTCATTCACTCCATCGTTCTGCGAAGTGCGGTCCATCGACAAGCGTGAAACGGCAAACGACCCAATGTTGACCTTGTTGGTGGCGAAGACGTGATTCCAGGAGATCACGGCCTGCTGCGAACGATTGTCGAAGTTTGCTCCGAATCCCGGAAGGTCTTCCGTCGTAGCGGTGACGCCGCTACTTGGCGAGAATCCGTTTTCCGTCCCGATACTGTACCTTCCAAAAAGAGTGTCGCCGCTGGAGAAGTCGTGATCGACGCGAACTGTGCCCTGGTCCTGCATATGCGATTCATTTCGCACATCGAGGTAGTTGTTGGAATCAGCAGTCCCCGCCGTCATCGTCATGTTCGGCATCGGCACGTATTGCAACAAGAAGCGCGTGAGAAGAGGATTCACTCTGCCCGGCGGTATCCGGTTGTTAGGAAACTGCGAGCGAGTATACGGAAAATTCGTTGGCCCGGTTGCCTCTGTCGGATCATAGGTCGGATCCGCTACCGCGGTCGTTGGATCGTAGATTTTGGTGGGACTCATACTGAAATCGCCCTGGATCTCAGCTTGCGTAGGCACAGTCAGAATCTGCGCATCCGCTTGTGCCAAACGGAGACCTTCGTAGTTCAGGAAAAAGAAAGTCTTTCCTCCGGGGAGGGGTCCGCCAAAGGAGGTGCCAAAGTTATTCTGCACAAGATGATTGTTCCCCATGGAGCCGAACGAACTCGCATCCATAGCTCCGTTGCGAAGAAACTCGTAGATCGTCCCATGGTATTGATTGGAACCCGAGTGCGTGACAATGTTGATCTGACCGCCTCCCGCTCCGCCCATGTCTGCGGTGTAGCTGCTGGTTTCCACCTGGAATTCCTTGACCGCATCGGGGGAGGGGCTCAGGTTTTGGGTGTTGAAGGTCGGATCGGTATTGGTCGCACCGTCCAGCAGGAAAAAATTCGCGTTCGGGCGGCTGCCGCCAAGGACAACCGCGGAGCGCTGGCCTGGGCGCCAATAAAGAGGATTCGTGGAGCCAGTTTGTGCGCCAAAACCCACGTGGGCTCCCGGTACCGTGAGCACCAGATCGATCAGCATTCGTCCGTTAAGTGGTAACTCGCGGATAGACTTAGGCTCAACCACCTCGCCAACGCTGGCATCGGAAGTGTGCAACACCTCATTCGCCCCCGTGACGTCGACTCCCTGCTTGACGGGATTCACAGTCAGGCTGATGGCAACCGCGAGTTCCTGCCCAACCTCAAGCCGAACCGATTGAGTTTGTGGGGCAAATCCAGGTGCCTCCGTAGTTAGCACATAATCATCTGGCAGCAGCGCGGACGCTTCGAATATACCTTGTTGGTTCGTGACCACACGGCGAATTGCGCCGGTGCTCACGGCCTTCATCTGAAGCGTGGCGCCCACGACCGGCAAATGTTGCGGATCGGTAACTGTGCCTTTAACGACCGCGTAGTTACTCTGAGCGTACGCAGGCAGTGCTAACCCCAGAACCAGCAACAGCAGGAAATGCTTTGGCATAGACTCCGTCTCTCAAGAAAAGTGCGCACCAGGGATTGCAAATATCATCTTCTGGGTTTGGAAAGGTCGCGATTCCGACATTCCCCCAACTGATCTGTCCTCACGATGTGCCCGTCACTGTACCTGTGAGGAAATGGCCGATCAATAACCGGAATCCACTAGAACAGGCTCTCCGGGTGGTTTGTCGGTAACCCTTACCTTGGGGTTACTTCAAAGCGCTCTTGCTGATCCGTATTCTGGTGGGCTGGTGTTTCTTTCCGAAGGCATACAGAAGTTCTTGTTCCCCGACTCCTTCGGGGAACCGGACGCTTTGTGGAAACGGCATTCTCTGGCCCGCAGGTCATGGCACCGTTGTCGGGGTGGTTGAGATTGTTTGTGGCTCTCTGCCGTTGCTTGGTCTTATTACACGGTTAGCGACCGTGCCCGCTTCTCATTGATATCTCCGGCGCCCTCTATTCGACTAAAATCGTAACGCTTGCAAAAAACAGGTTTTGGGGAAGCTGCATGAAGCCCGCACGGATGTGAGCATGTTGCTCGGTCTCATCTTTCTGCTGCTGGTCGGTGCTGGCGCGGGTCTCTTGACGCCAACGCATGGCTGAACAGCCAGCCATTGAATCTCCAGAATCTACTTCCGACAAGACACGAGTTCCTCTTAATGAGCTTGCTTTGTTCTTTCTCCGGCTGGGTACGACTGCCTTCGGAGGACCGGCAGCACACATCGCGATAATGATCAACGTTATACGGAGAAGAGCGGGACGTATACGGACTAGCCCAATCGGTTTCAATCGCATTGTGTTCACCTGATTAGGGTCTTTGAAACCGGACTGCCAATGATCCCTTCAGAGAAACGGGCCTCAAAGCTTTGTGAGAAGGGGAAGTGAAACACTTTCTCCAGTCCAGCTTGAGAGCACAATCTGCAGAATTGCGGCGATTTCTCGCTATTTTCCGATGATTGTAGCCGGAATTCTCTGCACCCCAGACTGCGTGGCGGAGGAAGAGAGATCGAACTCTCGGTACGGTTTTGTCGCGCTAAGGCTCGACGTGTCCGCAAGTTGCAGATAGCAAAACCCTGCCAGAGAATTCCACGCGAAACCCGATATCAGAACTGGGCAACCAGTCGGGTTTCGATTCGCCATCTATTCGTACCTAAACGGCGAACGCCAGGCGATTCTGTAACGATTTTGGGTCGAATATAAGGTGATGGAGATATCAATGAGAAGCGGGACAGTCGCCAGCCACGTAGTAAGGCCGACCAACAGCAGAGGGCCACAAACAATTTCTACCACTCTGACAAACGGTGCCCGCTGTCGATAGCATCACCCAAATAATTTTCACCGCCGCTTCGTTTTCCGATTAGCGTGTGATTAGCGAGGATCTATCAACCGCGAGATTATGGATGCACAGAGCCATTGGGAGAGTATCTATGGCAAGAAGGCTCCGGATGCGGTCAGCTGGTACCGTCCGCATCTTGAAACCTCCCTTGAACTCATCGAGCGGGCGGCACCTGGATATTCTGCGCCGATCATCGACATTGGCGGTGGCGAATACACTCTCGTCGACGATCTCCTTGCTCGTGGATATCAGAACATCAGTGTCCTCGATATTTCGCAAACTGCCGTCGATGTGAACAAGAGGCTGCTAGGGGTCAGCCTCGGAACATATCCGTTGGCCGTCGCTGACATTACTGAGGCGAATCTGGAGTCCTGTGCCTACGACGCCTGGTGAACTAATGCTGAGGCCTCCCTGACCATGGATCGATTCCCAAGTGCTTCATCTTTGATTGCAGTGTCGTTCGCTTCATTCCCAGCCGCCCCGCTGCCCCACTCATCCCGCCGATTTGCCCGTGGCTCTGCCGGAGTGCTCGAACGATGTGGTCGCGTTGGGCTGCTTCCAGAGTTTGCCCCTTGCGTTTTTCTTCTTGTATCGGCATTATCTCGCTCAGCGGCACTACCAGCACCGAACCTTGTGTGAGAATCACTGCTCGCTCGATAATGTTTTCCAGCTCGCGCACATTCCCTGGCCAATCCAGGCCGCACAACGCATCCATTGTCCTCTTCGGAATGCTGGTGATCGATTTCTTCATCCGCAAGCAAAACTTCTGTACAAAGTGTTCCACCAGCAAACGGATGTCTTCCCGCCGCTCCCGTAATGGTGGTATCCGGATCGGAAACACTTTCAGCCGGTAATACAGATCGCTGCGAAACTCGTTGTCTCGCACGGCCTTTTCCAAATCACGGTTCGTGGCCGCGACCAGACGAAAGTTCACCTTCAACGTTTTTAACCCGCCCAGTCGTTCGAATTCCTGATCCTGCAGAACCCGCAGCAGCTTTGGTTGCAGTTCCAGCGGGATTTCGCCAATCTCGTCCAGGAACAACGTGCCTTTATCCGCCAGTTCGAGCCGGCCGATCTTCTGGTTCGCCGCGCCGGTGAATGCCCCTTTTTCGCTACCGAACAACTCGCTTTCTAACAACCCTGACGGTATGGCCGCACAATTCATTTTGATGAAGCCTGCGTCGGAGCGCCGGCTTGTTCGGTGAACTGCGCGCGCCACCATTTCTTTGCCGGTTCCCGTCTCACCTAACAGCAGCACGGTGGCATCGGTGGACGCCACTCTTCGCACATTTGCCATTACGGATTGCAGCGCCTTGCTCCGTCCAACGATTTCCCCGAACCCCATCTCCATATCGATTTCCTGCTCCAGGTAGAGTTTTTCTTCCGCGAGCTTTTTCTTCGCTTCGCGTAGCTCCTCTTCCATACGCTTGCGCTCGGTGACATCACTCGCAGCACCGAACCATTCCACGATTTCGCCGGTTGCATCTTTTACAGGAATCGCACGCGAGAAAGTCCAGCCCAAGCTGCCGTCTGCACGGATCACCGGGTGTTCCAATTCGAATATGCTCTTGGCCTGGATGGCCCTGCTGATGGCTGCCATCACCCGCCCCTGATCGTCCTGGTGAATGTACTGCTGGAGCCAGTTGCGGTTTGGCGCTTCCGTGTCGGCCAGAAAACCTCGGCCATGTAGCTGGCGCATCGCGCTCCAATCCGGGCTCATACGATACACCACGTCTGAAGTGGCCGTCACTAGGGCACGGTAGCGCTCCTCGCTCTCCCTCAGCGCCGCCTCCATTTGCCCACGTTTCGTGATGTCGCGTGCAATTGTTGAAGCGCCAATAATCACACCGCTGCTGTCCTTGATCGGGGAAATCGTCACAGAAATATCGACTCTTCCACCATCCTTCCGGACACGGACGGTTTCAAAGTGCTGCACGCTCTCACCGTGCCGGATGCGCTCCAGGATGGAGGACTCCTCTTTGACGCGGTCCGCCGGGAAAAGCAACAACATCGACTTTCCCATGACCTCTCGTGCCGAGTAACCGAAGATCTTCTCCGCGCCTTGGTTCCAGGAAACAATCGTTCCGTCGGGATTCTTCCCGATGATGGCGTCCTCGGAGAAGTCGACGACAGCCGCCAGGCGTTCACGTATTTCCTCCATCCGTCTGCGTTCAGTGATATCACGAATGTTGCATTGAATGACCCGCGTCCCGGCACTCAATGCGTACACGTTGCCGACAAACTCGACAGCAATGGAGCGGCCGTCTTTGGTTTCAAGCGGGAGAGATTCATATCGGATGTACTCTTTTTCTTGCAATTCGGCGAAGGCGAGCTTGCATTTCTTCACATCTTTGAATGGCGCTAGGTCCCAGAGGTGCGCTCCAATAAACTCATCGAGAGAGTACCCCAACAAATCAACCAGGAAGGGATTGATGTCTGTTATCTTTCCCGTCTCGGCATCGAGAATCAGGATTCCATCTTTGGCGGTTTCGAAGAGGCGGCGATATCTCAGCTCAGATGTTCGCAACCTTTCTTCCGAGTGCTTAGGGTCCGTTTCATCCTGCACGTCATGCACCTCAGGAATCTTGAATGCCCTCTTGGCCCTTGCCCAGCAAGTTTGGTCTTTACAGGTCAGAACAAGCAAGAATTAACTGAATCTCCAAGAGTCACATCCGGGCGGCCTACCATAGCGCGGTGGGGGAGAAAGTGTCTGTGACGGAAGAAACATGCAGCCTGTGGAAAACCGACAAAGCCAATCACAGGACTCGATTCAGGATTTGGATCAGTACTCGGTAGGGTTGGGGCTCCCCCGAGATGAATGATTGGCTGGACCGTCGCGCTGACCACACAACAACACGCAAAGCTGGGTCCAAATAAATCTCAAAGGAGGATTTGGATGGCCCAGCAAGGAAGTTTGTACGCAGAGAATGGCAGCTGGTTCCGTTCGCTATTGGGAGATTGTCCGACAACCGGATGACTCACTAAAGCGAAAGCACCCTGCCCACCGTTTAGCAAGTGTGAAAGATTATCCGAGAAATCGGAAGTCATTACACTCAAGAACGGCTTCATGGAAAAGTTGAGGAAGATCGGGTTCACACCGGAAGCAGGAGTCTCAGTCGTGGATTTTGTCGAGAACACTTTTTTCCCAGCTTGCGAGAGGAGACTTTCTGGGGGCGGAACGAAGTGTTACCGGGACTCCTGGAAAGGCCACATTCAGCAACACGTCACTGGCATTCGCTTGCGAGATTTTCGACCAGTCGATGTCCAAAACCTCTTAAACAAGGAGGAGAAGACACACGACAAGAAACTCTCACATGGATCATACAAGTTGATGAAGATTACGCTTAGCGCGATCTTTACCGAAGCACAAAACCTTGGCTTGTACGAGGGCATGAATCCGACAACTGGCGTCCGCATTCCAAAAGGCAAGAAGCATGGACGAAAACGCCTGGCCTACAGCCTCGAAGAAATTCTCAAGCACCTTCAACTCTTCACGAGCGACCCCATCGTCATCATCAATGAGGATGGCCCTTACACTCCCGAGGTCCGGGCAGGCGTTGTAAGGGCAGTCATTGGGGTGACCGCGTTCGCTGGGTTAAGAAGAGGCGAGGTTCGAGGTCTGTGGTGGGATGACGACGGCGGGGACGTGCTATCTATCTGCCACAGTATGTGGCGGTCGACGCTGAAGAACACCAAGACGGAGGAGGACGTTGATGAACCGGGACTCGTGCCCATCATCAAACCACTTCGGCTGTTGCTCGATGCGATCAAGCCTGTCCGCGCTTCCGGTTTCATCTTTCCCAACACCATTAGCGGGGCACTCGACCTCGACAATTTAGCCGATCGAGTGATCCGTCCAACACTGAAGGGGCACAATTTGATGTGGAAGGGCTGGCAGGCATATCGTCGCGGTCTCGCCACCAACCTCAAAGAGCTTGGAGTTCGAGACACGACCATCCAGTGTATTTTGAGGCACCAGAACGTGAGTACAACGCAGCGTTTTTACATCAAGACCGCGTCCGCAGTTGCGGTGGATGCCATGAAGAAGTTGGAAGAAAAAATCAGTGGTACAGCAGTTGTACAGTAGGCAGTGGTGGACTGCTCCGTAAGCTTCTGAAAAGAATGGAGCCGACGAGCGGACTTGAACCGCTGACCTGCCGATTACGAATCGGCTGCTCTACCAACTGAGCTACGTCGGCTTATGGTTTTGGCTGTTCCAGTTTATCAAATCGACGACGCACTAACGGATCATGGGCGGGATTGGTCCGCCGCTTTCTGAAGATCTATTGCTTTCTTAAGACGTGACCGCACTCATGCGGCGCGCGCGGAGGCCATGGTGTCGTATTCCGCTTGCGACTGCGCGGGTAGAAGAACCCACAGCGTGTAGACTCCGACGGCGGTGCCGAACGGAACGTTGAAAAGAGAGATGAAGCCCAGAACGAGTGCGACGACCCGTGCCCATGGTTCGCGCTGCAGCAATCCCCATCCGGCGATGAATCCGGAGGCAGCCTTGACCAGCACCAGGCCGGCAATGACGCTCAGAAATGGGCGCAGGAAGCTGGTGGGTGCTTGCGGCGCTCCCAGGTTGTGCAAGTGAGCAAACAACGTATTGGCGATGACATACAAAATCACACCGCCGATGGTGTTGAAGGCGGAAATGGCCAGCCACATAATCCCCAGCAGTTGAATGTGACCCTGCACCCGCCCGGGGCGCAGCTGCATCGCCATCACCGGTCCGACGATCGCTTTGCCGCACTTGCCGCAGAATGCCTGACCCGGTTGCACTGCCGCGCCGCATCCATCGCAGAACATGATTTCCTCCGCACTGATTCATGAAGGGATGCTTGACGACAAGCCCCTCATCCATGATGCCCAAGCATGACGCTCAACAGATGATACGCAAAGCATGCGTCAGAGTTCCGCTGAAGTTATAGCAGGTAGTAAAGGGACGTTAAGGCCTGCGCCGCAACGAAGAAGTGCGCGAGCAAAACGAAAAGGCCGCCCGGCAACAGGGCGACCTTCTCTTTTCAAGGGAGAATAGTTCCAACGGAGGCTTAGATTCCGTCAAAACTTTCTGGACAAAATCTTATGAGCCGAAAAAGGGGGGTGTCAAGCAATTTTTGTGAAATAAATGCTTTTATTTTCAACAACTTACAGAAGCAATTAATACTCAGGAGAATTGTTCCAAAATGAGACGAAAGGTTTCTAGAAGAGCTCTAAGCCGATACTTCCAAAGCACTTAAGAACCGTTTGAGCCCTCCACCGAGCCTGCCGGCCTGGCCGGCGACGCCTGCGCCACCTCCTCTTCGAGGTTAAGGGAAATGAATTCGGTTTGATCGGCATGGCCGAAAACCGGACCGGGGAAAAACCGCCGCAAGAGAACGCGAGCACCACCAAAGGCAAGTCCCGCCGCCAGCGAGAGTGCGCCCACGATGATGCACAAAATAATAATGTTCACCAGCAAGTTAGCGATGTTGTTTTTCTTATCGAAGTAGGTGTTCTCATTCCAGGTAACGCTGGCGTCCCAATTCACCGCACCGAGAAGCGTTTGCGCATCGCTCTGCGAGAGCGGACCGGCGGCGATGGCGACGATCGGTCCGGTACGCTTGGCGAAAAAGGGGCCGACATTTTCGACGGATGCAACTCCGGCCTGGGGTTGCGCCGCATGGTATGCGGCCTCGATGCTGCGCAAATGCGCAGCGGACAATGCCGGCGTCGGATACTCGATGAGCATCAGAGTGGCTGCACCGCTGGGCGTGGAGTATTGGCCAAGGACCACCTCCGGGCTGGAAGCGAAATCGACCAGTTCACCGGGAAGGGGAGATTCGATCGCGCCCAGAGCCAGCGGCCCTTCGGCATATTTCTCGGTGTGCAGCGCATAACCGTGGCGCGGCATGAATGCGAGAATCGGAGGCAGGTTGCCGGCATTTCCTGCTGGGCGCAGAAGCATTCCTGCCAACTCGCGCAGGCTCGCCGCCGACATCACTGATTCCTGACTGAATACTGCTTCAACGACGATGTTGCTGCGGTAGAACAACACGCGCCGATTCAGCGACGCGCCTTCGTCGCCGATCTCTTCCCGCGCCATTTCTGGCTGCAGGTAAAAGCTAAATGCGCCGAAGGCACCGCTGGCGTCGGTGAATCGCGCGGCGCGAATTTTCAAGGTGCGGCCGTCCTCGCTTTTGTAGGTCGTGGATTCGAAGTCGGTGAATCCGTACTCCTTTAACAGCGCGGCGTTTGTGGGATCGGCCGCAGCTGCATCTTTGCTGGCCTGGGCCGAACCTTGAATCTGCCATCCGGCGAATTGTCTGGGAAGGATGGGCGGGGCGACAAATTCAGAGCCGGGGCTGGCGGCAAATGCCACGGCGGCCAAGGAGACGACGATTACCAGATTCAGCAGGAGCACGGACGCTCGTGTTGATGGACGACTAGGCACAGAATCACCTCTTTGATTAGACCATAGAGGAGGAGAAAAAGTTTCCTGGTGCTGATTTCCCCCCAAATGGCTAGTTGGCGCGAAATGTATCATTGAGCATTGTCTAACACCTCTGATGAGGCAGGCACACTGGCGAATCCCCAACATCTCGCAAAGCTTAAGGAAGGAATCGAGCCGTGGAATCGATGGAGGAGAGAAAATCCAGATATTTGGCCAGATCTCCAAGAGATGAACCTTCAACGAGCAAACCTCAAAGGGGTGGATCTCCGGCGGGCATACCTAAATAAGGCTAGCCTCATCGACGCGGACCTCTCCCGGGCGGCTCTTCGCGGAGCATCTCTCTTCGACGCAAACCTTGCGCACGCAGATTTCACAGAGGCAAACCTCAACTGGGCGAACCTAAGCGGGGCATCCCTCTTTACAACAAACTTCAAGGGGGCCAAACTCTACCGGGCAAACCTCTTCCGTGCAAACCTTTGGGAGACAAACTTCGCAGGGGCGAATCTCAGGAACGCGAACCTGTGCGCAGCGACTCTGCTAGAGACTTGCCTCGAAGGAGCAAATCTGACGGGCTGCTGGGTGTGGGGAGTCTCCGCCTGGAACGTGAAACTGAAAGGAGCAATCCAATCGAACTTGCTGATCAATCCCACGGATGAATCTCCAATTCAGGTCGATAACCTTGAGATGGCCCAATTCATTTACCTGCTCCTAAATAACGAGAAAATCCGCAGCGTCATTGACACTCTCACTTCCAAAGTCGTGCTAATTCTAGGACGCTTTACACCGGAGCGAATGGCCGTTCTTGACGCTATTCGAGAAGATCTCCGCAAGCGCAATTATCTCCCGGTCTTGTTTTATTTCCAGAAACCGGCCACCAAGGACCTCACTGGGACGATCACGACACTGGCAAATATGGCCCGGTTCGTCATCGCCGATCTGACGGAACCGAACAGCGTCCCGCACGAATTGGCAACGATTATCCCAAACGTCGTCGTCCCGGTCCAAGCGATCATCTTGAAAGGACAGCGAGCGTATCCAATGTTCGCGGATCTGAAGAGGAGACACAACTGGGTCCTGAGGCCGTATCAGTACAGGTCTAAAGAACTGCTGATAGCTCAGCTCGGCAAGTCGGTCATTGCTCCAGCGGAAGCGAAGGCAAAGAAGCTGGCACCGAAAAAGAGAGAAATACGACTGTAACTACTGACCCGCGCCCTTATCCATCTTGCTCGCGACTTTGACACCGCTCAGTCCGTTCACATAGTGGGCGATGCCACGGTAGAGCGACTCGGCGATGCGCTGGCGGTATTCGCCGGTGGCGAGGCGGCGCTCGTCGGTTGGGTTGCTGACGAAGGAAACCTCGGCGAGGATCGAGGGCATATTCGCTCCTATCAGCACGATAAAGGGAGCCTTCTTCACGCCGCGGTCGCGAATGGCCGGGCTTTTGACCGCGAGGCCGCTGTGCAGCGACTGCTGCACGTCCCCGGCAAATTCCCGCGACTCCTCAATTTTTTCTTTGAGCGCGATTTTCTTGACCAGATCTTGCAGTTCGTAGATCGATTTCTCGGAGACCGCGTTCTCGCGCGCCGCCACTTCCAGCGCTTCCGGCGAAGAGGTGAAATTCAGGTAGTAGGTTTCTACGCCACGGGCGCCGGGATCGCGGCTCGAGTTGGCGTGAATCGAAACGAAGAGATCAGCACGAGCCTGGTTCGCGACCGCAGTACGAGTTTCCAGCGGAATAAAGGTATCGTCTTTGCGCGTGTAAACCACCTCCGCGCCGAGACGTGTCTCCAGCAGCTTACCGAGCCGCCGGCCGACATCGAGGACGAGGTCTTTTTCTTCCAATCCACCGGGACCGATTGTGCCGGTATCGTGGCCGCCGTGGCCGGGATCGATTACGATCTTTCCGATCTTCAATCCGAGAGCGCGGATGAGAGACCGATCGCCGCTGGCTGTGGGCTTGGCCTCGCGGATCAGATCGGAAGCGCTGGCTGAGTTCTCGTTGTCGAGGTCGTTGCTCGCGGGCTTTTTCGCACCGGCGGTAATCCGAAGAGGCGCGGCCACTCGTTTCGAGGCTTTGAGATCGTCCTTGAGATTTCTTGCGGGAACCGAAGCGATGGAGTCCTTATCATCGTCGTCGGCTTCCACGATTTTCTTAACAACCGAGGTTGGGGACCTCTTAGCGAGAACTGTGCTGTCAGATTCAGATGCTGCGCCTTTGCCAACCTCGGCGCTGACGAAAATCTTTCCCGTTTGGGTCGACGTGTGAGTTGAAGAGGCGTTCTCTTCCGAGGTGTCCGAGCCAACGTCAGAAACCGCTTTCGGTACGGTTACCAAATCCTCAGGCTCGTCGCTTACGATTTCCCCAGCGTTTTTTTCTTTGCTTTCTTTGTTTCTTGCCTCTGCATTCCTAGTATGACTATCCCTGCCATGAATATCGATGATCAACCGATAAGGATTGGGCAGAAGGAAGGCGTCGTAATCGGAGAGGTTATCGACCTCGAGCACTACGCGGGTGCGGCCGGGGGCAAACTGCGCAACACGAACTTTCTTCAGGAAACCGTCATCCACGTCGAAGCTCTTGCCAACCAGCGTGGACGCCAGCTTGGTATCGCGCAGATCGAAGAAGATGCGCGCGGGACTATCGATGCGCTGCGAGGAAAACTTCACGTCCTTTTCTACGTCAATTGCAACTCGCGTGTAATCGGGTGTTGACCAGTGACGAATGCCTGTGACGCGCGGCAAGCGTCCCGAAGCCGTGAGGTTTTCATCTTTCGCGGAAATCGCGCGCGGGGAGCGATCGGTCGATGAGTGCTCGACCAGGGAGGGATCAGCCAAGGAATGACTGATAGTTGGATGGTCGGCCGAAGCGTGCTCCGCTGAAGAACTATCAGCAACTTTCTCGACCCCGGCATCCGCGTTCTTCGAAACGACTTTGGTCCTGACGTCCTTGTCGGACCGAGTCTTTTCTGTCGACTTCTGCGGCTCCGTAGATTTCTCGGCCTTGGCTTCCCTATTCAATTCGACAATGGCTTCCCGTGCGCCATCGGCCAGGCGATTATGCGGATAGCGGCGCAGAAATTCCTGGAAGGCAGCACGGGCCGCTTCAGGATCGTTAAGATCGTCCTTGTAAATTTCGCCGATGGTGAACAGGCCATCGAAGCGGTACTTGCTGCCTGGATACTCCCGGCGCAGAAACTTGTATTGCTCGATGGCTTCGTTCAGAACTTTGTCGTCGTTGAAGCGCCGTCCCATTTCTACCAGGGTCTCGGCCACCGCAACCACACTGGGGTCAGCTTTCGTAGAAGCTGGCGCACCGAGATAGACGTTGCGATAGGCGTTCAACACGCGCTGGTAATCGTGGCGGGTACGGTCGGCTGCGGGACGTCCATTCAACGCTTCGCGCATTCGCTCGGCGGTGGCAAAATGCTCGCGAGCCCAGGCATCGTTATGGCGAGCATGTGCCTGCGCCGCCGGAACGGCAAGCGCGGCGCACATCAGCAACGCTACCCACAGACCACGCTGGCGCAATGGAATCTTCAAGATAACCTGCACGATAAACGGCCCGTGCCTTTGTTTCTGCTTCGTTGGTTGAACCAATACCTGCGTGCCAGAGAGAATTAATTAAACAGATGCCGAAAACCTATTCCGTGTTGCTGATGTAGAGCACGCCGCGCGCATCTCGTTGAACCCGAACCGGATCGCGCGAAGCGCCCGAGTCAAAATCGGATCCGCCATAATACAAATTGGTGATCCGCCGGACATAATTTTGGGTCTCTGCGTAGCGGGGAACGCCGGAACTGCGCGCGACCGCTCCCGCACCTGCGTTGTAGGCGGCCAGGGTCAGTTTGATGTCGCCGCCATAATTTTCCAGAAGCTGCTTCAGATGACGCACGCCTGCGTCGACGTTTTGTTCAGGGTCAAATGGATTTTTCACGTTCAACTGGCGCGCGGTTGAAGGCATCAACTGCATCAGTCCCATCGCGCCTTTGCGCGATACGGCGTTGGGATTGAAATTCGATTCCACTTTCACTACGGCGCGCACCAGGTTCGGATCTACGTTGTGGCGCGCAGCAGCTTGCTCGATGGCGGCATCGATATCGAAGGACGATGCGACCGATCCGCGAAAATTTGCAGCCACAATTTTGGCCGACGCCGACTGGTTCGATTCATGCCCGAGATACTCGCTGACCTCGGCCGCCGCAGAACGTGCTGCCTTCATGGCCGCTGCATTCGGCGGAGGCACCGGCTTCCATCGATTGTCTTTTGAGCTCCAGTACATCAAGGTTCGGCGTGGAGACTCAGGGGTTTCAGCGTGGTGAATCGGCGCGCTGGTCACCGAATCGTTGACGTAGATCTTGCGGCCGTGTTCGTCGGCCGTGGTGATGGTTGCGGAGGAGCCATCGCCTTCGGCGGCGCGAAGTTGAGGCATGAAAAGGAGAGAGGTCGCGGCTACGGTGCTGGCCATCAGGGCGATTTGCAGGCGCTTTCGCATAGATACCGGGTTCCCCTCCAAATTGGCGAAGACAAACTTCACCCTCGCTTCTTGCCACCCGGAACCTGACGGAGAATTCTTAAACCAGAGTAAGGCGATTATAGGAGGTTGAGGAGGGAGGAGCAACCTATCTGAAGCTGTAGAACCACCAGAGTAATCTCTGTAAACCAATGAAAAATAAGGTTATTATAGAGCCGACGTTTTCTCTAGTGCCAAGCTCAGCGCATCCAGCGATAACGACCGCAGAAGGTTTCGGCGCATGCCACGCTCCACCTCTGCTAGCCGATCGGAGGCAGCGGCGATCCAGTCAAAATCGGCGGCCTCGGCCAGTCTGGCAAGTTCCCTCTGGATGTCGGTGTTTTGAACCATTTCCGGCGCTCCCGAGCCGAGAAACATCAGGTCCCGCAACAGTGAATACAGCGTGCGGAGAAGCTGCTCTGTCTTCTCTCGTCCCTCGGCGCCAGGCCGATAGGTTTCCGTGGTTTTGAAGAGCGCGGTGTGCTCGCCGCCGAGCAGAGCCGAGTTAAGAATGGTGAGGGCATTCCCGCGAGCTGCCACATAGGCGTCCACATCGAAGCTGCGAGCCCTGCCCAGCGCGCCTTCGCTGAGCCGGGCAACCAGGGCCCGCTGTGCGGGTTTCCACTCCGGACGGCTCTCGGACAAATAGCGATCCACTTCTTCGGTGGGCAAAGTACCGAGAGAGAAAACCATGGACCGAGACCGGATGGTGGGAAGCAGTTCACCCGGATTTTCCGAAAGCAGAAAGATGGTGGCGAACTCCGGCGGCTCTTCCAGAACTTTGAGCAG
>Ga0210391_10002282_pt1 | contig 16699 bp, 14 predicted proteins | sample IncBWC12OmetaG_FD_160573 | JGI IMG/M metagenome (GOLD analysis project Ga0210391, IMG submission 160573) | Forest soil microbial communities from Barre Woods Harvard Forest LTER site, Petersham, Massachusetts, United States - Inc-BW-C-12-O ... | reverse complement strand
ATGTCTTCCGGCTTCTTGTAGCCCGCCAGCAGTTCATCCACTAGCTTTGGATCTATGGTCATCGGCTCTCCGTATTTGAGTGTGCTCTATATGCGATGACCGCTTACACAGTTGTTTTTACACCCTCTCGCCAACCCACCATCCGCGCTTCCCGTCACCAGCGAGACTTGAGCCGTCGAAGTCTCAGCGCTCGTGATGCTTCTCCCTCCGCTCTCGCTCCGCCCGGAGCCAATCGTCCTGGTCTCGCCCGTGCACGCAACCGCGTTCGACGTGTAATTCGTACGCTCGCTGTCGTATTTCCTCCGGAGTCGGGGCACTCGCGAGCCACGTTTGCGCACTTCCAGATTGAATTGCGGCTTACTGTCCGTCTTCCATCACTGCCGTCACCGCTTTCGACTTCATGGCCTTCCACCTCCCCTTGCATGGTCATCCTGTTCTGGTAGTTCCTGCTGCCGGGAGCCATGATTTCTTTCGTGCCGCAGACGAAGCCCTTGGTGGACGGTTTTGGGGATGACCCCTTATCGCTGACACAGGACGGTTACATCTTTTCCGTTGCCAAGCACCGCCGGCCGACCGTGCGCTGAGGCACAAATCTGCTGCAGGGTCAGTTTGCAGCTCTCTTGCTCTCGAACCCTCTCAGCGGACGAGTTCGTGCGGTTGTTTTTTGTGTCGAGGGACTGCCAAAACAAGACCTCGTTGCATTTTTCTTTAGCGCGCGTCTGGATGGAAGGCATCAGCGCAATCGCTTCTTGCGGGTTGGCCCATGCATAGGTTTTGTCGCCCGCCTTCACTCCATGTTCATTGATCGAGTAGGGAGTGCCGGCACCTAGGCTGAAGCTTTGTCGGGCCTGACAACGCAGTCGAGGGTCCAAGTAGCACACTTGTTCCCCACCAGCGCCGCTCGGAACCTTGCCACACGTGATGGGGCCATAAACTCTCAGCTCGCCGTCGGAATGGATCTCATAGTGAAAATGATCGCCGTAAAAACAAGGAGCATTCATCATCGTCATGCCCGCTGGATGCCCGATGAGGGGTCCCTCGTGGATCTCGATGGTGCGTGCATTTGTTGTCGGTGTGTCGGCCAAACCGGTGTTAAGGCAAAGCGAGAATGCCAGAATCACGGTCAAGAGCACGGCTCTCGGGAGGGAAGCGAGCATGAAGTTTCCTCGGTATTGGCACCCGGTGCCATGCTTGATTGTCCGTCCGCTGCCGATGGCGTCAACCTCGATGCGGAGGAAACGCGCCCAAGCATCAATACTTGCGGACAGGCCCCGAAAAACGCGTGCGGCCGTGATCATCTTGACCGGGCGACGGGCCGGCCTATCGGCTTGTCTTCGTCCGTATCCGTTCGTAGCGTAGCGCCACGGATCCGTTGGAGTAGGACTTGCACTCTGTCAGCTTGAAATCGCGCTGCGGGAACTTGCCCGGGAAGCCGGGGATGCCATTACCCAAAAGGACGGGACTAACACCGAGGAAGAGTTCGTCCACCAAATCCTCTTGCAGGAAACTGCGGCACAACTGGCCCCCGCCGCCCAGGTAGATGTCTTTCCCTTGGCGGCGTTTCAGCTTTCGCACGAAGGCTGTCAGGGACCCGCGCACTACTTCGAATCCGTCGCGTCTGCGCGGCTTCCAACGTCTCGAGAATACGTAGGTCGACATGCCCGGCATCTCGGGCATTTCTCCACTCTTGCGCATTTTCACCATGCCAAGGGCTGTCTTACGGCCCATGATGGTGGTGTCGATCTTGGCGAAGAAGTCTGCCATCAGCGCTTCCCCTTCTTTGTCGATCACCAGATAGTCCATGGCGCCGTTTCGTCGCGCAATATAGCCGTCGATACTGATACCGAATCCGAGGATGACCCTCCGCAACATGCCGCGACTCTAAAAGGACGTTTACTTGCCGTCAACAGAAAACGAACAGGATCGCCCGACATCGACGACGGCTGTCTCCTTCCTGGGGTGAGCCGAATAACCCAGGCCTTTCATCGGGGAACACAACCCTTTCGACTCGCACGACCGCGAGTCCGCCATTGCATGCATGTACGTGTGGAGCGTCGCCTCCAGACCCGAGTGGCCGAGAATGGCCTGCGCCGTTCTCACAGACTCGCCGCTTCACCGAGCAACGCCGCGTCGTTGCGTTGGAAGAGCTCAAATCGCTTAAGGATGAAGCCACGCTTAGCTTTCAGCTTCCGATCAGCCGAGATTTGGGTACTAGCGCCAAACCGAACTAGGCGATTATTCTGAAATGTGACTGAAATTCCAGACGCAGACCCCAAGACGCCATCTCGGAACGGCTTTTGGGGATCCTTGGTTCGATGGCTTGTCGTCGGCGTGGTGACTCTTTGGTCGCTCGCTGCGCTGATCCTTGTGGCCGCCCGGTGGATCGACCCGCCGACCACCGCGGTGCGCATGGAGCGCCGCTTGCAAGCGAGGATTCACCAGACGCCGTATCACGAACAATACACATTCGTTCCGCTCAACCAAATCTCGCCCGATTTACAGCATGCTGTCATCGCCGCAGAAGATGCGCGCTTCTACCAGCATCATGGATTCGATTGGCATGCCATCGAAATTGCCGCCGAAGACGATGTGGAAGGAGGCCGCATTCGCGGAGGGTCCACCCTTACGCAGCAACTGGTCAAAAATCTCTTCTTCGGAACAGGCCGCTCGATCCTCCGCAAGGGCGCCGAGTTCACGCTGGTCCCCGTGGCCGAATTGGTCCTCGGCAAGCGGCGCATTCTGGAGCTCTACCTGAACGAGGTCGAATGGGGCCGTGGTGTCTACGGTGCGGAGTCGGCGTCTGGATACTACTACCGAACCTCGGCTCGCAAAATTGACCGGGAACAGTCGGCCCGACTCGCCGCCATTCTGCCGTTGCCCCTGAAGCGACGGCCCGATCACATGAATCACTACAGCGAGCTCATCCTGGAGCGAATGCGCCAAATGGGTTGGTGATCGCGCCACAGGTACTTGAGGATCTTATCGATTTCGGCCAATGGGGGTTCCGTTGCCAATCCATCGGCACGCGCTTCGAGCCCCGGAGTTTGGGAACTCAGAGTCCTGAAGCGCGGACGATGGTTCCGACGCTCATCGATCGTCGTAGCCTGAATGATCGAGCCCGCTATCGTGACTCCAGCCAGGAGACCCAGTGCGAGATCCTGTGGGGAATCCAGCCAGAGTGTGGTCGCCGGCGCGGACGATCAAAGTCCGCCGCGAAGTCAGTTGCTGTCCCTGCAAACCTCGAAAAAGCTACTCAGGAGTTAACACCGTTGCCTACTCCGTCGTTGGGCGCGCACCCGGCAGCCGTTTTCTGAGCATCGCGATTTGCCCGCTATGGTGGGATTCATGTTCACAAACGTGAAACCACTTGCAGTAGTTGTTTGTTGGCCCCCAGCCCCAGTCCTTATCTACCGTCATAAGCCATCGATCGTCACGGTGGGCGAACTCTGCCAAGGACTTCGCGCGTGTTTCGCGCAGGATATCCAGGTAGTAGTCGCGGTCGTGACCCTTGATGGTATTTCGACCCGCGTCTCCGAGATTCATGGCAGGATCCCACTTCCGCTTTATTTCATCCGACCAACTGTCCCATTTCATGCCGCCGAACGTGTTCATTTGGTAGTACGTTTCGGTGGCTGCCAGATGCAGCATCAACGCACCGATGGTATTGGCCTGGCTATCGAACAAATGGTCCAAGTCTGTTTGCGATAGGTCCTTGGTCGAACTCACAATAGCCTGTCGCATCCAGGTCAGCATGGAAACCAGCGTGCCCACCTGAGGCGAGTAACCGGCCTTCGGCCCGATGATGTTAATGGCCGTGTCCTCAGTCGCGGATGTTGCCGCGAGCAGAGAACTTGCCGAATTTAAACCCGCCGCTCCAACCGCGTACTGTAAAAATCCCCGGCGAGGAACGATACATGGCCGCTCCCTCATAGAGTCCTCCGATCCGTCGTCAAAACATCCAATCCTGCATTTCGGACCTCGTTCAATCGCTCCCTGTTTCACTCGCAGGCATCCGACGCGTAAACTCAGGGAACGACTCTAATTTTGGCCGCTGACGAATGGATTCTAGGCCGGACGGAAGCGCTAGGAAAGGCCTTGTCCGTTATTCGACTCTCCATAGACTTGTCGGTCGGGGTTTGCTAACAGGTAGGACGGATGGTTCAGACCCGTAGGAGTGTAGAGTTCTTCGTGCGTAAAACGAAACCCGAGCTTCTCGATGAGCCGGCGTGATGCTGCATTCGCCGGATGATGTCCTGCGAAGAGAGCTTTGATGCCAAGGGTACCGAAAGCGATCGCGACCACGGCGCGTCCGGCTTCTTGGGCCAAGCCCTGACCCCAGTTTTCGGGCCGCAGATGAACTCCCATCTCAAAAATCTTCTTCTCGTACTTGTAGGGCCGCAATCCCGCGCAGCCGGCAAGCTCATCATTCTGAAGCAAGAAGATAGGCCAATACTGAACAGCAAAAGCGGTCATGAATTCGATTTCTCGATCGAGCCGTGCCCTTATTTGGCCCGGCGTAAAAGGGCCACCGATCAAGCAAGACACCTTCGGATCGCCCCAAAGAAGCAAGGCCAACGACCAGTCGTCTTGGCTCCAATGACCGAATCCAAGACGATCTGTCTTTAGGAAGTAAACATGAGACAAATTCACGCCAGGCGTCCGATCCGGATTGAAGGTGATTTTCCGATTCTAAAGTAGTTCAAATTAAAGTACCAGAGGAACCGCCGGGCTAGCCGCCCCCAAAGTCCTTCCATCAAAAGGCCGGTTAACGTCATGACCGTTTTGTTCGTGCTCCCGTGAATTCTTTGCGCTTGATCCGAGCCGCCTCCGTCGCCATCCTTCCATCCTCAGTCTGTTATGTGCGATGCTCGCTGGTTGCAAGGTGGGCGAGCCGCAGTCCTTTTCTCGCAACGTGGCGGAGCCACGGCAACGCAGTTTTGATGGATGGGTTAACCTGACGAACAGATCCGCCATTGCTCCGGGCCCGCGCGGTCGTTGGCCGGTGGGAAATCTACGGGCCCTTCGGCGCGACGTTCTCGGCCTGATGCTGAAATCCTCGCGGGAATACGGCGACGTCGTTCGCTTTCACATCGGCCCCTTCGTTGTGCATCTACTGAACCATCCTGACCATGTCGAACACGTGCTGCAATCGCACGCCCGCAACTACGATAAAGCCACGCGCAGCTCCGCCAAGATTCGCTCGATCTCGGGCGACAGCTTGCTGACGAGCAACGGCGAACTCTGGCAGCGGCAGCGGCGCTTGATGCAGCCGTCGTTTCATCGTCAGCGCATCGCGGGGCTGGCCGGCCGGATGATCGAATTCACGGCCGCCATGCTCGAGAGGTGGCGATCGAACATTGCGACTGGCGAACCGCTCGACGTCGCGTCGGAGATGATGCGGCTCACATACACGATCGTCGGGAAGACCCTGCTGGGAGCCGATGTCGGCGAGGAGACGAGCGCGGTCGAACGCGCGATGGAGACGATACTGACGCACACATTCCGGCGCTGGGGCAATCTCATCGATCTGCCGGAGTCCGTGCCGGCGCCTGGTAATCTCAGGTTCCGTCGCGCCATGCGGGTGATGGACCAGATTGTGTACCGCATCATCGCCGAGCACCGCTCCGCGGAGGGCTCGAACACCGACCTCCTTGGGATGCTGCTCGACGTGCGCGACGAAGAAACCGGGCAGGGGCTCAGCGACACGGAGTTGCGCAATGAGACGATCACGTTTCTACTGGCGGGACACGAAACGACGGCCAACGCGCTCTCCTGGATCTTCTACCTGCTGTCGCAAAATCCCGACGCCGAGCGGCAATTGCGCGCTGAGGTGTCCGCGGTGCTCGGCGGATGCGCGCCGACGGTCGACCTTCTGCCGCACCTTAAATTCACGACGATGGTGATTCAGGAAGCGATGCGATTGTATCCGCCTATCTGGGCGATCGAACGCCGGGCCATTGCGGACGATTCAATCGGAGGATTCCACATTCCGGCGGGTTCCAGCGTTGTGATCAGCCCGTACGCGCTGCATCGGAATGAAAACTTTTGGCCGCACCCCGAACGATTCGATCCGACTCGATTTGCCACTCGGCCGCGAGCCTACATTCCTTTCGGCAGCGGGCCGCGGTTCTGCATCGGCAACGAGTTCGCCATGATGGAGGCTCGACTGATTGTGCCGATGGTGATTCAGAGCTGCCATCTCCAACTCGTGCCGGGCCATCCGGTTGAACCGCAGCCCAGCATCACGCTTCGGCTCAAGAATGGTCTGCGCATGACCGTGGGGCCGCCGTCGGGATGATGGAAGCTGCCAACGGCGCCCAGTCCTATTGCTGTTTGCCGCCGCCTCTAAGCACGCGGGCCAGAGCGACGTAATCGGGCTTCGCGTTGTGACGCCTGTCCACGGGGACTCGATCGAGACGAACGACTTGATCGAGCTGCGCCCAAGAAAGCGATTTTCCGATCGCGTCGAGGGAAAGTGTTTTTCCGCCCTCGACGGCCAGCACGCGCCGCCCGTCGACAGCAGCCAGGGCCGCCCGCCGGACAGCGGGAGCCTGCATCGCGGCGCACTCCACGGCGAACGGATACAGCGTGCCTCGTTCATCCTGAATTTTGCCGCTCGATCGGCCAAGCAGCCAGAGCCGGCCGGCCTCGTCCATGTATCCCAGATCGCCGGTCCGATGCCAGCGCGCGCCATCTACTTCGAACTTCGTTTCCGCATCGCCTTCCTGGTTGAGGTACTCGCGCAAGACGTGGCCTCCTGAGACGACGATTTCCCCGGGCTCTCCGGCAGCCGTCACGAGCCGGTCAAAGGCCGGGCGATCAAGCGGTGGAATCGGCTCGCCCCACGTGTCGCGAATCACCCGCAGGGAAATCGAAGACACGGGGCGGCCCGCGAGAAGGCCCTTCCCCTGCTCCATGGCTGCGAAGTCCTCTTTCGAAATATCCGGGAGAGCAATCTCGGCCATGGGCTCGGCTTCGGTCGAGCCGTAGACAGCCCAAACTTTCGCTTGCGGGCAAAACTGCTTGGCCTTGCGGAGAAGCCCGGGGAAAACCGGCGCGCCGCCGATAAAGACATCCGACAAGGAGGATAGGGCGGCGCCACTGGATTCGCATTCGTCCAGGAGCCGCGACAGGAAGGCTGGCGACGCCGCGGTCGTCTGAATTTTGTGCCGCTCGATTTGCGCGACGACCGGCTGGGGAGCGATTTTGCCGGGCGACCGGAGGTCTGCATCGGGGAGCACGCTCGTGACGCCTGACGCGAGATTCGCAAGAACAAAGATCGGCAGCGTCGTCAAATCGCGGGTGTGCGGCTGGAGCCCGAGACTGGCTTCCAGAGCATGATGCTGGGCCACGAGGAAACCGTGGCTCCGCAATGCCGCTTTGGGCTGGCCCGTGCTTCCGCTGGTGAAGGTGACGAGCGCCGGCGAGTCGGGGGTGAGCGGGACGATAGGATCTGGGGATTTCGGGCCTCGGCCGAAATGCAGCCGCTGCGTACCGGGAAACCAGTCTGCGCAGAACGCCTGGGGAACGCGGCGGAGGGCGGGTATGGTCCAGCGCAGAATCTGTGCTCGCGGGCTGCCGAAAAACGCTTTCGGCGGAAACATCGCGCAGCAGCGCTCGACGTGCTCTCGTCCGGCGGAGGGATCCAGAAAGATCGCCACACCCCCCAATCGAAACAGCGCGATGAGAACCAGGTAGAGTTCGGCCGCCACCGGGTGCAGGAGCAGAAGGCCATCGCCGGCTGCAAGCCCCGCACTCGCGAGCTGGCCGGCCACGCTGGCTGTCGCACTTTCCAGTTCGCGAAAACTATAGGTGCGGTCGTGTTTTCGGCGCACGTCAACGATGGCGGCGTTGTCGCCCAGTTCCGAGGCGCGCCTCAAGAGGATCTCGGCGATGTTCATTTTGCCAAGTCCTTCGAATAGAGCGTGTATTTGCGCATGATGGCGGCGTAGTGGCGGCTGATATTGAGCGAAATGTTGTCCTCGAACATCAAGGCATGGATGCAGCGGCAGAAGCCCATTTCGTGCCCCCGCTGTTGGGCTCGCGCGACCAGCAACGTGCCCAGCCCGCGAATCTCCGGGCGCGGAAGAATGGAAACCGTCTTGATAATGAATGTATCCACCTCGAGACCGCGGGCCTTCTGCGCGAGATCGGGAATGGCGAACAGGTAGCCGACGCATTCACCGGCGCTCTCGGCGATGAGCACCAGCTCGGGGCGCACGAGTGAAAACACGGGCTCGTACATGGCCACGAACTCTGCCTCGGGAATTTCCGTGTACAGGAAGTTTTGGCGGAATGAGACTTGGCTCACTTCGTAGATCTTCTGCATTTCGCGCCGGAGATCGGCATTCGCCGAACGGATCACAACCCCCGCATCGGCGACTCTCTTCTCAATGGCTGCCATGCGCGGATCGGGACGCGACAAGTCGCTGTTGAGCGCCGAGAAGTAAGAGGCCAGCGACGAAAAGCCCGCCCTTTCGAATTGCGGCGGCCACTCCGGGGGATTTGCCGGCTCGAGGAAAAACGGGGGCTGCTCGCCGCGCTGGGTCACGAAGCGGTAACTCCGCCACGTGTTTCCGTTCATGGGACCGACGGCCAGCGTGCATCCGGCGAGACGCAATCGTTTGAGTGCCGCATCCAGGATTGCTGCGGCCGCGTCGTCACCAGCGGCGGCGTAGTGACCTAGGACTCCGAGGCGGTGCTGTTCGTATGCCGGGACGCGGTTCCACCAGAGTGAACAGCGTGCCTGCACTTCACCCGTCTCTGACACTGCGCACAGGTGCACATCGGCGTGCTGGGCGTCGTAGTCCCCGGGGCTGAAGCGCGGCGGCGAAGCGCCCTGAACCAACGCGCCGATTTCGGAAGCATTCAAGCAGTGAATGACTCGCATGTTCAGAATATCCTGCTCGCCAGCGTTGCCAGCAACACGATGGCGGCCTGCCGCAACCAGCGGGCGCTGCTGGCGGGATAGGTGCCTTCCCGGCGCGGTTCCAACCCGTAGAACACTGCGAAGGCGACGGCCGAGATCAGCAACGCAGCAGCCGTTTGCAGCAGCGACGACCGCGAGACGCCCTCCACCAACAAGTACGGCGCAAACATCAACGCCCACGAAATCAGCACGCATAGAACCATCACACGTCGAACGGACGAGTATCGGGGATAGAGCAGATTCCACGCGACGAGAGCCAGGTTGATAGCGAACGCGAGCGTATAGGGGAATAGAAACCCCGGCTGCTGCCAGACACGGAAAAGGAAAAGCCATACCAAACCCGCGGAGGCAATGCTCAGGACCGCGTAGACATTATGCGTGCGATCCGACGGAGTGATCTTCCCCGGGAAAAAGGCGGTATACGCCAGCAGCAGAGTGGCCGGCGGTATCAGCCATTGCCATCCTCCGAGCGCCCACGAAACGTAGAGCACCAGAGCCGACGCCAGCAGCGCGCTGCCCTGCAAAGTGGTCTTGCGCGCGTAGGCGGTCACGAAGATCAGCAACGCAGCCGCCACGCGGAAGCGATTCCACAGCTGCCCCACAGACATCGCCAAATACAGCCGCAGCAAGATAAACACGCCCAGGGGGATGAAGATATTGTCCAGGCCCCGCCATGCAACTGCCTCGAGCAGCATTACGATCACGGCGATGTCGAGCGAAATGAGCAAGGTCTCGATCTTTCCTGTGCCCGAAAAAACGACCAGAGCCACATTGACGCTGAAGAATGCGGCGCAGAAGAACGCGATGGAGCCTTCCACGGTTTTCCTGGCACCGGTCGCGCTGTATCCGTGCTTTCCGTATTCGGCGCCGGTAAGCGCGGCAACGGTGTCCGCCAGAGTGAGGACAAGCAGGGGCACGGCGTAGAGCAGCTTGCTGCCGTTCGCAAGCTGATAGAGCAGCGCGACCGATACGGGAAAGTAGAATTCTCCCCAAGACTCGCGCGCCACGTCATCCAGAACGCCCGACAAACGATCGCGGACCAATGGCAGATACCGCATTGTGAGCAGCAGCGCGATCGACGCCCCGCAGATGATGAGAATCGGGATCCGGTTTGAGAAGATCCAAGGAAGACTGATCGACATCAGGCCCGTTCCCAAATGCGCGAGCTTGCGCACCCACTCACCTTCTGCTCCGGTCCACTGGCGATAGAGGCGCAGCAGAAACAGCATCGCGAGCGCTAGAGCGAGTATCGCTGCCATCGCCACGGCGTCGCGCGGAGTCATAGGACCTCCTCGACGACCAGGGCGCTATAAAAGAAGGCCTGATCGCGAGCGAACAATTCCGCGCTCAATTCGGCGAGAGGTCGCAAGGAGGTGGCGAGCGAATCCGGGCGGCGGCGCCGTGCCAGCATATTCCAATACGCCAGCCGCCCGCCGGGGCGCGCGCTCGATACGATCCGCTGCAAGAGCTGCTCGTAGGAGGGCGGCGACATGTATTCAAAAATATCGCTCAGGTTGAAACAATCGAATTTCCGATCGTGGCCGAGTGATTCCTCAAGCGAACCGCAACGCCATTCCAGCCGATCGAGGTTGCGGCGGATCGGCTCGAAATTCTCTTCTCGCAGGGAGGCCGGCAGCGCGCCATCGAAACGCCCGGTCAGTATCCAATGAATGTAGGGATTTACCGCAGGGTCCAGCTCCGTGAGCGCGTATTCGGTCCGCTGGAGGATCCGCTCGGAGACGCTGCCCTCGACATACCGGAAAAACTCCGGGTCGCGTCCCAGCAAGCCCATGAGTTTCCGAGAAAAAAACGTGCGGAACATGAGGCGCCAGCGCCAGTTGTTCCACCGGTTGCGATAGAACGAGCGCCGCTCGTCGCCGGATTTGGGGCGCAGGAGTTCACCGACCGTATGGCGCGAGTGCACCAGCGGCAGCACTCGTTCGCGAAACATCCGGAAGTAATGTTCGAATTTGCCGACCGAACCAATGCCGGCAGCAATCAAGTTCCCCCGATCGTCCCAGAATGCGCGAGCGCCGGAGGATAACTGTTCGCGGCAGGCCGCATAGAGACGGGGGCGCACGTCGCTATCAACACACCCGATCAGTGCGAGCAACTCGCCATGTTGCAGTATCCGATAGGCGGCTACCCGCAGTTCCAGACAGGCGAGCTGCGCGGGACTGAGATCCAGCGCGAGCACGCTCTCCGGATCGCGCGACAACAGGGCAAGAGTATTGTCTCCCGCTGAGGCGATGGAGAGGCAACGCTTGCCGGGGCCCGGTTCAAGCGCGGAAAGCAGAACATCGGCATCTTCCCAGCATTGTGCGTAGCGAATGCCGGAAAAATCGGCGCGCTCCGCGGCTTCGCTACGCATCGGCTTGCTTCGCAGTGAGCCGGCGGACGGTTCCGGCGGCGCCATCGAGTTCGACTTCGTCTCCGTCGCTGAGCCAATCGAGGAGCCCCGGAATGGAGATCACGGCTGGAATCCCGAGTTCCCGGGCGACGATCGCCGAGTGCGAGAGCAGGCTGCCTCGCTCGACCAGAAGGCCGCGCGCCGAGGGAAACAGCATGATCCAACCAGGGTCGGTGTGATCAGCGACGAGGATGCATCCGGCGGTCAACTGCGCATGCTTGGGATCGCGCACCACGCAAGCCGTCCCGCGCACGACTCCGGGGCAGCACCCCAGGCCGTTTCTTTCCTCGCCGTCGCCTTTGATTCCTTCGCGAGGCTTGCTCGAACGATATGCTTGCGCGTGATACACGGGACCCCGGGTCTCGAAGCGCTCGGCCGGAGCCGGAAGGTTCTTGTACGTCTCGAATTCCCGCTTTCGAACAGCTGTGAGAGAGCGCAGATCGGAGATGGTTGCGGTGCCGTCGTTAAAGGCGAGTATCTCACCCAGTTCGAGATAGAAGATGTCGCGGGCGTCGTCCAAGCGTCCCAGGGCCTCGAAGCGCCGGCCGGCCTCCAGAAAGAGCCGACGAACGGTGCCAAACAGTCGCGTGCGCTCGAAGCGGAGATTTTCCCGATTGCTCACGCGTTTGCGGGCCTGACGCATGACCCAGAACAAGGTCCAGCGCCGAACCGGCGAAGCCGGGAGCGCGGCCTTCATCTTTTCTTCGGCTTTACGGGCGGACGGGATCTCCGCGGTTGGTGGCAGGTGCGAAATGGATGCGGCGCGCGCCACCTCGCCAATGTTCCTCAGCAGGACCAGAGGATCCTCGTGGAGAGTCTGGCTTTCCAGCTTCAACTCTTCGAGGCAACGATCACCGAACTTTGCGAGATACCCGTCGTACAGCGCGGAGAATCCCGGATACTGGTACAGGACGCGGACTGCCTTGGCGAGGGGAGCTTCGCGCAGAGCAACCGCCAGCGCGGGCTGCGCGGCAGCGACCTGAGCCATTTCGCGGACGCGCGCCGCGGGCTCAACGCTGATGATGTTACCTTGGCCGCGAATCGCGTCGTTCGCCAGCATGCCGTTGGCGTCGCCGCACCATCGTTGGGCGAGCTTCCGAAAAACGCCATGAAATATCATGGCGAAGAAATCGTTGACCAGCGGCGCGTCCCACCGAGAAAGCAACTGCGCCTCGAGTTTGTAATAGTGAGCCACGAGTTCGTCGAGGCGCATTTCCTCAAAAGGCGTCTCGGGCGGAGCCAGTGCCTCATTCAGCCGGACATAGAATTTCGCGATCTGGCGGTCCAAGGTGAAGTAGTTTTTCGCCAAGCCGAATAACATGCGGACGCTACGCAACGCGTCGAGGATTCGATCCTTCGTGCTGGCCTGGCCCAGCTCACGGGCGAGCTCGTCGGGAAGGTTCTCGCGGACGCCCATCATTTGTTCCATCAAGCGGCGATTCACGGTGAATCCCGGCAGAAGCGCCAGCACGCGGTACCAGTTCAACAGGTTGTAGTAGATGCGGCCGCGGATCAGACCGAGCATGCGGCTGAAGGTGCGCTCATGGCTTGCGATCCGGGCCTTGGGAACGCGCAGGATGACGCAGAACTGCCGATAGACGCCTTCGTAGATATAGCGCGCGAACGAGAACGTCAGTGGCGTCGTGACGCCATTGTAGCTTTCCGTGATGTTGCTGTTGTCCCAGAGATTGAGGGCGCCTTCGGGATCGGGGAGTTGAGCTATCGTTGTGATCGGGCGCGACTGCAACAGAAATAGCTGATCGCCCTCGATGGCCCATTCGATGTCCTGTGGGCGCCCAAAAGCGCGGGCGGCCCGGCGAGCGAGGTCCGCGACGGCGACGGCTTGTGCGTCACTGAGCGCGGGCTTCAATCCTTCGGCGGCACTCAAAGTAACCGGGGAAACGCCTTCCTCCGCCGCGGGATCGAAGACATGAGAAATGTTTTTCGGCACAATCGTTCGGTCGACGATGGCCCCGCCACGATCGACCTGGAAGACGTCCGCAGCCGCTTCGCCGCCGACAAGCGCGGTCCCCAGGCCCGGCACCGCCGAAACGACTGCCAGCGAACGTCGGCCACTCACCGGGTCGGCGCTGAACGCCACGCCGGAAACGTCCGCGTTCACCATTTTCTGGACGACGACGGCTGGAGCCGTCAGCAACGAGCCCGCCAGCCCGTGCTGGCGCCGGTATTCGAGAATCCGTTCGTTGAAGCCGGATCGCCATACAGCCGAGATTTTTCCGCCGATTCTTTCCGGGTCGACAAACAGAAACGTGTCGAATTGCCCCGCAAACGAAAACTGGGAGCCGTCTTCGTCGACAGCCGACGACCGGACTGCGAAGCGGCTGCCTTTGCAGCGTAAATCCTCGAGCGCTTCGGCAACTTCCCGAAGGATTTCATCCGATGGCTTCAGCGTGAGGAGTTCCGGCTTCGCCCGTTCGGGGTACTCGGACGCCAGCGCGTCCCGTTGCTGGCCGGTGAGACTTGCCGTGAATGCCGAGGGCGCAACGGCGAACCACGGGGGAATGGGCAGACCGGCTTGCTCCAATCGCATTAAGGCGAGCGCCTTGCCGCCAAGCTCCCGGAGACCACCCTCGCGAAAGACGAAACGGCTCATGGCAGACCCCGCTGCCGCAAAACCATGGGCACGAATCCCAGGCTGAGATACATCAGCAGACTCCAGACACCGGCCATCGCCTCGACAATTCTGCCGCGTTTGGCCACGGCGCCTCGAAGAAAGAATGCCCCGACGAGTACGGCTAGGAAAAACAAGCTCAGTAAGAGAATGAGAATCGGGCGAGCAAAACCGATCCCGCGGGCAGCGACGTAGGCAAAGCCGGCCGTCGAGGCCACCATCGCAAGCCATGCCACGATAGCCGTCCCGCGGCCCCATAAGAAGCTGTAGGTCTCGACGCCGGGCTCTTCGTCCTGCGGCGAGCGAATCTTCCTGCCGATTTCAACCACCATGCCGTTGAAGAAGCTGACCAGAAGAAACCACAGCAGGCCGTGCGGCGGCCTGGAAAGCCCTGCGGGGACCCAGTCGCAAGAGGTCGTATAGAGGTCAACCAGAGGCATGATGGCCATGTGCGTGACCATGTAGGTGATCGGTCTCGCCTTCAGCCAGCGGCGCGCGAAAAACTCCTTGCTCATCAGCAGCAGATAGGTCCACGTCAGCAGCAATAGCACGATCAACCGGGGCGCGAGCCAAAGCGCAAGCGCAAGCTGGATCGAGATACAGCTCGCCCACAGCCAGCCGAGGTCTTTGAGTCTGACCAGGCCGCGCGGCACGGGACGATAGGGCCGATAGCGCGAGTCTTCGTCGAAGTCCTTGAACTCGTCGGCAATGCGAAGCTGGAGGAAAAAAAGGAACGAGCTCGCAAACGCTACGACGCAGGGTTTCCATCCGGGAAGGTGATGAGCACCGCGAATCAATGCCGAATAACTGACCGCGGAGAGACTGAAGGCCGCAATGATAGGCGTGTGCGCGAAAACAGGAAAGCGCTCGCGCTGGTAGATCCACCAGCGGTTAGCCATTGCCGGTCTTCGGTAGGGCGTCGCGGCCCCGGGCCAGTTTCTGGTGCGCGCGGGAGAATTCATTGGCGCAGATCGCCGAGGTAAGCGAAATTTCGCCGGCCAACGCAAGCGCGCCGCAGACTTCGGCCAAGGCTCGCGCGTGCCCGGCGCCGGCCAGGCCCATGATCTCGAGGCACGCGCGCTGTGTGGGGAGGGAAGTGCCTCCTCCGATTGTGCCGACCATGATACTGGGCAGGGTGACGCTCGCATAGAGATTGCCCTGTGGATCCAGCTCCATTCGCGTCACTCCGACTGCCGACTCGGCGACGCAAGCCGGATCCTGCCCGCATGCGATGTACAGCGCGGCGAGAGCGTTCGCGAAATGTCCCTGAACGCCGATGCTGCCGCTCTGAATCGCCCCAATCGCGGACATCTTCCAGTATTGTTCCAGCTGTTCGGGGGTCGTATGAAGCCGATGCTCCAACAATTCTCGCGGCAGAGTGGCTTCGGCGCTGACTTTCTTGCCGCGAACCGTAGTGAATGAGTGCGCGGTCGCTTTCTTGTCGCCCGAGAAGTTGGCTTCGACAAAACTGTACTCTGGCTTCAAAGGAGAGTGTTCGCCGATGTGATGGCAAACGGCCTGCGTGGCGATGGTCGCCATGTTTTGGCCCGAAGCATCGCCGGTAGTGAATTCGAGCAACAGATACACGTGATTGCCCTCGATCGCTACTCCCAGGTCCGCGAGCTCCGCGTGTGCGCTCGTTTGGCCAGCGGCGGCCTTCAGCTCGTCGCTGTGGTCGATGCACCAGACGGAAAACAGCCCGGCACTCACGAGGCTGCGAAAGGCAAATCCCGGCGTGCGGCTGACGCCTTCATTCAACAGCACGCTCACGCACCCGCCCGCTTCGGTGATCACTTGAGCTCCCCGCGAATACGAGGCAACCAGCGCAGCCTCGGTCGTCGCCAGGGGAACGTAATAATCGCCGGAGGCAAACATTCCCCGCACGCGCAACGGACCCGCGATTCCCACCGGAAGCTTCACTGTCCCGACGCAGTTTTCGATGTGATTCCGGTACGACGCAAGCTCTGATTCCGCGCTTGCCGGCAGAAGGGCGCTCTGCCCTTCTGGCGAGTGCGGGATCAATTCCCAGCGCTTGTGTATCGCGGAAAGCGATACAGAACTTCCGCCCGGAATGCGCGGGGCACGTTGAGGCGACGGGGCGGAAAGTGATTGCGCCACGTCCAGCGCGGACCTGTGTTCCAGGAGACGCTTCAGGAATTTGGCAACTCGCTCTTCGCTGCTGGCCACTGTTTCTCCGACGAAATAGGGTTTCAGCGCATCCGGCGTGCACAGAGGGTCCTGAGTACAGCATATCGGGAGTTCGCGCGGGGTGCGCGCGGAACCTCCCTCGGAGCACTGCATGAGTAACGATCTTGCCCTCGCCGGTCGCTCGGCGGCAGCATTACCGATGCTTGAGAACAAAAGATCGCCGCCAACGACGAAAGATTTCTTCCGAGGCACTCCGTCATCGGTGTGGACGTCGGCGATGGGGTACGCATTTTCGCGCCCGCACTGCTTCGAGCGAGCTATGAGTGTAGGGGAGACATACAGCTCTCTGTCCGGTACGTCATGCTGTAGGTTCGCAACTCTAGCATGAACGGGAATCCGTTCCTCGCGCCAAGCGGAGCGAACTCCACGACAGATCTTCGCCAGTGCCGCAATGCTGTTCGCGCGTCATCCTATTGAGCTCCGCATAATATAGTGACGCTCGAACAGTTCCGCTTGAGCCCAGAAGCCGGTGACCAGCGTGGTACGTCGGCGCATGCGACGAAGTGCCTTGCGGGCATAA
>Ga0210391_10002281_pt1 | contig 16702 bp, 11 predicted proteins | sample IncBWC12OmetaG_FD_160573 | JGI IMG/M metagenome (GOLD analysis project Ga0210391, IMG submission 160573) | Forest soil microbial communities from Barre Woods Harvard Forest LTER site, Petersham, Massachusetts, United States - Inc-BW-C-12-O ... | reverse complement strand
CGTGACTATGCCGTGCTGTCCCAGGCGATTCTTTCCGGTGCATCGGGGCAGATTCGCAACATGGCGACAACCGCTGGGAACCTGGTGCAGAGAACCCGCTGCGTCTATTTCCGCGATACGGCGATGCCCTGCAATAAACGAGAACCAGGAACCGGCTGCCCCGCAATCACCGGCAGCAATCGCACACTCGCAATTCTCGGAACCAGCAACCATTGCATCGCCACAAACCCCTCGGACATGTGCGTGGCGATGGCAGCTCTGGACGCAGTCATCCACGTCGAGGGCCCCAAGGGGACACGTACCATTCCCATTGGCGACTTCCATCTTCTGCCCGGCGACACGCCCGATCGTGAGACGGTGCTTGAACCTGGCGACCTTATCACTCATGTCACGCTGCCGCCGCCGATCGCAGGAAGCAAGCAGGTTTATCTGAAGCTGCGGGATCGCGCGTCCTATGAATTCGCTCTCGCCTCAGCCGCAGTGGTGATGAAGGTCGATGGTAGGAATGTCAGTTACATCCGGATCGCGCTGGGCGGAGTTGGAACCAAGCCCTGGCGCTCGCCGGAAGCGGAGGCCGTGCTCGCAGGTAAGCCCGCGAATGCCGAGAATTTCCGCCAGGCCGCTGAAGCCGCTCTGCGCGACGCCAAGCCGCAGAGCGAAAACAAATTCAAGATCGAACTGGCAAAGCGCTGTCTTGTGCACACTCTGCAAACAGCGGCGAACGGCTGATCCGGCCGACGGAGAACCAGCATGGCGACGCAACAGCAAGTATCACCGATTGGGCGCGACACCGTTCGGGTCGACGGGCCTCAAAAAGTCACCGGCGTTGCACAGTACACCTCCGACTTCCATTTTCCCGGGATGCTGTATGCAGTACCGGTCGGAGCCACGATCGCGAAGGGAGCCATCACCAAGCTCGATACCAGCGCAGCTGAGGCGATGCCCGGCGTCGTGGCAATCCTGCACCGCGGCAATATCGGCAGAATCTTTCGTTCCATCCCGGGGCCAGGTTTCTCAGGCATCTGCGAAGAGCGCCGCCCGCCTTTCGAAGATGACGTTGTTCGCTACTACGGCCAGTACATCGCGCTCGCCGTGGGGGAGACGTTCGAAACCGCCAAAGCCGCTGCCGATGCCGTCGTTGCGACGTACGCTGCCGAAGAGCCGAACGTCGAACGGCAACTCGTGGCTGACGACGAGCCGGATGAAGTCATGACCACATTCGGCCCGGTGAAGCGTATAGAAAGCCAGCGTGGCGATCCCGATGTTGCATTTGCTAGCGCACCGGTCAGGGTTGACCACACCTACGTCACGCCATTTGAGACGCACAATCCGATGGAGCCGCACTCAACTACCGCGATTTGGGAAGGCTCAACCTTGACGCTGTATGAGTCCTCGCAGGGCGTGGTGAATTTGCGAGGCGTGCTGGCGCAAATGCTCGGCCTGCCGGTTGAAAACGTCCGCGTAATCACCAAGTTCGTGGGATCGGGATTTGGCAGCAAGCTTTGGCCGTGGACGTTGTGTCCGCTGGCGGCAGCGGCCGCGCGACAGGTGAACGCCCCGGTAAGGCTGGTGCTGGCTCGCAAAATGATGTTCCATGCCGTGGGGCATCGTCCGCGCACGCAGCAGCGCGTTCGCCTGGGCGCAACACCGGAGGGGAAGCTGCTTTCGCTGCAGCACGATTACATCTACACAAGGTCGATGCTGGATGCCCATCATGAAGGCTGCGGCGAAGGCACTCCCTTTCAATACAGTGTTCCCAATCTGCGGGTGACCTTTGGCCGCACCAAGCGAAACATCGGCGGCGGGGCTGATATGCGCGGCCCTGGCCGAGTGCCCGGGCTGTATGCGATGGAATCCGCGATAAACGAACTGGCCCATGAACTCAATATGGACCCGGTTCAACTGCGCATCCTCAACGAGCCGAAGATCGATGAGGGCCAGGGACTTCCATTCTCATCGCGGCACATGCTCGAATGCTTGCAGGTGGGTGGAGAAAAATTCGGCTGGTCGAAGCGCAACCCCGCGGTCGGGTCGATGAAACGCAACGGCTTAACCCTGGGTTGGGGAGTGGCTGGGTGTTCGTGGATCGCGGCTCGCTTTCCCGCGGCGGCCTACATTCAGCTTCGCGACGACGGCTCGTGCCGCGTGGCAAGCGCGACGCAAGATATCGGCACCGGCACCTACACGAACCTCGCACAGCTCGCCTCGGCGAGAACGGGCGTTCCATTGGACAAAGTGGAAGCAGAGCTCGGCGATACTGCGTTCCCCGAAGGTCCACTCTCGGGCGGCTCGATGGCTACACCCTCGTTGGTGAACGCGGTATTCGCCGCAGCAGACCAGGCGATCGAGTCGCTCAAAACGATTGCTGCTTCCACGCCAGGATCTCCGTTCGTGGGTCACAAACCCGACGATCTGGGCTTTGAGAACGGCGCGCTGTTCCTTAAGACAGAAAGATCTGCGAACAGCGTGCAGTTCGACGACCTGCTTCGACGCGCCAACCTCCGCATGGTTACTGGCAACGGCCAGTCTCAGGCAACGTTTGGCAACCCTGAGCCGAAGTTCTCGACCCAATCCTTCGGCTGTCACTTTGTCGAAGTCACCTGGCAACCGGAGATCGCCCGTTTGCGCGTCAGCCGAGTGGTCAGCGTGATCGATGCCGGCAAGATCATCAACACGCTGGCTGGCCGCAATCAGATCCAGGGAGCAGTTGTGATGGGACTGGGCATGGCCCTGCTGGAGGGTACCGAATACGATCCCCAAAACGGCGCACCGATCAACAGCAGTCTTGCCGATTACCTGGTTGCGGTGAACGCCGACGCACCCTCAATCGACGTACACTTCCTCGACCATCCTGACAAGGAAATCAACGAGCTCGGAGCCCGCGGCATTGGCGAGATCGGGCTGGCTGGTATCGCTGCAGCCATCACCGACGCGGTGCACCATGCTACTGGTGTCCGGGTGCGGGAATTGCCGGTGAGGATTGAAGACTTGCTCGCTTGAGACACAATCCTGGCCGCAACGCAAGCGCGCGGAAGGCGCGGCTTCGCGTCGAACCCAACTCCCTACACGAACAAGGATCCCGTGGCGGAAGCAGGATGACCGTTCACCTCGCCGTCGTTCCGCGCAGAGGGCGCCGTGGCTGTAACGGCACAGGCGCCGGTCGTTCGCTGATCGGGCTGGCGCGACACGACGCGGCGAACCTTAACCCTGAGCTGTTGTCCGACCACGATCGTGTTTGGAAGATCGATAGCGAGCCCGTCCAAGGACAATCATCCAGTACTTCCGAACTGCTCATCATTCGACGATGCCCATATGCGATCACGGAGTTATCTCAAAAACAACGCCGCAACCCATGAAGCAGTTTGAGTTGCCGCCGCGAACGGCGGTCCCGTAGAGGTTCCCATTGCCGTCGAGGATCAGCGAACCGATGGGATTTGCACCATCGCTAGCATCAGTGAAATCGTAGAGGTCGGTATAGGCCCAGCTACCGTTGGATCGTGTCAGCTTAAAGACGTTGCCGTAGTGATATGCGCCATTCGCGTAGCTTGCACCGTAGAGATTGCCCGCCGAATCAATTAGCAAGGTTCCCCACGGTCCGGAGCATCCATAAGTTCCGACCGCGATAAAACAATTACCTTCCTGAGGGTAGCCGTTGGGTAAGGCATAAATCGCATGGTAGGTCCAGCTTCCGTCCGAGGGTGACAACTCAAAAACCGTTCCGCCGGCTTCGGGCCCATCCGTGGACGATACCCCATACAGGTTTCCTGCCTGGTCGGCGACCAGCCCGGATATGGGAAATTTCCCATCCTCTTCGTCGGTAAAGGTGTAGATGATATTCGCGGTCCATCCTGACGGGGTTGGCGTCAACTGAAAGACCGTCCCACAACCGTTGAGGAAAAGAAAACCGCAGTTGGCCGCATCCGCAGGGCCTAATTGCGATGTGCTGTACAAGTTGCCGGCCGCGTCCGAAGTTACTGCATTGAGTGGGAGGAGTGGGTCGGATCCCGGTGTAGGTTCAAACCAATAGGTCTTACCCATCCCCCAGCTTCCGCCGGAGGGTACGAGCTGAAAAATCTCTCCGTCGTTGTACGCCGAACTAAAGTTCGTGCCGTAGAGATTGCCAGCTCGATCAAAAATCAGCTGGCCGAGGCCCAGGCCCGCGCCCCCGCCTTGATTGGGTCCCGGGAATGCCCAGCTTATGGTCTCTGTCCAACTGCATAGCGCGGTGGTGCAAGGCGTTGCGGGAGGCCTGAGATTGTAGACAATTCCGCAACCTATCGGAATAGGATGCTGGCCAGACCATCGACAGCCTCCGTTGTCGTTATAGTCTCCGTCAAAGGTTGTGCCATAAAGGCTGCCGTCGGGCGCGATCGTAACCGGGGCGATGGGAAGGTTCCCATCCACGGTGCCTCCGCGAAATTCGTATAGCGTGCTGAATGCCCAACTCGAACCAGATCGATTCAGTCGAAAGACGGTACCGCATCCTTGAGCAGGGAAACCGGCCAGGTTGTAGCAGGTGGTGCCGGTGTAACCGCCCTCGGCGGCCGTTCCATAGAAGTTCGATCGGCCGTCCCACGCTAAGCCGGCGTGCGGAGCTGCCCCGTCCGCTCCGCCCGTGAACGCATGGAGTACTGTGAAGGTTTGCGCATTGACAGGCGCGGTGAACGCCAACATGATGGCTATCGCCAAAGCACTCTGCCAGCGTCTCGTTGAGAATTGTCCGACTGTCATGGTAAGCACTCCTTTATGACTTCGGCGAGCAGATTTGGCTCCGCCAGTTGCGCGCCAAAGCTTATTCATTCATGGCGAACAGCCTCCAGCGGATCCAGCTTCAAAGCTTTGCGGGCCGGGATATAGGAAGCCGATAATGCGACGATCAGTAACAATCCGGCAACGCTGACGAATATGACGGGGTCAGTTGGCGTCACTCCCAACAGCGTCGGACGCAGAAGACGTCCTAAAATCAGAGAAGCCAGCACACCAACCGCTAGTCCGCTCAGGGCAATCGATAATCCCAAGTTAAGAACCAGGATCAGCACCTGGGTCCGCTTCGCTCCTAACGCCCGGCGGACGCCGATCTCGGCCGTGCGTCCGGCCACCATGTAAAACATCGCCCCGTAGGTTCCGGCTGCGGCCATGAGCAACGCGATACCCGCTAATATGCTGAGCAAGACCACCAAGAGTTTTTGAGGGGCGAAAGCAGACTCTGTGATCTCAGTCAGGGGACGGACGTCATACACCGCCAAGTCTGGGTCGAGCGAATACAACCCGTCGCGGAGTAAGGGTTCGAGCGAGGAAGGATTACCGTTGACAGAAATCACCAGGCTTTCGCCGTCGGGCGGGTTACACCAGACGCCGAGGTCAACAGCCATCGACGTGCATACTTGCTGCTTGGAGACAAAAGCCTGGGGCAGCGGTGGCGCCATGCCGGCTAAGAGCTCCAAGTGACGGACTACCCCGACCACCTTCCATCCCGCATCAAACTTGTGCGATGTTCCCAAGTCGAGGTTTAGCCACTTGCCGAGAGGGTTTTCGCCCGGCCAGGCCTGGTCGGCAAACCTTTCGTCGATGATGGCAACCAAAGGCGCGTCGTGGTTGTCGTTTGCGTTGAGATAACGTCCCCTAAGGAGCTTCACACTCAGTGCCGGAAGTGCTCCAGGGGTTACGGTAGCCAGCTCGAGATAAGGTTCATTTCCAGGATGCGGCGCAGGATGTCCCTCAGCGCGGAAATCGGTTACCGATCCGCCCAATAACGGCTGTATCGCGCCCGCCGTTTTCACATCCGGCAACGTCGCCAATTTCTGCATGAGCCTGGTAATGAAACGCGTACGTTGTTCATTAGTGGCATACTTCGTGCCGGCGAGGCGCAGCGTAGCGGTCAGCACGTTGTCCGGTTGAAATCCCAAGTCGGACCGAACGAGGTTGTAAAAGCTCTTCAGGCTTAGTCCGGTCGCGACCAGTAGGACCAGCGAGAGTGCCAACTGGCCGGCTGCGAGGAATGCACGTGCCCCCACGCGCGTGAGTCCCTGCCGCGACCCGTGGCTCGTGTCCTTTAATACTTCATTGGGGTCCACCTGCAGTGCCATCAGCGCCGGGAAAACACCGAAAGCAATTCCCGTTACGAGCGACGTTACGAACACGAACAGCAGAACCGAATGGTCGATGGAGACATCTTCGATACGGGGTAGCATGTCCCGTGCCAGCCCGGCAAGCGCGGCCGTGCCGATGTACGCGACAAGTACACCTAGAGCACCGCTCATGAACGCCAGTAGAATACTTTCGCACAGGTGCTGTCTGGCCAGACGGAGCGGCCCCGCGCCAAGCGTGCTGCGAACCGCGATCTCGCGTCTTCGGACAATTCCCAGTGACAATAGAAGGTTTGCCACGTTCGCGCAGGCGATTAGCAGCACAAGGCCCACCGCCAATAGGAGCAAGTACAACGGTCGACGGAAGTGTTGGAGTGTGTGCTCCATAAGGGGTTGCACAGTCACACCTTGACCCTGGTCCACCGGGTATTTCCGCGCCAGCTGGTCTGCAATCACGCTCATCTCGGATTGCGCTTGCTGCAGCTTGACTCCCGGTTTAAGCCGTCCATAAGCCCAGACTCCTTGGTGAACGTCGCGGTGCGCCGGACCGCCAATTATGTTTTCCACTAGGCCCAGTGGTGTGAACACGTCCATCTGCCGCCAGCTCGCATGGCAGCGACTGCTGGGGACAACGCCAACCACGGTATAAGGTTGTCCATCGAGAACCAGTTGCTTGTGCAGGACGGCAGGGTCCCGCCCGAACTCGCGCATCCAGAAGGAGTCGCTGAGCAGCACAACAGGGCGGGCGTCGGGTTTATCGTCAGCAACTGTAAGTGGGCGGCCGAGAATCGCCTCGATCCCCAACATTGGAAAGAAGCCGGCCGAGACCTGGCGCGCCTGCAGACGCTGCGGTTCGCCACGGCCGGTAAGCGTAACGTCAACCGAACGAAAACCCTCGATGCTCTCGAATGCGTTGTTCCGCGCTTGCCAGTCGCGGAGGTTCGGGAGAGCGATGTTCATTACGTGAAAGCTAGCGTTACGTTCTGATAGCGCTACTAGTCGTTCTGGGTGGAAATAAGGAAAAGGCCGCAACAGCACAGCATTAACTACGGAGAAAATGGCGGTGGTAGCGCCGATACCAAGCGTAAGAGTGAGCAGGATGATGGCCGTGAGACCGGGATTACGGCGCAGCATACGCAAACCGTAGCGAATATCGAAGAGCAACTCTTCGACGCGTGGCCAAGTCCATATTTCGCGGCCGTGTTCCTCGATTTGTGTGACATCGCCGAACTCACGGCGAGCCGTGGCTTCCGCCTCCTCGCGTGGCATTCCAGCCGCGGCCAATTCCTCGGTCCTCTGCAGCAGATGCAGGCGAATCTCCTCCGAAATATCGTCCTGCATGTGCTTTCGCCGCAAGAGCTGAGCGAGAAAATTCATAACTTCACAGGAGACAATACGCGCTTGATTCCTTCCAGCATTCGTTCGAAGCTCGACACCTCGCGTTCCAGATGCTTGGCACCCGCGGATGTGAGCGTGTAGGTGCGAACACGACGGTTGGTGGAGGAAACCTCCCAATGCGCTTCCAACCATCCAGCTTTGAGCATGCGCTGCAGGGCGGGATAGAGGGAGCCCTCTTCGATCTGCAGCAGTTCGTTGGAGGTTTGTTTAATATGCTGCGCCAGTGCATAACCGTGCAAACGCCGGCGCTTCAGGGTACGCAGGATCATCATCTCCAGCGCACCAGGAAAGAGATCTCTTTGGTTGGTTGTTTTCATCTGACCGCGCTGATGGCCGTACCAAAGTGGTTGAGCCTATGCCTAGAACAAAATAGTATTGGTCGGTATGCTTGTCAACTAAATAGTTGCCCGGGCGAGCGGGACAGGCCCCCACAACCGCCATGGTTTGGGCGTCCTGGTCATCCGGTCTGCCATCGGGGTAGTGATGTTGCTGCTGGGCTGGACATGATTTCGTTGGCCAGAAGCAAAAGGAGCCAACATGAATCTCGTAATGGCCCGCAAGCGGCAGTTGGCCGGCCGAACGCGATAATATTCCCGCTGTGATGGAGCTGCCAGGACGAGCGGTCGTCCGGAGGATCGGCCTCAGCGCTCGGTGAAGGAGGTTTGCATGTGGAGCGCCAGACAATACTTCACAACCATCTCGGCCAATATCGTGGGATTGCCGCTGATCGTCTTGATCGCGACGTTTGGCGTGAACATACTCGATGTCCAATTGGCATACGCGCAGACGTTAACTGTGCTGCACAACTTCGCCGGGCCGGATGGTGAGGAGCCTTATGCTGGGCTGGCGATGGATCGCGCCGGCAATCTCTATGGCACGACTCCAGCCGGAGGAAACCAGAACAACAATTGTTATAGCTCCTGCGGTGTCGTCTTCCGGATCGCTCGCGGCGGCTCAGGCTGGGTACTTGCGCCGTTTTACGACTTTGAGGGCGGCACGGACGGATCTAACCCCTTGGCCGTCGTGACCATCGGTCCGGACGGCGCCGTTTATGGCACCACCGCCATGGGCGGCGGGGGTTGCACCTCCGATTTCGGTTGCGGCACGATCTTTAAGCTGACACCGCCGGCACGCATCTGCCAGAGGGTAGTGTGTCCCTGGACGGAAACCGTGCTCTATCGATTTGCCGACAGCCCTGTCGGTGCAACGTACCCTGAGGGCGGCGTGGTCTTTGATGCTCAGGGAAATTTTTATGGAACCACGGTAAGCGGGGGTACCGGCGGCGCTGGAACGGTGTACAAGATGACTCCCTCCGGCGGCGGCTGGACCCTAAGCACGATATACAACTTCCAGGGCGGCGCTGATGGATCAGTCCCCATAACCGAACTCAAATTTGATCACGCGGGCAATCTTTACGGCACGACGATCGTTGGTGGCGTGGGCAACGGCAATATCTTCCGCCTGATGCCCGCTGGCGACGGGTGGTCCGAGCAGAACATCTACAGCTTCCTTGGCGGAGTCGACGGGTTCCAGCCGCAGGGCGGTGTCGTGATCGACAGCGCCGGCAACCTGTACGGCGGCACGGTGGGCGGTGGAACTCAGGAGGGCGGCGTTGCTTACGAGTTGACTCCCAACAATGACGGAAGCTGGACTTACAGCATCCTGGCGGATTTCAGCGGAGCCATTAACGCCAGTTTGGCGATTGATGCCTCCGGCGATCTTTACGGCACGACCTACGCAGGTGGTTCGCGAAATGTTGGCGAGGTGTTCGAACTACGCTACACCAATGGAAGCTGGACGAATATCACGGTTCACAGTTTCGACGGCCCCGATGGTGCATATCCCATCGGGGCCGTGCTTGTCGGTTCCGATGGCAGCCTCTATGGCACAGCGACGCTCGGGGGTGCACACGGACGAGGCACAGCCTGGGCGATTATGCCCTGACGACAACTGGCGCGTACATGGTTTGCGCCCGTCTAATGAGCGCTGGACGGGAAAGTAAGTTCCACCGCGCCGCGCAGGGTGTCGGCACAGATGCGCAGCGGGCATTTGAGCTCATTGGGACATCGCTGGATACGTTGTTCCCTTCTTACGTAAGCGAATGACGCGTCCTACAAAATCTATGTGCGGCCGAGTCTCTTTAGCACGCACACGGCGAGAATTACTGCTGAGAAGAACCTTGTCATGCTCCCGCTATTACATCGCTTGCACTTGTGACGCGTGCCCGAACCATAAAGGTTACGTGCATAAACCGCCGCTAACAGGTCTTATGCGTCAGAATGACTCCAGCACACAGGGCTCGGCCCGTTCGGCGTAACGGCCGTTACGAAGACGATTGTGGAGCTAACCAAAAATGCCTATCGACAAAACGATCAATCTCAGTCTGTTTCTGGTGGCCGCATTTGTAATGGCATTCGCAACCCTTGGGTTTGTGATCTGGGACCGGGAACGCCAGCGCGAGTTGAAATTGAAGCTTGTCGGCCAGCGAAATCAGGAAGACTTTGAGATGAAACGCCTCCAACTGGAAGAGCGCCGACTGGAGAGCGAACGTCTGGCACGGCAGGAATCGTTACGGGCGGTAGAGGAGAGATTGACAGCGAACAACTCCGGGGCAGGTTCAGGCGGCTACATCGTCGTAGAAATGGTAGAGAAAGAACGTCCCCTCTTCCACGACTTGTTGAAAGGCTTCGAGGACTACGCCAAGCTGAAGGGCTATGACCTCGCCTTCTCCATCGACTCATCTTTCGATGGCCGAATTGCCTTCAAGTTTACGGTCAAGAACAACGGACTCGTGGTGGGTTCCGAGCGGGTCCGGCAGGATTTCAAAGATTACGTGGAACAGGTCAGAAATAAAGACATCGAGTTCCTCGATCACATGCCTGTCATCACGAGCGCCGAAGAACATACTCTGCTGGTTGCCTTGCTGAAGAATCGAATTTCCTTTCTGCAGAACAGCTACAATCTCTCGCGCAATGCGGTTCGGCACTATGAGAGCCTCATCGCTAAGGTGCGCTCCTTCCCCGCCCTGCCCGGCCCCAGCACGATGCTGGCGGCGGAGGCAATCACCGATTCTCAGTCTGACAATTCATCCCATCTGATCGAGGGGAACAGCAGCAACAGCGATCCGGATTCTTCCCCGAGCATTGATATCGGCGAATCGTTTACCGACAGGCAAGCCCGCATCTTGGCGCTCGATGAGGTGCTTGAGAAATTGAGTTCCTCGGAAGCTCAGGATGGATTTCTGAGCAAGACTCAGCGTGATCTCTGGAAGGTGCGCGACGAACTGGCCGAATATCCTGACCCGGATAGATCATCCGTGAAGAAATGGCTGGAAAGCACTAAGAGCCTGATGGGCACGGCGACGCTGAACGACGAAGTGATGGGAGCCGGCAAGAAGTTGTACGAATTGTTCGGAGTCTAGTCTGGCAACTCGGTAGGCTTGACTATGCTTAACCCTCGCAATCAAACGACGCCTTGTATCAGAGCCGCGGATCTACCGCTGCTTGAGCGCGGCAATATGCCGAAGTGCGTTCCGTCGGCAGACTAAGCAGCTCCGGCAAGAGAGGTGGGGGAGCGTTTGCCACTCGCATACGCTCCCCTTGTTCGTTCTGGATAAACCGCACTTCCAAAAAATCCTACTGGCTTACGATAAGTTGTAGAATCCCATCGGCCGACGTATTCCGATGACGGCTGCCAATGAATCGTAAATCCAAAATGCGACAACGATGGCTCCATCTATCGCTTTGTGTATTGGCGATCGCTTTGGCCACGCCAGCTCGAACGGCCAGCAGCGAGCACGCCGGGACCACCGCTCAGGAGTCGCCCGCAGGCGCCGCTGCGCTACCTGAGCCGTACGGACGACACACCGACGATCTCGATGGCATGTTGCGGCGGCAGACCATTCGAGCCCTCGTCCTGATTAACCCTATCGGCTTTTTCTACGACAACGGCCAGCCGATGGGTATCAACTACGAGGCGCTGCGAGCTTTCGAAACGTTTGTAAACGAGAAGTTCCGAACGCGATCGATCAAAATCGAAGTTACTTTCATCCCTGTGCGCCCCGACCAAGTTGAAGCCGCCTTGAACCAGGGTATAGGCGATATCGTTGCCTACGGCTTGGTCGTCACCCCCGAGCGACAGCAGCAGGTTGCATTCACGGTGCCGATTGAGAAGAACGTCAAACAGGTGCTGGTGACGGGTCCGAATTTTGGAGCGGTATCCGGACTCGAAAGTCTTGGCGGCAAGACCATCTATGTCAACCCGCTAACGGAGAACTATCAGAACCTTCTGCATACAAACGAGGCTCTTCAGAAACAAGGCAAGCCTGCGATTGTCATCAAGAAAGCAGACGAAAATTTGCTGGACGACGACCTGATCCAGATGGTCAACGCCGGCATGATTCCGGCTACAGTAACGACCGCCTCGCGGGCGAAGCTCTGGTCCGAAGTCCTGCCTCACATGGAGCCCCACCTGGATATCGTGATCGCCAGCGGCGAGCAGAGGGCTTGGGCCGTGCGCAAGAACAATCCACAACTGGAGCAACTTCTCGACGAGTTCATCGCGCCACGAGCGGTGGGAACATCCTTCGGTGACACTCTGCTGCGACGCTATCTCCAGAACACCGAGTGGGTGAAGGACGCGACATCGCCGGACGAGATGAAGAAATTCCAGACTCTCGTGGCATATTTCAAGAAATACGGCAGTCAATACGGCTTCGATTACCTGCTGCTGGCCGCCCAAGGCTATCAGGAGTCAAGCTTGAATCAGAATGTTCGTAGTCCCGGCGGAGACGTTGGGATTATGCAGGTGAATCCGCAACTGGCTGCAGCCCCGCCAATCAATGTTCCCAATGTCATGTCGGCGGAGACCAATATCGAGGCTGGCGCCAAAATGCTGCACGCGATCGAAGAGCAATACTTCAACGATCCGAAGATTGACAGCCTGAACAAGACCCTGCTGGCGTTTGCCAGCTACAATGCCGGACCAAATCGCGTTGCAGAACTTCGCCAGCGGGCTCAGAAACAAGGCCTGAACCCTGACGTATGGTTTGGCAACGTCGAGTTGATGGTCGCTCAGAACATTGGGCAGGTGACCGTTACCTATGTGGGGAATGTGTACAAATACTACGTCGCGTATCAGCTCGCCATGCAGCAAGGAGCAGCATCACATTAGTCCTCGCTGTAAGTCTCCCCCTAATTTCAATTTCCAGTGATCTCGTTCGCAAGCCGCTCCATGCTGGTTTGGTCGACGAATCAAGCCGGTGTGCGGATCATCGAGATCGGCGATTAGCGCAACCACAACCGCCATTACCAGGGGAGTGATGCGGAAATCATGTGCCGTCTAATGGCATAACGCAAGAGCTCAGCATTGGTCATCGTCCCCCGACAACTTCCATACGACTGGCCTATTGGCTGGGAGTGTCAGCTGCGACAGGAGCATCAACCTTAGTGGAAAACTTTCTCAAAGCCGAGTCCAGAGAGTATTTTGCTAGAAGTCGGTTCCTCGCAAATATTGTATGAGCTATCGGCAAGGGTTCACCTTTGGTTTCTGGATACGGGTAAGATGACTCTTACAAGTGGGGACAAGCGGTTTCAGAACGGCGCGCAGGACTATGCGGCGTATCTCGAGACGCCGGAGGGACGGTTGCGCACGGATCTGGCGTTCGCCAACCTGCGAGATTTTCTGCCCTCACCGCAGGCGAACATTCCATTGCATGCGCTGGATGTAGGATGTGGCACGGGAGCTGCGGCCCTTCTTCTCGCGGGACTCGGTTTTCACGTCACCCTGCTGGATTCCTCGCAGGCGATGCTCGATATCGCTAAGCGCTCCGCAGAACAAGCTGGCGTCACTAATAGGGTTACACTCCGCAACGACGACGCTCTCCGATTGACAAATCTGTTCGACGCCGCGTCGTTCGACATCGTTCTTTGCCACGACATCCTCGAGTACGTAGAGGATCCGACCAGCGTGTTGCGGCAGGCGGCCCGCGCCTTGCGAGACACATCGGCGATACTTTCAATTGTTGTTCGCAATCAGGCGGGGGAAGTCTTCAAGGCCGCAATCCAGGCTGGTGATCTGGCGGTTGCTGCAGCCGATCTAAGCGCTGAATGGGGCCATGAATCTCTGTACGGAGGCAGAGTGCGATTGTTTACCGCGACTGACCGGCAAGACCTGCTGGATGCGGCATCGTTGACCTTGGTCGCTGAGCGAGGGATACGCGTGGTCGCCGACTACCTGCCGGCTAACGTCTCCCGCACCGCCGAATACGCTCGTATTCTGGAGCTGGAAAGCAAGCTGGGCAGCCGACCGGAATATGCTGCGGTGGCTCGTTACACGCATTGCCTGGCGCGGAGCAGGGAGAATGCTGCGTGAAGCACCTTACCCACGAATCCCCAACCCGGCCCGCTACCGGCAGGCCTGACGGAATTTCGCTTGGGCTGGGGCTCACGAACGAATGCAATCTCTCCTGTGCTTTCTGTTATCGCGACCCGGCCCGCACAGATCGCCTTACGCTGGAGCAGGTCAAATCCGTGATGGAACGGTTACCGGTGCGGTCAGTAAACCTGGGGACGGGCGAGAACGGAATGCATCCCGACTTCAGGGCGATTCTAGCCTATCTGCGCACGCAACCGGTCAAGCTTACCATCACCTCCAACGGTCACAGCGTCGCCCTTCTGGAAGATGGTGAGCTGCGTGCCTTCCACGACATCGAATTCTCGTTGGACTACCCAACGCAGGCGGAGCAGGATACGCAACGTGGTGCGGGAAACTGGGAGCTCATTCATCAACAGGCAGCGCGCTGCCTGAAGCTGGGTGTGCCGGTAACTGTCATCGCCGTGATGATGAAGTCAAACTACCTGCGTTTGTCAGAGGTCGCGCGAGTGGCTAAAGAGTTCGACGCCCCGTTGCGTGTAAACGTCTACCAGGCAGTGCGCTCCGATATCTATGCATTGTCCTACGAAGAGTATTGGGAAGGATTTCGGCGCCTCTTTGCAGAAACGGATGTGATCGCGATTGGCGAGCCGTTGGTACGAGCGATGGCTGGTCTGCCACCGCTTCGCGGGGGATGCGGCGTCAGCACGGTGCGCGTGACGCCGCGTGCCACCACGCAGCCATGCGTCTATTGGCCCGGAGCCGGAGAGCCGCTGCCGAACTTGATTTCAGCCGGACTCGAGATCCTGGATTCAGAGCCGTTCGAGCAGGCTCGGGCGCTCCCGGACGCGTGCCATCCGTGCGAGTTCCGTGACTCCTGCCACGGCGGATGTGCTGGCCGGCGACGGTTACAGAACGAACTGCTAAAGCCCGACTGCTATTGCCCGATTGTCCGTGGAGAGAGGCCACGCCTCGAACTGTGTATGGCAGCGAGCCGCGACCTGCCCAAACTAAGCAGTTCCTGCACAACGGTTGTCATCGCCCGATAAAAACACTCCGCTCATTGCGCGTCTAGCCATTTGTCGGACCCCACCAACTTGACGGCCACATTCGTAAACGTAAGCTGAAAGGGCTTGCCGTCGGCTGTACCGCGGTGCTCGGTCGAGAAAAGTAGTGGACCTGCCTTCTTGTAGCCTGCCCAGGTTGTAATAACGACGCTCGGCTTCTTGGGCCCGCCGCGATTAAATTGAAACGCCTCGACTCGCCCGTCGGGGCCCACGTAAAGCGTCCAGGTATCGCCTGGGGTATAGCCGCCCGCTGATGGATACTTCACCACGACCTTGTCAGCCGAACCTTTCCCGAGCGGCAGCTTCTGCATACCTTCATCGGTCACCGTAGCGCTGCTGTCCCAGTAGGCATGAAAAGGAAAGAGCAACCAATAGTTGTCATTCACGAAGCCCGGATCGATGTTGTCCTTCACATCAGCCGGCTGGCTGCTTAGTTGAGAGCGCAGGTACGTAACCTTTACCGGCTTGCCCGACTTGTCTTTGCTCTCGTAAGTCACCTGCCCGGTCTTGGGTTCCCAGGTCCATGTGCGCGAAAGATCGACTTCGGGGAATTGCGCGTTGAAGGTGTAGCGGATCGCCTCGACCTGCCCATACGAGTCGATCCCATATGTCTTCGCGAGCTTCTCGATAACAGGCGGGCGCTGTTGCGCCCACGAAGTAGTAGTCAAAAGTAACAACCCAAGGACCGGCAGAACACGTAACGATATATTCCCGAACGACTTTCTCATGGATGTTCTCCTCGGTGAAATCTACGACCAGCTTTGGATGACGCCCGGCGGTCGTAGGATACGGAAACGTATTCCGAAAACCTTACTTGGGCTGGGGCCCAGACACCTGATCGCTTGGGCAGTGACGTACGGCCAGTCGAGTGGCGCGCCACAACAGAAGAATTGCACCTGTTAATCCAACAGAACCGTACTCCAGTAGCACAATCCAGCCAGGCAGCACCCACGGACGTCCCAGGATGCGCTGGTGCCACACAAGGTAAGCAGGGATAATGCTCACCGTCCAGATGATGATCGGCAGGGTCGAAACCGATCGCGCCAACGGTAATAGCCACAGCAAATACCAGGGATAGACCACCGGTGCACAGAACAGCGACGCGGCCATCGGCCAGGCAAACGCATCGGCAGACAACGTCGGCGATTTGCTTCTGAACCAGAGGGCGACGAGAAATCCCAGGAAGACTGCCAGCCCGGCTATAACCTGCGGAATTGCCACTCGCTCGAGCGATGCAAATACCGGATCGTTGAAGCGGAAGCTCTGGATGTAGTTGCCCAACGAGCCGAAAGGAATTCGCCCGTGATTGAGGAACCGCACGTACAAACCCGCGAATACGACTGCCGCCAGCACAGCGTCGCGAATGCGAATTCGCCGCCAGTAAAGCGGCAGCAGCACGATGGGCAGAAATTTCACGGCGACTGCCAGCGCAAACGCGACTGCTGCGATTGCGCGCCAGCGGCGTAGAAGGGCAGCGAATGACAGCAACAGCAGCAACGCGCCGACTATATCGACATGGCCGCTGCCCGCCACTTCCGTTGCCAGCAGCGGATTCCATGCATACGCCAGAACCCAGTGCACGCCTTGGCCAGTAACACGTAAGACATCCAGCAAAATGAGAACAATCGCCAAGTCGCAGATCACAAGGGCCACACGCATCGAAAAGACCGACTCGTGAATTGCTGTGACGGCGCGAAAGAAAAGCTGCGCGCCCGGCGGATACGGGCTGGGAATATCCGGATGGTTCATCGAGCGCGTTTCGGTAGTATGCAGCCACGC
>Ga0210391_10002280_pt1 | contig 16703 bp, 13 predicted proteins | sample IncBWC12OmetaG_FD_160573 | JGI IMG/M metagenome (GOLD analysis project Ga0210391, IMG submission 160573) | Forest soil microbial communities from Barre Woods Harvard Forest LTER site, Petersham, Massachusetts, United States - Inc-BW-C-12-O ... | reverse complement strand
TGAGTAGCCCGAAACAAGCTCGAGAGGTGCTGATAGAAATGGTAGGCGAAGCACGGCGAAGGTGAGCAGCCGCGCGACGCTCTAATCTCTGATTACCGTCGCAACCGAAAATCGACGCACGACAAGGATTCCCTTCATTTAACCAGAGAGGTCGATTGTTCAACTTCTGGTTTGAGATCGTCAAAGGCGCTACAGCCGAGTTTTGTCCACGTACGAATTCTCGGACAGAAAACGACCCAAGAATGGTCCCAAGCGTTGAATCAACGATGATTCTAGGAACCTTAACATGTACCCAACTATAGGAGAAGCTCTGCGGGGTCAGCGACTGCAATTCTCGACCAGAGGACTCTGCGGTTAACTATACAGCCGGACGCCATAAGCCTTTGTTCTGGCGTCGATTAGCTACCAAACTGTCTGTGTTGATTCCCCAGCTGTGTCCCAGTAACATCAATCTCTGAAAGCACCAGAAAACTCGATGGATTGACTCAAAAAAACGCGACGAGTTGTCCAAGCTTGGACAATACCTGCGAAAATTACTCCAAAATGAATTAGTTTTTGATGCTCCGAATAGGCCGCTGGGACGAGTGATCCAATGCAATGAGATACCTTGAATCGGCGTCGATAGCTCTCCAACTTTCTCGCTTATTCGGGGCGCGGATTGGGTTTCGTTTATCTTTGTGAAGGAAGGTGCTTTTGCCGGAAGCGCGCGGCCCCGTTGAGATATTTGGTTGCAAACGAAACTGCCCGCGCAAAGCAAACAGGCGACGCGAAACAGTGGTCAGGGGGCTTCGGGAATGTGTCTTTTGCCATCCGAGGTGAGGCAGCTGTCGCGGAGAGCGGCTTTCTCGTCGGGGGTGAGGGTCCTGACCTTTGCGTCGGTATCGACCAGAGTGCTGACAAGAGCGACTTCGAGGCTACGACCTAGGCTTGCGGAGTAGTCATACAGGCGTTTTCGGCTTCCGCTTCATTGCCTGCACATTGCCGGCGAAGCTTTTCGACACGTTGTTCCGCGAGCAATTTGTCAAGAGGGTTAGCCACTGAAAGCTAGTCCTGTTTTACTGTCCGTACCGTCAAAGTAGAACTAAGCTAGTCGTCCAACGCTCGATTCCTATAGCGACATCAAATTACGCTACCTGCTTATTTCCAATTCGGACCGACTTCTCCACGATCCGTTTCCTGAATTCCTCAGGAAAGTGGGTATAGCGGCTGGTAGTCTTCAGTGACGTATGGCCAACCCACTTCTTTATCAGGTCTCCAGGAACTCCGTCCTGCTGGAGAATCGATACCCGCCCATGCCGGAAAGCGTGCATCCCGCCATGTGGGATTCCAACTCTTTTGCAGATCGGACCCAACACCTGCTTCACGATGTTACCGTTTATCAGCGGAGTGCCGTTCTTGGTCTGGAAGATACGGCCGGCCTTCCGATCACCCAGGTGAGCTTTCACCATCTGGATGGTCTCGGCATCAACGTCGATTTCCCTATAGCCGGCCCTGCTCTTGGGCGTGACCTCCTGCTTACCCCAGGCACTCCGGCGGACATAAACGATATTGTTCTGGGTATCGACATCTTCAACGTGTAGGCCCAGGAGTTCGCCAATCCTCATACCCGTTGCGAAGGCCAGCTGGAACAGAACCTTATACTGGCCCTTAGCCGCGGTGACGATCTTCTGGACTTCCTCTGGCGTGAAGTAGCGTTGTTCGGATTCAGGGATCTCCGGAAGACGGACTTCCCAATCACGAGAAGGTTTGCCCATAATCAGCTTTAGAACTTTCCACATGTTGTGAATCGTCTTCGGAGCTAATGTTCCCGCCTTCTGCAAATCGGATATCCATGCCTGGGCTGTCCTTTCGGTCATGGAGTCCACAGGCATAGAACCGAACCGCGGAGTCAGGTGCTTCTTGATGATGTAGTGACTGGAGTCTCGAGATGAAGGCTTGTAGGTGGACATGACGTTTTCCTCATACCACTCCGCGGCCTCTTTGAACGATCGCGCAGGCTGAACAGATTTCTCCAGATGAGCAGCGGTATTGACTCCGCTATCAGCCAGGATCTGCATCAGCCTGTGTTTGGCTTGGGATTTGGTCATCTCGCTCTTCAGTCCGATTGGAACCGATCTACGAATCCGTTCTAGTTGGCCAGCTACATCTTCATAGTATCGGCCGTGCCACATCTCACCTTTCAATACTACCGTACCACTTTGACCTCTACGCCTTGTCATGGACTTCCTCCCATGTCTCGGCGCCTCTGGTAGTGTCGTGTCAAGCTCAGTGGTTAAATGCAAGGGTTTTGTTGTCATGGTAGGTTACCTGTACAAATAGAAAAGCCCCTGCCAGTGCTTAGCTGACAGGGGCTCTTCTAAATGTAGTAGGCTGCTAGTTGTTGGCCTTGTAGATCGGAGCTACTTCCCGAGTCATGCTGGTAACTCCGTAAGATGCAGCCACTGCTTGCTCCAACAGGTTGTTGACTACCTCCGCGGTGATACCAGCCTTCTTCGCTCGCTTGGCCAGGTCCTTTAGCTCATCGAGGAAGTCCTCTTCGGTCAGTGACGGCCGACTGAGCTTCGGAGGCTTGGCCAGCTTCAGGTTTGCAATGATGCCCTGAACTTCTAACGGATTGGGGTCCGTAGGAAGCCCTTCGCGTATGTCCTCGTATGCAGCCTGAACGTGTGCTAGAGACAGGTTCAGATCGCCCACTGTCGCCGCATCCTGAAGCCACTGCGGATAAGTTGACGAGATGAGGAATATGTTGATGTAGTGATAAGCCGTGCTGCGCGGGATTCCCAACTCCCGGCAGATCGCGGTGAACGTTGAGCCATGTGGGTCCGAACTCTCAGCGAAGTCATCGGCAACCGTAAGCCCGTCTCGGATGTCCTGGAGCAGCTTGCCCCAAGATCCGATCAGCTTGCGGTTCTTCTGATACGACTGAGTGAATTCCTTACAGAGGGCCTGGACTTCTGACGGCTGGGTACTGATGATTGTTTCGGTATTCATGTGAAGCTCCTTGTGAGGGCAGATTTGATCGTGCCATCCGCTCTCATAAGGGGGTGGGGAAGTGTGACATTTCTGTAAGTGGTTTATTTAGAGCTGGTTAGATGGAAGAAGTGAGGCATACACCATTTCTTGACGTAATCGTTCATGACGGTGTTCAGGTCCGGTCTGTTGCCGTCTTCGAAAAGAAAGTAAGCGAAAAAAGCATCAGCTTCTTCCTCGGTACGAGCTCTAGTGTCTTCAATCGGAGGAATTTCAACCGCTCTCCAGTCAGCAGCGTCATTATTCTTGACGTACTGCGCAGCGTCTTCCCGGATGCGGGAGAGCCTCTTGCGTATCGCCACTGGAGTCATCTCCAGCATGGGTGATTCCGCTGCTGCTCTATGCTGGCGCCAGCAGACATCAATAAGCTCGAAGTCCCTGATCGCTCGCTTCTGTTGCTTAGGGTTCGTAGATGCTTCCGGGTAGAAATTAGCTAGGACCATGCAAAGCTTGATATCGCTTTTGACCCATTCTGGAGCCTTTAGGACGAACTTTTCCTCTACCAACTCCCCGATCTTAGTCTCCAATTTGGGGTAGCAAACCTTGCACTCCCGGACGTTGTACGGACACTTGTGCTGTCTAGGGTTAGACAACGGCTTCTTCAATTTGGAGTAATATCCGCTCGGATCGTGGCCTGGTCTGAGGATTCTGTCACCCATCGTTCTTGCCTCCATCCGTGATAGTGATTCACTCCGGCTCCAAGTAGCAACTTATGGATAGTCTGTGTGTGCTGAAAGCAGAACTCACCGAAGCCAGAGCGAAAGTATCTGCTTTAGCGAATGCGATTAGATGTTGGGTGGGAACTCAGGTACCGTAACTCTCAGAGCACAACGACCATGGTTTCTTTACGTTGCAGGCGGGAGCGAAGGAAGCTCGAATGAAGCAGAGTACCTTTGGACCTGGGATTTCTTATGCTACGCTAGACAAGTGCGCGGCGGAGCGAAGTCGGAAGGAAATTGAAATGGTTTCGACGTACCGAGAGTTGAAGTCGCGCTAGCGATTCCCGAATAAGCAGACGTGGCGAGCGTAGAAAGCCTCAGGGTGTATTTACAGAACCTTACCAGCCAGATTTATTCCGAAATACCTACAAGGAAATTCCCATTACGAGATTTCATCAGTTTGAATACCAGCCACCCCTCCCCCATCTCCGCTCACCCCCTCCCCTTTTCACGGCAAAAAGCGCAATACGGAGCACGTAGAGGCACGCAATTACGCCTCCCGAGGGCACCGCGTCATGGACGTAAGGGCGGAGCGGGTGTGATCACTCGGGTTTATGGCCTCGGGGCTCGGAGTTACTGGCACGTGATCTCCCAGATCGCTGCTGCATGGCAGCCGGTCCCTCGAGCAATCGTCGAGCATACCTTTGGCTCGGTTCAATAATCACCGAGAATTGACGTATCGTGTCAATGTCCATTGCAGGTGGGTTGACCTAAGGGATTGGCAATCCCGACACCTTTTCGTGCGCATCGGAACCATCGGCTCCAGACTCTCTATAATTGAAAAGTAAAGCCCATTTGAGTCTTGTCGGAAGGCACCCTGAAAATGTCGAGCAACCTACAATGGCTGAAAGATGAATTTCTACCGATAGAGGACAATCGCGCCTATTCTGCTGACGAGAAAATCCTGCGGGTGATCCACGTCACGGCTTGCATCTGCGGTGTCGTTGCGATGCAGCCGCTTCCATTTGCTGACGTTTTTGCCCTTACACCGATCCAAATTTGCATGGGTTATAAGATCGGTCAAATTCGAGGTGTAGATATCACGGAACAAAACGCGACGCAGATATTCAAAGACGTGGGCGGTGCGATCGGCCTCGGATTCGCTGGCCAGCAGACCGCAATTGGACTTTACAAGCTCGGGTTGCCCTTTCTGGGTGGTTTTATGACTTTCCCGCTAGTCGCTGGCCTTACGATGGGTATCGGAAAGGCGATGGACCTCTACTTTCGATACCGCGCCGAAGGTCGAACTTTGTCCCCGGAACAATTGAAGAAAATATTCAACGAAGGAAAGGAGGAAGGAAAACGTATTGATCAAAATGAAGCCCATTCAATAGTGACAGCGATACCCGACCAGCTTGAGCCAAAACCGAGCTCACGAACCCTTGTCAGAGAGATGCTAGCCGATCAGATTTACTCGAGCCAGTTGTTTTCCGCAAAGCTGATCGAAGCAACAGACAAGATTGCAACGCTGAATGAGGAAGTGAGGCAGCTTCGGATTGAGTCTAACAGGAACATCTCCTCAATCGAGGAGCTGGGGAAGGAGTTGCGTGTCGAGTTCACCGCTCTTGAAGCCGAAGGCAAGCAGAACCGGATCGAAGGTGACAAGAGGGCCGCGGCAGTCGAGGAGTTAGCGAAGCAGCTGCGTCTGGAGCTTATGCAGAAGATGACCGTCCTCGAAGCGGAGCAAACGCATTTGAAGCACAGACAACGGCGGGTTTTGGCATTCTCTATCGCTACTGTGCTGATTGCTATCAGCACAGTTGTAATGTTTCTGCGAGTATTCCGCTGAACTGTCCACCCGGGCAGGCTATCCACTCTCTGTAAGAAATGCTCCAGGACAGCTTTGGCTCGTCATAATGGAATGGTAAAATGGCAAGTGAAATTGAATCGGTTAAGATAAGCGCGTTACTCGCGATCTATCCCAGCGAGCGATATGTCACCACAAACTTCCTCGAAGCGGACTTCTGGCCCGAAACAAATTCCAGTTAGCCCGTCAACCTACCGGACTCTTCAACGGATACTGCAAGGCCTTCCAACCGGGAAAAGTCGTTCCGGAGTAGGATTGCAGGTCGAACGCCGGCCGACGCCCGTTTTCCCGAATAAGGAAATTCACGAGATTGATGAACCACTGCTGAAACAATGAGGACTTTGCGGCTATGTCAGTACCTGTCTTAGCGGGCGGATTTATCATCCCTCTATTTAAAACTAAAATTCGATCGATCACATTGAGTGGGCATTGAAGATCACTCGTAACTTCGATGACCCTGCCCCACTCCTTCATTAACCAATCCCTTTCCGTAAGGTCCGACCGGTACGCAAAGATCGTCCGAAAACAGCGGAGCGGTTTAGGTTCTGCGTTTTTCTTTTTCGTCGCAGTTGAGGCGTCCGAAGGCGCATCATTTATGTTGTCGCTCGTAAGCGTGAACGAGCGTCCGAACGGTCTAAGCGATTTTACGCTTTCGGCAGCTGCATACGATTTTCGGAGCTGACTTCTCGTCAGAACACTTTTGACCTCAATATACGCAAGCAGTGATTCGGCTGGTACCCACAATGGGTAATCTGACAAAAGTGAATTGCGAATCTTATCGATGATCACGATATCCATCTCGTTAGATCGTTGATCCATATAGTCGACGACTTCGACCTTGCAATAAACGCCATACCCTGCAGGCAGCCTCTTCTCCAGAAAGTCTGCAAGGCTTCGTGCACGAGAATCGCCCTTCAGCCCCTTGTGCCGAGTCATACTGGACTTCCTAAACGCGGACAAGAGGTTTTGCTCAGCCTCTTCCAGAACGGTACGGACAGATGAGTTGCGTCGTCCTGCTCGGTGGGCCATTAGTTTCCTTTCGGAACTGAGGTGCTCTCAGCGAAGCTCAGTATAGCGCGTGGCGATTCGGGACCCGCAATCAGAACGATCGTTGACCGTCGAGCTCCCCGTCGATCGTGACGTCGACATGGCGGATTTCCAGAAATGGCTGGAAAGGCCCAGTGGATCGCCATACGCAAAGACGGATCGGTGGCGAGTAGGCGCGTTACTCTGTCGCGTCAGGGAGATGGGAAAATAGGGACGCGAGCGTCTGACTCAAGAAGCGAAAACGACGTTCCGGGAAGTTGACAAACGAACATTACGGTCGGATGGTCGGCAATCCGGAATCGGGGCTCGAGGAGATTAAGGCTTGAGCGCCCCTTAAGACCGCTGCAATGCGCACGTTTGACGAATGCAAATGGATCACGATCACAGATAGCTCTTGGTCGCCGTAACGATTCTCGTGGTGCCCGTACTTCCCAATCACCCGGACATCGGAACTGCTAATTAACAATCTGCGCAGCAACGGCTTGTTTGCTCTCGTGTGCCTCGATTGCTGCCGTTATCCGATCGAGCAGTCCTGCAAAACCGGTGAAATCGATTTTCGCAGCGTTTTCCCGAACATATTGCGACAAAATATGCTTGCCGAAATATCGCGATGAATCAGCTCTGCCGTCTGGATTGAATGTCTTTCCACCAAGGATGAGGTTCTTGATCGCATCTGCAAAACACTCCTCAATCGCAGATTTATTCGCTCCCGCCTTCAACGGCGTGAACACCATGTATAGGTTTCCGGCGATCTGAGTGAACGCATCGGCCCTTAACGGACTCTTCTTCGTCAGCTGCCTTATCGTGTTGCAGATGCCGTCGGCTCCCGAATCGTTGTCGACGACGAGAACGACTGCGCCCCGCATTCCTGCCGCTTTGAAATTACCAATCTCCTTGTAATAATCCTTAACAAACGCTTCCAGAAACGAAGTACCTTCCCCAAGTTGCAAGACTCGGCCGACGCTCGTTTTTATTGTCTTAAGGATGCGAACGTTCAGTGCGATCTTGTCGTTCGCTAATATGGTCGCGAGCTTGGGATAGCGGACTGCCAGGCTTCTGATGGCATGCGTAAGGTAAATGTTATCGGTTTTCCCCTCGCAAACGATCACGGGTCCGGGGGCTGAGTAGAAGTCCTTGAACATCAGAAATCTCCGATACAATTTCTGTTTGGAGCGGAGAGCGGGTTTGGCCTGGTGTTTTAGGGATTCTATCTTGGCCTCGATCTCGAAGTTGTGGCAATCCACAGCATCGATATGCCCCAACATGCCGTGGAGTTGAGCCATTGTCCCGTCCACCATAGTCGGCGCAAGTACCCCGTTAGCATCGCGAACTATTCGCAGCCGCTGGAATTTCCCAGTCTTGAAAAGTTGATGAGCCATCGCGCGGACAGTGCGACGATACTCGGTCCGAATGTTCACCTTTCGATTCACAACGAGCCCTGTCACAGCTTGGCGCGAACTTCGATATTGCATCCGTGTTTTCGCCGGATTAATGGCGAATCCCGCGGTGACGACGGCCTCTTGCAATCTGTGTCCCACTTCCCATTTGTGTGCGTCGCCGGCAACGCGCGTGGCGACGCTTGGTGGAAAATCGGGCTTGTTCGTAGAGAACGTGATGTCATCTGCGTATCGCGAATACGTGCAGCCATTTGCTGAGGCTAGTCTGCACAACCGGATGTCCAAAACGTGGCCAATAAGGTTTGAAATAACAGGAGAGCATGGAGCACCCTGAGGCAAACCATTCTCATGGCAGGCTATTTGGGCCAATATAGTGGCAACCTTGGTATGCAACATGAAATTTGCATCCTTGATGAAAAAGCCTCGGACTCGACCAAAATTTATGGTTGGAAAGAAATCCTGAAGATCGATATTGAATACGTACCGTCGCTTCTGATGCTTTATGGCGTTTGTGATGATCGAACGATCTCGCTTAAATCCGTGCGCTAGGTTATCTTTCCACTTATGGCCTAGATTGATTTCCTCAACGCAATTCTGGAGAAGGTCGGACAAATGTCGTTGCAAAAGCGAGAGATCGGGCGACGGAGCCTTTATCTTGCGGAACCCGCCGCCACGCTTCGGAACGTCGAATGACTTGTATTTGGCTAGCGCGGGCTTTATGTAGAGTATGTAGGCAAGAGCCTGAGGCTGGAACTGGAGTAACGAAGCCACATCGCGTAAAGTCGACGCCCCTTTGAGAAGTGTGAGCTGGGACATATCGATGAAGAGATTTGCCTACAGCCACTCTTACGCGGAGCTACAGTATACGGGCATCATATCGCGCGAGGCGAGTGACAGCAAAGCACCTAACATTGGTGTCACGTGTCGCGATACGCGACAAAAGATCTGACTGTAGGCGGGTAACACATTAGCACATTTCACCTTGCCTAGTGGACGGGGATGCCCTCCTCCCCACAAATCCGGCTGATTCAATGCGGTTGAGCATACATGCGCTAGGGATCTGATTGGGTTCTCGGCAATTCGCAAACTCTTCAAAGTCGGGGATCGAGGAGATCGGAGCGCAAGCAGTTGTTCGCAACGCCACATTTCCTCCAAACGGACTTCTGGCCCCGCAACACTTGATCACTCATGATCCAGAAGCTATTCACAATTTCCGAGTTGCCCGTTTTTCTGGAGTGAATCAATACTTCTGAAATTTGCGTGGTAGATACGAGATGTGTGTAGGGAGTCAGTCTGTTCCCCCAATGAACAGTGATAAGATTCTCGTATGGCGTTCACCCCTGACGTGATCGTGACTACGGACTATTCGCCCGCTACTATTGGTTTGGTAGGAGAAGCAAAAGCCGTCACGGCTAACCTCGACGAGGCCGCAGTTCAACTGAAGCAATATATGCTCCGGATGGGCTGTCCTGTAGGGATTATCTTTACACCAAAAGTCCTCCGCATTTACAAAAATCGATTTCTTGGCCGAACGGAGGATTCCATTCAGATGGTCGGAGATTTTCCGTCCGGCGAGCTCTTCAAGGCACGGCAACCGGCGGCCGGAGCAGAATCGGCGGTTGAGTCCGCTCTGGTTGAATGGTTAGAAGAGCTTGCGCACACTGGACAAGTGGGCGTGAGCGACCCTAATTTAAAATCGGCCATAGATGAGCACATGCTTCCTGCAATCAGCGGCGGTCGTGTCTCCATCCTTCATTCCGGCACGCTGGAATAATAAACCAGGTGCGACACATATTCGTAGAGACTAACTGGCTCGTTGCCGTTGCCGCTCCCGCTCACGATCGAATTCCTGCCGCACTCGAACTGCTGGATTCGGCTAGGGACGGACACGTTAGGATTTATATACCGGCCTGCTGCATTGGAGAGGCTAGGAAGACGATTCGGCAGAAGTTCCAGCCGAGAGAATCCGATAGGCTGCGGAAATTTGTCCGATGGGCCGTTGAAGAGAAACTCCTTGATCGCGAGATCGGAGAATCCGCGAGGACAATGCTCTCGAGCTTTCAGGAGCGCGTTGCGTCCCAGCTCGCGGGCCTAAACGAGACGCTTCGTCATGTTACCAGCGCCGTGGGGGTCGAGGTCGTTCCCTTGGACGACGCTGTGCTCGACATGTCAGTTGAATTGCATTTTAAGGAAATCGAGCTGAGTGAGTTTGATCGTTCTGTTCTCGCAGTGGTGCTGATCAAGGGCAAGAGTTTGCGAGGACGTGGCGAAGCCGATGTCAACTTTTGCCAGCTCGATTCGGGGCTTCGGCCATGGGACAAGCGAAACCAACCAAGGGCTGAACTCACGAAGCTGTATGATGACGCGGGAGTGCGCGTCTATTCGGATTTCACGCTACAAGGTCCGTGACACGGAGGGTTTTCGACAGCCCTGGCGGGTTCAACTGCTGACGTTCGTATCCCCTCCCGCGATTGCCGCAAAGAATTCCCGCGGCAAGCTTTCCGTCGGCACTTCTGGCCATGTGTTCTGTCTTAATCTCTCCGGGTTGCTGGTACACAACAGATGGGACCTCACAATCATCATTTGCCTTGCGTCCACGGCAATCAACTGTCTCTCGTCACGGGCTTGATAGACTAGGGCGTTGTCTTCTGCATAATTCTTGGCTGGGAAGCGGTGTGTACGCCAAAAGCTTTTCTGGTAACACATTGTGGTTCCCAGCGCATACTGTGGAAGTGGGGGCACATAGCGGTACGCCTTCATTCCGTTCCAGTACGTGATGGAGTGATATCCGGTCATCTGCTTGCCAGACTTGAGGAGGCGCATCACCTGGTCGCGGACTCTGCTGGCTGCTGACCAGTCATCATCATCGAAATGACAAATTATCTGGCCCCCTGACGCTTCGCAGGCCAGATTCCGTTTGGTTCCGATCGTCTGCTTTTGGGCGAGGTAAATGTAGACCACGTCGGGAACCAACTGTTTGACCAACGTCCCTACCGTCTCAGAGCCATCGTCGACCACCACGAGTTGTTTATCGGGCCAGTCCTGTGATAAATAGCATTTCACGGCGACAGGGATGAAATTCTGACGATTATAGGTCGGCATGATGCAGGAGACGAGCATACCTTCCCCCAAATGCAACTGGCCGTAGTTAACGGGTTAGAACTCTCTTATTCTACGCGCGTTGTCCAGGCTCACGAAAGCAACCAGCCCGCCGCTGAACAGCGATAAGTCTCGACGACTCGGCCATCCGGAATCTGCCCTGAAACGGGGTCGCGGGAAGTAGCTCCTGCCTTGTTGCGTAGTGTTCACTAATGACTTTCAGGAGGAAAGTTTCCCGGGTTCGCAATTTCGCTGGGAATGGACTGTACCGCTGTGTCAGAGAGTACCCCTGAATGTGTGACGGAACATCACGCCACCGCGTCAGACCCGACTAGAATCTCGACCCGCCAGTCCTCATGCTATATTGATGTTTCGATAATAGTACGCGAAAAGATGGAGACCATCGGAAGGAGCCAATCGCGTGTTCATTTCGGAGATCAAAATCGAGAATTTTCGCCTGTTTGGCTCGGGCGATGATGCGTTCGTGCTTCGCCTCAAACCCGGTCTCACAGCTCTTGTTGGCGACAACGACTCTGGAAAGACGGCGATAATTGATGCCATTCGCTTCGTTTTACGCACCACAACCCAAGAATTTGTCCCCCTCGAACCAACGGATTTCTATCGGGCAAGTGGCAGTCAAAAGTGCGCTGAGCAAATCGCAATTTACTGCAAGTTTGAAGCACTTCTACCCCAGGATCGCGGTGCTTTTGCAGAGTACCTCACATATGAGAAACGAGGACTCTCGACAGAAACAGTTCTGTTCATTGTCTGGTTAGCCAAAAGACAAGAAAAGACTTTTGGCTCGCGCCGACTCTTCCCAATTGAATGGAGATCAGGCAAAAACGGGGAGGGCCCACTAATCGAACCCGGAGCACGTGCTCTGCTGATGGCAACGTATTTGCGTCCCCTGAGAGATGCAGAGCACGAAATGTCAGCTGGCCGCGGCTCGCGCCTCTCGCAAATACTTCAGCACACTCCCGAAATAATGAACGAGGGTGTTGCTTTCGATCCAAAACAAACTCCCTCAGCAGACCCCATCACCTTGGGCGTTCTAGGGATCGGTGATTATGCAAATCACCTACTGCGCAACAGCGCAGGGATCGCCAAGACGCGCCAAAAACTAAACCAAGACTATCTCTCGCCGCTCTCGTTTACCGGCGACCCTCTGAGCGCTCAGATATCGGTTGGGCAACCTCAGGATGAATCAGGACGACTTCGGCAGCTTCTTGAAAAGCTAGACGTCAATCTTGGCGAGGGGCAACAGCTTAACGAAGCGTCGAACAAAGGACTTGGGTCTAATAATCTCTTGTTTATGGCCTGTGAGCTCCTTCTCCTTGGGTCAGAGGAAGAAGTTTTCCCTCTGCTTCTCATTGAAGAGCCTGAGGCCCATCTTCATCCGCAGCGACAACTTCGACTCATGGATTTCCTTCAGAATCGAATTAAGACAACTCGATCCGATGGTCAGCAAATTCAAATCATCGTCACAACTCACAGTCCAAATCTTGCTTCTGATATTAGTCTCGACAACATCGTGCTGATTCGCGATCGCAAAGCCTTCTCGCTCTCCCGCGGGAAGACGATGCTGGGAGCATCAGACTATCAATTCTTGGAACGATTTCTTGACGTAACTAAGGCCAATTTGTTCTTTGCGAAGGGCGTCATAATCGTCGAGGGCGATGCGGAGAACATTCTATTGCCGACTCTCGCACGCCTCATAGGCCGAGACTTGCGCCAGTATGGAGTCTCAATCGTAAACGTCGGCGGAACTGGGCTACGCCGCTACGGAAGGATATTCATTCGTGCTGATACCTCTAGCGAAGGAATAATCGGCACTCCCGTCGCGTGCATCGCCGACTTGGATGTAATGCCAGATTGCGCGCCAAGTATTGTCGGCAAACTAGCGGCTGGAGAACAGCTGCCACCCAAATCGAAGCGCCGGTGGTCGGTGAAAAGCGATTACGCAGGCGATTTGGCGAGTCGTAGAGAAGAAATTCGATCTAAGTCCTCGGCGCAAAACGTCGAAACATTCGTCGCTGACGAATGGACGTTGGAGTATGACCTTGCGTTTGCAGGTCTCGCGGAAGAATTGTGGATCGCGGCGCGCCTGGCGTCCAGGGACGATCGGATCAATGACCGCAAGACGAGGAGATGGCGGGAGGTCAAAGCAGCTCGCAAGTCCTTTCTCGAGCTCTGCGGCAAGACAGAAAGCGGTGAGGAACGAGCGACATATGTCTACGCGTGCTTCGCTGAAGGCGCGCCAAAGGCGGTCGCCGCTCATACCTAGCGGAAATCCTAGAATGGAAGTTTCACCGAAATAGACTTACTGAGTTGACGCTCCGCGACAAATTGCCGAAGTACATCGTGAGGGCGATAGCGCACGTGACTTCCCCCATCGAGCAGCACGTCAGCTCTGGCCCGACTGGGAGACTCCAAAGTGGGTAATGTCTTTTCGTTTCGGAATCCAATTATTGTTGATGCAGATATCAGCTGGGCCTGTCAGATCATGAAGCTGCCCCCAACCGCCTTCGTAGGAACCGATGGTAATGATCCTCGTTCCGATGTCCTAAAATCCATGTCTACGCTGGATATCGAAGCATGCCCCGGCAGTGGAAAGACGACTTTACTGACCGCGAAATTGGCCGTCATTGCGAACAAGTGGACGGATCGCCGCCGAGGAGTCTGCGTACTGTCACACACCAATGCTGCACGAACCGAGATTGAAGGGCCTCTAAGAGTGTGCCCAGCGGGGACCGCCCTGCTTCGGTATCCTCATTTTGTTGGCACTATCCATTCGTTAGTAAACGAGGAGCTTGCGGCACCCTGGCTAAGATCAAACCAATTCCCAATCAGAGCAATTGATGACGAAATATGCCTGAACGTACGCTGGAAAAAGCTGGCCGCTTCCACGCGAGTGTCTCTTACAAGAAACAAACTCAGTAAAGATGTGCTGAGGTACATTAATTCAGACTTTTACGTAGGGAAGATTCGCTGGGGTAAGGCTGGGCAACTTGGGTTCAATACTCCGACATATCAAGAAATCGTATCCGCATGCAGACGAGCAAGCGAAGAAGGGTACTTCTGCCATGACGAAATGTTCGTTTGGGCGAACAATCTCCTGGATTCGTGTCCGAACATGGTCGAAGCAATCCGCTGGCGGTTCCCGCTCGTCTTCATTGATGAAGTTCAGGACAACAGCGAGCGTCAGTCGGCTCTTCTGCATCGCCTCTTTCGAGCCGGACGAAGCTCAGTAGTCTGTCAGCGCTTTGGTGATTCCAATCAAGCGATTTATGAACGTCCCGGCGAAGCCATCTGTGCCCAGACAGATGTTTTTCCCGCAGAACCCAAAGTGAGCCTACCGAATAGTTATCGATTCGGCCAAGCAATAGCCGATCACGCAAGTCCGTTGGCCGTTCAGCCGCACGCCCTGGTCGGGCAAGGCCCCGCGAAGAGGCTAATTGCGACTGAGTCTTGCCAAAATGCTATCATCCTCTTCCACGAGAGGAACGTCCGCGAGGTTCTCCCGTGCTACGCAGCGCATCTTCTTACTGTGTTCTCAACCAATGAACTGGCTGCGGGCGTGTTCACTGCCGTCGCAGCTGTGCATACTCCAAAGCAATCCCAGAACCTCCCTCATTATCTTGGACACTATGCGCCTAACTATGATCCTGAAGTCGCTAGGAAAACAGCCGCTCCCAGTTCGTTTATCAATTACGTTAGGTCAGGCCAGCGTGATCTTCTTCTCGGAGAAAACGTCTACCCCCTGGTCTCTAGGGCTGCTTCGGGCATTTTGCGCTTAGCACAGATCATGAACCCTAGTTTGCCGTTAATGCACCGCAAGAGCATCCACCGCCAAATCCTGGAGCAATTGGCGGACGATCTCGAAATCTCGCGAGTGTATGTCGCCTTCGTCGACGATCTCATTCGTTGTAGAGGAGAGTTAACCCAGCGCGATTGGAATGCCGGCACGAGGGAAAGTGTCAAGCGCGTCGCTGAAACGATCGCGCGAACGTCCCCAAAATCAGAAGAGTTCACTAAGTTTCTTGAATGGACTGATCCATACCCCTTGGCGGGCACCGTGCAACCGACATCGAACCGGGAAAATGTCTATCGGTACCCTCCGGAATGCCCGTTGGTAACGATCAGGCTGGGTTCGATCCATTCGGTCAAGGGCGAAACGCATACGGCGACCCTAGTCCTAGAATCGTTCTATCGCGCCCATCACCTCAAGATGCTGAAACCTTGGCTTCTTGGCAGGAAAGCGGGCGGGAGTTCGCAGGACTTGCTCACACAAGGAAGGCTCCGACTACACTACGTGGCTATGACAAGGCCGTCTCATCTACTCTGTTTGGCAATGCGCCGGGACACTTTCACCGAAGCGGAGGTTGCGATCCTGCAGGCGCGCGGGTGGCAGATAATCCTTCAAACGTGACCTTGGCCGAAACCTTTTTTTCTCAAACCGGTTTAGTCGGATCGACTTCTGATACTTAGACACCACATTGGCTTCTTGACTCCCTCGGTCGCGCCTGACGAGCTACCATGACTGCTGGCAAATCTTCTGTTTGTGGACAGGCCCACAGGCGGGAAATCAGGCGCGTTGAATTAGATACTTGCAGAGCCTTTGGAAAGAGGTTTTCTGGACAAGCTGCTGTAAGCTCGGCTGCACTGGTTCCAACACGTAATCCCAGTCGTAGGGTAGAGGCGACGAAAAACGGTGGCGCCGATTAAGAATGCGATTTATCCCTCGGTATGGGTTTGGGTTTGTGGCGAGCCTTATACCGGTGAGTGCGTGGGAGCAAATGTTGGAGTTCAAGCCTGTGGGGACTCCTATTGCTGCTTCTTCAGATAATTCAGCAACTGCCGCAGCACGAACATCCAGAAAGTACGGACCTGGGCGTTCATTCGGCCTCCTTGGGTCACTTTGGGACGATTCTTGGGTCCATCCAGAGGGTTAATCGGGGCTAAATCGGAGGGCTAAGCGAAGTCTGATCAATGAGTTACTACTATCCTACACGCCCCCCTGCAACTATATGATTCCAATAGTGAGTCTAATCGAATTTCGCGAGAATGACTACCTGCTCTGTTGGCAGGTGCTTATGCAGATTGATGGGTCCACCCATCACGTGCAACCTTCACCGTATGAGGTGCTTACAATGACTTCCTGAACTGCCTTAACCTTGAGTCTTGGTCCATTCGGTCCAAGAACGCAGATTTCGGGATGGGATGGCGCGACGCTGTACCCATAAAATTATGTCGACAACGCATTCACCTCGATCACTAACTGGTCGACGGGCACTCGATTTAGTGAACCCCTGTGGTGAGACAGTTTTGGTTTGAACATTTCCGAGAACCCCGTTTGGACTAGCGTTTCTGACCAGCTAGACGCACTTAACCGGTTTCGCACGACTTATCGGCCTAGGACGTGTTAGTTCGATTGATGTCCGGCAACTACAGCGGCGCGTTCTTTCGCGTGGGCGACCAGCAGTGCGAAGCGAGGGTCTCCGTGCAGCGATTTGAGATCCGGATCTTTATCGAGGTACAAGTCCACGGACGGCCGCAGCCCGTGATCCACGGCTTCGCTCAACAGAGAAAGCGCCTCATCACGCC
>Ga0210391_10002279_pt1 | contig 16703 bp, 13 predicted proteins | sample IncBWC12OmetaG_FD_160573 | JGI IMG/M metagenome (GOLD analysis project Ga0210391, IMG submission 160573) | Forest soil microbial communities from Barre Woods Harvard Forest LTER site, Petersham, Massachusetts, United States - Inc-BW-C-12-O ... | reverse complement strand
GCTTGACCGGACGTACGTCGGTTGGGACAAGTGTGCGCGGGATCATGGCTGTTTGGGCGAGCCGAAGGCTCCCCGTTTGACGCGTTCGGCGTGTTCCTGGATGCCCGCCATTACGCGGCCCGCGAGTTCAAGCGCGCGGCGCCCCGCAACGCCATCGACGCGTGGGGTGCGGCGCGTGCGTGTGGCGAGCAGAAAGGCCCGCAATTCACCCAGAAGAGGTTCTTCCTGTGTGATGGGCACTTGGTCGAATTTGATTTCGGGTTGCGGCGTAGACGGCGCGACACGAACGCGCAAAACGTCCTGTCGAGTGTAATCGAGCGACACGTATTCGTGTTCCTGGAAAAAGCGAATCTTTCGAACGCGCTCGGTGGAAACGCGGCTGGCGGTGAGGTTCGCGACAGTGCCCGTTTCGAACTCAAGACGCGCATGAGCGATATCGACTTTGTCCGTGATTACCGGGATGCCGACGGCTTTCAAGTCGACCACCGGCGAATCGACGAAGGAGAGCAGAATGTCGAGGTCGTGGATCATCACGTCGTAAACGACGTCGATATCGAGGCTCCGCGGCGTGAACATGCCCAGGCGGTGAATTTCGAAAAACATCGGGCGCGCGATGATGCGCTTAGCCGCGATCACCGCGGGATTGAAACGCTCGAGATGGCCGATCTGCAAAATCCGGTTGCCACGCTGCGCGGACGCGATCAAGCCGTCGGCTTCCGCGAGCGTTGAAGCCATGGGCTTTTCGACGAGGACGTCGATGCCGGAGTCGAGCAGGCGGCAGCCAATGCGACAGTGCTCTTTGGTAGGGACCGCGAGGCTAACGGCGTCGACCTTGTCAGAGGAGAGCGAATCGACGTCGCGCAGGACGCGGGTGCCGAACTCGGCGGCCACGGCCGCAGCGCGCTCGGCGTTGATATCGACCACGCCGACCAGCTCGGCGCCGTCCATCTTGCTCCACACCCGCACGTGGTTGCGGCCGAACTCCCCGACGCCGACTACCGCTACGCGTGTTGCTTTTCCATCCACTGTCAGGAATTCCTCTTTTGCGCGGACTTCGCATCCGCGTTGTGTTTCGGCGGCGCAAACGCCTGTATGGCGATGCCCGCCGCGTCCGCCTTCTCGATCATTTCGTCGCGCTCGAAAAGCAGCGTGCGATAAGCGTCGACGGCGAGAGCCGTCGCATTCAGGCGGCTCATTAGTTCGATGGTGCGCAGGCCAACGACGGGCACATCGAAACGCATGTCCTGCTTCGGCTTGCTCACTTTCACCACCACAATCTTTTGCCCCGCGACGAGGCGCGCCGCCCGTTCGATCGTTTCGTCCGTGCCTTCCATCGCTTCAATCGCTATGCAGGCTTTATCGCGCACCACAACCATTTGTCCCAAATCCATCGCAGCGATGTGTCTCGCCACGTGCAACCCGTATTCGATATCGGCTGCTTCAAGCTCGTCCGGCGCGCGCCGCGTAAGCACTCCCGGCGCGGGCAAGAGTGGCCCGAGAAACTTCGTCGAATCGACCAGCTGGATGCCTTCGTCTTCCAGCACCTTCGCCACGGCGCCGATCAGCGAGTCCGTGTTTTTGCTCGGCAGCGTAAACAGCAACTTTGCCAGCCGCCAATCCGGGCGAATGCTGCTGAAAATCTTGGTGTGCTTCACCTGTCCGGCCATCACCGCTTGCTTCACGCCTTCCTTGTGCAGCAGCTCGATGGTCTTGCTCAGCTCGCCAAGGCTCACCCAATGAATCCGCGAAGCAAATCGCTCGAGGTCCGGCGACGCTTCTTCGCGAATCGCGATCACCGCCATTTCAATACCGCGGCTGCGCGCGCCTTCAAGCACCAGAAACGGAAACGTGCCGTTGCCCGCGATCAAACCCCAGTTGCTTGCGCCTGGATTCGAAGGGATCGATTCGGCATTTGCGGCGGTCATGACTTATTTCGTGAGCCCACGTCCCGCGCGTTCAGCCGATTCGATAAAGCCTATAAGCATTAAGACGTCTTCCGAATCGGATAGGGTTTCACGGATTTTTTCGATCGCCTGTGTGGTGTTGAGCTTGGAGCGGAGGAGGAGGCGGTACGCTTTCTCGATCGATTTGATGCGTTCGGCAGAAAATCCCTGGCGTTCGAGGCCCACGGCGTTCACGCCATAGCAGCGCGTGCCGCGCGGTGCGACGATCTTCGAATACGGCGGAACGTCCTGCGTGATCACAGTGTGCGCCGCGATATACGAATACTTCCCGATACGGCAGAACTGGTGCACCGGGCAAAATGCGCCGATTTGCGCGCAATCCTCGACGATCACGTGTCCCGCGAGCGTCGCGCCATTCACGAAGATCGTGTAGTCGCCGATCTGGCAGTCGTGCGCAATGTGTGCGTAAGACATGATCAAATTCCGGCTGCCCACGCGCGTGGTGCCGCCGCCCTTCACCGTGCCGCGGTTCACCGTCGAAAATTCGCGAAACTCGTTGTAATCGCCGACTTCCAGCGTGACGCGCTCGCCTTTGAAAGTCAGGTCCTGCGGATCGCCGCCGACCGACGCGAACGGGTAGACGTGATTCCCCTTCCCCAGCCGCGCCGGGCCCCGCACCACGGCGTGATGATCGAGAATGCAGTCGTCGCCGAGTTCGACGTCGTCGCCCACAACGGCGTACGCGCCGATCTTCACGTTCGTCCCGATTTTGGCCGAGGGCGAAATGACCGCCCGTGAATCCACTTCAATCATCGCGTTTTCTCTGCCGGAGTGTGCACTGGAGCCGTCGTCTGCGCCGTCGTCGCATCCACCATCGCGCACATCAGCGTCGCTTCGCACGCCAGCTCGCCGTTCACGCGCGCGCGGCCTTCCACTTTGCAAAACGGGCCGCGCCACGTAACCACCGTTACTTCCACTTTCAACTGGTCGCCGGGAACCACGGGCCGGCGGAATCGCGCGTTGTCCACCGCCACGATGTAGAGCAGCTTGTTCTCGCGGTCTTCCACGTCCTGCAACAGCAAAAGTCCGCCCACCTGCGCCATCGATTCGATAATCAGGACGCCGGGCATCACTGGCTGGCCGGGAAAGTGTCCCTGGAAGAAAGACTCGTTGATGGATACGTTCTTGATTCCAACGATTCTCTTTTTACGTTCCATTTCTTCCACCGCATCGACCAGCAAAAATGGATAGCGATGCGGCAGGATCTTCTGGATCCCGATGCTGTCAAGGATCATAGGTGCGCCTCGGATAGGGTTGCGAGCACGTGCGAACGGGTCCGCTGGCTGTGCACACATTACGACAGGCCGCAATTTTGAGCCTGCGCAATCTGACAATTCTATACGAAACAGTGACGGGTGGGAATCCGGCGTGCGTGGCGCTCACACGGTCATGCTAGGATTCTGCGCCATGGCGGCGAAAAAACCGATGCCTGCGCAAGTTCCGATGAGGAAGATTCTGTCGGAACTCCGCTCGCGCGAACGGGCGATGGTGCAGCTGCTTGCCGAATTCGCGCGTTGCGAGTCGTTCAGCTACGACAAAAAAGCCGTCGACGCGTTCGGCGCAATGGTCGCGCAGGAATGGAAGCGCCGCGGCGCTGGGGTGCGCGTCCTTAAGAATAAGGAGCGCGGAGGCAATCTGCGCATCGAGACCCCCGCCACGGCTGGCAAATCTCGAGGTCAAATCCTCGTGTTGGGCCACCTCGACACCGTCTATCCGCTGGGCACGATTTCGAAGACACCGTTCCGCGTTTCCGGAGGCCGCGCCTGGGGACCGGGCACGTTTGACATGAAGGGGGGCATCGTCCTCGCACTCTACGCCGTCGATGCGCTGCGTTCTCTTCGCGTCCCTGTACGAAAAAATCTCGTCTTCCTCTGGACCTCGGACGAAGAAATCGGCAGCGCGGCGTCACGCGCGACAATTGAATCCGAAGCGCGCAAGAGCGACGCGGTGCTGGTGCTCGAGCCATCGTTCGGACCAGAAGGCAAACTGAAGACGCAACGCAAAGGCGTCGGCGGTGTGGATCTCGTCGTCACCGGGAAATCCGCGCACGCCGGCATCGACCCAGAAAAAGGCGTGAACGCCGTGCACGAACTCGCGCTTCAGATAGAGCGCCTGATGCAACTGAACGACCGCAAGCGCGGCATCACTGTGCAGACCACCGTCGTGGAAGGCGGAACGGTCTCGAACGTTGTACCGGAAACCGCGCGCGCCGAAGTGGACATCCGTTTCACACGCCTCGCAGACGGCGCCCGACTTGAACGAGAGATTCACTCGCTCAAGCCCGCACTAAAAGGCGCGCGCCTCCAAATCACCGGCGGCGTAAATCGTCCGCCGCTCGAACGCACTCCCGCCGTGGCCGCGCTTTTCGCGAAAGCACAAGCATTGTCGGCGGAACTGGGATTGAAACTCGGCGAAGCTTCCACTGGCGGCGGCTCGGACGCCAACTTCACCGCCGCGATCGGCGTGCCGACGCTCGACGGCCTAGGCTGTGTGGGCGACGGCGCACACAGCCCGAATGAACACGTCGTAATCCGTGCGTTGCCCGAACGCGCGGCGCTGATTGCCGGACTTCTCGCCACGTTGTAGGGATTGCGACCGGACAACTGTGAATTATCGAAGGTCCTGCTGGCGAACGTACGCAAGCGTCTGCTGCTGAAGATCGTTGTAGTCGCTGCGCAGCACCGCGCGCATCGCTTCTTCCGTGTTCGGCGCCGATGCGATTTCGTCAAGTAAGCGGCTCACGTCGCTCATCCCTCCGCTCTGCACGATCGACTCAACCGCGGCAAGCGACCACGCGTACGCAAACGACGCCTGGTACTGCGAAAGTCCAAGCCACGAGCCTTCGAGCGACGCGAGCGACGGAATATTTCCTTCTCCCGCCGCAGCCGCCAGCGCGCCGGCGGACATCACGCTTCGCCGTCCTTCCATATATTGCGCGACTCCTTCCTGCAACCACGTGGGAGCGCGGCTGTGGGTCTTCTGCCCCACGAAGCTGTGTGTCAGCTCGTGCTTCAGGACGCGCGCCAGTTCTGGGGTTACCGCCGTCAATCCCTGCACGGGAATGCGAATTCTGCCGTCGTTGATCGCGCCGGCCCACCCGGGCGCCTGAGTGATGTCCGCAAAAGTCTGGTTTGTATAAAGGATCACGCCAATCGGCTCGGGCGGAGTGAAATCGAGCTGCGACTCGATGTCGTTGAAGTCGTCTTCAAGCACGCGCAGAATTCCGCGAGCCAGGTCGGGAGTCGCGCTTCCGCTGTATTTCAAGACGAAGTGTTCGGTCTCGCCTTCGCGGTAGCTCTCTTCTTCGTTCTTGTCGCGCTCGGCCTTCGCCAGCGCGTGCTCGATGTCCGGGTCGGGATGAATCTTCTCCGCTCGCTTCCATTCCGCGACGGCGAGATCCATTTTGTTCGCACCGTAGTAAGCCCACCCTGTGAGCTTCGCTACGTCGGCCGAATTCGGATCAAGGCGGCGGGCGTGCTCGAGCGGATCGAGCGCGGAGGCGAAGTGGCTTTGCCGTAAATAAAGGACTGCCAGATTGAGCAGCAGCCCCATGTTGTCCGGCGCGAACGACAAGCCCTGGCGATACTGCTCGACGGCTGCGGTGGTGTCGCCTTTTGCTGTAAGGAATTGCGCGGCGGCATAATGCGCGGCGGTCACTTTGTCGACGGCGATCCTGTTGCCAGAACGAGCGTCAGTCTCGAGCTGCGCCAGATACGAAAAATCGATGGCGTTGTCGTGGACGGCCTTCGCGGAAATGTCTTCGTAGCCGCGAACCGGCTCGATTTCCGGAGCCGAGACAGGCGGAGGCGCTGCAGCGGCACTCGAATTGAAAGTGAAGCCGTCGCGATCGATCCGGTCGACGATCGACTTCGGAATCGACATCTGCCCAGCGGGCGTGTCGTATGTGACGCGGTCACCGACCTCAACCACGTTGGTCGCGATGATCCGGCGGCCATTTTTGAGGACGATGGTGTCGGCGGCCAAAGCCGAGGCGCACGTCACCCCCACCAGGACCACGGCCAGCGCTGCGACGCGGAAACGCACGATTAAATGGTAGCAGCGCAGTAAGGGGCTCAAATCGCGTGGCTCAACAGCGGATGCCCTAAAGGCTATGGACCCTTCGTACAGGTGCTTTCGCAGCGACTCGCCCACTCGCTCCAGACGCAGGAAGGCCGCCGGGATGTGGGGCATCCGGGCGGCCTTCCTGCCTCGTGAGTTCGAGACACAGCCGAGATCGTGGCTCAAGCCGCTGATCGCGAGCCGGCGAACAAGTGGATGACCAGCGAAATCACCGCGAATAGCAGCAGCAGGTGAATCAAGCCGCTGGCGATGTGGAACATCAGGAACCCGCAAACCCAGAGAACGGCGAGCAGGATCGCGATGCCCAAAAACGGTCCAAACCTCATAATTCCTCCGAAATGGAAGCGCCTAGAAGCGCCGGTTTCGGCCAATTCTCTGGCGTTCGACGCGCGCGCACCATACGGAGAACTCCGCAAAACCGGCGGCAGGAAACGGGCTGTCGGCGGCGGGAATCCGAGAGTTCACGTCTTATCGGTGCTTTCGATGTTTTTCAGGATTTGAAATTGTTACAGTCGGAGGTATGCAGGCAGTCCGCCCGAGTTCACGCGCTCTCGTATGGGTGTGCTGCGTCGCGGCCGCTGTTTCGCAATCTGGCCGTGCGGCAGCACAGAACGCGCACCCTGCTCCCATCGCCGCACAAAGCTCGGTCCCGCAAACGACTAAAGTCTCAGGGTCGGGCGAGGCGCGCGCGTTGTACGACCAGCTCAACGCCCTGCAGGTCGACCCCGCACAGGTCTACCCCGTTCACGACCTCACACTCTCGCGCGACGTCATCACCATTTCGCTGGCGGACGGAACAATTGGATTCCTCCAGGCGCTCGACGGGCGCGTGAGCGGCGCCGTTTTCAACGGACACGGGCACGTGGTGGCTCTGCCGCGCGACGCCGGTGAACGGCGCTCGCTCGCGCAGTTCATCGGCGTGCCGATTCTCGACCAACCCTTCGACAAGGCTTACCTGCGCTTTACGGACGCGACCTCAGCGGAGCTTCGGCGGCAGATCGAATCGAACGGCGATGCGGCGGTGCAGAACGCGGCGTTCGTGGAAACTTGGAACAAGGTCGTGCCGGGGCTCGCGCCATCTCAGTCGCTCCGAACGATGACGGACTGGCTCTCTTCCGATCCCCTTCCCTATTTTTATGCGCTGATGGAAGGCGATCGCTTCGGCGCCTTTGATGTGCTCTTCGACCCGCGGCGCGAGGAACAAATCTCGTTTGGCCAACCGCACGTATTGAATGGGCAGTCCGAGTACGACGTATGGTCCTCGTTCCGTTCGCGTGCAGTTGAAGCCAGCTCCCGAGCGGATGCTGGCGCGAATGCGAGCACAACCGCGAGCCCGATAGATACGTTCGTGCCGCTTTCCTACACGGTAGATTCCTCGATCGCGGACGACCTTTCGATGTCAGGAAAAACGTCGATGCGTCTGAAGTGCGTGCGCGGCGGCGAGCGCGTCGTGCCTCTGGAGCTCTCGCGAAACCTGGAAGTGAAATCGGTACGCCTCGCCAGTGGCCAGGAGCTTACATTTTTTCAGAACGATGAACTTGGGCAGCGCGATGTACTGCGGCGTGGAAACGACTACGTACTCGTCGTGCTGCCGCAAGCCGCGCACGCGGGCGACGAAATCGACATCGATGCTGAATATCAGGGCAACGTGATCGCGGACGCGGGGAACGGCGTGATGTTCGTCGGCGCGCGCGGCGCGTGGTACATGCACACGGGTGGAATTTACTTCGTACCGTTCGATCTCACCTTCCGCTGGCCGCGGCGCTACACGCTTGTCGCCACAGGCACAAATACCGATGCGCATGACGACGGCGTGTGGAAGTCGGGCCACTGGCGGTCCGGTCAACCGTTCAGCGTGGCCGGTTTCAATCTCGGGGAGTATCGCAGCGCGGCAGTGCCAGGGCCGCCGCCGGTGGCGCTCTATGCCAACCAACAACTCGAAAACGCAATCTCCGCGCGCATGCGGACGAATCTCGCGACCGGCGCAGCAGCCGTATCGGATCAGGGGGATCCGGCGCAGAATACCAATCCTTATATGTTGCCGCCGCAAAACGTTCCGCTGTTGCAGCCTCCTCCGCCCAGCCCCGCAGGCGTGCTCAAAGAACTGGGACGCGAAGTTTCGGATTCAGTGCGGTACTTCGAAACAATCAACGGGCCATTTCCGTTCGATCACCTCGACGTTTCGCAAATTCCAGGTACATTCGGGCAAGGCTGGCCGCAGCTTGTGTATTTATCGACGCTCGCGTTTTTACCCACGGAAGCGCAAGAACGCGCAGGACTCGACGAATGGGCGGAGCGCGAAGCGCACGACCTGATGCCGTACCACGAAGTCGCGCATCAGTGGTGGGGCAACGTCACGGCCGGTGCATCGTATCGCGATGTGTGGCTCGAAGAAGGCATGGCCAACTATCTCGCGATCGTTTACTCGGACAGCCGCAAGCCCGGAGATCACCGCCTCGCGAAATGGCTCGACCACTATCGCGGCGAGCTACTCGCAAAATCCACAGCTACTTCAGGAACGTTGGATAGTACCGGGCCGCTCAGCCTCGGGATGCGACTGAACGGAATGCAGGAGCCACATGCTTACAGCGTGATCGTCTACGGCAAGGGCGCCTGGGTGATTTACATGCTCTCGGAAATGTTTCGCGACCCGGCCGCGAAAGATCCCGACGAAAAATTCCACGAATTTCTGCGCCGCATTCTCGACGAAAACCGCTTTCGCGCGATCACCACGGACGATTTCGAGCGCGCTGCAGAACGCTACATGACGCCCGCGATGGATCTCGAAGGCTCGCGCCGCTTGAATTGGTTCTTTGACGAGTGGGTGAATCAGACCGGAATTCCGAACTACACCGTGAAATTTACGACGAAGCCGAAAGGCCAGGAGTTTGTCGTGAGCGGCACGCTCACGCAGGACGGCGTCGACGACGCATTCATCGCGCGCGTGCCGGTTTACATCTCGCACGGCGCAGGCAAGCCGGAATTTCTCGGGAACGTTGTAACCGGCGGCGCCGAAACGCCTTTTCACTTCACCGCAAAAGCCAAGCCCGGACATCTGCTCATCGATCCCTTCCACACACTGCTGTGCCAATCCGAATAGTGAAATTTCAAAATTGCGTTCCGCCTTGACACTCGGCGAATTCTAAACAGAATCTTATCTGCGCGTTTGATTCGTTCAGCGCGTTCGCAGAAAAAATAATTGCTTTCATCTTGCGAAAGCGCCGATGTGGTCTTATTCTATGCCGTCCGAAGGACAGGATTTTCCTTATCGCGCATTCTGCGACTGCAAAAGGCGCGCGAAATGCTGGGAAACTTCGGATCGTGAAGCGCTGAACCTGGTGGGGCCAGGTCTTCAGCGGTTGCGCTACACAACTGCCCCCTCGAAAGCACTTATAGCGGATGGAAATCACCGCCGGGGTAATGCGTGGAAACTGAGCTTCCGCACCATTCAGCCAGCGCAGGTCTAGTTCACCCGATACTCGAGCCGGGCCAAAGCCTGGCCAGCGTAACGGACAAAATCAGCGATGTCGTATTGAAACGGCCCATTATGAAGGGCTGGGTCTTCGGCTTGCTGATTGCGTTCAGTTTGCTGATGCTTCTGAATCTGGTTGTCGTCCTCCTGATGGTCAAGGGCGTCGGCATCTGGGGCATCAACATCCCGGTTGGCTGGGGCTTTGCGATCGTCAACTTCGTCTGGTGGATCGGTATCGGTCACGCCGGAACCCTGATCTCCGCCATCCTTCTATTACTCCGCCAGCAGTGGCGTACCTCTATTAACCGCTTCGCGGAAGCCATGACGCTCTTTGCGGTGGCTTGCGCCGGCATGTTCCCCCTGCTCCACATGGGCCGCCCGTGGCTGTTCTTCTGGCTGACGCCCTACCCGAACTCGATGTACCTGTGGCCGCAGTTCCGCAGCCCGCTGGTTTGGGACGTGTTCGCGGTTTCGACCTACCTGACGGTCTCCCTTTTGTTCTGGTATGTCGGCCTGATTCCTGACCTTGCAACGCTTCGCGACAAGACCGCAAAGCCAATATTGCAAAAGATTTACGGCGTGTTCGCGCTCGGGTGGCGTGGTTCGGCCGTGCACTGGACGCGCTACGAGACGGCTTCCCTGCTCCTAGCCGGCCTTGCAACTCCGCTGGTCGTCTCGGTTCACACGGTGGTCAGCTTCGACTTCTCGGTTGGTCAAGTCGCGGGCTGGCACACGACGATCTTCCCGCCCTACTTCGTCGCTGGCGCTATCTACTCCGGTTTTGCGATGGTGCTCACTCTCGCGATTCCCATCCGAAAGTATTATGGGCTCGAGGGTTACATCACCATGCGCCACCTGAACAACATGGCCAAGGTGATGCTCGCCACCGGCCTCATTGTCGCCTACGGCTACGTTTTTGAGTTCTTCATGGCGTTCTACAGCGGGAATCAATACGACCGCTTCGCGATCATCAACCGCCTCCACGGCCCATACGCTCCCTTCTATTACGCGTTGTGGGTCTGTAACATATTCATTCCACAGCTCTTGTGGTCCAAGAAAATCCGCGAGAACACCTTCATTTTGTTCATTATCTCGGTCATTGTAAACCTGGGCATGTGGCTGGAGAGGTTCGTCATCGTTGTGATCAGTCTGCATCGCGACTTCTTGCCATCGTCGTGGCGCATGTACTACCCAACCCGTTGGGACTGGGCGACTTACCTCGGCACATTGGGCTTGTTCTTCACCCTTTTGTACTTGTTCCTGCGCGTGCTGCCCGCCATCTCGATGAGCGAAATGCGCGTGCTGGTTGTGGAAACCGATCCGAAGCGGAAGCACTAGGAGAAGGCGAAACGTTCGATGCCTCAGATTTTTAGCCGTACAGCGAACATCCTTTCGAAAGCCAGCATCGCCGCCGTTGGGCTGCTTGTGGTGGTGCTGGGCGGCGTGCTTTGGGCCGTAATGATGTCGCCGTACTACACGAACGTGAACATCACCCGCGAACAGCCGGTGCCCTTCAGCCACAAGCATCACGCAGGCGAACTCGGCATCGACTGCCGCTACTGCCACACTTCGGTTGAAAAGTCGTCGTTTGCAGGCGTACCGCCGACCCAAACTTGCATGACCTGCCACTCGCAGATTTGGACCAACGCGCCGATGCTCGAGCCGGTCCGCGCGAGCTATCGCGACAACAAATCGCTTTCTTGGACCCGCGTGAACGCCCTGCCCGACTACGTCTACTTCAATCACAGCATTCACGTGGCGAAGGGCGTCGGTTGTACCACCTGCCACGGCCCAATCGCGCAGATGCCGCTCACCTACAAGGCCAACACGCTGTACATGGGCTGGTGCCTCGATTGTCACCGCCAGCCGGAAAAATATCTGCGCCCGAAATCCGAAGTTTTCAATCCTAACTACGTGCCGCCCGCCAATCAGACGGAACTCGGCGCGCAGCTCGTGAAGGATTACAAGATTATTCCGTTGCAGGAACGGCAAAGCTGTTCGACATGTCACCGGTAAGCGAGACGCTGAGAGAAAATGAGTTCTGACGCCAATCCGAAGCTGCCCACCTCGATCGACCTGGATGCCGTGCGCGCCAAAATCGCAGAGGGCGGCAAGCGCTACTGGCAGAGCCTGGACGAGGTTTCCGGCACGCGGCGCTATCAGGAATTTCTGGAAAACGAATTCCCGCCGGCCGACAAGCCCGGCCTCGAAGTCGGTCGCCGCGACGTCTTGAAAATCGCTGCCGCGTCGGCTGCACTCGCGGGATTGAGCGCCTGCACCAAGCTTCCCACCGAGCACATCGTTCCCTACGTGAAGCCGCCCGAAGAAATTATCGCCGGCCTTCCGCTGTTCTACGCGACATCGATGCCTCTTGCGGGCGTTGCCAGTGGCCTCTTGGTTGAAAGCCACATGGGCCGCCCCACCAAGGTCGAAGGCAACAAGGAGAATCCGGGCAGCCTCGGCGCAACCGATCTCTTCGCGCAGTGCTCGACGCTTGGTCTTTACGATCCGGACCGTTCGCGGATCGTCGTCAACGAAGGCCGCCTGAGCACCTGGGACATGTTCCTCGCCGCGATGAGCAATGCGGCGGGTTCGCTGCCAATGTCCGGCGCGGGCTTCTCGATTCTCACCGAAGTCATCACCTCACCGTCGCTCGCCGCGCAGATTAAAGCGGTACAAGCGCGTTTCCCGCAGGCCACGTGGCATCAGTATGAGCCCCTCGGCCGCGACAACGTTCGCGCCGGCGCCCAGCTCGCCTTCGGCAAGCCGGTCAACACGGTTTACAAACTCGACCAAGCCGACGTAATCGTTTCGCTCGACGCCGATTTCATCAACACCGGCGCGGGACACGTGCGCTACGCCCGCGATTTCTCGAGCCGCCGCGTGGTCGACGGCACCTCTCAGAATTTGAATCGCCTGTACGTCGTGGAGAGTATGCCGACCAGCACGGGCGCCGTTGCCGACCATCGCCGCGCCGTCCGCTCGTCCGACATTGGCCGCTTCGCGCAAGAACTCGCAGCCGCCGCCGAAGTCATGGGCTTCGCAGGCAATTCGGGTCCGAGCGGCATTCCCGCTGCGTGGACCAAAGCCGTCGCAAAAGATCTCGCTGCGCATCACGGATCGTCCGTCGTCATCGTGGGCGAAGAGCAGCCGCCAATCGTTCACGCTCTCGCGCATGCGATGAATGCAGCGCTCGGCAACGTCGGCAAGACGGTCTACTACACCGACTCGCTCGAAGCGAACCCGGTCAACGGCATCGATTCGCTGTCAGAACTCGTTTCGGACATGCGCTCCGGCAAAGTTCAGATCCTGCTGATTCTCGGCGGCAATCCGGTTTATGACGCGCCCGCCGATCTCGATTTCCTCGGTGCGCTGAAGCAAGTAAATCTGCGGATTCACTCCGGCCTCTACGACGACGAAACCGCCGAGTGGTGCCAGTGGCACGTACCCGCGGCGCATTACCTTGAAATGTGGGGCGACGCGCGCGCCTACGATGGCACGATCAGCCTGATCCAGCCGCTGATTCAGCCTCTCTACGACAATCACTCGCCGTACGAATTGCTCGCGGCGTTTACGAAAGATTCCGGTCGCCCCGGATACGACATCGTTCGCAGCTACTGGGAATCGCAGCGCACCGAAAAAGACAAAGCCTTCGTCGCGTTCTGGGAGAAGTCTCTGCATGACGGCGTAATGGCCGGCACCGCGCTTCCCGCCATTTCCGTTTCGCCGCGCACCGAACTCGGCCGCGAGCCGCTCACCCCCGCTTCGAACAACGTCGAAATCGTCTTCCGTCCCGATTCGACAATCCTCGACGGCCGCTTTGCCAACAACGGCTGGCTGCAGGAACTTCCGAAACAGATCACAAAGCTTACGTGGGACAACGCCGCGATGATCAGCCCTGCCACCGCGCAGAAGCTGAACCTCGCCACCGGCGACTATGTGAAACTCGGCCTCCCGGGCGGCTACACGGCATACGCCGGCGTCAACGTCGTCCCCGGCCACGCAGACAATTCCGTCACCGCGCATCTGGGCGGCGGCCGCTGGCGCTCCGGCAGTGTTGGAAACGGCCCCGGCTTCAGCGCCACGCTGCTGCGCACCACAAAAGCGCCTTGGATCGCCGACAACGTTTCTCTCGAAAAAACCGGCAAAACCTTCGCGTTCGCCGTCACGCAATTCCAGTATCCGATGGATACCGACGGTCACGATGAGAGCCTCGAAGGCGAACAGGCTGAACGCCGCGAACTGATTCGCGTTGCGACCGTCGATGAGTGGAAGAAAGATCCGAACTTCGCCAAGATCGAAGAGGAAGAAAAAACCAAAGGCCTCTCGCTCTACCCCGGCTTCAAGTACGAAGGCTACGCCTGGGGCATGGCCTTCGACTTGAACAAGTGCGTCGGCTGCAACGCGTGCGTTGCGGCATGCGCCGCGGAAAACAACACGCCCGTCGTCGGCAAAGAGCAGGTGATGAAGGGCCGCGCGATGCACTGGATCCGCGTCGACACCTACTTCAGCGGCTCGCTCGACACGCCCACGACTTTCTTCGAACCGGTTCCGTGCCAGCAGTGCGAAAACGCTCCGTGCGAAGTGGTGTGCCCGGTCGGCGCCACCGTTCACAGCTCCGAAGGCTTGAACGACATGGTCTACAACCGCTGCGTCGGCACGCGCTACTGCTCGAACAACTGCCCGTACAAAGTCCGCCGGTTCAATTTCCTGCTGTATCAAGACTGGAAGACGCCCAGCCTCTACGGCCTGCGCAATCCGAACGTCACAGTTCGAAGCCGCGGTGTGATGGAAAAGTGCACCTACTGCGTGCAGCGCATCAATGCCGCGAAAATTCGCTCTGAGCTCGAGAACCGCAGCGTGCAGGACGGCGAAATCGTTACCGCGTGCCAGGCGGCGTGCCCGGCCGATGCGATCGTGTTTGGCAACGTCAACGACAAGAACAGCCGCGTCTCGAAGTGGAAGGCGCAGTCGCGCAATTACAGTCTGCTCGACGATTTGAATACGCGCCCGCGCACCACGTATCTGGCGCGTGTGACGAATCCGAATCCGGATTTGTCGGCTTAGTTGATTTGAAGATCTAGTTTTTGGCGGCACAGTTTTTCGAAGGACGATTGATGAGCACCGCTCCGATTTACGGACTGATGGCCGAATTCGATACGCCTGAGCAATTGCTCCAGGCGGCGCAGCGCGTTCACGACGCGGGCTATCGCAAAATCGAAGCCTATTCGCCGATTCCCATCGAAGGGTTGTCGGAAGCGATCGGATTTCACGGCACTTTGCTGCCGGCCCTGGTCCTTGGCGGCGGCTTGACGGGCTGCATTTTGGGATTCGGTATGCAGTGGTACGCGAACGTGCTGAGCTACCCGATCAACGTGGGCGGCAAGCCTTACAACAGCTGGCCGCACTGGATTCCCATCACGTTCGAGCTGACCGTTCTGCTCGCTTCGTTGACTGCCGTTTTCGGGATGCTGGCGTTGAACGGTTTTCCGCGCCCCTATCACCCGGCGTTCAATGTGCCGGGCTTCACGCGCGCGTCGCAGGACAAGTTTTTCATTTCGATCGAGGCCCTCGACCAGAAATTCGACGCGGTGAAGACTAAAGACTTTTTGCAAAGTTTGAATCCGACCGAGGTCGTTGCAATTGAAGAGTAATCGTGCTTTCGGGATGCTGAAACTCGCGGCCAGCCTGTGCGGCGTGGCAATGCTGCTTTCGGGCTGCCGTCTGGACATGCACGTTCAGCCGAAATATCTGCCCTACGAGCCGACGGATTTCTTCGGCGATGGACGCTCCGAGCGTCCTGTGATTCCCGGCACTGTCGCGCGCGGCCACCTGCACGACGACGAGCTCTTTTACACCGGCGAAGAAAACGGAGTCGCTGCCGACAAGTTTCCGTTCCGCATCACCCAAGCCGATATCGAACGCGGCCGTCAGCGCTACAACATCTACTGCACGCCGTGTCACGACTACACCGGCAACGGCCAGGGCATGATCGTGCAGCGCGGATTTCCGCCGCCGCCGTCGTTCCACATTCAGAGCTTGCGCGACGCCCCTGCGGGACACTTTTACCAGGTCATCACCAACGGTTACGGCGTGATGTACAGCTACGCTGCGCGCGTCGAGCCGGCCGATCGCTGGAGGATCGTCGCTTACATTCGCGCTCTCCAGATGAGCGAGCACGCCGCGGTTTCCGACGTGCCCGACGCCGATCGATCCAAACTTTCTCAATCGAATGCGGGGAACAAAGAATGAGCGCGCCGGCCATGCCGCATGCCAAATACGGTCGGTTCACCGTCCCGTTCGCGGGTGTTGGCGTAATCTGCCTCCTCGCTGCAGCCGTCCTCGGCATGCACGATTCGACGGCGGCGTTCCGCTCTTACCTTTTCGCGTACATCTACTGGTTTGTGATTCCCATCGGCTGCCTGGGCCTGTTGATGCTGCATCACCTGGTCGGCGGATGGTGGGGGCTTCCGCTTCGCCGCATGGCCGAAGCCGGCACGCGCACGCTGCCGCTCTCCGCGATCCTGTTTATTCCCGTCGCGCTGAGCATGAGCAAGCTTTACAGCTGGATCTATGATCCCGGCCAATTCACTGACACTGCGAACGAGAAGCTGAACTACTCGTTCAAGCTTGCCTACCTTACTCCGCACGGCTACGTCGTGCGAGCGGTGATCTATTTCGTGATTTGGTTCGCCATTGTGGTGCTCCTGAACCGCTTCTCGCGCGAGCAGGATGCCGCGGGCGCGGACGGCACGAAATTTGCGCTACGCATGGAAGGCTTGGCGGGCCCCGGCATCATCCTCACCGTCTTCGCCCTGACGTTCGCCATGGTGGATTGGGTGATGTCGCTCGAGCCCAAGTGGTTCTCCACGATTTACGGCTTTCTCTTCATGGTGATCGGCTGCCTCACGGCGTTGTCGTTCATGATCATCGTCCTGAGCGGAATTGCGGACGAGGAGCCGACGCGTCACGCCGTTTCGCCGCAATCGCTGAACGATATGGGTAACCTGATGCTGGCGTTCACGATGCTGTGGGCCTACATGTCGTTCTCGCAGCTGCTGATCATCTGGGCCGGCAACATCAAGGACGAAATTCCCTGGTACGTGTCGCGCGCTTTCGGCTCATGGGGCGCGCTTGCCGCGATCCTCATCGTGCTGCACTTCGCGGTGCCGTTCCTGCTTCTCTTG
>Ga0210391_10002277_pt1 | contig 16713 bp, 16 predicted proteins | sample IncBWC12OmetaG_FD_160573 | JGI IMG/M metagenome (GOLD analysis project Ga0210391, IMG submission 160573) | Forest soil microbial communities from Barre Woods Harvard Forest LTER site, Petersham, Massachusetts, United States - Inc-BW-C-12-O ... | reverse complement strand
CAGGTCTGAATTCCGGATTCATGATCCTGCAGGTCGCGGCGGCGGCGCTCGCGAGTGAAATGAAGACGCAGGCCGTGCCGCATTCCGTGGATTCGATTCCGACGTCCGCCAATCAGGAAGATTACGTTTCGATGGGGATGGGAGCGGCGCGCAGAATTCAGCCGATGCTGGGGAACCTGCGGAACGTGCTGGCGATTGAACTCCTCGCTGCTTGCCAGGGAATTGATTTGCTGGCGCCGCTGAATACCGGCTCGCAAGCCGCGAAGGCGCAGGCGATCGTGCGCGCAGAATCGAAAATGATGGAAGCGGACCGTTCGCTTGCGCCGGATATTCGTGCGGTCGAGCGAAGCATCGCCGCGGGCGCCTTCAGCGATATTCTGCGCTGAAGGCGGCGCGAAGCGTGCCCGGGGAAAAAAACCGCGATCGGAGCTCCTCGGTCGTTGTGACCGAGCGCCGAACCCGGCCAGTTGGATCCGACAACCGCTGGACTTGGCTACTTTTCCTCGCCACCGTTCTTGGTGTCTTCCGCTACTTGTGGCGCGGGCTTGCACACGCAGCACAACGCGCACAAGCTCATGCAGTCCCGGCCGCGAAGCCAGCAGCGAACGTCACGAAAGTAACGCCGCAGGACACCGTCAACATCAAATTGCGCCTACCGGGTTTGCCATCGGATTGGAGCCAATTTGCGTATCGGCAAAGGCTGCCGGGTTTTTTAGAGGTTAGCCCGCCGCGCGGCAATAAATGCCCGTCAAGTCCAAATTCCGCTGATCCAACGGAGATACGGCGTTCTTTGAAGCGAAATCTAGGGAGTTACGCGAGCGCTTGAAACAGGAATGTACCGAAACGGTAGCCCACGGCGTAGCTGAACGGTGGCACTCCCATCGAATAATGTCCGCACGGGAGCGAAAGGCTTTCGAAAGCGACGCCATCGCGGCGGATCGCGGTCACGAATTCGTTGGTCAGCTCGTTGGGGAAGGTTGGATCGTAGCGGCCGCTGATCGCCAGGATTTTTTTGCGCGTTCCGTGCAGACGGTGAATATAGGGATACGGACTGATCGGCGAAAAGTAGCGGCGTACTTCGTCGAGCGAAATTTCGTGATGCAGGGTTTGCCAGACGTTCGAAGTGGTAAGGCCGGCGGCGACCACGTCGCCAAAATAGGTGGAGACGTGCAGGAACGCACCGGCGCGCAGAGCGGGTTCGTGCGCGATGGTGAGAAATGCGAGGCAGGAGCCAATGCTGGTGCCGAGGATGCCGAGGCGGTCGTAGCCTTGCTGTTCGAGCCAGCGCAGAGTGCGGCGCGTATCCAGCACCGCCTGGCGATTGGATTGCAACGTGAGTCCAATGTTGGCACTCACCATGCGGTCCGCGCGCGGATGGCCGGGGATGGCGCGCCGATCGTGATACGGCAGGCTTAGCTTCACGGCGGTGATGCCCAGTTTGTTGAGCCAGCGGCAGACGTTCTGCTGCTCTTCCCACCGGCTATTCCATTGCGCGAGCACGACCGCGGCCGGCCCGCTGCGGCGCGCCTGAAACAATTGCGCGTGCACGCGGTTATTTTCCGGCCAGGGGGACTCGATGGCGCTGGTGAATGTTAGGACGTCGTCTTTTAGTGCGTAATCGTCGGCTGGGGTGGTCGCGAACCATTCCTCGCTATGCCCCACGGTCTCGCGCGCGAAATTTTCCAGCCAGCCGCGCGGGTCGCGCTCGTCCGCCGAGCCGCCGATGTGTTCGAGGCCCCAGGCAAACGGCAGGACGCGGCGGTCCGGTTCCTGCGCGAAGCGCATGTGTTCGTAAGCGAAGACCTTCTGTGCGAGCCAGGACATGAGATGTAAACCATCGAATATAGCTTATCGCGAGGCGTGGTTTCAAACGGCGGGAGACATGGGCAACCTGCCACTTTCCCATTACAACACGCACCTTACCAAGCGTGAGTGCTATTTCGCAGTAGGCTTCTGCGACAGAATTGAGCGCTATGACCCCTATTTCAAAAACCGAAATCCGCAGATCCGCCAGTAGGCCAGCGGCTAAGGAATTGCTCCCAGGCTTGGTGGACCGCAATGCTGACACGTATCTTGCATACCGTGGCGTGTACCTGTTGTGGTGCTGCCACTACGCGGCCGTTCAAGAGCTTCGGCCCCTTCTTGCGATGGACGGAATTGAGCCGGGTGGGCGCCTTAGTGTCACTGAAGAATTTCGCGCACAAGCTTTAACTCTAGCAAAACAAATATGACCGCTGCTTTCAGATTGAAGTCTTAAGCGCCGCTTCTGACGTGCGGTTAAGAGAGCCGCTCTCGCTCGACCTAAATAGCCTTGTTGGAGTTCCCTTGCGCAATTAATATAGCTCGGTCTATTCCGGGATGAGGTGAGCCATGAAACGCTTTGCGGGAATGATGATCGTGGTGCTGGGGGTGTTGCTGGCGGCGCAAACGATTGCCGCGCAGGAATGGTCGCAGGCTTGGGCACGGGAGCGGATCGAAAAATCGCCGCGCCATAGCGAGTGGGTCACGGTAAAACACGATGGCCGCAGCGTGGAGACGCTGGTGGTCTACCCCGAATCGAAAGACAGGCGTCCCGTGGTGCTGGTAATTCACGAAATCTTCGGACTGAGCGACTGGGCGCAGGAACTTGCAGACCAAGTGGCCGCGGCGGGTTACATCGCCGTCGCTCCAGACCTGCTGAGCGGCATGGCGCCGAATGGCGGCCGCACCAAAGATTTCCCCTCGGGCGTCACCGAAGCTGTCGGCAAGTTGAATTCCGACCAGGTGACGGCGGACCTGAATGCCGCAGCCGACTACGGCCTGAATCTGCCTGCTGCGAACGGCAGACTATACGTCGTAGGATTCTGCTGGGGCGGAGGACAGAGCTTCCGCTTCGCGACAAACCGCGCCGATCTTTCCGCAGCTTTTATTTTCTACGGTGCGCCGCCCAGCACGGAGGCAATGGCGCGCATCAAGGCGCCCGTTTATGGCTTCTACGCCGGGAACGACGCGCGCATTGACGCCACAATTCCGGACACAGTCTCCGCAATGAAAGCGGCGGGCAAAACTTACGACCCTGTGACCTATGACGGTGCCGGGCATGGTTTCATGCGCGCCGGCGAAGCGCCCGAAGCCAGCGACGCCAACAGGAAGGCCCGCGATGACGCGTGGAAACGCTGGAAAAGCCTGCTCGCTCCGTGATCTCTTCCAAGAAATGCCTTCGGCGCGGCGCGAAAAAGCTTGCCATTGCCAGGCCACCAGGGTAAACCAGCAGCGCCAATGTCCAGCGACCCTTCGATCCCAACGCTCTCTCTGAATCTCCACATCTATGCTTGGGAAGACGCGACCGTGGTACGTTGCACCGGCCGCCTCACCGCCGAAACTTCGCCGCACTTGAAGACAGAAGTGAAGGCCCTGCTGCCGCACAAACGCCGGTTGATTCTTGATCTCAGAGAGCTTGGGTACATGGATAGTTCCGGCCTCGGCACGCTGGTGAGTCTTTACATTTCGGCCAAGGGCGCGAAATGCGAATTGCAATTGTATAATTTGAGCCCACGCATCCGCGAACTCCTCAGCATCACAAACGTTCTCTCTGTTTTCGAAACTTGCGGCCGCACCGGCATGCGGTTGCCCTGAGCCGCTTGTATTGTCGAACGATGAAGTCACCTAGCGAGCGACAATTGAACCGACCGACATAGCTTACTTTTGCGCTGGACTGAACCTGCCGCCCGCTCGCGAGTACCCAGCAAAGCGATAACCGGACGGCACGCCTGGACACGAGTTCATCGTAAGAGCGAATTGAGTCTCTCCGCGTGTTGCCTCGTGATTAACGCGTTCATCGGACACGTCCGGCAACGCGACTTGCCCAGACCGGGCGAGAACGGCTGTTACTCCAGTCGGATCGTCGGGATTTAGCCGGGATGGACAGCTGAGTCTTCCCTGCGTGTTGCCATCTGGGCGAGATGCGCCGATACAATCGGAAACGAGGGGGGGCCGCGTCGCTCTCGCATTGGTACTAGCCGCGTTCTTCGTCTTTGCACCAATCGGCGTCAGCCTGCACAGCACAGCACGAGATACTCGGGATCATGTGATGCAGCAAGAAATCGAAAGGTTATCAGGAGAGCTTTTGCATTACCCGGCGGCCTGAACGCGCATTCGACTGTTGCCCGGCTCTTCACGCGTGGCCGGAATGAGAAATGGTCCCGCGGGTACCTGCTCGGACAGGCTCGCGCGGGACCAATCCCTTACGACATTTGTGTTCGGCCGATGCGCACAGGCGATGCAATCAGCCGATTTCTTCAGCTGATTCGCTGAGCCGATGCCTTCGGCCGTTTTGTGCCGCCGACTAGAATTCGCGCTGCGCGGCGTCGGCTTCTTCGGCCAATTGTTTGAGTGCGTGGAAGAAACCCGTGGATTGTCCGGTGAACAGCCCGTCGTTCGTGAGCGATGTGACGGCAGCCTGCGCGCCGGCAAATCTGTCATCGCTAGGGCGAATTACGGCGCAGTGCGGCAAATTCGCGTTGATGAATTCGCAGGGAACGGGAAAGATCAGGCTGGGTTGCACCAGATTGGCCGGCTTCAGCGGAGGATTGTTGAAAAAATCGGGAAACGTGAGGCCGGAGATGGGATCGCTGAACGGCGCCACCGGCTGTTGCACTCCATTACCCGCGAAATCCACCCATTCCAGGAAGTGAGCAATTTCGTCACCACCAATGCCCAGCGTGATTTTCAAGACTTCCCTACTGCTGACTTTCTGGCTAAGCGCAGCGTACAGACTCGAGCCTCCTTGTTCAATCATTCCGAAGTGAAACGCCGCTACGTTGGCGATCGCCTGAATGTGATCGTTGCCGAGAAAGTTGGAGTTCGTAGCGCCGTTGAAATCGCTGTTGTTTCGCGGGATCGCCGTGACGTTCTTAAGCGTAATCGCCTGCGGGAACGTCGCGCCGAAGTCCGGATTGGTAGTGCTGCGGTAGCGCACGAACCAGCTGGTGTCCACGTTCAGGTGCATCAGGTTCGTCAGGCGCTTCATGCCCGATGATCCAGTCGCGGTGCTTCCCGGCAAAGTACGGAACGCGTCCAGGTTCACGGGCTCGGCGCCTTTGGATTCCAGATAGGCGTTGAGAAAGGCCGCGTGGCTGGCTTCGTCCAGCGTGTTGCTGGTGATGTATTGCGGGCCGTCGCCATCGAGATTGGACAGCGCAATCTGATAATTGTTCATGACCTGATTGGGATCTACTTCGATGGGAGGATTGTCGCCAATGCCGCCTAGTTCCGCGTACTGAACCCACAGATCCGTTTCCAGAATTTCGGCAGCAGCCAGGAAACGCAGAATTGCCTCGTCTCCCCGTGTGAGCCTTTCGTTGTCGCCCTCGCCGAATGCAGACTTCGCGCCGCCCAGCGTTGCCGCGCCCATCGTCGCTGCGCCTGCCGCCATCATGCCCTTCGTCAACAGCGACCGGCGATTTACCTTCGTATTCATGAGCCCTTTCGATTTTTCCATGACGCTCCTCTGGCATTGAATTGAAAACCGAAGCCCGAGTGATCACGGTAAGCGGGTGCCGGACGGAGCTTGTCACGGGCAAATCAAATGATTGTCGCGTTGTTGTCAGATTTTCGTCTCGTGGTCGGTGAGCGAAAGACGAACGAGCGATGAACGGAGCGGCGAACACGGAGCATGCGCGTGCAACCCGTCGAGGACTCGCGGGGGCCGGGTATTTCCGCCAGGGAATCGTGCTGCAGACACAGCTGGAATCTGCTCTGCTTGGTACAGATTCGCGTGCGCTGAATCGATAGCCTGGCTTGTATCCTCATTCGAGGTGAAATTACGCGATCTCTATGACGACAGCACTACTCATGCTCCTCGGTTCCACTGCTGCCACAGACGCACGCCAGGAAAAGGGGCAGGAGGGACGTTCCGAGGGCGGGCACGCGCAAGCGGCCAAACGCGCAGGACAGCACACACAGCAGGCCAAGCCGGTCGCCGCGCAACACACGCAGGCGGCGCACACACGGAGCCAGGCCAAGCCCGCGGCGCAGGAGCACGCCAGTGCCGGCGAATCATGCGCAGCAAAACCATGGGGCAATAAATCAGTCGCACGCGACGCAGTGCACCGCCGGGTCGACAATGCGCACTACAGCCGCAGTTTCGGCAGCGGGCACACCTTCCACGTGAACCGTGGCGACCATCACCGTCATCGCTTCGCATACGGCGGCTACATCTTCGGATTCAGTGCGCCGTGGCCAGTGGATTGGGGCTGCGACGACGATGTGTACGTGGTCTACACCGACGGCGGGTATTACATGCATGACTGCATACATCCGGGGCTGTGTCTTTCGATCATCATCCTGTAGTTTTTCCGGCTTCGGACGCGAGCAAGTTTGCCGGTGGCCCATTCTTGTGTTTTTGCGGGGGTGGGCAAACTGGCGGATGGTTTCTTGACCTTCTCTTACCGTTGTTGTTCACCGCTTCAGAACCGCGTTCAATCGCGACTTTTCACCATTACACCCTCGATTCGTTGCGTACGCGAATCGCGGTCCTTGCTGTTCCCTTGGTCCTGTCGGTCCACTGGGGCTTCTGGAATGCAGGCTCGCAGCGGGCCGCGGCCGACTGCATTGTCGAGTCGATCGAATTCCCACAACGCTTCCGCCAGGAAACCTCCGCTCGCGTAGCCTGCCGCGCGAAAGACGGGGCCGTGTTGGCGCCAAACCACGAGGCAAGTAATCAGCAAGAACACGCGATGGATTGCGGAGACGATGCGGTCGGCGAAGAGCGGTCGGTTGGAGGCGAGGCGCGAAAGCATTGAGGCTTGAAAACGCAAGTGCGCGGCCTCGTCCCGCAGAATTCTGCCGCAGATGGCTTGCAACAGCGGCGACTGAGTGGCCGCGCCTAGAGCACGGTAGTACGGAATGGCGATAATTTCAGCGGAAACCAGGACGCGCAGTGACAATTCCAATCCCGCCAGGACACGCAGGCGCCGAAAAACCGTGTCCACCCAATGGCTCGAACTCGTCGGGATTCCTTCGCGCTGCATGAATCGCAACAGATAACCGCTGTGGCGCTGCTCTTCTTTCACGAATAGCGCGAGCGCTTCAAGAAAATCCGGGTCGCCGGCGGTGTTTGCGAATTCCCGGCCGCGTTGCAGCAGGCGCCTGCCGCTGGAGCCTTCGCCCAGCTGAAATTGCTGGATCGAACTTTGAATACAGCGCGATTCTTCGTGGCTGAGCGTGGTGGGATCGCCCCAAGGAAGGCGATCCGCCACGATGGCAGCGGCGAGGAAGTGGCGGCGCCAGGATGCGGATTCCGCTGTGGCTAAATCGTTGGACGCAGGCATAGAGTGGCCTCCTAATAAGTACTTTACCATGCAAAGTACTTTAGAACAAGCAGAGACCCTGGGAGCGCCCGCAGGGCGTTCGTGACGGCGGTCTTCAGATCGCCATCGGTGAATGCCGCACCGCCGTGGCCCACTCAAGTGCAAGGTGCCGCGATAACTGCAACGTCCAACGCGCCTGGCTCTGCTCCGCCGCGTTAGCAGTCGGGCACGATACGCAAGCCCTTGCTTGAGGCCCGCCGAGCGTTCGGGCAGAATTGACATGTGGCGTTATCTACCTTCATCGGTTTTTTTGTCTTTCTGTTCGGCCTGATCATCGGCAGTTTTTTGAACGTGTGCATTGTGCGCATCCCGTCGGGCAAGTCCATCGTGCTGCCAGCGTCGGCGTGCCCGAAATGCGGCGAGCCGATTCGCCCGTACGACAATATTCCGGTGCTGAGCTATCTGCTGCTGGGCGGAAAGTGCCGCGGCTGCAAAACAAAAATCTCGTGGATGTATCCGCTGGTGGAATTGTTGACTGGCCTGCTGTTTCTCGGTTGCTTCTACGCCTTCGGAATCAGTGTCGAGACCGGAAAGTGGGCGGCCTTCTCAGCGATCATGGTGGTGCTGGTGTTCACCGACCTGCGCGAACGCATTTTGCCGGACGTGGTGAACTTCACCGGCCTCACGATCGGCCTGCTATTCAGTTTGTTCACCAAGCCGACGGACGGTACGGCCCTGTGGATCGCGAGTCATTTGTTCGACTACCCTCCCCCGGCGCCGGTCCTTTCGCTGCTGGACGCGATTCTGGGCGCGGCGGTGGGCGGCGGCCTGCTGTGGGTGGTGTCCGAAGCGTATTTCAAATTGCGCGGGCGTGAAGGCATGGGCCTGGGCGATGTGAAAATGATGCTGATGGCCGGCGCGTTTCTGGGCGCGAAGCGTACGCTGCTGACGATTCTGGCCGGCTCGCTGCTGGGCAGCGTGCTGGGCGTGGCGATAATTCTAGCGCGCCGCAAGGACGCGGATTACGAATTGCCGTTTGGCACATTTCTGGGCGCCGGGGCGCTGCTGGTGGTTTTCTTCGGCACGCCGCTGGTGAATTGGTATCAGTCTTTGCTGATGGTGCGGTGATGAAATTAACGAAATTATTGAATTTCACTATGACGACGCCGGTTCATCCGCATTCCGTGGCTGCGCTGCCGTTCAACATGGCTTTCGCGGTGGTGCTCGTGATCGTGCTGTTCGCCGGCATGGTCTTAGCGGCGATGTTGCTGCGCAAATTCATGCGCGACCAGGCGCGCGCGAACAAGGAAGATTGGACAACGCCGAAGACGGACGTGGAGAATCCCTCGGCGTTCATGGCCGCATCCATGCAGGGAGTGATCGAAAAACTGCGCATGCAGGAAAAGGAACTGGCGCGGCTGCATTTGCTGGCGCAGGAACGCGCGCAGGAATCCGAGCGGCTCACCGAAGAAGTGACGCGCAACATGCCTACGGGTCTGCTGTTGGTGAACGCCACCGGCGCGATCAGCTCAACCAACCCCGCGGCGGAAGCCGCGCTGGGAATACGCACGCTGCGCTACCGTTCGTACAAGGAAATCTTGGGCGCGGAATCGGAGCTGACGCAAATGCTCACGGCGTGCATCCGCGACGGGAAAACATTTCAGCGCGGCGAGATCGAACACCTCACATCTGAAGGCGCGGTGCGTAATTTGGGCGTCACCATCTCACCGATTTATCGCGCCGCGCGCGCATCCGGCAAATCCGGTGTGGCGGACAATCTGGCGAATGCGCGAGACCCACACGCGCAGGATATGAAGATCAGCGGCGCTTTGTGCCTGATGAGCGACCTGACGGAATTGACCGCGCTGCAAAAACAAATTCGCTGGAAGGAAAATCTCGCGGCGCTGGGTGAAATGTCCGCCGGCATCGCGCACGAATTCAAGAATTCCCTGGCCACGATTTCCGGCTACGCGCAGATGATTCGCAGCGAGACAACTCCAGGCGATGTGCGCGAATCCTCCGAACGGATTCTGGAGCAGACGCGCGCGCTTACCCACGTGGTAACCGAATTCCTGCGTTTCGCCAAACCGCTGGAAATCTGCTATGAGACGGTGCCGATGCAAACGGTGGTCGAGAAAGTCGCCGAAGAACTGCACGAAACCATGCCACAATGCGCTGTCGAGTTCGACGGCACCTTCCAGGATTTGCCGGGCGACGAAGCGCTGCTGCGCCAAGCCCTGCTGAACCTCGCGCGCAACGGCGCCGAATCCGCGCTGACCACCAGCAAGACTCCGCGTGTGATGATATCCGGAACCATCGAGGAATTGGGCGGCCGGAAGTGGCAGCGTATCTGCGTCGCGGATGACGGTCCGGGAATTTCAGAGACGGACTTGCCGAAAATCTTCCTGCCTTTTTACACCACCAAATCCGAAGGCACCGGCCTGGGCCTCGCCGTCGTACAGAAAGTGGCGCTGCAGCACGGCGGCAGCATTGAGGGCCGCAACCGCCAGGGCGGCGGAGCCGAGTTTCTGCTGTGGTTACCTTTGCGGCAGGACCCCCTGCCATCCACGGTTGCCACCCGCGCTGCTCGCATCTAAACTCAGAGAAGGCGTTCCACGGTCCTCCGAGGAGGCGTTAGCCCATGCGTCGAGACTTATTGTGCGTCGCTGTCGTGGCATTTCTATTGTTATCCGGCCGCGCATTCGCGTTTCAGAACGCCCAGGGACAGCCCAGCCAGAGTCAGGCGCAACAGCAGCAGACGCAGGCTCCCGCTACTCCGGCATCCGCGCCTGCCGCGCCCGCGACGCCACCTGCGGCTCAGGCACCTTCCTCGCAATCCACCACTGTGAGTCTTCCGCCGCAGACAACCGATCCGCTGGTGGCGGCTGCACGCAAGGCGCGTGAGCAGAGAAAAGATCAAGCGGGCGCGAAGCCGGCACGAGTGTTCACCAACGATAATATTCCCACGCAAGGGGGCGTTTCCGCTGTGGGCGTGGCTCCCGCTGCGGATAACGCTGACGGAACAGGTGCGGCAGCGGGGGCCGTTGCGCCAGCGTCTGACAAGCCTACCGCGGCTGCGGGCGAATCTGCCTGGCGCGAACGTTTTGCACACCTGCGCAAAAAATTGGAGCAGGACCAGGCCGATCTGGAGCTGATGCAGCGCGAATTGGGCGTGCTGGACGTGCAGTATTACAACGACCCGGTGAAAAGCATGCAGCAAGGCTATTCGCGCAGCGATATCAACGAAAAAACCGACAAGATCGAAGCCAAGAAGAAAACGATCGAAGCCGACCAGCAGGCCATCACCGATGCCGAAGAGGAATTACAGCGGGCCGGCGGCGATCCCGGCTGGGCACGCTAGAAATTTCGCTTCATGGAACCGATCCTCCTTGTCGAAGACAAAGCCGAATTGCGGGCGATGCTCCGCAAGGCGCTGGAACGCGCGGGTTACACCGTCGAAGAAGCCCCGGATGGAAATTCAGCTATCGAGAAAGTGCGCGGGCGGCGCTATCTGCTGGTTCTCTCCGATTTAAAACTTCCCGGAAGTTCTGGTCTGGACGTCCTGCGCGAATCACGGAAAGTGGAAGCCACTTTGCCAGTGATTTTGATGACCGCGTACGGCTCGGTGGAAGAAGCCGTCACTGCGATGAAGGACGGCGCGTTCGATTTCATCCAGAAGCCGGTCGACCTGGACCATTTGAAATTGCTTTTGCAACGCGCGGCGCAGCAACAGGAACTGTTACGTGAGAATTTATTGTTGCGCGAGGAATACGCGGTGCGCTACGGCTTTCCGCGCATCGTCGGCGAGCATCCCGCCATGAAAGATGCCAGCTCGATGACCCAGCGCGTGGCGGCGACGGATTCCACGGTGCTGTTGCTCGGCGAAAGCGGCACGGGCAAGGAAGTTTTTGCGCGCGCCATTCATCATTTGAGCCCGCGCGCGGATCATCCGTTTGTGGCGCTGAATTGCGCGGCAATTCCTGAAGGGCTCGTGGAGAACGAGCTTTTCGGCCACGAGCGCGGAGCTTATACCGGGGCTGGCGCGCGCAAAATCGGCAAATTGGAACTGGCGCATCGCGGGACTCTATTTCTAGATGAGATTGGCGAGCTGCCCATGGCCATTCAAAGCAAGCTGTTGCGCGTGCTGGAAGAAAAACGCTTCGAGCGTGTCGGCGGCACGCAAGAAATTGAAGTGAACGTGCGCATCTTGACGGCGACGAACAAGGACTTGCGCGCGGCCGTCGCGGACAAAACGTTTCGTGAGGACCTTTTCTTCCGCATTTCCGCCGTGCCCATCACCATTCCGCCTTTGCGCGAGCGCGGCGATGATGTCCTCCTGCTAGCCGAATATTTTCTGGAGAAGTTCCGGCGCGAATTTCGCAAACCCGACCTGCAACTGGGCAAGCAGACCCGCGCGCGTCTGCTCACCTATTCGTGGCCGGGTAACGTACGCGAATTGCAGAATGCGATCGAGCGCGCCGCGATTCTGGCGAACGGCTCGGAAATCAACGAGAGCGCGCTGCAGCTGCCGGAGTCCAAGCCGACGGTAGAGGAATTACCAGGTGGCATGCTGGCCGAGCAATTTCTGTGGGAAGGCCCGCTCGAGGAAGTCTCACAACGCGCCGTGCAACACGTGGAACGCTTCAAGATCCAAGATGCCCTGCGCGACGCGAAATGGAATAAAACCCGCGCCGCCGAAAAGCTCGGCGTCTCCTACAAAACCCTGCTAAATAAAATCCGCGTCCTGGGCCTGGAGAATTAAACCGCCTCGCGCTTAATCTCGGTACTTCACCGAACAGCCATACGGCCGCGTCGCGGGGATTTTCACTGGCGTTCCGGCCATGGATTCCTCCAGCGCGAGGCTTACGTAATTCGTCGCGCCTTGCACGTCTTGCAGGTCGGTAGTTGGCTTGTCGTCAATTGCGCCGCTGTAAATCACTACGCCTTGCGGATTGATTACCACCATCTGCGGCGAAGTTTTCGCGTCGTACAAGTGGCCGATGTCACCGCTCGGGTCCAGCAACGCGGCAGTTGGCGCGGCCTGCTCTTTCGCCAGGTAGTCGTTCTCTTCACTCGCGGTTACGTAGCCTTGCTTGCCTGGCGCGGAAGAAAGAATGGTGAACCAGATCACGCCCTGGCCGGTCCAATGTTTCTGCAGGCGCTGCATATTCCCGCTGTTGTAATGTTTGCCGACGTACGGGCAGCCGTTGTTGTGCCATTCGAGAACCACATATTTTCCGCGGTAGTCGGCGAGGCGCACGGTCTTGCCGTTGCTCGCCGTCGCGGTGAATTCCGGCGCCGTGTCTCCCACTCTCGCGGCCGCAATCAGCAGCGGCACCGCGCACCACATCACCACAACTAGAATGCGATACAAATGCGAGCGTTTCATTTTTGTGTTCCCTCCTCCGAGGAATCTGCCGGATTCGTTCCGTTGCCGGTGTCGCTGCGCGCGGCCACGGCTTTTCTGATCGGCACATCAATTATGTAACCGCGATCGCCTTGCAGCACCAGCACGCCCTTCAGCCGCTGGATCGGCTTCAGCAGCTGATCGGATTTTCGCAGCGACAGCTGGAAGCCGCCGGGCACCGCCGCAAATTGCTGCGGCGCAGCGTCCTTTACTTGCGACTCGGCAAGCGGAAAGAAATTCGCCTGCGTGACTTGCCGGCGAATTTTCACGGTGAGCACGATTAGGTCACCCGCATCGGACCCGCTGACTCGCCAGTTTGCCGGCGCCGGCTGCGGCAACGCCTTACGCGCGGCAGTAAACCAATCCGCAGCGCGCGCATCGGGCACGGGCGGCTGCGACTTCACGGGCAGCGTCAGCGAAAGCTGCGCCTTGCCCGGGATGCACATTTCGCGGCAGACCAGCAATTTCACTTCAGCGCCGAACTGCGCGAGCCCTTGCGTCGCCAACGGGGCGTCAGCATGCATCGGCACGACCAGCATCAAATCGTCTTCGTAACCAAAATCCACGATCGTGGATGTGCCCAACCGCCGCGGCGTCGGCCATTCGACTTCACCAACCGTAACCCCTGCGGGCAACTGCCACTTCACGCGCGGCGGCTCGCCCGAATCGCCGGGATTCACCCAGTAAACGTGCCAGCCCTTCTCCAGCTGGAAACGCAAGCCGAGATGAATGGTGTAGCCCGCGGCGATCCATTGATTCTCGGCGACGAGTTCGAGCGTGCCGTGCGGTATCGCCGTGCCGTCCGCCCGCGCCGTTGCCACGCACAGCAGCAAAGCGGCTCCCAGCGCGAGCGCATGGCAAACACCGAAGGTTGAATAGCGCCACCCCATATATCTTTTGACGTAGCAGCGAGCCAACCCGCTTCATTTCATGAGATGGCGCGCGCGTTTCATTGGTTTCCTGAATCGCGGCGCGGCGAGGTTAGGTTTTGGGAGGTACTCGCCGCGCTGCGCCGCTCTTCAGTCTTTCGGCAAGCGCGCGGTGTGCAGCACGACGCTGCGAAAGTTCCAGGAGGTCGTGTGTACGGAGGTGAATCCGACCTTCTCCATCAGCGCAGTGATTTCCTTCGGCACCAGAAAGCGCGCCACCGAACCGGGCAAATACGTGTAGGCCTCGCTGTTGCCGGAAATCGCCGCCCCCACGTGCGGCAAGACCTTGCGGAAATAAAACCGGAACAATCCGGCCATGGCTCCCGAGCCGGGCTCGGAAAATTCCAGGATGCCCACTTCCCCGCCGGGCTTCAACACGCGTGCGATTTCCTTCAATCCGCGCTCGTAATTCACCAGATTGCGAAAACCGAAAGCGCTGGTCACCAGATCGAACGACGAATTCGCAAACGGCAAGTGCAAAGCATCAGCGGTGGTGAACACAGTCGACCGCGAACGCTTCACGGCTTTGCGGCGCGCGCGTTCTAGCATGGGCTGCGCGAAATCGCTGCCGATCAGCGGGAAGCGGTGCGCGCCGCGGTCGCGAATCTCGTGCACGCGGACTTGCTCCATCGCAAACGTCAAGTCGCCGGTGCCGCAGCACAAATCCAGCACGTGCGCGTCGGTGCGCCGCAGCACGCGGCGGAATTTTCGCGCGGTGCGCCGGCGCCACACCTTGTCCAGAGAGAAGGACAGCGCGTGATTCAAAAAATCGTAGCGCGGCGCGATGCGGCTGAACATTTCGCGCACGCGCGCCGATGCTTCGCCTTCCGTGCGTGTGCCCGTAGGCCGTGTTCCCGGCACTTTCGGTGGCTTTCCAGTTTCTACTGTCATGCGACGTGCTTGTGCATCAGGTTTTAGCCCGCGCGGAGAGGGCTGGCAATTCCGCGAAGGTGCGGGACACCAGAGTCCAGGGAAGGTCGATGCCCCATTCCACTTTACCGAGACGGCCCGGCAGCACCCAGAGCACGCGGCCGCCACGTGCTTTCTTATCACCTGCGAGGATTGGACGCAATTGCGCAGCGTGAATTCCAGCAAGGGACGGCACCGGGCCCACGCTGCCGATCAGTCGCATCATGCGCGTCGCCTCGCTTTCGCGCAACCGCTCAGTAGCCAGGCCAAATAAAGTTACCGCGAGCATGCCCCAGGCGACGGCTTCGCCATGCAGAAAGCGGCGATAGCGCGTGGCGGCTTCGAGGGCGTGGCCCAGCGTGTGTCCGAAATTCAGAATATGGCGCAGGCCGCCTTCGCGTTCGTCGCGCGCGACTATGTCGGCTTTGATGCGAATGCAGCGCGTGATGACCCACTCGAGCGCTTTGGCGTCGCGCCTCAGCAGCGCAAGCATGTGGCGCTCCAGATAAACGAAAAGCTCCGGGTCGGCGATGATGCCGTACTTCACCACTTCGTAGAGCCCGGAGCGGTATTCACGGTGTGGCAGCGTGAGCAGAACTTTCGGATCCGCGAGCACCAGCTTCGGCGGATGGAATGCGCCAACGAGATTTTTCCCTTCTGGGAGATTCACGCCGGTCTTTCCGCCGATGGCGCTGTCCACTTGCGCTACCAGCGTCGTGGGCACATGCACCAGCCGCAGGCCGCGCAAATAACTGGCCGCTGCGAAACCGGCCACGTCGCCGACGACACCGCCGCCCATCGCTACAATTGTGGCCTTGCGATCGGCGCCGGCCAGCACGAGCTGGCGCGTGATTTGTTCGATCGTGGTGAGATCCTTTGCAGTTTCGCTGTCGTCGAAAAGCATCGCGCGTACCGGCACGCCCGGCTGCCTGCCGAGCGCGCGCAGTAGCGGCCGGCCCCAGTGTTCCCACACGCGAGGTGAGGAGAGCACGTAGATGCCCGTCGTTTCGCCCAAACGCGCCACTCCCGCGCCGGCCCGCGCAAAAACACCTGGCGCACATTGCACCAGATAAGCGCCGCCGGATGAATTGATGCGAATGGTAGGCATTGGTGGGCTAAAGAAATGTAGCACAGGTGAACGGTGGAACCCGCCAATCAGGAGATTGGCCTCCCCAGGGACCCTGCGCTAGTGAAATTTATTCTGCAGCTCGTCGACCGATTTCAGAATCACGTAGCCTACAATCGCGACGCTCCGCGGGCTCACTTTATCCATCGTGTCCTGGGGCGTGTGCCAGTAACCGGCGGCGATGTAATCGTTCAAATCAATAATGTCCAGCGCCGGAACGCCGCGCGCGAGAAAGGGGTCGTGATCGTCGCTGGTGGTCGTCTCTTCGGAAACAAAAATATCTTTGTAGCCCAGCTGCGCTGCTTTTTTCCACACCAGATCGTTCAGCCACTTCGGCGAATCGGATTGGCGCAGAATCTTCAGATTGTACTGGCCGATCATATCCGCCAGCAGCACGGCCTTCACGCGTTTCAGATCTCCGGAAACCGCCATGCGCGCGGCGAGTTCGCGGCTGCCGTAGGTGTGGTCGTCATCCCGATCCCAATTCACGAAGGCTTCTTCGCCGTCGAGGAACGCCAACCATACCGAGTTCGGGCCCTTCTTGCCACACAGCTGCCGCCCCATTTCCAGCATCATTCCGGTGGAGGAAGCGCTATCTTCGGCGCCCACAAAATTCTCGACGCTGCTGAGCGTGTCGTAGTGCGTGAGCAGCAGAATAATTCCCTGTCCTGTGCCGGGAGCTTTCCCTATGATGTTTTTCATCGCCACGTTGCCCTTCGGCGTGGACGCGTGGAAGTCGTCCTGGTCCACTTCGCAGCCATCGGCTTTCAGTTCCGCGATGATGTAATTTTGCGAATGATGCAGCGCTTCCGAAGCGGGCGGGCGCGGACCGAAGCTGACGAGTTTTGCGACGTGCTCGTACGCTTTCGCGCCGTCGAAGCCGCCGGTTTGATCGGCGGCTGGTGCAGCTTCAACGAATTTCGGCGCGGCGGCCGACTGACCGGCCGCAGACGCGCCGGCACCCGAACTGGCTGCAGCAGAATTCGGTGAAGCGGAAGACGCAGACGACGGCGCGTTCGACGCGCCACAAGCCACCAGGCCCGACAGCACCGC
>Ga0210391_10002276_pt1 | contig 16713 bp, 15 predicted proteins | sample IncBWC12OmetaG_FD_160573 | JGI IMG/M metagenome (GOLD analysis project Ga0210391, IMG submission 160573) | Forest soil microbial communities from Barre Woods Harvard Forest LTER site, Petersham, Massachusetts, United States - Inc-BW-C-12-O ... | reverse complement strand
TGTGAATCGTAGACCGAAACGTTTTGCCGCGAGCCCGGCCATCTGATTATTCGCAGCGCGCCGTCGTGGTCCTCGACCAGCGCCGTGCGATTCAGCACCCAATCGCCGTCGTTCACATAGGTGACGCTGCCGATCTTGCGATGGTCCGAGCGATGAATGTGACCGCAGATGACGCCGTCGGCTTTGTGATCGCGCGCCGCTGCAAGGACCGCGCGATCGCGGAAGTCGGTGAGAAACTCGATCGCCTTGCGCGCCGGGTTGCGAATGTAGTCGGAAAGCGAACGGCCTTCGTCGTCACCCGCTTCGCAGCGCTTGTTATACCAGTCGTGAATCCGCTGGCCGCGCGCGTAGAACTTCGAGCCCATCATCGGGATCAAACGATTCGGATTGAGCGAGCCATCGAACTGATGCCCATGGATGACCAGCATCCGCGCGCCTGCGGCAGTGCTGTGAACCAACGAAGTCTTGGTAGCGATGGGACCCAGCAGTTCTTCGACCAGGCCGACCTGGGCCTCGTCGTGATTGCCCGGTAGGAATACTACGTTGACGCTGCGGCGCCATCGCACGATCTCGTCGACCAGTTCCTGTTGCTCGACGCTCCAGTGCCACGACGGTCCCCAGTTCCAGCCGTCGACGATATCGCCCACCAGGTAAAGAGTCTCGGCAATGTGATGGCGCAAAAAGTCGAGTAGCGCGCTCGCCTTGCATGCGCGAGTGCCGAGATGAATGTCGGAGATCCAGATCGCCCGGTAATAGCTGCGCTGAACCATGGCCCACCTCTTCCACTTGCCTCGGGTTAAACCGCACCTGAGGGTTCCTGCCGCCTGCACTACCTATTGATATGGAATCAGATCGAGCTGTGGATAACTACTACATAAAGTGAACTGAGGCTGAAGAATGAGATAGCAAATGATGCTAAACGTATTAGCAACTTGATACTAACATATTACCGCATTGCTACATCGATGATTAGCTATTAGGTGCCGCGAGTTTGCAAATCCGACAGAAACTTATCCAGGTGAAGAACTCTGAACCTGTCATTCATTGGAATGGCGGAAAGACGCTTACAAAGTCGAAGGTCGTTCGATACAAAAGTCTCGGCCGCAGAAGCCGCGATGACGTGCCGTATGTCGGCGGCGTCGCTCTGTCTTACCTTCGGGATCTGCTGACCGGCGTTGTAAAAGTGCGAATATATGAGTGCGATCATCGCGCCGACCGCCAAGCGGATGCACCTGATTGCGAGCAATCCGTCGATTCCCAGGTCCGTACAGACTGTCCAGAGGTCGCTTCGATTGACGTCCTCGCCGACACGCTCAACGAGGGTCTGAGTGACTCTGTCCCTGTGCTCATTCCAGAATTCAGGAAAGGTAGGGATCGTTGCTCCCTGAGAAAAGCCATCTCGAGGACCGAGCTCCTTCGGACTGAATCCCAATCTCTCAGTTCTCTTTCTATCTCTTCGTCCAGTTGCCCTGCGTTGAGAAATTCTTCTACTCGACCGGCGCGCCCTGCATATGAAAGGACCGCGTCGGCCAGTAGCCATTCTGGGACTCTGACGACCCTGCGCAGATCACACCAGTTGAGCATCCGCTGAAGTTGTCGCGCAGCTTTGGGAGTTGCGTCCGCCGCAGTTATCGCTCCAAACGCAAGGAGGGGTTCCAGAAAGCCGTCGAGATCAAATATCAAGCGCAATCGCTGAGAGCGGAGAGCATCGAGAACAAGAGGTTCTTGCGCTTCTTGCAAACCGTGATCCGGATCGAAAACGCTTGTATCGAAAGTACGCCGGAAGTGCCGCTGCTGAAAACCACTCCTCGCAACCTTTCGAGCTTCAGCGATCAACCCGAACTCGCCTAAAATCTGCTCGCGATCATCCACAATCTACTCCCAGACGTCGAAGAATTGGCACCAATTTGGCACCCGGGGGCGACGAGGTCGAAAAAAATCTTTGGCGTCCCCGACGGGATTTGAACCCGTGTTACCGACGTGAAAGGTGGTGGGAAAGGCGTCCGCGCGCGTCCAAACCTAGCTGAATCGCGGACTCCGGTTTCCACCCGTGTACCCTTCATCCGCCCGTTTCCAAGCCCGTGGCTGTCAAATTGGCTGTCAAAATTTCGATGAAGAACGCGCCAGAACTATCGCGCTCGCCTACATGCTACCGTGTTCGAATCCTCGCTCTCCACGGATGAGATCCCCGCTAACATGCTCTTCACGGACGGACTGCGGTTGCAATAGACGAGGACGATGAACCACACAGCTGCGTCGCGGCGCGAATCATAGGTCGAGCGTTCACACCTTTCACTTGTTGCTCACTCGGAGTCCTCCCGCTTTGCGACCGGGACGTCGGGCTCGAGATCTCGCCGCTTCGGACGCGGCACACCCTTCCAGAAAGACAGTCAGGGCATTCATGAAACGCTCTTCAAGAGAATCGGATCTGTTTTCCCACCATCCAGTAACCCAGTTGCCGGCAATAAGCGTGAGCATCCCTTCCATCATTTCCGCGAGATGCAAGGGCTTCCGATCGGTGCGAATTTCGCCGCGCTTTTGGCCTTCGGCGAAGAGTCGTTCGTATTGCTCGTAGAGCTGAAAAGATTTCTCGCGCAGAACGCCCGTCGCATCGGTCATCAACCCCGATTGCTTTGCAACGAGACCATGGAACTCGGGATCTTTGTCCCACGACGTCGCCCACTGGCGGATCACGCTACGAATGCGGTCGGGTACGCTGCAATCGTGGCGTTCGAGCTCGCGTTTCACAGACGCGATTGAGTACTCGAGCATCTCCACCGCGAACGCCATTATTAAAGCATCCTTGGTGGAAAAGTAGTTGAAGAAAGTGACCTCGCTGATGCGCAACCGCTCAACGATGTCGCGGACGCGGGTCTCCTCGTAACCTCGTTTTCGAAACAGCGCGGCCGCCGTACGCAGAATCGCTCGGCGCTGCTCCGCTTTCTTCTCTTCGCGCAAGCCCATCGGCCGATCAATTACACATCGAAAGTCGCGAAGGGAACCTCGCACTGGTACGGACCTCTTTTCCGACCGCCCCGAGACGCAGCGATCTCGCGGCGTTGACTTTAGTTTACTATATATATTTAGTCTACTTAACTATTATGCAAAAGTCGATGGAACCGCCGAATAGAGTTTCAGCCGATCAATTCGGAGAGACATTTCGCGCCGCGGCAGGACGATCGAGTCCCGCATCGATACGCGATCGATTTGCGGCCGGCATCAGGACGGCACTCGCGCACCGGCGGCTGCCGCTGGCGGTAGTGATCCTGGCGGCAATTGGGATGCTGCCGACGCTAACCGGCGGCTGGCAGCTCGACGATTATTTTCAGCGCGCCACGCTTCTCGGCTACGGCGATTCCAAACCGATTAATACCTTCATCCAATACATCGATCGCGCACACAACCTGAGCCAGATGAATTTCGGCACAATGCCGTGGTGGGGTTCGCCGGATCTGCATCAAGCGTTTCTACGTTACGCGAGCACGCTTACCATGATGCTCGATTATCGGCTCTGGCCGGATTCTCCCGCCCTGATGCACCTACACAGTCTGCTGTGGCTGTCGGCGGCAGTGCTGGCGGCTGCGTTTCTCTATCGTGAGTTGCTGGGCGTCACCTGGGTCGCCGGGCTGGCAGCTCTGATGTACGCGCTCGACGGCGCGCATGCTGTGCCGGCGGCATACTTGGCCAATCGCAACGCCTTGATTGCCTGCTGCTTCGGATTCCTGAGCATGTTCGCGTTCGTCCGCTGGCGAAAGCACGGCCACGCGACGACTCGATGGGTGAGCGTGCTGATGCTGGCGCTGGCGCTTTCCGCGGGCGAGATGGGCCTAGCTACCGTGGCGTACCTGTTTTCCTACGCACTGACCGTCGACCGCGACGAAATTCGCGCGAGGCTACTGCGGCTCCTGCCTCACGGCGGAGTGCTGGGGGCGTGGGTTTTGATCTACAAGCTTGGCAATTTCGGTTCGCACGGTTCCGGCTTTTACATGGACCCACTTCATGACCCGCTCGGCTTCGCCGGTTCATTTTGTCAACGCGCCGCATTCCTACTGATGGGACAGTGGTCGCCGCTCCCCGCCGAGATGAGCATGGCCAACGCGTCGGGCACCTCGGCGTTCTTCCATTTGAGCATCTTCAGCTTAGTGGTCGCTGCGATCGTGGCAATTCTTTTTATCCCGTTGGTTGTGCGCGATCGGGTAGCGCGATTCTGGGGCCTTGGCGCGATGCTTTCGTTGCTGCCGATTGGCGCCGTTGGTCCGGAGAATCGCCTGTTGGGTTTCGTCGGCTTGGGCTCGATGGCACTGCTCGCTCAACTCACGCAGGCCCTTTTCGCAGGCTCTTTCCTCGCGCCGGTACCTCGTGTCTGGAAGGGATTTGCGTGGGCTGCAACTCTGCTCCTCCTTCTACTTCATTTGATCGCAGCGCCGTTACTCGGGATCGCCCGGATCGCTTACCAGGCGAACGTCAGCTCCAGGATGGAGCGTGCGATGGCAAGTGTTCCAAGTGATCACCAAATCGCATCCCAGGACCTTGTACTGATTAACCCACCCGACCACATCTACCTCGTCACAGCGATCCTGAGCGTGAAGCAGTTGGAGAAACTGCCGACGCCGCGGCACATGCGCGCACTCTCGAACGGAGGCACGCTGGAGGTCACGCGCGTCGGGCCTCGGTCGCTGCAAGTTCGCTTTCCCAATGGATTCTTTCCGACGGCATTCAGCCGGTATCTGCGAAGTCCAAGTGAGCGCTTCTCGGTGGGGCAGCCCTTCGAGCTGCCAGGTCTCTCGGTCGTGGTTGAGGCCCTTGACGCGCAAGGTGACCCCGAGCAAGTGCTGTATGAGTTCCCGGTACCGCTTGAAGATCCTTCATTGCGCTGGATGACCTGGCAAGATGGCGTGTACGTCCCCTGGACTCCACCGGCCATCGGTCACGCCCAGACGTTCTCCCCAGAGCGCGGGATCTTCTGAGCAAAAATGGCGGCGCACACGCAGGCACTGTCACGCGGACGAGTGCTCTCGTCGTCGATCCTCCCAACGTTATGCGCCACGAAACGCGGCATAGGCCCCGCACTGATCGTGCTCGCGCGCCTATGGCAATGGGTCAAAAACGGATTGGTCTTCGCAGCACTGGTCTTCAGCCACAGGCTCCTTCACCCGCGTGACGCGGTACTCGCCACAGTCGCGCTGGTAACATTCTGCGCCTTGTCGAGCTTCGCGTATGTACTCAACGATGTTTCGGATCGAGTAGCTGATCACCTCAACCCGGAAGAGCGCGATTGGCCGCTGGCATGTGGGACCTTACGGTCGCGCAAGCCGTCTGCTTCGCAATCGTGCTCGGCGTCGCAATTGCCACTCTCTTGAGCATTACACTTGGAGTCAGCTTCCTCGGGATCGCCCCGCTCTATGTCGCTCTTCAGTTCGAATATTCACTGTGGGCCAGCTAACCGAGAAGCCGAACGCGCTTGCGATGGAAGGCGTCACTCGGTGTACTTTGATATAGGATTGCAAATCAGCAGTGTTCCCACCCGATTTCGACCCGCAACCGACAGTCGTCCAAATCGGGCGATGCGGCTAGGTTCCCTGCCGGACTCCAAGCGCATAACGAGCTGGCACAACGCTGTAACGGCAATTCAGGTCAACAGCCAAGTTCAGAGCGGTCTGTTAGAGTAGGTACGACGGAACAGGCACACCAACACTTTCCCAGTCATTTACGGGTATCCCACGAGGATTCCGGAACTCGGGAAACACATACTTGCCAAACATTTCGATGCTCCTCATGACCGTGCTATGACCATAGCCGTCGATCTTCAGAATGACCTCGTCGAAACCCGCGGCCTCATATTCCCTGATGCGCTTTATAACCTGCTCGGGATCGCCGATTAGTATCGTAGGCGAATTGTCTATCAGGTATTCGATATCCCTGCTCCCCTTCTCGACGAGCGCTTCCATTCCTTCGAAATACGAATACCCCGTTCCGCCCTTTTCCTTCTCAGCCCGAGCAAGACCCAAATAGAGCTGCGACACATGATTGAAAAGGCCCAAGACCGAATGCTTTGCCTCCTCGATGGCTTTGGCTCTCGTGGCTGCCACATGAGCAGGAAATGTCAAAAGCGCCAGGTGTGGGTTGATCGTATACAAGCCACCGACTGGTTTAGCGGCTCGAAGACCCTCCTGATGGGCGCTTACACATTGCTTCATGTAATCCCAACCAAACCAGTTGTCATGCGTCATGCTTCCAATGCCCAGCTCTCCTGAACTGCGATGAGTTTCGATGCTTGTTGCAGACACATACATCGGAGGGCATTTTGGTCCGTGGAGCCTAGGAACGATACTTGTGGGACCAAAATCATAGAATTTTCCATGGTATTCAAAAGGCGACTCCATAAGTGCCCGGACTACCACTTCCACTGTTTCGCGGTATTCCTCCCGCGTTGTCACAGGATCCACGCCAAAAGCTTTGAGGTACTCAATGTTGTTCGACCGTGCCGTGCCCAACTCCAGTCGTCCCTTAGAGAGAATATCGAGCGTGGCCACTCTCTCTGCGATACGAATAGGGTGATTGTACCGTAACATCACGACCGACATGTGACGGATCGTGATCCTCGACGTTAGCGCGGCGACAGCGCCGTAAAGAGTTTCCGGCGCCGAGACAGCGTAGGCAGACGGGACGAAGTGTTGTTCTGAAGTACCCCAGAAATCGAAACCCATCTCTTCCGCAAACACCGCTTCCTTTATGATCTCATGATAGCGCGCGCTGTATGAAAGGCCCTTAGGCGTCTCACCCTCTGTAAGTAGTCCAAATTTCATTTCGTTCTCCCCAGCCTTACACTATCTTTGTAAGGGACGCGGCCTGTATCCATTCATAGGGCGCCCGACAAAAGTCGAAAATCAGAGTTTCACGTATACCGATTTGATCTGCGTATACAGATCCAGCGAATGTTTGCCCAACTCGCGACCGATACCTGATTGCTTATAACCACCGAACGGCGAAATCGGATCAATATTGTTATAGCAATTGACCCAGACCGTACCGGCCTTGATCGCGCGCGCTACTCGAAAGGCCCGGCTCACATCGCGCGTCCATACCGCAGCGGCAAGACCATAGGTAGTATCATTGCCCTGAAACACTGCGTCATTCTCGTCCTTGAATGGGATCACCGCTGCGACCGGGCCGAAAATTTCTTCGCGCGCGATCTTCATGCTATTTTTGACATCCGTAAAAATCGTGGGATCGACGAAAAATCCCTTCCCAGTCCGCACCTCTCCGCCAATCGCGGTCTTGGCGCCTTCGCTCTTACCTGCACCAATGTAGCCGTTGACGCGGTTGAACTGCTCTTTGGAAACCAGCGGCCCCACCATTGTGTTAGCATCTAGCGGGTCGCCGGCCTTGACCTTTGACGCGTAGCGGGTCAGGTGATCGACGAAGCGATCGTGAAAATCACTCTGCACAAATACACGCGTACCCGCACAGCAGACCTGTCCCGAGAGCATGCAGAAGCCCATAAGCGAAGTGGGCACGGCATCCTCGAGATCCGCGTCGGGAAAGACGATGTTAGGTGATTTGCCGCCCAGTTCCAGCGAGACCCGTTTTAGATTTCCAGCTGATGCCTGGAGGATGAGCTTGCCAACCTCGGTTGAACCGGTGAAGGCGACTTTGTCGATGTCCGGATGCGAAGCGATCGCGGCGCCGGCGGTCTCTCCATATCCTGTGACAATGTTGACAACGCCTTCTGGAAGATCGGCTTCCATGATTAGTTCGCCGATTCTAAGCGCGGTCAGAGGCGTTTGCTCGGCGGGTTTCAGAATGGAAACGTTGCCACACGCGAGCGCCGGGGCAATCTTCCAAGCAAGCATCGCGATTGGCCCGTTCCATGGAATTATCTGCCCGCAGACGCCAACCGGTTCGCGCAGTGTGTAGTTAAACATCGAAGGATCTGAAGGGTTGGTTTCGCCGTAGATCTTCGTCGCCCATCCTGCGTAGTACCTGAAGGTATCGGCCGCCATCAGGGTAAAGCCCCGCGCCAGGGAGATCGCCATCCCATTGTTGAGAGTCTCGAGGATAGCGAGCTCATCGACGTGCTTTTCGATCAAGTCCGCGATGGTCAACAGATACTTGGCACGCTGATGCGGATTGATTGTCGGCCATTTGCCGTGTTCGTATGCCTTGCGCGCAGCTTTCACTGCTTCGTCGACATCCGCTTTGTCGCCCTCGGGAACCAAGGCTAGAACTTCTTCGTTCGCCGGATTTATCGTTTCAAAGGTCTTGCCTGACTTCGCCGCGACCCACTTGCCTCCGATCAGAAGGCCTTTGGGTCTTCTCAGAAAATTCAGGACTGGTATAGAAGTCACGCCCTTCGTCGCACGTTCAATTGAAGGAACTGTCGATGCCATTTCTAATTCTCCTCTTGGTTCTCTGCCAAGCCAGATTGGATTCGCGCGTAGTGAGTTGGTAAGAGCTGCCGCTGATCAAGGAGACAGGCGGTCGCCCACCCTGCCATTGAGAAAGACGATCGCAACTGCGTCGAAATAGAAACCCGGATGACCTTGTTGTCCTATACGAGGCATAAGGCTCTCTTGAAATTCCTGACTACGGTTAGAATTACCCGCGTCATTGTCACTCGTGGTCGAGGGAAGATCCATTGTTTCGAGTCGACCATCAGCCTGTGTTTGACTGGAAACTACAAGCAGCGCATCGGCGCCGGCGCCGCAAGCTTTCTGACGTACACCGTCGAGTACTTCGTTTTCCTGATCTGGCGGTCCCCAACCTTCTACGATCGCAATCTTTCGATAGTCGGTCCCTATGGGTTCTGATCGCAGAATCGGTATCAGACAGTCCGACGATTTTGCAGCGCGATCATTCGAATCAATTGGCACGATATTAATTTGCGGCTCCGGATTTAAGGAACAGCCACAGGCTCCTAAGCAACCAATCGCGATAGAGAACATGAGAACTTTGAGATGAGTCTTCCTATTCAACCGAAAGACCAGTCCAATGCTAATGAGTAAAGCGAACCGAGGCATCCCTGCCGGCTTCAGCGATGACGAACGTCCCATACGCCGTTTGAAGCAAGCGTCCCGCCGACGTAGCAGACATAGTTTCCTGTCATGCGGTTTGCTTGAACCGACCCGTCGAACGAGCAAGTTAGATTGTTCGGTAGAGCTTGGATCTGCAGTTTCACTCTAGTGGCGCTTACCTTTCCACCAGTGACTGTACCCACTGGGTTGTTGCAATCGACGTTGGCCTTCTTGCCGGCAAAGCAGCTATAAGAGCCCGAGAGATCTTGGCCGTTTTGCTTCAGGTTAAAGCGAATGCTGTGGACTTTATATTCGCCAGATCCGGTACCTCCGGTTGTGGTGCGAGTGCCTTGCCACACGCCGGATACTTTCAGGATGCCACTATCAGGCATCTGCGCCCTAGCCACTGGTGTCCAGATCAGTACCGCTGTCGCAACGAAGAAGGTCAGACAAATCGCGATTTTATTCAAATGCATCCGAGGTGGATCCTCCTGGTATTTCCGTCTTCAGGCTTTCAAGTTCGCTGCGAAAAGCTCGACCGTCCGTTGCCATGCATCCTTTGCGTCGTCAGCGCTATAGATGCCTTTGCGCGTATTATTGAAGAAGCCGTGCGAACAACCGATGTAAACCTTAACCTCGCCCGGCTTGTGGAACTTCTTCAACGCTGCACTGAGCCGATCAACGTCTGCGCGCTGAATCCAATCGTCATTTTCGCCGTAAGCGTAAAAAATCGGACAGCCGAGATTTTCCAGCTGGTCGTCCGGCGGAACCTCACCATAAAACGCCGCCGCTGCTTTTGTGTCTTTGCTTACGCACGGCAGTGACATTGCGTAACTACCGCCCATGCAGAAGCCGATCACACCGATGCGGGCGGAGTCCGCCGTTGGTTCACTTTTGAGCCACGCTATCGTGCTGAGAAGATCCTCAATGCCATCGGATGCGTTCAACGCATTCATCAGATCGGCTGCGACATCAGGATCTTTAGTCACCTTGTGTCCTTGGCGCGAGTAGAGATCGGGCGCAATCGCGAGATAGCCTTCCGCCGCGAACCGATGCGCAACGTCTTTGATATGATCGTCGAGTCCCCACCATTCCTGCACAACGATTACGGCAGGCCAAGGGTCGCCTCCGGTCGCGGGCGTTGCCGAAAAGGCCTTGATCTCGCAACTCTTACCTGGGTACCCAACTTCTCTCTCTGTCGCTTGACTGTCCGCCATCGTTCATGACCCTCTGAACACGTATTTTTCGGCGCCATGCCCAATAAGATAGTCGCAGATACGCGCATCAACGTCGTCACCACCGATATGCCGCTCAAAGAGTTGGTAGTTCAATTGATGAACCATGTTGGCAGCTCTCAAGAAAGGCATGTCGGTAGTCAGTTTGATCCGATGAGTCATGTCTTTCTCAGGCGGTAAGTAATAAAGACAGTACCCGGCGGAAGATGGGTCGTAAAAGACTATGCCATGCTTTTGATCGGCCATCCCGTTTCTCGACGGAGAAGATTAACTGCGTAGGCGAGCAACGAGCCTGATTTCGACTAGCGCTCCCGGCACTGCCAATTCAGAAACCCCGATGCCCGTCCATGCTGGATAAGGCTCAGGCATGTAACGATCTTTGACCTTCATAAACAATTGCAATTCAGATTGGAGGCCCACGTGAAATGTAGTCATTTCGACTACATCGGAATACGAACAACCTGCCTCCATGAGCACCAATTTCAGGGTCTCGAATGCTTGCGTGTATTGCTTTTCGGGGTCTTTCACTGCCGTTCCGTCAGGCTCGAGTCCAATCATGCCGGCCAAATAGAGCCGGTCTTTGTCCTTAACGGCAGGTGAAAAGTGAAAATCATTGTAGAAACCTTCCATTCCCGTCGGAATGACCACATCGCTTTTCTTCATAGAGGTTCTCCTCGATAGGGGCGTTCGAACTGCTTGGCTGAATCGCTCGCGTTCAAACTAAAAGTTTGCGTGACTATTCTTGGAAAACATTTATTTCCAATTCGGCGTACGCTTGCTGTCGCAACGGAACAACCTTTTGATAGGAGGGATCGCTGTGCCAGGCTCGCGCGGACTGAACGTCTGGAAAGCGGATGATCGCGCCAACCGTCCACTTGTGCTGCCCGATAAAGCTTTCGACCCCCGTTCCGCGGGCTATTATCTGCCCTCCGTGTTTCTCGATTATCGGCAGAGCCGCAGACTGGTACTGTTTCAGAGTTTCAGAAGGTTCTGGATGCAAGATTCCCTGGACCACTACGAGTACACTCATAAAAGGAACTCCATTCAACGTTGTCGTTGTATCGGTTCGGTCATGTTCTCGGCTCTCTTACCCTTCGGTACCACTATGGACAGCCATTCGCTCCGGAATGGTTTCTTCATTCTTTCCACCCGTCACCACCTGTTCGCCAAACCACGCCCATAGGATTGGTGAAAGAACTGCGCTCATCAGAAAGCACCAGAAGAGCACCAAACCCATTCCGAAGCCGACATAACCGATATACAATGGGACAGGGATAAGCGCCCAACAACCCAAGATCAGCGCGCCGTTCGAGACCAGAAGCGCGCGCCGGATCTTCACGTAACCCTGTACCAAAGCCTCGCGGAAGTTCCCCAGCTTTCCGTATTCTTCTCGGACGCGGAACAGCAGGTACACCTCCGAATCGATACCCACACCGCTAGCTATCGCGAGAGCCGCAATGGCATTCGAATTGATTTCGATTCCGAGCAGATACATGAATGCGAGCGATATAATAGTGCCCATGATCAGGGGCACGGTTAGTATCAAGGAGAGTCGAACAGATCCGATGAAGGGAATTGCCAACACGGCAGTTCCTAGAAACCCGAGTAACGCGCCGACTAGAAGCCAATACCCGATATTGTCGTTGAAGGCCTGTGCGATTCCCACAGAGCCTCCCGCGACACCCACCGTCACGGGAAGCCCTTCAAAGAGTCTGGTTGCCTCCTGCTGTGTTGCAGACATCAGTCTCTTGACGGAGCCCGACTCAGTAGTTGCCACGTAAGCGATAATGACGGTCTGCTTTAGATCATTCGTGAACAACCAAAGATACGCGCCAGGAGCATGATCTGCGAGATCCAGCACCTCGAGGCCAAGCTCGCTTTTCGTATCAGGTACCTTGAACTCTTTTTCTTCCTCACCATGCACGAACGAGTTGCTAAGTTTCAGCGGATAAGCGACGTCAGCAACACTCCCAACGCCGGGTTGCTGTCGTATAAATGCTGCCAACTGATCGACCGCTCGAACTACTGCCGGTTCCTCGAGTACCTTGCCAGCTTCGGGTTTCCCTGCGATGTAGACTGTCATCGGGTAGACGCCACCGAATCGCGTGACGATACCCCGTTCCATCTGGAAGATCGGGCTACGCAACCAAGACCGGGTCAGATAGTTGTGAATGGCATAGGTGTTGTTCTGTCCGATTGGGGCACGAGTATCCACCTCAAACGCCACCGCGGTAATGGCTAGACACGCCAGCACCAGGGCCACACTCGTTCGCTTCGAATCCAGAACCTTGCGAATCAAGGTCGCCAGCGATGAGTCCAAACGTGTTACACCGCTGCTCCGCTTTTCAACTCGTCCTCCGACTTCCTCAAGCTCGCCTAGGGTGACGTAACTCAGAGCAGGTATCATGAGGAGAAATTCATCAACGGTGAGCGAGAGCAATCCTAGGCTGGTGACTATTCCAAGCATCCGAACGTTATCGAATGGAATCGCAGCCATTACGAGGAAAGGCACCACATCACAAAGTAACGACACGAGCATTGGCCGCAATCGCGAAACGAACGTGCTAACGATGGCATCGTCAACCTTTTTCAAACGGGGGTATTCTTCATAGAAGAAGCGCGTGAGAAACTGAACCGAATGGCACGCTCCGGCAGCCACTATGATAAAGGGAGCCAGAAGAGCGGACGCGGAATAAATCGTCGCACCAAAGAAGAGACGGTAGAGGCCGAAGCCCATCAGCACGCCCAAAAACGACACCCGCAGAGGGAGGACCACTGCGCTGTAGGTCCGAAACCCATACCAGAGCACCACGGCGATGATCACTACGAAAAAACCAAACGCCCCGAAAATGTAGAGCAGCCCCGTGCTGTTTACCCATCCAATGATGATCGGGGTCCCTGCAGTGCGAAGTTCGAGCCCCGGCACCTTATGTTTGTTGAGAATTTCATTCACCGCGTGGTAAATGTCCACTGGATCGGTCGTGGCGACTTTTACCAGGGCGTGAGCCGGTACCTCAGTGCGAAAGTCAGCCAAAATCAGGGCCGCCTTACCGTCCTTCGATACCAACACCCCGTTGAGCATTGGGTTCTCGCTCACCGCTGCCTTGATTGTGGACACTTCCTTTTCATCCTGCAGCGTATCAGGCATGATCGGAGTTACCGACATTGTTTCAGTCGGCGTACCCTTGTTCAAAAATGCATAGGACTCACTGCTTAGTGTCGAGACTGAGCGAACCGCATACGGGATTACGCCAGGCACCAGGAAGAGGTCATCCGTGATCGCCTTGATGGTGTTCAGGTGCGACTTGGTGTAAATCGTCCCATCGGTCGCGAGTACTTCAATGCTTACCGAGTTGCCCCCGCCGAACGAGGACATAATTTGTTCGTTGAGATGAACATAAGGATCTGTGCGCGGAGGCCAAGCATTGGGATCGTCGCGCAATCGAAGACCAAACATGGCCCAAATGCATACGGCGGCGATCACGATCTGGAGTACGACGCCTATGCTTCGGCGGCGGATGAAAAAGCGCGCCATCCGTTCCAGTCTGCGATCCAATCCTGTGTATTGTTCCATCCGTTGTCCTAGACGCATGCATGCGGCGAGACTTTCAAAGTTCCGACCATGCTTGCGATGAGGGGTGCTGACTTAGTCTTAGTTACGAAACGCTGGCATTACCTGCTCGGCAAATAAACGTATTGAGTCCATGATCTTCTCGTGCGGCATGCCGTCCATTCGAATTATGATTTCGTCCGTTCCTGCTTGCTGGTAGAGCTTGAGCTTCTTGATGCAAGTCTCAGGATCTCCCACTACCACGGTAGCGCTGTCGCATAGCGCTTCGAAGTTTATGCCGCTTTTCGCCGGAGCAATTTGCTGCGCCATGTATTGATAGGACTTCTCTTTAGTCGCCGCGAGTTCCTCGTAGATCCGAAGCGCTTCAGTCGAGAACTCAAGTATCGGCACCTTGGCGAGACTCTTGGCATATTCGGTCGTTTCGGCGCAGAAACCCAGTGTTAGCATCGCGGCCTGGTCATTGACGTATCCGCCCACTGGTTTGGCGTCTTTCACAGTTCGCTTGTAGAGCTCCACATGCTTTTGAGTGACTTCCGGAGGAGCAAAATCGAAGCAGAATGCACCAATGCCTTTCTGCGCGGCCAGCTCGTAGACTTCTGGACTGGTGGCCGCCGTCCAGATCGGAGGGTGCGGCTTCTGAACCGGTTTCGGGTTAACCGATGTTGGGGGAATCTTGTAATCCTTGCTCTCCCAAGAGAATGTGTCTTGCATCCACATCTTTGGGATCATATCCAGTTGTTCTTCCCATTGATGGCGCGTCTCGTCGACTGGCACCTCGAAGGCCCGGAAGGTACCCAGCTTATTTCCTCGTCCGGTGCCAAAATCGACACGGCCATTACTCATGATGTCTAACATCGCTATTCGCTCGGCCACTTTCAGCGGATGGTTTATGTTTTTGATGAGCAACACGACCCCGTGACGGAGGCGAATCCGTTTGGTCCGCATCGCAGCAGCCGCGAGAAATATCTCTGGCGCAGATGTCGTATATTCTCTCGGCGTGAAGTGCTGCTCAGACAGGCTATAGGAATCCCATCCGAGCTGGTCCGCCAACTCGACCTCGCGCATCATTTGCCAATATCGGTTATAGTAGTCACGAGTCATCGTCTGGCATTCTTGTGTGAGAGAAAATTTCATCGAACCTGTTTCTCCATCGTAGTCCCTAAGCGCCTCGCAGTTCTTAAGTGTCCGTTTCCTAATTACTCAGACCTGGCAGCTTTTCGATGCTCAGTGAGCCAACCACTCGACGAGCGTCATCGGTTGCGCCGCCAGCGTGGTTTCGGAGTAAATGCTGGGCGACGTCGGGGCATTGAAGCCGCCTTTTTCGATCCACCCGTCCATGACGAAACCACCTTCAAGATCAATGACGGAGGCAACGCCCCACATAACCCACCACTTGGGGGCATTCGACGGCCCATCTGGACTGCCCACGTGGACGATAGGATTGGCGCCAGTCATGGGAAGATGCGTAAACTGACGGATCATTTTCCCGTTGGCGTCGTATTCCTCTGTGTAGTACGTACACATTCCCATTAAGCCGAGATATTCAATCCGTTTGGCGTACCACCAGCTAATGCCGGGTTTCGGAGTAACTTCCATGATCGCTACGACGTCACCTGCACCGCTGACTCTCTTCACATCCGGCGGAATACCTTGCTCGTTGAAACCGCGCAGCTTGTCTGAGGGATCGAACAATTTGAACCCAGTGATTTTGTAATCAAGTTGTGGCAATGCTCCCGAGTAACTGATGTCTTCGTATCGATATATGGAACCCGGAAAATATTGCTTTGCGACTGCCCCTGCTAAACGCCGAGTTCGCCGGACCGTAGGAAGATAGAGCGTGTCTTCGGGGACCAAAGTCGGGTCGTTGTAGACGGTGGTAACGCCGCCCTCTCCGCGCAACTCTTCTGGAGCCGTTATCTCCCACATATATTTTCGCTGCACGTTTTGATCGCTAGACGTAAGATACTGTTTCCCGTTGCCTCCAGTGAAAGTGCTGTAGTGTTCCAGAGTCCTACTTGAAGTACGGATCGAGCCATCTGGAAGATGAACGATGATTGGGGTTACATCGAATCCATTGTCGTAGTAGGGGCCGTAGTAACTATAAGTCAAACACCGATCGGGCAACTCCGAGACCGGGATTTTGTCGCGCTGCTCGATGGGTACTTCGAAAGGCATTGGCAATCCCGGAGTTGTCCACTGCGCGATGAATGCAGGACCCAATTTCTGCTGGCGATCCTCCATCCACGGCTGAGCTTTCCAGAGCATCGACTGATCGCCCCATTTTACCACCCAAGTACCAGGCGACTCTCCTGGCGCTACGCTATATGGCTTCCCTGCAATCACTTTTGGTATTGGCGGTACATCTGGAATTTGAACCGAATTTTCAGCTAGCGCATCAGAATTCCATTTCTTCGGTTGCAAGAGCCCGGCCGCGACAGCTGCGATCGTGAGAAGAAGTGCGCAAAGCTTCTTTCCACGCAACTGACCTTTCTCGTATTGCTTCATGGTTCCTCTCTGCAGTTTCAGTAGTTCTTCACTGTTTCTGATTCTAAGCTTCGTATTTCGCTCGCACCCTACAGCAACGTTTGATGGAGTTCGAAGAACACGTTGTTTGTGTTTGTGAATTCTCCGTACGGAGTCTGCTTACTGCCGGCAAAGATATTAAATCCCAAGCCTAAAGTCGTTTTGTCCGAGATTCGGTACCCGACATGCGGTTGTAGCCACCAATCGTGAAACTGCCATTCGTATATTACGGACAGTGAGGTGTCCAAAACATCGCCAGCCATGGACGTTTTGTCCATGTAGAGTGTCGATAGGCTTTTGTACATGCCCCGCAAACCGGAGTGACTGCCCTGGTAGGCCACATCCTGGAACATGTCCTCGTTGCCGTCAC
>Ga0210391_10002273_pt1 | contig 16739 bp, 10 predicted proteins | sample IncBWC12OmetaG_FD_160573 | JGI IMG/M metagenome (GOLD analysis project Ga0210391, IMG submission 160573) | Forest soil microbial communities from Barre Woods Harvard Forest LTER site, Petersham, Massachusetts, United States - Inc-BW-C-12-O ... | reverse complement strand
TGGGCCCGTAATCGTAGTGGCTGAAAAACAGCTCTATTCAAGCCACTATTTCGAAACCGCGCTGGACCTTACATTTTGTATTCCCGAAGCGACCGATTCTTCGAGCCCTGGGTTCTACCTCATTATGGCGATGGGTTCCGAGCAAGCCGGTCTCACTGGTTTCAAAGGATCAATCGTTCGAAAGGTCGCCGTGGACCGCTCGGCCTCTTCTCTGAAGAAATCGCTCATGGCGATCAAGGACTCTCTCGAAAGTAAATAAGCGCGTCCAGTTCGAGCTCTTGAGGTCTTCATTCCCAACGGCGACGAGCGCTGCGCGGCCCCAAAAGTAAACATCCAAGGTCGCGTTCGTTTGATTCATCGATTCACGCCCTGCGGGTCCTGACTTCAACCCACCAATTTATTCCCGCCGTCGGCGACGCCGAGACTGCGATTCAGTTTCTGAACGACTTACAAGGCTCCCGGCAGTGTCAATACCTGGGCAGTTGCGAACGCACTAACAGCAACTTCGGCCCTCGCCTTTTCGCAATCGACGTAAACCGCGCGTATTCATCATTTTGGAGGGATCGCCAATTGGACGATGAAGTGCCTCTTGTATGTGCGTCTCGCTCCTCGGCACTGTTTGCCCGAGCGACAAGGTAAGGGCTTCCGCCGCCGGATCCTGCGGAGCAAAGGTTCAAAAACTGATGAGCACACTTGCGGCAGAGCAGAATCGGACGGAGACCCAAACACGCGCCTTTGCCATTGCTTGGGCTTTCACGGTTGTTTTCTACTTCCTTGAGTATGCCGTGAGGTCTTCCCCAGCCGTGATGATTCCAGAGCTGGAATCTGCATTTAATACCACGGCGCTCGGCATCAGTGCGATTCTCGGGGCCTACTACTACACCTATTCCACGATGAGCCTGGTGGCCGGAGCGGCCCTTGATCATTTGGGAGCGAAGCGCACAGTGCCTGTTGGCGCTGCCATCTTGGGCGTCGGATGCCTATTCTTTAGCGTCGGCGCCATATCGGCAGGGGATACAGGGCGACTGCTTCAGGGAGCCGGCTCGGCTTTTGCATTTACGGGCGCTGTTTACCTCGCCGCGCACGGATTTTCCGCACGGTATCTTGCGACGGCGATTGGTGCGACTCAATGCGTTGGAATGCTGGGCGGTTCGGCGGGCCAGTTTGTTGTCGGGCCGATGATCGAGTATGGAGTGGGTGTTCATACATTCTGGATCGGGATCGGAGTCATTATCATCGCGAACGCGTTGCTGTTGTACGTGGCGACGCCCAAGGAACAGGTTGGACCCCATGCCCAAGGAGGAGGCTTCCGCTCGATCCTCAAGCCGTACAAAATCGTTTTTTCGAATCCTCAGTCCTATCTCTGCGGAATCGTCGCCGGTCTCTTGTTCGCTCCGACCACGATCGGAGACATGATTTGGGGTGTAGCGTCATTTCAAAAAGACTTGCAGTTTTCCTATCACAGCGCAGTGGTGGTCGCTTCGATGGTTCCCCTCGGCTGGGTTTTCGGATGTCCGCTGCTGGGATGGCTTTCCGACCGCATTGGAAGGCGAAAGCCAGTGGTTATCGGGAGCGCGGCTTTCATGATTGTAGCTGCCGCCCAGATTGCCTTCAAACCCCTCCCCATTCCGGTGCACGTCGCGATGTTCCTGTTCGGTGTCGCGTCAGGCGCCGCGATGATTCCCTACAGTGTCATCAAGGAAGTCAATCCTGACAGTGTAAAGGGCAGCGCCGCAGGTGGGATCAATTTCCTCGTTTTCGGAATCACGGCTTTCCTTGGCCCCATTTACGCAAAGCATGTCGGCAAAGGCATCGGGAACTCAATGAACCTGCACTTGCACTTTCAGAACGGGGCGCTCTTTTGGATGGCGTGTTGTGCCGGCGCGATCGTGGTGAGCTTTTTCCTTCGGGAAACAGGGCCGGCGGTGGCTGCGCATCGGACGGCGGGGTCGAAATAACAACCATGCGGCACAGCCGAAGGGTGACCTTGCCACTCTAATTCGGATTCATCTCGTTTCAAGAGAACAGGGATAAATAAAGGAGGCAGAAAAAATGCCGCAAAGAATTGCAGATGAATTGATTCGCAGACTCGCCGAAGCGGGCGTGGAAAGAATTTACGGTGTAGTGGGCGACAGCCTGAATCCGGTGACGGATGCACTGCGGCTGAACAATAAGGTTAAGTGGATCCATATGCGCAACGAAGAAGCCGGCGCGTTTGCGGCCGGCGCGGAGGCACAGCTCACCGGCAAGCTCGCCGCCTGCGCGGGGAGCTGCGGCCCCGGCAATCTGCACCTGATCAATGGCCTCTTCGACGCTCATCGCAGCAATGCTCCGGTGCTGGCAATCGCATCGCATATTCCCAGCAGTGAGATCGGCACGGGATATTTTCAGGAAACGCATCCGCAAAACCTGTTTCAGGAATGCAGCCACTATTGCGAAATGATTGGGAATCCAGCTCAGTTTGAAAGGGTTCTGCACATCGCCATGCAGAATGCCATTGGAAAAGGCGGAGTAGGCGTGATCGTACTGCCGGGCGACGTGGCTTCAACGGAAGCACCGGCCGAGACCTCCTCGCGTTCCCTGGTCACCAAACGGCCGAGCGTCCGTCCGAGCGAAAAGGACCTGGCAAAGCTGGCGGATCTGATCAATTCCGCAAAGAAAGTTGCGCTCTTCGGCGGAATTGGATGCGAGAACGCGCACGATGAGGTGGTCGCTCTCGCGGAGAAAGTGAAAGCTCCGGTGGGGCACAGCTATCGGGGAAAACCGTTCGTCGAATACGACAATCCTTATGACATCGGAATGACCGGCATGATCGGTTTCGGGATGTGTTACGAGGCGATCCACGAATGCGATCTTCTTCTGCTCCTGGGCACTGATTTTCCGTACGACAAGTTCCTGCCGACGAAGACCAAGATCGCGCAAATCGACATCCGGGTTGAGCGCCTGGGACGGCGCAGCAAACTCGATCTTGGAATTTGGGGCGACGTGCGCGAGACGCTCCAAGCGCTGCTGCCGATGTTGGATACAAAGGCGGACGGAGGATTCCTGGCCACCACGCTCAGCAAACACAAAGAGAAGCTTCGAAAAATGAATGTGTACGTTGACCATGTGGGAAAACGCTTGCCCATGCACCCGGAGCCCGTGGCAGCGGCGCTGAGTGAAATTGCAGCGCCCGACGCGATCTTTACCGCTGACACGGGCATGTGCAATGTCTGGTCGGCCCGGTATATCAAGGCGGCGAAAAACCGGCGGCTCATCGGTTCCTTCAACCATGGGTCCATGGCGAACGCGCTTCCTCAGGCCATCGGCGCTCAATGTGCCTATCCCGGAAGACAGGTAATCTCGATGTCCGGAGATGGCGGTTTCGCGATGCTGATGGGCGACTTGCTGACGCTGACGCAGTACGACCTCCCTATTAAGGTACTGGTGTTCGACAACAGCGCTCTCGGGATGGTGAAACTTGAGATGGAAACCGGCGGATTTCCGGACTATCAAACGGACCTGAAGAATCCAAACTTCGCGAAGCTTGCCGAAGCCGTTGGCATGATGGGTGTGAGGATCGAAAACCCCGCTGATTTGACCTCGGGCCTCAAGAAGGCGCTGCAGCATCCGGGGCCCGCGCTCATCGATGTAGTGACCGATCCAAATGCGCTTTCGATACCTTCTCATGCCGACCGGTCGCAAGCCGTGGGCTTCGCGCTGGCCCTGGGAAAGATGGTACTCGCCGGGAACCTCGAAGAAGTTGTGGACACAGTCAAAGGCAATATTCGACATGCCGGCGAGTCACTCGAGTCGATCTAGACCGATATTCGAGATCGCTAAGGCGCCTTTGCCGAGGCAATCTTCATCGGACTGCAAGGGCCGTCAGATGGCCACTCGCCCAGGTAGGAGTGTGGCCATCCCCGGAGGCTCGTGTCGATTTTGGGCGAGGGTCACGCAATGAATGAGGACTGAGGTTTACGATGCGAAATGTTATACGAAGTCTATGGATCCTGCTGATGGTGCCTGGCCTGGCGTATGGTCAGACCGCCGCCCAGGCTGGTTCGTCGCCCAACACCTCGGATGTCGGGGCGGAGGTCAACGCTCTCCGCGAAGCACTTTTGCGAACTCAACAGCAGGTGGCCGCACAGCAACAGGAAATCGAAATCTTGAAGGCGCAATCGAAAGCGGGCCAAGGTGCGACCGGTAGTACCCTCCTCATATCCGCTGCGACCGAGTCTGTTTCTCCAGGTGCGAAGCCGTCGGACCTTGAATCGCAGGTGCACGATGACGATGCAAATACCCCGAGCCAGTCTGCGAATGATCAAACACAACAAGCGGGGCAGGCGACCTCGCCAGCGTCGATCAAAATCGGCGATGCCGTACTGACCCCCGGTGGATTCGTCGATTTCGAAAATATATATCGGACCACGAATACTCAGAGTAATATCGCCACCGATTTCGCGGGCATACCTTTCAGCAACACGGCACTGGGAAGTGTCAGTGAATTCCGCACCACGGCGCAATTCTCCCGCCTCAACTTCAAGATCGAAGACAATTTTAGAGGCACGGACTTCTTGGGCTATGTCGAAGGTGATTTCAGCGGGAACAGCGCCCCCGGCGTCTATCAAAGCGTAAACGGTCTCAGCAACCGATTACGGCTTTACTTTGGGTATGCAAGGCATGGCAAGTGGGTATTTGTAGGCGGACAAACCTGGAGCTGGCTGACGCCGAACCGGGATGGCATCGGCCCGCTCCCCTCCGATCTGGCCGTTACCTACAACGAGGATCAAAACCTTGGCGTCGGAGTGCCTTATACGCGAGCGGCCGAGTTCCGCGTCGCTTACCATCCCGACAAGCACTGGGCCATGGGGGTAGGTATCGAAGACTCGAACCAATTTATCGGCAACTATGTCGCGCTCCCGGCGCAATTCACTTCGATCGGTTCGCAGTTCGATAACAACTCTAACGCGGGAGCGGCGAACCTGATGCCCGACATTCTCGCCAAGACCACCTACGATACCAATCTCGGTGCCAGACACTTTCACGCGGAAGTCACGGGTTTGTTTACCGGCGCGCACGCGTCGGTGACGCCCGTTGGATCGACGGAGTTCAGGACGCACACGACATTCGGCGGTGGCGGCCAATTCGCCACAAACTACGACCTGTTACCCAATAAGCTCGTTGTCCTGGCGAACGTGTTTTGGAGCGACGGCGGCGCTCATTACCTGGTAGGAACGGGGCCGGAACTCGTGGTTCGCCCGAACCCTGCTGGCACCGACATCAACCTTTCGATGCTGCATGCCGGAGCGGGCTCGGCAGGTCTCGAGTGGAGAGCCAGCGAAAAAGAGGCCTTCGCGGTCTATTACGGCGCGGATTATTACGGACGCGACTTCTTCGCCGATACCACGAATACCGCACACCCTGGAACGATTATCGGTTACGGTGGGCCCGGTTCACCGAACACAAACAATCGCGCCATCCAGCAGGTCACTTTCGACTGGCTGCTGACTTTTTGGAAGAGCCAGAGATTCGGAGCGCTGCAGTACTACACGCAGTATTCCTATCTGACGCGCTCTCCCTGGTATGTGCCTGCGGGTGACCCCAAGAATGCGCATCTCAGCATGGTCTATGCCGGCATCCGCTACGTTTTGCCGTCCACTTCAGGCACCCTGCTGCGCGTGCCTTACCCCAATTGATACCCGACATGAGGTTGATCGAACCCCTTACATATTTTAACGGGCCGATGACGGGTTCCCGTCCCGTGCCGATGGGGTGCGCCGGTGGGGTCTGTCGAGAGAAGGAGGCCCAAATGCTGAAGGGCTCACCAACATTTTCGGCCATTCGCACACCTTCATCCTGTCCCGCGTCGTGTAGGCGTTACCTTAGCGGCAGCACGCGCTGATCTGCGTGTGCCTTATCGCGAGGTCGCGCCCCGGACCTCACGGCCCAGTGATCGCACCGGGGAGCATCCTCCTCAGCCCGTCGCAGCTGCAAAACCCTGCAGGGTGCCGATCATGGCGCTGCTTCCTGGACGACAACGCCGCGGAAAGGAATTCCCTCTCGGCGAATCAGCACTCGCTCATTTACTGCTCCGCCCCGAATTTTCTTCCTCCCGTTTGTCCAGTTTCAAGAAATCAGTCTTTGTCGCCTTGGCCTTTTGCTTCGTGGGCGCCAATCGTTGCCGCGCGTCGCTCACGGCGGTCAGAAAGCGCTGCGCCAGTTCCTGAATGCGATCCGTTTCGCGATTCGCGATGGCGTCGGCAGGAATCAGCTCGGTCCCAACGCCGATCGCCGAAGCTCCTGCCAGGATATATCCCGACGCAGTCTGTTGTTTCACTCCGCCCGCCGCGATCAGCGGAATTTGCGGCAGGCCGGTCTTGAGCGCCTTGATATACTTCTCTCCGCCCAGCGGCTCGCACGGATAGACCTTGACGAAATCGGCACCACCCTCCCACGCCGCGATCACTTCTGTGGGTGTCATCGCCCCGGGCAACACCGCAATTCCGCGCTGGCTGGCAAACTCGACCATCTTTTGATTCAGGCCGGGACTGGTCAGAAAACACGCGCCGGCATCTGAGCAGAGGTTCGCGATGTCTGAGGACAAAACCGTTCCCGCTCCTACGATCATGTTTGGATGGTGGTGCACCAGGTGCGAAATCAGTTTCACCGCTTCGGGCACGGTCATGGTGATCTCGACGATCGGAATCCCGGCACGCGCCACAGTCTCAGCCGCGAAGTGCGCATCTTCGGCCGACGCAACTCGGATGGCCGGAATGATACCGATCTCCTGAATGCGTTTGACGATGTCAGCCTTGATCATCGAAGTTCCCCGGCTATACGGCTCCCTCACTGTCAGGCTCCGGGAGCAGATCGCCTCGCCGCGCAAACCACGTGTACAGCGTCGGAAGCAGAAAAATTCCGATCATTAGATTCGAAATGAGCCCTCCCACGATCACGATCGCAAACGGCCGCTGTGAATCCGATCCGATCCCGTGCGAAAGCGCCGCCGGCAACAGTCCCAAGGTGGCCACCAGCATCGTCATCATGATCGGACGCAGCCTGAGCACGGCTCCTTCGACCGCGGACTGCTGTATCGTGTAACCTCGTGCCCGCAACTGGTTGATGTACTCAACCATGATCACGCCCGTCTGCACGGATACTCCGAATAGCGCCAGAAATCCGACGCCGGACGACACGCTCAGATTATTGTGGGTGATCAACAAAGCTAGCAACCCGCCCAGCGGCGCCATCGCCACATTCGTCAAAGTCAGAAACGCCCACTTCACCGAATGGAACATCGAGTAGAGAATCACAAAAATTGCCAGCAGCGTGGCCGGCAGCACGATCAGCAGCCGCCGCTCGGATCGCTGCTGACTCTCGTATTCTCCGGCCCAATCGATCGTGTAGCCGGTCGGCAATTTCACCGACGCGTTCACTTTTCGAATCGCCTCCTCCACCGTACTTCCCAGATCCCGTCCCCGCACGCTGAATTTCACCGCAACGTATCGCGAGTTCGCTTCGCGATAAATCTGCGATCCTCCGTCCGTTTCGCTCACTTTGGTGAGTTGCGCCAGTGACACGCGCTCGCCGGTCGGCGCCAGCAGCCGGACGTTTTCGATCGATTCCGTCGTATCTCGAAACTGGCGCTGATAGCGCAGCACTAGATCGTACCGCTGTTCTCCGATCAGCACCTGATTGAGCGCAGTTCCCCCGACGGCCGTCTGAATCGCATCCTGCACGTCGGAAACGTTGATCCCGAACCGCGCCGCCTGCTCCCGGTCCACTTCGAAATTCAAATTCGGCTGACCCAGTACACGAAAAAGGCCCAGATCCTCCACTCCGCGGATATGTCTCATGGTGTCCACGACCTGGTCGCCGATGGCCTCGAGCGTTTTCAGATCGTCGCCGTAGATTTTCACCGCCAGCGCGCCTTTCACGCCGCTGACCGCCTCCTCCAGATTGTCCGAAATCGGTTGCGAAAATCCCCAGAACACGCCGGGAATTTTCTCGAGCTCGCGGTTCATCGCTGCAATCAGCGCGTCCTTATTCTGATGGAACACGGGCCGCCACTGTTCTTTGGGCTGCAGGTCGACGAAAAACTCCATGTCGAAAAACCCCGTGGTGTCCGTACCATCATCGGGCCGCCCGATCTGGTTGACGACGCGCGGAACTTCCGGAAACGAACAAAGCACCTCGCGCGCCCGCTCCGCTACGCGCGCGCTTTCCGTCGGCCCCGTACTCGGCGCGAGCGTTCCGCGAACCCACAGCGCGCCTTCATCCAGGTGGGGCAGGAACTCCGAACCGATCACCCCGCTAAATCCCAAAAACATCGTAATCGCGAACAGTCCCAGCGCGATGCCGACCGTGAACCTTCGATGCCGCACCGCCCACATCACCGCCGTCCGGTAATGCTTCTTCAGGAAGTCCATTAAAGGGTTGTGCCATTCACGCGCTCCGCTGCGGAACAGCAAGCTCGCCAGCGCGGGAGCCACGAGCATCGAGAAAATCAAAGCCCCCAGCAACGCGAATGACACCGTCCACGCCATCGGCCTGAAAAGCTTTCCCTCCACCCGCTGCAAGGTGAAAATCGGCATATACGCCGTAATGATGATCGCAATGGCATAGAAAACTGGCCGCTGAACTTCGTGCACCGCCTCTCGAATCTTCTCCATCGGCGTCCGCAGATCTTCCTCCGGAAGGCGATTTAGATGGCGCGATATGTTTTCGACCATCACCACAGCCCCGTCCACCACCATGCCGAAATCGAGCGCGCCCAGTGAAAGCAGATTCGCCGAAATATGGCGCACGTCGAGGCAGATCGCCGCAAAGAGCAGCGCGAATGGAATCGTAAACGACACGATGATTGCCCCGCGCACGTTGCCGAGAAAAATAAACAGCACAATCACCACCAGGATCATTCCTTCGGCCAGATTGTGCAGTACGGTGTGGGTCGTGAAATGCACCAGATCGTCGCGGTCCAGATACGGAATGATCTTCACGCCCGGTGGAAGGATTTGATTGTTGAGCTTGTCGACCACGGCGTGGATTCCGTCCATCGTAGTCGCCGTATCCGCACCCTTGCGCATGAACACCACGCCTTCCACGACGTCGTTGTTGTCCAGCACCGTTCCGTCGGAGCGGTGAATCGCCCATCCGATCTGCCCCAGACGAACCTTCGGCCCCTGAGCCACTGTGGCGATATCCTGGATTCGAATCGCTGTGCCTTTTTGCGTTTTCAGGACCGTTTTGTCGATGTCCTGCACATCGCGCACGAGACCTACTTCGCGCACGTTCACTTGCTGCAATCCCTGTTCGATGAAACTCCCGCCGCCGTTCGCGTTCGCGTTGCTCAGTTGCTGTTCCAGCTGTGCAAGGCTCAACCCATAGGAAACCAGTTTGTCGGGATCCACTTGAATTTGATATTCGCGGGTGATGCCTCCGAACGACGAATCGTCCACCACGTCCGGCGCGGACTTCACATACTTCGTAATGACCCAGTCCTGCAGCGATTTCAGGTCCATCAGGTCGTAGTTCGGATTCGTGCTCTTCACCGTGTACCAATAGACCGAACCGATCGGGCTGAAGTCGGGGCCGATCTGGGCCGAGACATTCGGCGGCAGTGTCACTCCCGAAAGCCGCTCGAGCACTTTCTGTCGATCCCAGTCATTGTCGGAATCGTCGTCGAAAATCAAATTGACCACGGAAAGTCCCGCCAGCGACGAAGATCGAATATGCAGCAGGGCCGGAATCCCGTTCATCTGGATTTCGATCGGGATGGTGACTTGCTGCTCCACCTCTTCGGCCGCCCGCCCTGGCCACTGCGTGATCACCTGCACCCAGGTGTTGGCAACGTCCGGATACGCTTCGACCGGCAGACGCTTGAAGGAAACGATTCCTGCAACAAACAGAATCAGCGCCAATCCCAGGATCACGTAGCGATTGTTGAGGGCGAAATCGACGAGCGCCTGAATCATCTACTGTTCCACCGTGTTCTGGAACTCAAGCGCATTCACGACCACCTGTTGGCCCGGCGCAACCCCCGTCAGAACCGCCTGCAAGTTTCCGGGGAGCATGTCTCCTGCGCGAACTTCCACACGACGAAACTGTTTTCCGCCCGTCGGCACGTAGACCCAATCCCGATCGTGGAGATGCAGGATCGCCGTTGCTGGCACGGCGGCGAGCTTGTCCTTTTTCTGGCCGTGAAACGTAGCCGTCGCGAACATCCCCACCCGCATCATCCCCGGATTCGCCACTTCGATCCGCACCTTCGCCGTGCGAATCGTCGGATCAAGCACAGGACCGATGTTGCTGATGTGTCCGGTGAACGATCGATCCGGGTAAGCGCTCAGCCGCACGTCGGCCATATCTCCCACGCGCACGACCGGTAGATCGTTCTCGTACACGTCGCACAACACCCACACCGTCGAAAGATCGGAAATCGTGAAGGGATTCGGAGCGCTCAATCCCGCCACGCCCGCCGCGTTGGTGACTTCCTGGTCGGTGATCACGCCCGAAATCGGCGCGCGGATGTCGACGATCGCCCCCGGGTTCGCCGGGTCCCCGCCCAGCACCCGAACGTGCTCGGTCGTATTTTCGACGTCGACCTTCGCTTTTTCCTCCGCGTCCTGGGAAACTTGCCGGTCGTTCAGCGAAATGGCGCCCTTGTCGTAGAGATCCTTCGCGCGCTCAAGCTGCGCGCGCGCGAGCTGTTCATCGGCCACGGCCTTGCGATAATCCGAAAAAGCGCCAGCTAGGTCCGCGCTCTGCACACGCAACAAGACCTCTCCCTTTTTCACGACGTCACCCAGGCGCGCTTTTATCTCCACCACGCGGCCGGTAGCGAGCGAAATCACGGGAACGCTCTTCGAGATGTCGGGATTGATCGTCGCAGTCGCCTTCAACTGCGATGTGCTTTCGTGTTCGATTGCCGCGACGACGGGAAACTGGTCGGGGTGATCGACCTCGAACGCATTGGGATCCACGCGCTCAACCCTTAGCGCCGGCGGCGCCCCCGCATTCGGATCGTTTTGCGAACTGGCGCAGCCTCCGAGGAACAGCGCGACCACCAGAGCGAATTGTCCCGCCTTAATACGAAGCCTTCTCATTGCCTATCCTCACGTCCGACGGCCAGATTCAGCTGCTTCGCCGCAATGGCAGCGCGAAAGGGCACCCATTATTTGGTGGGGAGATTACAGGGGCGTTACAACCCTCCCCACTGGTTCGCGTCTCCCTCACGGCGCCATGCACGGGGACTGCGGCGCAAACCCCGGCTCCTACGCTACGCGCCCACGGCAGTGTCCGGGAAAATGCCATCAGCCTGTTGTTTCTTATTTAGATATTCCATATATAATCGCGGTGCACCCGAGGCCTTACCATACCAGCCTAGGGTTTGTACCATACCCCTACTAGGTAGACAACGTCGAATGTCTCAAATGTCGCGGGAAAAGTTGGACCTTGTCAATCGCACAAAGAAGGTTATCGGCCAACTGGAGTCCATTCTGCGTGCTCTCAACGACGATGAACAGTGCGCGGACGTACTTCAGAGGCTCGCGGCGGCCAGGGGATCTATTAACAGCCTCATGGCCGAACTCATGGAGGACCACATTCGCAACCACATGCCGCGGAACAGCAAGTCGTCAGGAGAGGCCGTCGATGATCTGATCGGCATCATGCGCACCTACCTCAAATAGTGACTGCGCCCAACAGAGCCTTGCCCCGCGGATCTGCTCGCTCGGAGTCGTCGTAGAAGGCCTTGATTCTTTCCTTCCCGAGACAGGCGGCATGAGCTTCGCCTTCGCCGTGCTGTTCGTCGGCGAACGAAATCGCGACATCGTATGCGAGCATTTTCGAGCCCGGATCGTATAGCGCCACGCGGGGATGAGGTGATCGAGGGGAGATGCGGGACCTCCGTTGGCCCCAACCACCTAGCCCAAAGATCTGGTTTTCCCCGCCCGTGGCATCGCATCGTGCGAGTTCTTGAGTACTCAATTCACCGACCGAATTACGATGCGGTTCTTGCGTTAAGGTGGTTCGTGCTGAGAACCGGTATTGTCCAGCTCTGTGAACAACGATGTACTCTCGGCTAAGAGCAAGTCCACCGCGCTCACACCGCTAGCGCGCCGTAAGTCATTTTACTTCTTGTGCCAGGGGCGAGGACAGTGCGGGCGTCGGCGGAAACGGACCCTCGTTTCTCGCGAGGGACACTTCATCAAAGAGCAGCGAGGGTGCGACGCAGGAAATCACGGGCAGACCGCCTCCCGAGGAGACCGAGAAGCCCATGAAAAGCATCGGACTCGCGTGCGGCATGAGTTCATCACTGTAGAGCACTGGCGCGTCGCCTGTGGCCACGATCTCTTTGAACGACTCCGCGGGCAAATCGGAAATGCGCATACCCCGGAGAGGCTCCTCATGCCCGTCTAAGTAGAGCTTGTATATTTCCGGAATCGATGGAGAACCACTTTGCTGTGAGGCCATCTGTCTTGCCATTTCGAGGAGAGAAGCGCCCGATCCCGCTCCGGCCCTGCGAACGACAAGCGCGTAGCCGAGCCCTCTTTCCTTCGCGCGGCTCAGCAACTCTTTTTTCAATTCGTCGCTCGGGAGTGTTTTCTCCGAAGTGACGAAGATGTTGCTGGGGAGCGCGCCCCAGCCCCGGCGGCTGCCCGTGCTCTGCAAAATGCCAGAAACCGGCACTCGTGACGCCAGCAGGTTCTTGAGAATGCCGTGATCGATCAGGACAGTCTCGCGCGTCTTGACGCCATCATCGTCGACCGACGACGTGCCCAGCAAGGCGGTCCCGTTGAAGGCGGCTTGCGAGGGGTTGTCGCGCACGGACATGAAGCTCGGGAGGACGCGGGCGCCAATTTTGTCCTGGAACGAAGCGCCGCCCATTCGATCGGTCATCTGACGGAACATCATCTCGAATTGCGAGTTGTCGCTGATCGGGGTTCGCGACGTAGCAAGCCGCGAACCGAATTGCTGAATAAAAATCTCACCCGCAGCCGTTCCCTCGAACAAGACCGGGCCGTTATAGCGATCGAGCGAGGCCGCGGAGCGCAGTTTCACAATCAACGCGGACATCTGCTGGACGCGTGCGAGCAGCGCGTCCTTGGAAGGCAGAGCCGCCGTGTCGCGGCCGTAGACAGCGAACGAATCCGAGATCGGCTGGCCGTCCGGCGCCTGTGTTTCTGCACGCACTTCCACCTTGATCAGTGGCTCGGAGCGGGTAAACTTCGTGCCCTCACTATTCAGGTACCGCGTGTAAACGTCGCCATATCGAATAGTGACCTCGGATTTGGTGATTTCCGGCGCGGACCGGAAAACAGCCGAAAGATCGCGGGCGATGGTTTCAAGATCGCCGAAGCCAGAGACAACGGGCGCGGAGGTTACCTCGGCCTCGGCATGGGGTGCTTCCTTGCTAAAGTCGGGGACATTCTCGCCGCCGCTGCGGCCCTTGAGCGCGGCGCGCTTCGCTGATAGGTCCTCCAGTGCCCGTTTGTATTCCCTGTCCGTCGCGAGCCAGAGTTCACGCCGGATTTGACCGTAGTTGTTGTCGAGCGGTCGTTCTCCGATGCCGCCGAGCATAGCCCCGCCGCCGAACGTTCGCTCAGAAAAGAAATTGGTATTGTCGAGACTGTAGTCGCCGACCCGCAGTTCTACGGCGACCATCCGGTTCTGGGTGGGAGACCCGATGCGAGAGGTCAAGCTTCCCAGCGTCGCCGATATCTCGCGGTCCGTGATGTCCTGCACGCGGTAGGCGACAAAATAAGGCTTGTCCATCTGCGGCAGCTGCAACTGACTCATGGAGCGTGCCAACTCGTCCTGCATCGCGCGCATGACCAGGTCTTCCTGGGGGCGCTGGGCCTGCATGAGCGGAGCGGCAAGAATCACGACCGCCAAGGGAAGCCATTTGGGGCGCACCGTGCTGTGTTTCTGAACCATGCTCAATTATTCCCGGCGGAAGCGGGCGGCGGCAGCAGTGGCGCGCGCTCCTGTGATTTCTCTTTCCTCTGAACCTCGATCTGCGAAATCAGCATACCCGGCGCGCTTGCCGAAACCGGGACCCACCCCGACTCCGCTCCGCAAATGCCGTTAAAGACTTCTTCGTCTTCGTCGGTGGCGACGATCTTGCTGAAGGAGGTGAGGGGAGTTCCGATCAGGTCCACGCCGCGGACCAATTCTTCGCGGCCGTCCGGATAGACGCGATACACGACGGTCGGCCGCACGTTGAAGGCGTTGGGAACGATTCGTTCAGTGAAGGTGAAACCGCCCTCGATGTCGTCAAAGAACAGTCCATAAGGCTTGTTGGCGGCCTTGATCTGCTCGATCAGCATCTTCTTGAGCTCATCACGCGAAACGGATTTCGTCGACTCGACGATTAGATTCGATTGCCGCGCTGCCGCTGCATACCCTTGCTGGTGGCGGCCGTGGCCGTTCGAGCGGTCGAAATTGGCGATCGGAGTGCGCGACATCAGGAAATTCTTCAACACTCCGTTCTGGACAACCGTGACGCGCCGGGCCGGCACACCCTCGTCGTCAAAGGCATAGTAGCCGAGTAACTCGGTGCGACCTAGTTGCCGCAAGGTGGGGTCGGAATAGACAGAAAGAAAGTCAGGGAGGATGGGTTGATTCACCTTGCGTTTGAAGGTCTGCGCATCGTCCTCGTTCTTCTGCCGCTGGCCTTCGACGCGATGCCCGAAGATTTCATGGAAAAAGACGCCGCTCGCGCGGCCGGAAAGAATCGCCGGGCCCGTGTACGGATCGGCCACAGGCGCCTTGACCAGCGCTAGAAGCGTGGCGATCATTTTGTTCACGTCGGCGGATAAGGCAGCTTCATCGGGCAGACCTTGCGGGCGAAACGACATATAGGTTTGGTATAGCGGCAATTCCATTCCATCGTCTGCCTTTGCGGTGGCCCAGATGATCAGGCGATAGAAGGGAGTGGACATGCGGAGTTCGCTGCCCTCGCTGTTCACGTACCGCCGGGTCTCGATTTCGGCGTCCAGCTGAGCCTTGGCTTCGAGAATCTCCTTGTGGTCCCCAAACGGCTTGGTCAGATTGCGGAGCTTCTGCTCCCAGGCCGCCTTGTCGAGCGAGAAATCCGCAATCGGCTCGGAATAGACATGACGCGGTTCGGCAGAGAAATCCGGAGATTGGTCCTCGGACGCGACCTTCACCTGGACGTTCGCCTGAACCTGCTGCAGCCGCTCCACTGCGTGTCGGTAGTGCTGTTCTGTGGACTGCCAGAGCGCCACTCGCAGCGCCACAGGATCGTCGTCGAGAGGCATTGGCGGCGCTTCCAGCATTTCCTGCATCGGTTCGGAGAAAGTTTCCTGGCGAAATGGATGCGAACTGTCTAGTTTGTAGTCGCCGACTCGCAAATCGAGGTCCAGGACTCTGGTGGTTTCGTCCGTCATCGAAATCAACGTCCCGAAAGAAGCGGAGACGTTGATCGCGCGATTATCAGTGAGCTCATAGGACAGAAAGTAAGGCGGGACGGGAGTGCTCTTGAGACCCTGCATGGAGCGGTCGAGTTCTTGCCGCATGGCCCCCACGACCGGGTCCGCCGGAGGTTGCTGCCCGAAAAGGACGGGAGCGCCAAAGAGCAGGCACAAGCTGAGCCATATTTTGGTAGGCACACTCACGGGTTTCTGATCCAGATGAGGTGTGGATTGCTATTCTTGAACATAGCTCAGTTGCCACTGAACCGGCGCAACTGTACACGTGTGATCCGAAAAACTCAAAAAAGAATCGCTCGTGGACTTCATCACTCACACCATCGACGTCGGAACGCTGTACTCGTATCGGACCTACCTGGGAAATAGCTTCCGATCCGTCTTCAGGCTGTTACCAACCGGTAAAGTACCTGCGCTAAACCAGGACCGCACCGCCATCCACCACAACGGTCTGCCCGGTACCGAATCCTTCCTGCATCAAGAACAGATAGGCTTGCGCTACTTCAGAAGCTTCACCCACTCGGCCAACGGGCAGACTATTGCCCGCATCTTCGTATAGACGTTCCCGCTCCGAGGCACTCATGTCCTGCCAGAGGTTCGTCCGGACGATTCCCGGGGATACTGCGTTAACCCGTATGGGAGCCAGCTCGACCGCCAGGGCTCGTGTGAGTGCTTCAATGGTTCCGCAGACACTGGCGGCAATGACCCATCCCTTTCGTGGGCGTTGCCCGGCGATTCCGGTTGTGAGCACGACAGAGCCTCCTTTGCGAATATGGGGGGTTCCATATTTGACGGCGGCGAGTGCGGCCCAATAACGCAGCTCAAAGGCGCGTCTGGCTTGCTGCAGATCCGTGGCAGCGAGGTCGTGCAAGTGCAGGGCATCCCCGGCGGTGAATACCAAATGATCGAAAGTACCAAGCTTCGAAAAGAAGGCTGCCACAGCTCGTTCGTCGGAAACGTCAACCACGTGCCCCGTCGCTTCTCCGCCTACGGACGCAATGGCTCTCTGAATTCGCTCCTGGCTGCTGGAAGCGATCACGACCTGGGCTCCCCGCGAGGCTGCCTGTTCGGCGACTGCCAAACCGATTCCCGACGAGCCTCCCAACACAATCACCCGCTTATCCTGCAAACCGTTTTCCCGTTGCATTGAGTTCTCCTTGTACATTTTTCTGACCCACCTAGTTGACTGTAACAACCATTTATAGACTATAATGGCGTCCATGAGCGACGCTATTACACTGACGAATTCCGAGCTTATGGAACTGACACGGCGGGCGAATAGCCGGACCAACCGAGCCGAAGATG
>Ga0210391_10002270_pt1 | contig 16754 bp, 13 predicted proteins | sample IncBWC12OmetaG_FD_160573 | JGI IMG/M metagenome (GOLD analysis project Ga0210391, IMG submission 160573) | Forest soil microbial communities from Barre Woods Harvard Forest LTER site, Petersham, Massachusetts, United States - Inc-BW-C-12-O ... | reverse complement strand
TACTTAGCCTATGGCTTGTTACCCGGTGTCGCTTACCTCGTCCTGCTCGCGGCCGCTGTGTCGATCTATCTGAAAAAGGATTTTGGGCTGAACGCGCTGGCGGGGGCTCTTTTGTTATTGGTGATCGTCAACATCCGCAACGCCTGGGACCTCACGCTCACTCTGGTCCGTCGCCACCATCGAAATAACTAGCGACCGCCGCGAGCCTCCCCATCGTGCAGCTCCCACCCTTTCGGTGACGGAAGCCCTGGCGCATTTGTCACACTCGGTCGCTGCGCGGGTCTAATGAAATAGAGAGGAGAAAACCACCATGAGCGTTAATGAAATTCAGGCCCTGGCGCAAAAATTTGCGGACGCCTTCGACCGGCGGGATATCAAAACCGTGCTCGACATGCTTTCAGACGACGTCGAGGTGTTTGACACGGTTCCCTATCGGTTCGACGGCAAGCCTCTTTTTGCCAAGTTTCTCAACGAGGCTTTCGAGGGTATCGCCTCAACCAGCTTCGGCTTTCGGCAGCCATCCTGCCGCGTTTACAACGATACTGTCGGGATAGTGAATGCTTACGACATGTTCCGGGGTGCCACCAAGGACGGCAAGCCGATAGCCGCCGACGGCCGAACAACCTTGATCTTTGTCAAACAGGGCACCCAATGGAAGATTGTAAGCTGCCACTTCTCGCACATCCCTCATACGCCCTGAAGGAGCGAGGAGAGCATGCGGACCGCAGGAGATGTGTGATGAGCATGAATAACCCTTTAGCCGACAACGCACCCACCGATCACGAGGATCAAGCGCTCGTGATGCGCACCCGATCGGGCGACCGCCAGGCACTCGAACATCTAATTGAGCGCCATCAAGGGTGGATCTACAACATTGCAGTCCGCATGCTCTACCATCCCCAGGATGCCGAGGACGCAACCCAGGAGATCCTCGTCAAAGTGCCTACCCGGCCGCTGGCGGCGAAGAACGCGCGGTTGATGACGGGGCCAGGTTCTCTGGTTCCACAGCCGCCCGACTACGGAATCGGCCTGGCAAGCATAGAGACGACGGATCGCTCGAGCTTAAGCGTGCCGGCGATATTGCGTCGGTGAATCCTAAAACGCCAGACTTTTCGGTGATTTCGGAGTCTTTAGCAGCCACCGCCCTTGCATGGTGCGATCTCATTCAACAGATCGGGTCCGTGACTCGAGAAATAGCGCCGCTCCATTTGATACGAGCAATGGAACAACGAAGGCTATACGTCATGAAATCAATGCACCGCCATAGTTTTCTTGGCACGCGGGTCATTGCTCTTGAGCAGTGGGAAGATTGGCAGCATGCATAGGCCAATGATCGCGAGAATTTTGAGCGTGTCGAGATAGGCCTCGGTGCTCGCCTGCGTCTGCACCGCAAGGTACATGCGCCCCAGGGCTTGATGGCTCGCATCGGCAGTACTCATGCCCGCGTGGAACAAATTATTGGTGAGCCCTGAGAGTTGTTCGCGCAAGGCTGGGTTGTAGGTGCTCAGATGCATGCTGAAAGTGTCCTGGTGCAGCTGCGCGCGTCGTTGGGTCAGAGTCGCGACCATCGAGATGCCGACACTGGCTCCCAGATTGCGGAACAGGTTTATCATGCTCGAAATTTGATTGTTCTTCCCGGGTGGCACGTCGAGATAAGCCAGCGTGTTGATCGGGATGAACATGAAGGCGACCCCCAAACGCTGGTAAACGTAGTCGCGTGTATAGGTCCCGAAATTGGCACCCAGGTCGAGCTGGGTCATGTGCCAAAGCGCGAGCCCGGTGATCAGGAATCCGGTCGCGGCGAGCCAGCGCGCTTGCACGCGCGACGACAGACGCCCGACTAGCGGCATCGTCACGATCATCACGAGACCTCCCGGCGACAACACCAAGCCGGCTAGCTCTGCGGTGTATCCAGCCAGCTCTTGCATAAACAGGGGTAGCAACGCGGTGGCCGCGTAGAGCGCCAGGCCCAGTATGAACATCATCAGGCTGGCCGCGGCAAAGTTGAAGTTCTTTAACAGTCGCAGTTCTATTACCGGCGACTTATGCCGGAGCTCCCAAATTATCAGCGCAACGATAGAGGTGATTGAGATCGCCGAGAGTGTCGCTATGAAGTGAGAGGCAAGCCAGTCATCCTCCTGACCTTTGTCGAGCACTACCTGCAGACAGCCGATGCCGAGCACGATCAGACCTATACCGATGTAGTCAATTCGTTTCTGGTGATGGCTGCGGCGCTGTTGTTCCATCCGCTGTTTAAGATAGGGCGGATCCTCGACGAAATGATTGGTGAGCAGCAGCGAGATAATTCCGATCGGCACGTTGATATAGAAGATCCAGCGCCAGCTGTAGTTGTCGGTAATCCAACCGCCCAGTGTCGGTCCGATTGACGGCGCCAGCACGACTGCCATTCCATAGATCGCGAATGCCATGCCCAGGCGCTCAGGTGGAAAGGTATCTGCAAGGATGGCCTGCTCGCTGGGCTGAAGTCCGCCCCCGCCCGCTCCCTGCAGGACGCGAAACACTATGAGCATGCCGAGCGAGGGCGCGATTCCGCAAAGAAATGAACAGACCGTAAAGAGTGCCACGCATGTCATATAGAAGCGCTTGCGTCCCATCACGTCCGAAAGCCATGCGCCCAGCGGCAGAATGATTCCGTTGGAGACCAGGTATGAGGTCAACACCCAGGTGGCCTGGTCGGCGGTCGCCGACAGATTGCCGGCGATATGCGGCAGCGCGACATTGGCTATACTCGTGTCGAGCGCTTCCATGAACGTGGCGATCGTCACGGTCAGCGCGATCGGCCATGGATTGATCGGGTACCTGGGTGCCGAGGCCGATGCGGACGGACCCCCAGCCGGAGCCGCGCTCACTTGATCCACACCGTAGGTTCAACCGACATGCCGGGGACCAGGCGGTGGCTCATGTTCTGGCCTGGTGCGAGATCGATGCGGACTGGAATCCGCTGGACTACCTTGACGTAATTGCCGGTCGCGTTCTCGGGCGGGAGCAGGCTGAAGCGCTCACCTGAAGCAGATCCCAGTCCGTCGACGTATCCTTTGAAAGTGCGGCCCAGCGCATCGACGTGGATATCGACCGGTTGCCCCGGCTGCATCCGGCGCAGTTGGTCTTCCTTGAAGTTGGCGGTAACCCAGACGTCGTCGAGCGGCACCACTGCGAGCAACGATTCGCCTGGTTGAACGCGCTGTCCCGGCTCGACGCTTTTCTTGCCGATCACCCCACTCATAGGCGCGGTGATTTTGGTGTAGCTGTAGTTGAGCACGGCCTGATCGAGCTCGGCCTGTGCCTCCTTAACTTCCGCTTCTCGAGACGCGATGTTCTTCTGTGCTGCGTTTGCACCGGCCCGATCGGCGTCGACCGTTGCCTTAGCCACCTTCGCGACACGCAGGCTTTCCTGATAGTCCTCCCGCCGGCCGGCACCTTCGGCCGCAAGTATCTCCAGCCGCGGCACGTCATAGTCAGCCTTTGCGCTAGTCGCATCGTCCTGACTGACTTTGCTGAGCGCGGTCTGGTAATCCGCCTTAGCCGACTCTACCTGCGCCTGCGCCTGAGATAGCTTGGCGCGCGCGCCCTCGACCGCGACAACGTAGTCTGAGGGATCGATATCGGCCAGAAGCTGCCCTTCGCGGACTTGCTGGGTATCGACCACATAGACGCCTGCGATGGTACCGTTGATCCGGGAACTGACCGCGATGATATGTCCATCGACTTGCGCGTCGTCTGTGTCTTCATAGGAAGACAGGTAGCGCCACCCAGGCATTGCGGCGGCAGCCGCGACTATAACGATCAAGACGACCAGAACGAGATTTCGCCGGTGATGAGATTGTGACGATGAGGATCCTTCTGACTCCAGAGACACTGCACGATCGGCGTCATCGAAATCCACAACGTCGGGCTGATGGTTTGAGTTGGTGGAGGATTCTGTACTCTCAGTGGTCTCTTGCATTTTTGCTACCGCCTTCAGAAAGGACTTGCGCGTCCGCTTCCCAACCGCCGCCGAGCGCCTCGTAGATAGCGATCAGGTCGTCGATTATTTGCTGATCGCTCTGCGCCAGTGAGTCCTGCGCCGTGTAGAGCGATCGCTGCGCCTCAAGGACGTCGAGATAGGTGGCATAGCCTTCCTCGTAACGATCGACCGCAAGTAACTGCGAGCGCTTGAAGTCTTCGGCCGAAGCCGCCAGCGCCTGGTGCCGGGTTCGCTCTTTGGCATAGGCGACCAGCGCGTCTTCAACTTCGGCCAGCGCGATCAGCACAGTCTTGCGGTAGGAGAGGAGCGCCTGTTCTTCCTGCGCGTTGCGCACCTCGATGTAGGCCCGAATCCGGCCGCCCTCAAAAATTGGCCACGTCATCGTTGGACCGACCTGCCACATCCGGCTCGTGCCGAAGAAGAAATCGCCGGCACTGATCGATTCAAGTCCGACCGTGCCGGTAATCGAGAATTTGGGGTACAGGTCAGCAACGGCGACGCCGACGCGGGCCGTGGTCGCCGCAACCTCGCGCTCAGCAGCGCGAATGTCGGGACGCCGCCGGAGCAGATCGGAAGGCAGGCCGGCGGGAATCCGCACCGCGATCGCATCGGGATCCGCGACGCCCGGAATCGGCGCCATGTCAGAGAGCTCCGCCTGGAGCGCGTCGGGCTCGCGACCTAGCAGCACGCCAATGCGATGGATGGTTTGCGCCAGCTCGCTCTCCAGTTCCGGCACCTGCGCCTGGGTCGTCTCGAGCAACGACCGCGCCTGGAAGACGTCGAGCTCCGGAGCGAAGCCTTGCTCGAAACGGGCGTGCGCCAGCTTCAGTGAATCATTTTGATCGCGCAAGTTCGCCTTGGCGATCTGGATGCGGCGCTCGAGCGCGCGCACTGCAACGTAGTCGCGAGCGGCTGCGGCCAACAGTGTTACCCGCACATCACGCGCGTTTTCGATCGATGCGGCCAGGTCAGCCTTCGAGGCCTCGACGCCGCGTCGGATACCGCCGAAGACATCCAGCTCCCAGCTCGCATCGAAGCCGGCCTCATAGATGTTCTCGTCTCGTGGAAGTAGCGTCGGGAAGAATCCGAAGGGTGTATTGGCGCTGTACCGCTGGCGAGTGTACGAGCCGGACGTATCGACGCTGGGGAAAAGCCCGGCGCGGCTCATCACGACGTAGGCGCGCTCCTCGCGAACTCGCGAGAGCGCGATCTTTTCGTCCAGGTTTGACGAGAGCGCCTCTGCGATGACTGAGTTGAGCAGTGGATCGTCGAAAGCTTGCCACCAGGTCGCGAGATCGGATTTGTCGTCCTGGTTCTCGACCTGCTTTATCTGCTGATCGTTGCCGTCCCAATGCGCGGGTAACTTCATAGCGGGCGTGCGGTAGTCGGGACCGACCATGCATCCCACGACCGTGACGATCAGCAACGCCGCCGCTATCATGACAACCAACTTTCCGACCGGTCGTAATAATAGTGCCGGACGTTGCTCAGTGATCGGCTTTGACGCCACTGTTCGGCCTCCTTGTAGCGGATGCTGCCAGTACATGGAAAATTCTGATCGGCTGTGCCGGCCACATCGTGAAAGGCAACGCGATCGCGAAGTGCGATCCGAAATTGGCCTTGTCTCAGGGACTGCCCAGGTAAGCCATCTGACCGCGCTGATTAATCGACATCGTCACGACCTCGACAGTGTGCCGATTCGCGGATCCTCGATCTGCGATGTCACGCTCGGGCATCGCAGTTGGAACGAATTGAGTGATCTTACCTTCGAAAATATTGAAGAAGCTGGTAGCCCCATCAACAGTGAGCGCTCCGAAGAAAACGGTACCCTCGCTGAACACCGGATCACCCAGACGGTCGAAGCGCGTGCCATCGTCCGTCGCATGATCGGCATTAACTACCCACTCAGCGGTTCCGCGCCTTACCATAAAAATTCCCATAGTCCCCGAACATCGCCCGAGGACCGCCAAAGCACCCAGCTCGTTCAGGCCCGGACTCGCGGGCGACAGATAGTCGATATGCCCGAGCCCACATGACGCCGACTGCGACAGGTCTTTGTGAAGCGTGCCTTGCGCAAAGGTGAACAGGCCGACGCCGCGATCGGTTCGCGCTGTGAACGCGACTAAAGGGCCATCGGCCGTAACGGTTGCAGATGGAAGTCCGAAGCTCTTGAAATGTTCACCACTCGGTAGCTGCTTATCCTGAAGCGCCAGGATAGTTATGGCGCCGGTTTCGGAAACCATCATTTCCGCCTGACCGTCAGGTTCGAGATAGCCTAAGAACGCGATCTCTCCCTGGCTGGTGGGTCGCACACTTCCGAAGGTGATTACATGGACCGTGCGCCCGTCGGGCAACCGCTCTCCGGTTCGAGCAAGCCGCTTCAGCTTTCCGTGCGCCAGCTTGAACAGGGCATCGTCGCCCGACGATTCATGAGCCAAAAAAACAATTCCGCCGTCAGAGGTCTGCTGCGGACGCGGATCGGCCATCATGTCGAGATCCGAGCCGCCCTCCGTGGACGTCGGCAACGCTAAACGAAAGATCGCGCCAGTGTCCGGTTCAGCAACGAATATCGACCATCGAAGTCCGTGATTCCATTCGGTTGCCGCTCCAAACAAAACGGTGCCATCGAGTGCCACCGAAGGCATCCCGAGATCTTCTATGACAACCCAATCGGGATCCGGAGAACCTGCTTGCGCAATCTTGACTTCGCGTCCATCGCGATCGAGCGCGTACAGTACGTCTGCATCTTGCGAGATCGAATCGTCCAGACCGAGCGTGTACGCGTGGCCGGAGCCAATGAAGAACGCGATCGCAAGTGCGACACTTACGCTAACCGCTATGCGAGGATTGAACATGCGGTGTCTCCCGGCATCGCTACATGTGGCCGACTTCGGACATCTTCACCATCGCCTCGGTGGTGAAGAACGCTTTGTCGACCGCACCCATATTGATGTACCAGCACTCGCGCTCGGGAGTTTCGAGCCCGGGCAGATAACACATCGTGGCGCTCGAGGCCTGCACATCGGTGGACGAAACGCCTACGACGTATTCGCGCTTGAACGGGTAGATTGCGACCTTCGCGTCAGGCACAGGCCGATCGCGATACGCGAGCCAGGAGAGATGGTTGCGGAACAATTCACCCCGCCGATCGTAAGTGTCGACGTACGGCTCGAACCACATTTCCGAGTCCATGTAGATTACGGACTTGGATTCAAGCGCTTCGGCGTTGTTAACCTCTCGCCGCGGCTCCGCGGTCACGATGTACATATGGCGCATCTGCCAACGCTCGGGGCATGCGCTGGCGCCGCCGTCGGTGGGGCATCGTTGTTCCGGTGAATGCTCGGCGTCGACGGTCGCGAGCATTTCCTTCTCGCCAAGGAATTTATAGTTGTATTCTTCGGTCTTGGGATTGAAGCCCGAATAGTGATCGGGATCAAAGTCCTGCGTACCCGTTGCGCTCGAATTGATCGCCTCGTTCAGACGGCGGAGGCGCCGCGTGCCGGTCGTCCAGTCCCAGGTGTCGTCGCCATGATTCGGATCGGCGTAGCGATACCGCAACAGGCTGGTGCCTCGAGCGTCCTCGGGCGCGAGCTCGGGTCCAAGCAGGAACAGCCATAGCCGGTTGGTATTCTTGAAGTCGGGATCGACTGGAATTGGATCGACTTCGGTTCTGCCTACCAGGTTGTAACCGGCGTAATGGCCGAGCTGCCCGTATGCCACTTCAAAAAACGGCTTCTTGTAGCCCGTGTACACCGTGTCGCAATCGAAATAGCGCAGATCGTAGTCGTCTGAGGTAATTGGACGGAATACGTTGTTCCACACGACCTTGGTGGCGGCGTCCGGATCGTTCGCGTCGATCAGAGGGAACGGCTGCCCGGCAACATAGCCGACGACCGTGCGATGATCCTTCGAGAGTCGAACCTGCGATGAATACTTTTCGGTCGCATCCTTATAAGGAGGCGGCCAGTCGATACGCTCGGTCGGCACGATTTTCATCGTCATGCCGCGCTGCACCTTGTAGTACACTCCCGGACTCACGAGGTCCTTCACCTTTGAGCCATTCTCAGGCGTGATGAAGTCGCCCGCCTTGACCTGGGCGGCGACGGGAGTCGCCAGCATCAATGCCAGCGACGCGAACGCAAAGAGGAATCCCACTTGAGTGCGGCGAACCAGAGCCAGACGTTTCATGATTCTCTCCTCCTCAACAAATGATGCGAGCCTTTTGTAAACCGTGACCGACCGGGCCTCGTGGCGGCGGAAATATGAGGGGACGAATCTGGTAGCTCTGGTGGTCACGATGTTTGAGGAGTATATCTCCAATTAACCCGGTACCACGGGAAGCTTTTATACTGGTATAAAAACTGCCACCTAAGTCTCTGCATCGAACGGCAAGCCCAACTTATAGATTGTAGATATGGCGAAGGACGAAATCAGACGGCAGGAACTGAGCGATTTTCTCCGCAATCGGCGGGGACGTATCGCTCCCGCCGACGTCGGCCTTCCCGAGACGAATCGGCGGCGAACGCCGGGCCTGCGGCGTGAGGAAGTGGCGCAATTGGCGGGAGTGAGCGCGACCTGGTACACGTGGCTCGAACAGAAACGCCCGATCGGAGTCTCATCCGGCGTGCTGGATAGCCTCGCGCGCGTGCTGCGGCTCGATCCCGCGGAGCGAATGCAGCTCTTTCAGCTCGCGCTTCGACAGCCCGTTCTGGAATCCCCGTCAAAGCGCGAAACCGTGAGTCCGCTCATCCGGCGCTTGCTCGATCAAACGGATCCGGTCCCGGCCTTTGTCATTGGACGTCGATGGGACGTGCTTGCGTGGAACCGTGCCGCGCTCGCCTTCTTTTTCGATTTCGAGCAGGTGCCGTCAAACGAACGAAATACGCTTTGGCTCATCTTCACCAGCTCAACGCTGCGCTCCTTACTCGTTGATTGGCGGTCGCGAGGCCAGGACACGGTCGCCAGATTCCGCGCCGATTATGGGCGTCATGCTGGCGATGCGCATTTTGTGCAGCTGGTCGAGCGGCTCAAGTCGGTGAGTCCGGAGTTCGCCGAATGGTGGCCGCGTCATGACATCCTGCCGATGACCGAGGGCCGCAACGCCTACGATCATCCGCAGGTCGGACGAATGATCGTCGAGCACACCACGTTCTCGGTGATTGACAATCCGGAGCTCAGGCTCATTGTGTTCCTGGCAACGGCGGCATCCGATTCGATCGCCAAGATGAAAAAAATTGTCGCGACGTTCCGGAAAGGTGCCTCCTCGATATCCTCAGGCGCTCGCCGCTGAGAGAGCGAATATTCCCGCTTCCGACATTCGTCCTTTCCCTGGCTGAAGACTTCGCGAGCCGTCCACATCTCACGCACACATTCGTCCACGATTCGAAGCCACGGGGAATCTGATCGTCTCACTTCGAGGCGAGCGATGGCCGCCAGACGCGCGACGAGTTACTTAGATCATTCCAGCAGATTCCTGAAACCGGCAGCACACTCAAATGTTTTCGCACCTGAGTGCTTAGCGCACTCTTGCAGAAATCTACTGGTTCGATGGCTCGATATGTTCTCTCGACATTCTCAGTTTCGAACTCGGTGCCTAGTGTTCCAGTAAATCCCGCAAAGATTTGGTAAAGCTCGGGCAGCGTGCGGATTATGAGGCCGAGCAGATTCGGCAGCCGCGCAATAAATACGAAACTATTCCAGAGACATCGACCATACGCGTGCATTCTGCGCGCGACTTCGGCGGGAGGGTTTTCGATAAACCGGAGCACGTGAAACAACGTCTCGCCCGCGCAGCGAAAGGGACTAGCCGGTTCAATCCAGCCGTATGCGGGTTCTGGAGTTGTCGGAGCGATGCCCAGTACCACTATTTGATCAGGGCGCTGCTCGATTACGTCGAACGCAACCTTGACCTGGCGCATGAGCAGGCGATCGTCGCTGACGGAGCGATCGCACGGAAACAACGCAACGTGAGCGTTCGGATCGACCAGACCAAGACGCATCAGTGCGTACAAAATCGCGGGTGCGGTTCCCCGGTTCAGCGGTTGAACCACCAGCCGCGCCAGTAAGGCGTCAAACAGTAGCGGTACGTAAAAGCGTTCATCGCTGTGGTTGAGTGTGTAGAAGATCTGATCCTTGGGAATAGCCATCTCGACGCGTCTGCGCGTTTGTTCGATTAACGATTGGCCATCCACAGTGCGAGAGAATTGCCTTGGAGTTTTCTCTCCTGCGATGCTGCAGTGAAGATCCGGCGTTAGTCTCTGTTCGCCGCCGGCCAGGATAATAGCCCAACAATTTTGTTTTTTTGATTCCATCGCCTTTCTCCCGGACGCGCCGTTGCCACGGCTGTCCCTTGCGTTGGCGGACTTTTGGTCTGCCACGCCGTCAGTGTCTAGTGCCTGATGCCGAAACTCATCGTTCGTTCGCTTAGAGTCGTCGGCGTCGCGACGATGAAACGCTGATGCTCTCTTTAGATTCTGCTACTCGAACAGTACGCTCGGCTTCAGGCTGATACGGCTCAAAGAGATTCATCGGCGACGGAACCGCAACGATTCGTGCTCGGCGCGCAACGGCCTCAAGCGCCTTCTGGCAATCGAAGCAGTTGCGAGCGAAGAGCACCGATTGGAGGCGCGTCAGCGAGATCTGCTCGTTGCATTCTTCGCAGATGCCAAAGCGTCCCTCGTCCAGGCGGATCAAGGCAGATGTGATAGCCGCGAGCCGGCTTTCAGAGAGATCAAGCAGGGTTGCGTGAAATTCGAGATCTACGTTACGGCGAGCCTGATCCAATTCGTCGGCGGGCGCTTCGGAGGCCAGCGCCGCCTCGTCAAGGACGAGTGTCCGGATTTTTTGCAATTCCTGATCGCGCAGATCGATCAGGAGTCTCTTCATCACCTCATCACGCGGCGCCGATCGGACAACGGTTAGCGACGCGGAATCCCGTGAACTGACGTCGGTTGCACGCGGCTGAGTGTTGTATGTCCTGTTCATGATCATCCTTCTCCCACCAGATGCTCGCGACGGAGCATGTCGGTGTCTGCAATTACAAGAGCATGCACTCGCCGAAGGGGATCTGACCTTCCAGCGGTGCGAGAAGTTCGATGTTCCGCGGAATCAGTGAGCGGAGTCTGAAGCGAAGGGCAGAATGCGGCGGAAGAATGATTGCCGCTGTTCGGGCCAAACCCGAACGAAAGGAGAGCGCAGGCTGAGTTGGAGAACGGTTAATGTTGGAACTAGCGACAACAGGACTTCGCGAGATCGTACGGATAGCGGAGGGACCAGCTTTGCGCCGCCGCCGCCAACTTCGAGTACGGTGTTCCGAGTGACCTGCAGGCAACTGACTGCGAGCTCAGGAGCGGTGCTGGCACTCCACGAGGCGAGCGGTCGCATCACTCGGGCGCAGGAGAAGAGCAGCAGTGCCGCTATGGTGATTCGCAGCACTTGCGACGGTCTTCGGGCGCGTACTCTCAACACATCAGCCTCTGCAACTGGACGATTCAAGGTTCCCTTTAATTCAATTCATTGCGGGACTTACTCTGCTGCGTTTGCCTTCGGTCTTCCGCTCGATGCCTCAGCCGTGTAACACACGAACGTGTCGTCTTGCGGCAGAGCAGAATCATGTGCCGGATAACAAGCGAACTGCGCGTTGAGATGGGTTCCAGAGGTAGCATTTTGCTTGCCACTGAATCTTCCAACAAAGGGACTCGCGTCCCGCTTCACAGTTATCGCGGCATTCGACTGACTTGAATTCCGCGATTGTTTAGACCCGCCGCCGAACATTTGTGACAGGCTGCTGAGACTCTGCGCACTCGATCGACCGCACAGTACTATCAGCAGTAAACCCATCCCAGCGATTGTGACTGCACTGAGCTTCTTCAATTGCTTTCACCTGGATATTTTATTCCGCCTGCCATCTACTGGCCCGACGTGGATTGGCCGTTTGGGACTTGCTTCTGCTGCTGTTCTTGTTCATTTGGATATGAGCCCGGGTCGGACGCGCCATAATTTGGCGATGCGCCGGGGAAGGGGAGAACCAACCGTCCGCCGCCAAACGCTGGTCCATACAGCAGTCCTATAGGTCTAGGGCCGCGCCGATGGATTGAATGAATTAACGCTACCGTGAGTTTTTGCTGCGCTCTGGCGAGCCTGCGATACGCAATTCCGTTGTACAGCGTCGCTAATCCCAGGAACGCGAGCGCAGCGATGAGCCCGCCTCTCCACCGGCGGTCTTCTCTTCGACGGGCCTCTCGTCGGATGCTGTTGTCATTTCGATCACCTGCACCTTCGCCGATTTCTTCTGGCATTTTTTTCTAACTCCTTTCTGATCTTCCTGAAGCGGTCACAAAACGTGCGTCACTGCAAAAAGCATCGCGACCTGGCGCTTATGCAAATATTTTTGGCGCGAGGAAATTCGAGCCGCGCCTTGGACGCGTTCACGAAGACGAAAGAACTGTGATTCGGTTACAGTTGCGGAAAACGTACTCATCGGTGTGGAGTGGTAGATATTTCGACTCCGCACAATTTTGTGCACCGATTATTCACGCCTCCAAGATGAGTTTTTTGAAACCAAATCAAAGCAAATGCCGTATCCAGATTTGTGAAGATTTGTTCATTTTGAATTTGATGGTACTGTGAAGCATCCAAGTTACTGAGGCTGTATTTGAGAGTATCGGGCCGAAATGGGTTGCTGGTGTTGCGATTGGCCGTCGCGGCGCTCCTCGTCTTTTCTTTCGTGCGAATCACGTCACCGCTGGTCTCGCCGGCTGCTCGTGCGCCTCAAGTTACGTGCCACGCTAATCTCAACAGGACCGCGGTAGTCGAGGCTGGCGCTCGCAGCGCAGAACTTAGTCGGCCACCAATCCTGCGATTTGTCGAAGCCCTGGTTTCTTCAGCCCCAAAGCCGATAGCGCTACTGTTCAGCCGCAAAAATCCATTCGTTGAGATTTGGCCCGAGCATTGGGGCACGTTCTTTCGCCGTATCCTGCCGTTGAGCTTCGACGCCGCTCACTGATTCCGTAAATACACATCCGTTTCTTGTGTGCCGCTGAATAGGCAGACCGCCTTTTCGGCCGCGCCTCTGAAACCATTTTGACTACGGCGTCACCGTCATGTGGCGTAGTCAGACGAGATTGCAGAACACAACAGGATTCAGACATGGCTTTTCAGAACCGTTCGAAATTTGCTTCGAGTGAATGGGCGGAGACGGCTTTCCGTCTCGGAGAACTTGTCCCATGAGCGCTCGATCTGCATCCGTCGGCCGGCGCCGGCGCGGGCGTCACGCAATACCGCGGCTGCGCGAGAAGATTCTCACAAGCGCGCTCGAACTGTTCGCGCACAATGGTTTCGACCAGGTCACCGCGGATGAACTGGCGGCGGAAGCACGTGTAGGAAAGGGCAGCGTGTATCGCAAGTTCGGATCGAAGGAGGGCCTCTATGCAGCTGCTGTCGTCGCCGGCTTTCGGCAGCTTCGCAGACAAATCGAGAGCGTGCTGGAAGTAGAGCGTTCGTTTCCGGAGCAAATCACCGCGATTGTCCGCCATGTTCTATCCAGCGTCTGGGACCGCGGGGATTTTTTTGTTTTGATGCGCGACCCCAACACGATTTTACCGTCCGCGGCGGCCCGAAAGTATCGGCGGGAATACAAAGAGCTCTCGTTACTGATTAGCCGGGTGTTGAAAGGAGGAGCGGCTAGCGGCTGGATACGTGCTGATTTGAATTTTCAACTCGTCGCTGAATCCATTCTAGGGATGATCCGCGGAGTGCCCCGCTATCACAGGCAGGAACTTACCGTTGAGGCGGCAGCGCGAACGATAGTCGCCATCCTGCTCGATGGCTGTCGCGCGGGCGATCACCAAGCCACGCGGGATTCTAATCCTGAAGACCTGTACGGGGAACCGAGCGCGAGGACGCCCTTGATACTTGGCCCTCGACGGATGCGGCGCGATGTAACACGAAAACGAAGTCACGGATCAAAATTATGAATCAAGAAACACGAACAATCGGAGGATCAACGCATTTGGAGTTCCGCGACACGACGAAACCGGATCGCAGACCCTCGCGATGGTGGTTATGGGCGGGAACCTTAGTGCTATGCGCCGCTCTCTACGGATGGTTCATGCACAGCGGCACAACTCAATCCGTAGTGAAGGCACCCAGCGTGCCAGTGGCGGCAAGCATCGTCAGGAGCGGAAATCTGGATGTTTATTTGAACCAGATCGGCACCGTGACGCCGTTCGCTACGGTCACGATAAAAAGCCGCATCGCCGGCCAAATCATGAAAATCGATTTTAAGGAAGGGCAACTCGTTAAGGCGGGAGACCTATTGGTCAATATCGATCCGTCGCCTTACGAAGCACAGTTAGCTCAGTTCGAAGGACAGCTCGCGCGAGATCAGGCCACGCTCGCCAATGCGAAGGTGACGCTGGAACGCTATCGCTACTTGTATAAGACCGGGATCATCGCGAGCCAGGATGCGGACAATCAGCAAGCACTCTACCGGCAGGCGTTGGGCACGGTCCAAAACGATCAAGGAATGATCGCAGGGGTGAAGATCAATCTCGCCTATTGCCGGATCCTATCGCCGATAGATGGGCGCGTGGGCCTGCGCCAGGTCGACGTGGGAAATTACGTCGTGTCCAGCCAGAACCTCGTGGTGGTTACGCAATTACAACCAATCTCGGTGGTCTTTAGTATACCCGAGGACAATATTCCGGAAGTCGTCAACGACATGCGCGGAGGGCATCAAGTGCCGGTGGTGGCCTGGAATCGCGACTTTAGCAAGAAAATCGAGGATGGCTTTTTGCTGACCTTCGACAATCAGGTTGATGAGAACACCGGGACGGTAAAGTTGCGGGCCCAGTTCTCCAATCCCGACTACGCATTGTTTCCCGACGCGTTCGTCAACGCGACCATGCCGGTGAAAACGATCGAGAACGCGGTGTTGGTGCCGACCGCGGCGATTCAGAGCGGCGCGCAACAGGCCTTCGTCTACGTCGTCCAACCCAACAATACGGTCCTGCAGCGCCAAGTCACGGTAGGGCCTGCGCAAGGCGACGTGACCGCGATCACCAAGGGCGTGAGCGTGGGCGAGAAAGTGGTGACCGACGGCCTGGACAAGCTGCAATCCGGAACCAAGGTTGTCGTGCAGATGGATAATTCCAACTCCAACTCAGGTCAGGCGAATTCCAATCCGGGCGCTGTCGCGGCGAGTGGTGGATGAACCTATCACGTCTATTCATTCTGCGGCCGATCGCGACTTCGCTGCTGATGGCCGCTATTCTGCTGGCGGGCATTTTCGCCTACAAGGAACTGCCGGTTTCCGCGTTGCCCGAAGTCGACTATCCGACGATCCAGGTACTCACGTTTTATCCGGGTGCTAGTCCGGACGTGATGGCGTCTGCCGTGACCGCCCCACTAGAGCGCCAGTTCGGCGAAGTTCCGGGGCTGAACCAGATGACCTCGAACAGTTCCTTCGGGGCGTCGGTGATCACGCTGCAGTTCGACCTCAATCTCAACATCGACGTGGCCGAGCAGGAAGTGCAGGAGGCGATCAATGCCGCTGCGACATTTTTGCCTACGAACCTTCCGACTCCGCCGGTCTATAGCAAGATCAATCCCGCCGACGCGCCGATACTGACCCTTGGTCTCACATCGACCCAAATGCCGCTGTATCAAGTCGAGGACCTCGCCGACACGCGCTTGTCGGAGAAGATCTCCCAGGTGCCTGGCGTTGGGCTGGTGACTATCAGCGGCGGGCAGAAGCCTTCAGTGCGGATCCAGCTCAATCCGACTCAACTTGCATCCTATGGGATCACGCTTGAGCAAGTCCGCGCTGCGGTGGCGGCCTCCAACGTCGATACGGCCAAAGGAAATTTCGACGGCAAGAATCTCGACTACACAATCGAGGACAACGATCAGCTGCTCTCGGCCAAGGATTACCAGCCGCTGATAATCGCGTACCACAACGGCGCACCGGTCACTCTGTCGCAGGTAGCCACCGTTCTGGACGCGCCTGAAAACGTCAAGCAAGCGGCGTGGATGAACTCCACCCCGGCTGTGATTCTAAACGTGCAGCGTCAGCCCGGCGCCAACATCATTCAGGTCGTCGACCGGATCAAAAAGCTGCTGCCTCTGCTGCAGAGCTCGCTGCCATCGGCAGTCAAGGTGCAGGTTCTGACGGATCGCACGACCACAATTCGCGCATCGGTCGAGGACGTCGAGTTCGAGTTGATGCTGACCATCGCGCTGGTAGTGATGGTCATCTTTTTGTTCCTGCGCAGCCTCTCGGCCACGATCATTCCGAGCGTCGCGGTGCCGCTGTCGCTGGTGGGCACGTTCGGCATCATGTACCTGCTCGGCTACAGCCTGAACAATCTGACGTTGATGGCGCTGACGATCTCCACCGGCTTCGTGGTGGACGACGCGATCGTGATGATTGAGAACATCTCGCGGTTTATCGAGGAGGGCGAGTCCCCGATGCAGGCCGCGCTCAAGGGGTCGCGCCAAATAGGATTCACCATCCTGTCGCTCACCATCTCGCTAATTGCGGTGCTGATTCCCCTGCTCTTCATGGCCGATATCGTAGGCCGGCTCTTCCGTCAATTCGCGATCACGCTCGCAGTGACGATCCTCGTCTCCGCAGTCGTCTCACTGACGTTGACGCCGATGATGGCTGCCAAGCTCTTGAAGCATACGCCGGAGAAAGAGCAGAGCAGGCTGTTCCAGATGTCGGAGCGCGCCTTCGAGTGGACCATTGAATTTTATGGCCGCACGCTCC
>Ga0210391_10002269_pt1 | contig 16755 bp, 12 predicted proteins | sample IncBWC12OmetaG_FD_160573 | JGI IMG/M metagenome (GOLD analysis project Ga0210391, IMG submission 160573) | Forest soil microbial communities from Barre Woods Harvard Forest LTER site, Petersham, Massachusetts, United States - Inc-BW-C-12-O ... | reverse complement strand
AAAAGCAGCGCGCCCACCACGAGCACCGCGACCACCCCGATGACAATAAAGCGCCGCCGTCCCTTCTTGCGGGGAGGGCTGTCGAGATCCTGCTGGTCGTTGTTGCCGGCCTGGGGACCCTCTTCTTCTACGGTAGTTGCACGGCCTGATTCCGCATTCTGTTCCGCCACCGCTACTTACCTCCCACATAATCCTTGTAATTCGTTTGCGCGATGCCCATCGCCCGGGCGAGAGATAGCTTCGCCACGTTGTGCTGGTAAAGGCTCGAGACCAGTTGGTCATCGGCCTGGGCCATCGATGCCTGGGCTTGCGATACCGCAAGATTATCCGCGACGCCAGCTACGTATCGTTGTTGCGCTTCGCTCAAAGCCTCTTTTGCCAATGCTGCGTTGCTGGTGGCAACCGATACCTGCTTCGCTGCTGCTTCAATGTCGAGAATACTGTTGCGCACATCGGCGCTGATCTGTCCGCGCAGGTCGTTCAGCTGTGCCTGTTTCTGTTCCAGTTGCGCTTGCGCGTCGCGCGCATCCCCGCGCAATTTAGCCTCTTCAAACAGCGGCACGGACGCTGTTCCTACCGCGTCAAACGTCCCGTGGGAATGGCCCAGAGTCGGCCCAATGTCCCCATAGTCGCCGGAAAAGGCGATGGTAGGGTAGCGTTCGGCGGTCGCTGCGGAGCGCGAAGCCCGTGCGCCTGCTACCTGCTGTTGCAACGACTGCAAGTCCTGCCGGCGGGCTAGCCCCTGCTGCACCGCGGCGTTTACATCCACGTTGTCCAGAGCCTTGAAAGGCGCCTGGTCGGCCAACTCGTAGCTTTGTTCGAGTGGCAGTCCGATGGCGCGGGCCAATGCGATTTTGTCTTTCTGATACTGGTTTTGCGCCGAAATCAAAGTCTGCTGTTGCGTCTGGTAGTCTACCCGGGCGCGCAACTCGTCCAACAGCGGAGCCGTCCCCGCCTGGTGATTCGCCACCGCCTGATCGAGCGAGACCTTCGACGTGTCCACCTGGGCTTGCGCCGATTGCACGCGCGACGCGTCAGCGACGCAAAGTAGATACGCATTGCCGACCGTAAGCACCACCATGTCTTTGGCATCCTCGATCGAGAGCTTCGATCCCTGGAAATTGTGTTTCGAGGCCAGATAATTATCCAGCGACGACAAGTTCAAGAGCGACCACTGCACCGAACCCCGAATGTCGGTGTACGCAAACGGCCCGATGATGGTCGGGAAGCCGGGAATCGACAGCCCCTCGGCCTTCAGGTTGATTTGTTGTACTGACTCCTTCGCCGTCCCCGTGACCGTAGGCAGCAAAGCCTGTAGTTGCTGGAGTTGTTGCGCCCGCGCAGACCCTGAGTTCGTGCCCGACAGCACCAGGCCAAGGTTATATTGCAATCCCATGTGGACGGCCTGATCGAGGCTCAGTGCAAGCACACCCGGTACCGGAGCTTGTTTCACAATGCTGCCCTGGTACGTGTTGCTGTTCACCTGCGCCGGTGCCGCCTGCACCGACGTGCCGCTTGAGCTGCTGCTGCTGGATGCTCCGCTCCCTCCGAACCCACCTGCTCCCGAGGGCTGTCCCTGGCCGTGTGACGCGGGCGGGCTCAGGGTCAAACTGAGGAGCATTACCAGCCCCGTAACCCACAATGCACCCGAATTACGTCTCATCCGGCAGTCAACCTCGGCAAAAAAAACCTATGGCCCGAAAAAAGGCAGCACCAACTTCGATGCCGAATGGCCCGTCAACTATTCAAAATAAAGCCTATCAGCGCTGAGGAGCACGCCGCTTCGGGATGGTGGAACTCGGTAGGGAAGGCTTTATCCGGTTCAAGCCGGCGTGAGAGCAGTCTGGGCACTCATCAGGCAGGTTGCCAGCGAGCAGAGCGCCTGGCGATAGGCAGTCCCGACCTGGTCTCGCCGCCACGCTTGAGCCCCCTTCGCTCCGCTCTGGCGAAGGCTCTCCGCCGTCTGCTCGCCGTCTTGGCCGGCTACCGCGCGCAGTACAAAGATTGCCCGCAAGGCGGGCGCCAACCGTTCCAGCCATTCGCGCATTCTGGCCCGGCCCGGACCCGAAATCATCGCGCCAAACTGTTCCCCGGTCAAACCTACGGCATCCAGATCATCGGTTTCAAGGCAAACGGCATCCGCCGGTGGCGCGTTGGGTACAACGAATGCTTCCGGATACAAGCCGGCCATTCGTTGGACCGCGGTCTGCACCAGCAAGGTGCGCGCCTCGTCATACGCCAGCGTTCCCTCAGCACAAGGATCAGCCTCTACTTTAGCCACGCTCTCCTCGACCAGGGAAACCGCTTCGTGCTCATCGCCTAACAGCAAGGCCGCGATCTGAAAAAGGTGCAACGCCGTATCCTCGGCCATCAACTGCCCCAAAGCTTGCTCGTTCATACGTGTCTCCTTGTCGGTTCGCCCCGCAACTCTGTCATCTTCCATCCTCCCGCAACCTCTCTCCGGGCGTCAAATCCTGGAAGATTTTGACTTTCTTCATCCTCCGGCTCCCCATCGTGGTTTAGTAAGGTAGACAAGGCAGCCAATGTGAGTACTATCGTTGGGTTGTCGCCATTTCTGCCTATGGACAGTGTGACTAAAGATCCTCAAAGTCTATTTATCGGTCGCGATGAATCGTGGCTGAGTTTTAACCGCCGAGTGCTCGAAGAAGCACAGGATCCTGACAATCCCCTGCTGGAACGGGTTAAGTTCCTTGCCATCACCGCCAGCAACCTGGATGAGTTTGTCGAGATCCGCGTCGCCGGCATCATGCAACGCATTGAAGATGGATACACGGAACCGGGCTTCGACGGCTTGACCCCGCGGCAAACCCTCGATGTCGTGGTCGCAGATATGCACGAATTCGTCCGCGATCAGTACCGCTGTTGGACCCAGGACCTACGCCCGGCACTCTACAGGAATGGTGTTCGCGTACTAAATTGGGGCGAGGTGGACGAAGCCGCCCGCGCTCATGCCCTGGAGTACTATCAGCGCGAAGTAGACCCTCTGCTGACGCCAATTACCATCGACCCGGCGCACCCCTTTCCTCGGGTCCTGAACAAGGCGCTCTGCCTGGCTCTGCTCTTACGCCGCAAACGCAAAGGCGCTAGCGGGGCGCTGCTCGGCGTGCTCACCGTTCCCCGCGCGCTCCCCCGGCTGGTGCCCGTGCCCTCCAGCTCCGGAACCCGCGACTTCGTCTTCCTCGCCGACCTGATCGAGCACAACGCCACCGGGATGTACCGCGGCTATGAAATCCTTTCCTCCGCCGCCTTTCGCGTCACCCGCAACAGCAACCTGTATTTCCAGGAAGAAGAATCCCGCAGTCTGCTGGATAGTGTGCGCTCCGAGCTGCACAACCGCCGCAAAGGAGATGCCGTCCGTCTGGAAATCGAGGAAGGGGCGGATGCCGAGATCGTCGACCGCCTGCGCATGAATTTCGAGCTGGAGGATAGCCAGGTATTTTCAACGGACGGGCCAGTCAACCTGTCGCGCCTGATGAACCTGTACACTGACACTCCACGCCCAGACCTCAAATTCAGGGACTTCCTGCCTCGGGAACTCCGCCTCAATCGGCGTTCTGAAGATCTTTTCGACGAACTCCGCCACCACGACCTGATGCTCCATCACCCCTTCGATTCCTACGACGCCGTGGTCAACTTCATCCAGTTGGGGGCACAGGATCCGCAGGTGGTCTCGATGAAGCAAACGCTTTACCGCACCAGCTCCGACTCCCCTATGTTTCATGCCCTGACCGAAGCGGCGCTGACCAAGGAAGTGACGGTTGTCGTGGAGCTCATGGCCCGTTTTGATGAGGCATCGAACATCCGCTGGGCACGTAATCTTGAGGATGCCGGGGTGCAGGTCTTCCATGGCATTGTGGGGCTCAAAACGCATTGCAAGCTGGCCTTGCTCATACGCCGCGATCCGGACGGTGTGACGCGTCGCTATGCCCACCTCGGCACCGGCAACTACAACCCCAACACAGCCCGCTTTTACACCGACATCAGCCTGCTGACTGCCGATCCAGAGATTACGGCCAGCGTGCATAGTGTCTTCAATTACCTCACTGCTCACTCTGAATCAGACGACTACGCTCCTCTGTTGGTGGCGCCGCTTACTCTGGCGGAGAGCACCATCCGCATGATCCATCGCGAGCGGGAACACGCGTTGGCAGGACGACCCGCGCATATTATCGCCAAGATGAATTCGCTGCTCGAACAGGCAGTGATTGAAGCGCTTTATGAAGCCTCGAAGGCTGGCGTGCAGATTGATCTGATCGTGCGCGGTATTTGTTCCATCCGTCCCGGCATTCCCGGGGTCAGCGAGAACATTCGGGTGCGCTCGGTGGTAGGCCGGTTTCTCGAGCACAGCCGCGTCTTTTATTTTGCCAACGGGGGCGCGGACGAAATCTATTGTGGCAGCGCGGATTGGATGCCGCGCAACCTGTTTGAACGCTGTGAAGTTGTTTTTCCCATCCGGGATGCGCAAATTCGTAATCGCATTCGCCACGAGATTCTGGCCGCATATCTGGGTGACACTTCCAAGTCGCGGATTGAGACCGCCAACGGCAACTATCCCCGGGTTCGTGCGCCCGAGGGCAAGTGTTTCAGCGCTCAGGATTTTTTAATCCGTGTGGCTGAGGGCCGTGACAGTGTTGACGGCATCCCCCTACCGGCCTGGGAGCCGCAGGAAGTTGCTATGGCTTTAGCAGAAGCCGGGAAACCCGCAGCCCCAGCCAAGCCGCCGCGGCGCAGAGCAGCGCGGAAGGCCCAGCCAACTGCCTCTTAGGGTGTAACAGGCAGGGGTGTGTGCGTACCCCTCAAACATTCCTTTTTTGCGAGCAGAGCAACGATCTCCTGGGTGGTTCCCGTTTCCCCCAGGCGGGGAAAGATTCGTGTCGCGCTGTGCAGGTGAGCGTCCAAATGATCAGAGCTGTCTTTTGGTCAATCGCGGTTAATGCCGTGATGATTCTCCTTCGACGAGGCGTTTGAGCAGTTTCACTGCATGCGCAAGTTCTTCTTGCTCCGCGGGCGCGAGTTTGGTTTGGATGACGCGGGCCAGCCAGTCTTCTTTTGCCGCCCGTCCGGCCGTAAGCCATTCCCGCCAGGCATCCGTGAGTGACAAGATGGTTTGCCGGCCATCGGCGGGGTCGGGTGAGCCACGGACCAGCCCTGCAGTTTCGAGTGCAGAAACCGTTGCGCCCATGGACTGCGGACGCACCCCTTCCAATCGCGCGAGAGTCGTTACGGTCGCGGGTCCCTCCCGGTCCAGGCGACTGATCACGCCGAGCTGAGACCAGGTCAGGTCCCCCAAACTAGGCTGATCACGAAATCGCCGTTTCAAATTGCCGATCGCAACCCGAAGCTCGGCCGCTAAAGCCAATGTCTCGGCTTTGTCCACGTTCCCAACCTAGCAGGTATGAAGCAAAACTACAAAGTCTACCTTCATGGTTATTCCTCGAACCAGCCAGTCTCGTAGACTGGATCTTGGCTCAACGTCTTTACCATCTTGCTCGATGGTGGCACCTGCTAAGCCTGGATGCACCCACCGTGGCTGCCCTCTGGTCGTGGTTTTTCGTATACGCCATGCACCTTCACTTATCCTTCATCCAGGCCCTGCTTCTCCCCGTTGGTACCTGGTTGCTCTACGTAGCTGATCGTATCCTTGACGGGCTACACTCGAGCGGGATGCTTCGCGAGCGCCATCATTTCCACGCTCGCCATCGCGGCACTTTTCTCTTGGTATCCGCCCTTCTGTTCATTCTTTTGGCGTGGATGGTGGCCACTCACATGCGGCCCGAGGCACTGCGCGATGATGCCTGGATCGGTTCTTTTGCATTGCTTTACCTTTTTGCCGTTCATCGCATGGCCGCTCGCCGGCTACCCAAGGAACTGGCAGTGGCTCTCATTTTCGCGTTCGCCACTGCCGTTCCCGCCTGGTCTCGGCTCCATGCCGGGAAAGGGCAGCTAGCGCCGGCCGTCATCTTCTTCGCGCTGCTTTGCTGGATCAATTGCGTCGGTATCGAAAAGTGGGAGGGCGGGAAGATCCACGCTACCACCCGCTGGGCGAGCCTGCACCTTCGCGCAATCGTAACCATGATTGCGCTGCTTTCCCTGGCCGCGGCTCTTCTTACTCCTTCGCGCGGGCTGATGGCGGTTTATCTTGCAGCCCTGTTCAGCAGTGGGCTGCTTTTTGCGCTGGACACCCGCAGCTCACATCTTTCGCCCCTTCAACTGCGCATCGCCGCGGATGCCGCGCTACTGACACCGCTGGCCCTGTTTCCCTTTGCCCGGTGAGATTTCACCGCAGCGTAGAGGTCGAATTGCATTGAGAACCGTAAACTTCGATTCCGTTGCCCGCCTGTATCGATGGGTCGAATACCTGAGCTTCGGCCCCTGGCTCGCCCGCTGCCGCAGTGCGCAACTCGCGCATTTGGCCGGCGCGCGCCACGCCCTGCTGTTAGGCGATGGAGACGGACGCTTTTTGCTGCATCTGCTTGCAGTCAATTCTGGTGTTCATGTGGATGTAGTCGACTCCAGCGGGTCCATGCTCTCAATAGTCAAACGCCGCGTTCGCCGCTCCGGCGGGGAGAAAATCCGCCTGCACCTTGCGGATTGTCTGCAATGGGAGCCTGGCGGTCAATACGATCTGATCGTCTCTCATTTTTTCCTGGACTGCTTCTTTCCTCATCAGTTGGAGCAACTCTTCGATCGTGTCCTCCCCCATGCTCAGCCCGGTGCGCAATGGGTCGTGTCGGAGTTCGCCATTCCCCGCAATCCGCTTACCGCTTTTCTCGCCCGTGGAATCATCGCCTCGCTGTATAGAATATTCGGCCTGCTGACCGGTTTGCCGGTCCGCGCCCTGCCTGATTACGCCGGCTCCATGCTCCGCCGAGGCTTGGTGCTCAGCCACGAGCGCCGCTTCCTCGCCGGACTCTTACGCTCCGAACTCTGGACGCTATCCTCTGCACCGCGAAAATGAACTAGAATGCCGCATGCTCTCCCTGCAGTCGCGCCTGCTGGCGATTTTCCCCCTTCTGTGTGTCCTCTCCGCACGGGGACAGGTGTCCGCGGTGTATGCTCCTGATGGCAAACCTCTTTCCCAGCGGGTCGTAGCTTATCGGATCCAAGCCAGCCTCAATACCGAGGCAAAGACCCTGGACGCAACTGAGAATATCGAGTACCGCAATCCCTCCAGCCAACCGATTACCAGCATCCCTCTTCACCTCTACCTCAACGCTTTCCGTCCCCAGTCGACTTTTTCCATGGAGACGCACCGCGACGGCATCGGAATCTCGTACGGTAAGGAGGAGCAAGGTTCCATCGACATCAAGAGCATTTCCATCGAGGGCTACGGCGACGTTTCGCAAAGTACACGGTTCGTTGCCCCGGACGACGGCAATCAGGAAGACCATACAGTCATGGAAGTCGCCCTACCCAAGCCGGTTGCGTTCGGGGAGGTAATTCGTTTGCAACTGGCCTTCCATGACAAATTCCCCCTCGCGGTTGCAAGAAGTGGCTACAAGCGGGATTTCATCATGGGCGCGCAGTGGTTTCCCAAAGTAGGCGTCCTTTGGCACGACCAGTGGAATTGCCATCAATATCACGCCGACACAGAATTCTTTGCGGATTTTGGTACCTACAACGTGGACCTCACGTTGCCGCAGCGTTACATCGTCGGCGCCAGCGGCATCCAGACCGGGGAGCAGATCAACTCCGACGGAACCAGCACGCTCAGTTTCCGCGGCGAAGATATCCACGACTTCGCCTGGGCCGCTTCACCACACTTTCTAGTGGCCGATGATGTGTTCGAGAACAGCCTTGGCCCGGTCAAACTGCACGCGTTGGTCCTGGCCGCGAATGCTGATAAGCGCCAGCGTTATCTCGCTACCCTGAAGCAGAGCATGCAGAAATTCGATGAGTGGTATGGGCCCTATCCTTACAAGCAGATCACGTTGATCGATCCCGAGCCGGATTCGGAGATCGGAGGGATGGAGTACCCTACGCTGATCACAGGCGGAGCCGATTGGTGGGAGCCGTCGTGGTATCACGACGGCATGGATGAGACCACCGTCCACGAGTTCGGTCACCAATACTGGTACGGCATGGTGGCCAGCAATGAATTTGAAGAACCGTGGCTGGACGAAGGGATTAATTCCTACAGTGAAAGCAAAGTAATGGGCTCGCTCTTCGGTCAAAACACTTCGAATCTGAACGGGCGCACCCTCTATTCGAGCGACGAAGAAAACCAACGACTGTTCTATCTCCGCCATCCGGATGAAGACCCAATTGTGCGCCTGGGCTGGAAATTCGCCAATACGTTCAGTTACGGCAGCGTCGTGTACGGTAAGACAGCTACTGTACTCACCACCCTCCAATCGGTCCTCGGAGAGCCGATGCTTCGCCAGGTCTTGCGTGCCTACTTCGTGCACTATCGCTTTCAGCATCCCACAGCATCCGATTTTTTTGCGACCGTCGAAGAAGTAACCGGGCGCAAAGACCTGGAGCCTTACCTGGTCCAGGCTTTTCAGGGCACCGATGTGCTTGACTACTCCGTGGACTCTGTCACTTCGGAACCTGCTGATTCGTCGAAAAACGGCGGTGCCGGGGGGCCCTACCACACCAGCGTGATGTTGCGGCGCAACGGTACTCTCCTTTTTCCAGTAAAGCTGGAAGTAGCATTTGCCGACGGTTCGAAGCAGCAGGCCGTCTGGGATGGTAATGATCGTTGGGCCCGGTTTTCCTGGGACACTCCTTCGCTCGCCAGTTACGCCCGGCTCGACCCCGATCGGAACGTACTCCTCGACACTAATTCTTTTAACAACAGTTACAGCCTGCAACGAGACTTGACGGCTCGTTCCAAATTGACGAATTACTGGGTCTTCGCACAGCAATTGCTGGCGCAATGGCTATCGTTCCTGGTCTGACATGACGATCGAATTACAAACTTCCGCACTGCCACTGGAACGGGCAAAGCGCCCGCTGCCCAATCTTCTCTTGCAGGGATTTCAACTGAGTCTACGCAATTGGCCTTGCGTGGTCTGGACCTACGCCGCAAATCTGCTTTTTGCCGTGCTGGCCGGCGTACCGCTCGCGAGCGGGCTCGCTCCTTACCTTGATCACAGCCTTGCCGCCAAAAACATTGCCGGCACAATTGATACTTCCTATCTGCGGGAGCTGGTGATTCAGGTTCGACCCACCGCATTTTTCCCCATGATGCTCCACACCGCGGTCTGGCTCAATGTGGTCCAGGTTCTGCTGCTCTTCGTGCTTTTCGCCGGCAGTGTGTTCATCTATGTATCCGCAGAGCCGCCGCGGCTTTCAGTGCTACTACGCGGGGGGATCGCTTATTTTTGGCGCTTTGTGCGCGCCGCCATCGTGGCCGGCGTTGCAGCCACTCTGATTCTGGGTCTCCTGCTTGGCATCCGGGGCCTGCTGTTGGATCGCGCGGGTAACGTCTATGTCGGACGCCAGATCTTCGTCTACTCGGCAATCAGTGCCGGGCTGATTCTGCTACTGGCCCTGGTCGTGCGGCTCTGGTGGGACTTGGTCGAGGTGTACATCGTGCGCAACGCCATGGACGGCGAGCGCAGGATCCAGCCCGCGTTGTTGCCCGCGCTGCGGCTACTCTTTCGCAATTTTTTCCGTACCTTTGGCAGCTTCCTTGTTGCGGGCCTGGCGGGTGTTTTCGCCTTTACCCTGTGCCTATTTCTCTGGAGATTGCTTCCAGCCCACCGGGTATGGATGGCGTGCCTGCTGGCACAGCTTGGGTTGTTTGTTTTGTTAGCTGGCCGGTTCTGGCAACGGGGGGTCGAAGCGACCTTGGTTATGGCTGCAGATCCACCCCGCATTGCTGCGGACGGACTCGAGCCCGATGAGATGGCAGAGCTTGAGGATGAAGTTTCTACGACCGGCAGTGACGCATACCTGTCCGAACCTACGCTGCGTGACCTGGTGCAGAAATTGCGCACGGAGCCTTTGGCCAAACCGGAGACCCTATCTGGGCCGCCCCAACTTTTTGGGCCTGGTCCGGTGATAGCGCTGCCGCCCAAACCAGCAGAGGTGAGCGACCCCACTGTCTCACTGCTCGACCGGCATGAAACCAAATTCCCATTGGGGGGAGTGACTCCCGAAAAGGAATCTGATCAAACCGAGCCCGAAGACCAACCGAAAGCTCCCGAAAATCCCGACAAGACCCCACATTCAGAGAAGAGGCCACTGCCGTAGGACGGCAAGGCAGTTTCGCAATTGGTGTAGACCGAACCACAGGCCTTTTCGTGGTTTTCTCTCAAGGAAAACCACTCCTCGCCGCTTTTGCCAGAGCACGGTAATTGCGAAACTGCCCAAGGCAACCGTCCGCCCGCCGCAGCACTTCCAACCAGAATGAGTTCCTCAGATCCTGACGTTTTCCCCCGGCCCGGCCCCGACCCTGCTCCCGACCCAGATCCGAATCCCATACCTCTTCCCCCGGCTGATCCTGACCCTGAACCGCCCTTCGGTCCGCTGCCCACGCCCTCACCGGTCTTCTGACGAAGCCCTTCTCTTGCGCCTGCGGAATTGTTACAATCCGATGAATCAGTCGGATAGGCCAAGACCACTCCGCGGCCTGAGAAGAGAAGTCTCAACTCGATGAACCTTTACATTCTGCGTCACGCGAGCGCCGGCGTACGCCGCGCTTCCCCTACCATTGACGTCAAGCGGCCGCTCGACAAGGAAGGCAAAGAGCAGTGCCTGCTCGTTGCCAGGTATTTGAACGCACTAAAAGTCCAGTTTGACCTCATCGTCTCCAGCCCTCTCAAGCGTGCTTTGCAGACGGCTTCGCTGGTGGGCACAGAGGTGGCTTACGAAGGCAAGATCCAGATCCACGACGCCCTTTCCCCGTCAGGTACGGTGCCCGCATTTCAGGCTTTGGTCACCACTCTCTCCGCGCATGAAAACGTTCTGGTGGTGGGCCACAATCCCAACCTGCCGGAATTCCTGGGCTCCCTCATATGCGCTCCGAGGCCTGCCGGCATACGGATGCGCAAAGGCGCAATCGCACGGGTCGATTGCACCCGCCGTCCGGGACAGTTGATCTCTGTGCTGGACCCCCGGATCCTGCGCCTGGTCTATGCCAGCGCGGCGAAAAGCTCCCGCCGGAAGACCTCACGGAAATAGTCGGCTTCCTTGCGCAGTGACCAGAGTTCCAGCTCTGCCCCCGTGCGTCCCGGGCTGAGTTCCATCAACACCCGCTTGGGATAGACCCGCAGGGTGACTTTGAGCACGTCGCTGGCCCGATCCTGGTTGAGGGCGACAGCCAGCCGTAGCAGCACCACAGCCCGTTGCACTCGGGCAAATTCCTCCGGAGGGATTGGCCGCATGGTACGGTCCTCCGGGTCGGGACGGGACTTGCCCAGGTAGCGGGCGATGGCCGACATGATGGCTCTTTGCTGGGGGGTAAACCCGAACAGCTCGGAGTTGGCGATAATGTATTGCGCATGCCGATGGTGGCCCTGATAGTTCATGAATTTGCCCACGTCGCGCATCATCGCGGCTGCCTCCAGCCAGGACCCGTATTCCCGGGGTAGCTCATGCACCGGCTGCATATCGCGGAATAGTTGCAATGCATGTTGGCGCACCGCATCCGCCTGCCTCGGGTCTACTCCGTATCGTTTGCAAGTGGCCAGAACCCCCTGCCAACGTTCCCGTTCGAACGCCTGATGGGCTGCGGTCTTGGCGTCTTGTTCCGCAAGCATCTGCGACAGTATGCCGTCGCGCAGGCCGAGCTCGGAGTAAACGAACCCGGAGAGAGCAAAGTGCTCCAGCACCGCGGCATAGACATGCGCGCCCGCCACCACGATCTCGCTTCGCCTGGGGCCGATACCGGGGATGCTGCTGCGCTGAGAGTTGTTCATTCCCGTGAGTTTGGTGGTCAGCAAACGCACGTTGCGAGCCTCGGTCAACGGTTGCCTCTTGGCCCGGCCGTTCTTCCCCCGGCTGTTCTTGACCGCCGCTTTGCGCATTGCCTGGCTTGCCTGCGACAACGCTGCCGCGGTTCCCGACGTCGCCACCACCTGCGACACCCGCAGAGCGCCCAGACGTCGCTGTGCCTTGCGCAACTCGCGGGCGACAAATTGCTTCATGCGGGCGAGTTGCTCTTCGGTTGGAGGATCATCGGGAAGAAATTCCTTCGTAAGGCGGACCGCGCCCAACGGAAGGCTCACTGTTTCCTGGATGCGTTTGTGATCCGACAGCGTGATCTCGCAACTGCCGCCGCCCACATCGATCAGCAGGCAGCGGCCCTGCGTGCCGGGTTCGCTCATCACTCCGCGGTGGATCAGGCGTGCCTCTTCGAGGCCGGAGATGATCTCCACTTCCCAACCGGTTTCGGATTTCACCCAGGCAAGAAAGGCCTGCGCGTTGCGAGCATCGCGCAAGGCAGATGTGGCCACCGCGCGCACATGGTCGCCACCATGCAGCTTGACCGAACGATAAAAGCGCTTTAGGGCGACCAAGGTGCCCGCCATGGCTTCAGGGGAAACCATGCCGGTCTCGAACACACTGGCTCCCAACCGTGTAACCTCGCGGTCCTCATGGAGCACTTTGAGCTGATGTTGCTGGACTCGCGCGATTTTCAATCGGCAGGAGTTGGAACCAATATCAATCGCTGCGTACGTCTGCATCGTCGGGGGAAGTTCACCTCAAGATACACCACTTGTTCTTACATTGGTTTCTAGAAGCCGGAAGCGATCTCTCTGTCTCCCAGCGTTACAGATGCAGGTGGCCGCTTGCCACGGGCCGCCATCCACTCGCCCACGAGGCGGCCGCGCATGGTGTGCGTAGTTCTCAAGGCCTCAGAAAAATGGCGATCTACTTCGCGTCCGAGAGACGTAGTCAGCTCTGTGCCGCCCTTACTCAGAGCAGCGTCGGCCTCTCGTGACAGGCATACCCAGTCATGCCAGTCGCCGATTGCATCCTGTACGCGCTTCAAAGCCTTCGCGACATTGCTGAACTCCTGTCCCGTGCTGCCGGATTCAGCCACATAGCGCGCCTTCTTGGTTGCTTTACGAAAGTCGTGCAGGTTCTCAGCATCCAGCGAGGGCATCGCGTCCGCCGCGCGTACAAATTGCTCCAGCGCCACAGCATCGGCCGAACGCGGGCCCCCCACCCCTTGGAGAGGAACAGAGGCGAGCGCAGCCAGAAACGCGGCTTGCCGCTGTTGTAGTTCCTGCTGGCGTTTGCCGATTTTTTTCTGCATGTCGGAGGCCAGATGCTTGCGCCGGCCTTTGAGCCAGGCATCGAGCTCTCCTGCCTGCTTTTCGAGCGGGCTGTTTTCATTGGCGATCCAGTGCTCCAGCAGCTTGCGGTGGACATCCAGATCGCGCACTGTGCCGGCTGTCCGGCGAACCTGTTTCAGTTGGCGCAGCCATCCCTTGGCTGGCTGCTGCAGGGAAGCGGCCGCATCTTCGCGGAGCATGGCTTCGAGCATCGCCTGCAGACGGCGTGAGCCCGTTCTCAGAACATGCACCGCTTCCGGAGCAGCGTCCGCAACGCATTGCGTGACTGCGGTGTTGAAGGCTTCTGCTGTCGCGATTAAGTGGGCCCTCGGCTGGCTGGTATCCTGCTGTTTAGTTGTCGCGCTTTTGTAAGCCATGTCGAATCACTTCGCTCTTTCCCTTGAAGCGCCTGCCGAGAACTCGATTGCCCTTTCTCCTCGGCGAGCCTGGACACTGCTGCTGCTGGTTTTTGCTGCGGTGCACTTTGCCGCCCTCTTTGCGCCCCCCCTTTTGGACGACGCCGACGCCAACCATGCGGCTGCCGCCCAGTATATGGCCAGGAGCGGCGACTGGGTTACGCTCAAAGTGGATGGAATCCGTTACCTGGAAAAGCCGCCCCTGCCTTATTGGCTGGCCGCTGCGGATTACCATCTCTTCGGATTCAACGTTTTTGCTACCCACCTCCCGCTTTCGCTTGGCGTGCTTGGCCTCGCTATCCTGGCTTGGGCGTGGGGCCGTCGCGCCTACGGAGACCGGGCTGCGTTCTATGCCGCCCTGAGCATCCTCACCACTGTGGGTGTTTTTCTCTTCACCCGAATCTTCATTCCGGAAGTTCTGCTGACCCTCCTGCTGGCCTTTGCTTTCTTCAATTTTCTCATTGGACTGGAGGATGAGAAACCCTCTCGCTTTTACTTGACCTGGGCGGCATTGGGTCTGGCCATGTTGGCCAAGGGATTGGTGGCGCCTGTCTTCTTCTTCCTTGCCGCCGTGCCGTACCTGTTGTTCACCGGCGACTGGCGCCGTTGGCGTGAATTCCGCTTGGCCTCCGGTTTGCTGCTGTTCTTTGTCATCGCGGCTCCGTGGCACATTCTCGCTGGGCTGCGCAATCCGGGTGCCGGTCATCCCGTAGGCAATATTCCTGCCATGGGCAATGTTCACGGCTTCTTCTATTTCTACTTCATCAACGAGCAAGTGCTGCGCTTCCTGGGCAAGCGCTATCCAGTCGATTACAACAAGCTTCCCTTCGTTCTCTACTGGAGCCTGCACCTGGTCTGGCTCTTTCCCTGGAGTATCTACTTGCCGGTGGTTCTCAGGCGCGCATGGGCCGCCCGAACCCGATGGGACTTTGTGAGCGCGCGCTCGGCGCTTTTCCGGGTGAGGACCAACTTGCTGCTGACCATCTACGCGGCCGTGATCCTGCTCTTTTTCTCCTTGTCGACGAATCAGGAGTACTACACCTTTCCCGTTTATTTCCCCCTGCTGCTTCTCACCGCTGGTGCGCTGGCGGGCGAGGAAGCCGAGATCTCGAGCAAGTGGCTGACCGCAGGACAGGCTTTTCTTGTGGGCATTGGTGCTGTTGCCGCGGTTGCTTTGGGATACGGATTGTGGTCCTCTCGCAACCTGCCTTCGGCGAGTGATATTGGCGCCCTACTGGCGCATCGGGACGTGGCCGGCTACACGCTCTCGATGGCTCACCTGTTTGATCTCACCGGGCCATCCTTTGCCGCTTTGCGTTTGCCTGCTGGGCTGGCTGCCGTTGGCCTTCTGCTGGGTCCGATAACGGCCTTGGTGTTACGCCGCCAGCATAATCATTTCGAGGCTACGGTCAGCGTCGCTTTTACCTCCGCTGTCTTTCTCATCGCCTCTCATATCGCCCTGGTGCGCTTCGAGCCAATGCTCTCCTCGCGCGCCATGGCTGACACGATCAACCACATCTCCCCCAAGGGGACCGATGCCACGCTGATCCTGTATGGGGACGTGGCCGATGGATCCTCGCTGCTTTTCTACACTCAGCGCCAGGCGTTATTGGTGAATGGCCGGTTGAGTTCGGTGCTTTGGGGTTCAAATTATCCGGACGCTCCGCGGGTGCTGATCAGTGATCAGGATCTCCTGGCGTTATGGGGCGCAGGGCCCCGTCGCTTTCTCTTTGTTCCCGGTGATGCCCGCGCCCACGTGGACGGCCTGCTGGGAAGACGCGCTTATCTCCTGCAAGAGCTGTCCGATAAAGCTCTCTTCACCGACCGCCCTCTGTGAGCGCCACAGAATTGTCATCAGCGTCATCTGTTCGCCAGCTGCTTTCCCCGGAAGCGCCCCTTTGTCATCTCGACCGAAGCCCAGCGCAGTGGAGAGATTTGCGGTTCAGCGGTCCCTCCTCGGAAATGTTTTTCTCGGCTTCGAAGGGATTCTAGGCAGTGAGAATAGCTTCGGGCTCGCGTTTTGCCGACTGCGAGTCATTGTGCATGAAGCCATCCTCGAGCAGGTTGTAAACTTCGCCGCGCCACCGCACCTGGTTGCTCAGGTAACTGGCAATCCAATAAGCAAACCCAAGCAGGTCGCGAAGAGGATAGAGCAGTGCGCTCCGTACCAACCGCGGTTCATCCACCACCAGCCCGCCGACCAGAGCGGCGACGCCCACCCGCGATGCCCAACTCCACAACAGCAGAATTACCCCCAACATGGGCCGATGCAAGGCCAACGCAACGTTCGCACCCAGCAACCCATAGGGCATGCTGAACGTGAGTGCGGTTCCGAGATGTCCCTTCGGACGGGAAAAACGAGTGCTTTTCATCCACCGGATCTGGTGGAGCACAGACGGGAGAAAAGATGAGTTCAGGACGTGGTGGTCAATGGTGTGGGTGGACAGGACTACCCGGTGCCCGTGCGCAGCGATCAGGTTCCCCAAGATGAAGTCGTCCGCGTGATAGGGCCCCAGGGCATGAAAACCGCCTGCCGCTTCCAGGCTTTCCCGGCGGACCACCATAGTCGGCCCCAGGGCAAACTTCATGCCTTCGATCAACTCCGCAACCAGCACCCCGGCGGACATCTCGACCGACATCCCAACGGCTTCCAGCCTCGACCAGAGATTGCTGCCGACTCCACGATAAAGGCAGGTCACCAGGCCAACCTGGGGGTCAATAAAAGGCCCCATCACCGCCTGCAGGTAATCCGGGGTGACAGAAACATCGCTGTCGCTGACCACGAAAAATTTGTGCTCGGCCGCGCTCTGCATGCGCTCCAGCGACCACACCTTTGCGTTGGCGTAGGGCGCTGGGCCGCTCAGCAGGAAAGTGGACCGAATCCCGGGATAACGCGCAGCCACTCGCCGGGCGGTCTCCAGACCCGGGTCCCGGTCATCGCGAACGCAAAAAATGATCTCGAATTCGGGGTACTTCTGTTCAAAGAAGCTTTCCAGGTGCGATTCGAGGTCCGGTTCCCACCCGTGGAGAGGCTTGAGCAAGCTGACCGGCGGTGTGAACACGCGCGCTTCGGCCGCCTTTCGTCG
>Ga0210391_10002268_pt1 | contig 16761 bp, 15 predicted proteins | sample IncBWC12OmetaG_FD_160573 | JGI IMG/M metagenome (GOLD analysis project Ga0210391, IMG submission 160573) | Forest soil microbial communities from Barre Woods Harvard Forest LTER site, Petersham, Massachusetts, United States - Inc-BW-C-12-O ... | reverse complement strand
GCAAGCGCTCGACTACGTATTGCTCGTTGAAAATCGGCAGTTGTACGGTGACGCGCGGAAGTTCTTCGAAACAGGCCGCCGGGGCTGTCGTGCCATTCTTGCGATGCTTGTAATACAAGTACACAAGGACGTAGCGGTGCACACCGTAGCCTGCCAGCAGAATCAGGACGATGAAGTACGGGATGAGCAGCGCGACGTCGAAGGCGTTGGCGCGGTAGAGGCCGCGAAACGTCGTATCCAGAAAATGCTGGCGGATGTAGGGCACGACGCCACCTTTGGGGGCGGTGAATGCAGCCAGCGTCGCGGTCAGGATGAGATCAGATATCAACAAGGCGTTCTGAGGAAGTTTATATTTTACCGGATCGGAGGTCCAACACGGGAACGCGGCTAGACTCGTGCTCTTTACGTCACGCGTCGACTGAGCTTCAGGCTAGATCCCCGCAGGGGAGATTGGGCGAAAAACTCGGCGAGGGTGCCGATACGCTTGGTCTTGCGTTGCCATTCTTCGGCGCCCACTACGACGACGGCGGTCCGGCCCTTGCGGGTGATGGTTTGCGGGCCCTCCGACATGGCGCGGTCGACAACTTCGTTGAATCTTGCTTTTGCTTTGGCCATGGTCCAGTTTGGTGCGCGCATCACAACTCCTTTCAATCTCAAGGTCATTATGGTCATCGGCGAAGGGATTCGCAAGAATAGATCGATTTGCCCCTCGAGCTTGCCTCAGCTACAAATAGAACCACTCATGGAATCTAGCTCAAGGGCGGGCTCGCAGCGCGCACACGGCTCCGGTCCGGTCTCGGCTGCGAGCATCCGGACTTCGCCGGTGTGGGTTTCGCCCGCGTGGATTGCCGCGATTGCGCTGATAGTGAGAGTCGGATGGATCGTGATCGGGCACACCTATAAGTTCAAGAACACTGACGACAACTTTGGGTTTGGTTGGGAAATGGGGCGCATCGCGGCAGCGCTGGCTTCGGGGCACGGGTTCAGCAGTCCGTTTGGCCCTGCCACCGGGCCGACCGCGTGGGAACCTCCGCTGTACCCGTACCTGACGGCGGGGGTGTTTCTTGTTTTCGGGATTTATTCCAAGGCCTCGGCGTTTGTGCTGCTGTCGCTCAACAGCATTTTTTCTGCGCTGACATGTGTTCCGATTTTTCTGATTGCGCGGCGAATTTTTTCGGAGAAGGTCGCCGTGGGTTCGGCGTGGACCTGGGCTCTGCTGCCGAACATTATTTTCTGGTGCACGCGCGCGATTTGGGAGACGAGCCTGGCGGCGCTGCTGCTGACTTTGATTTTCTGGCTGGCACTGACTCTCGAAGATCGCGAGGGGTGGCGGCCGTGGTTTCAGTTCGGGCTGCTGTGGGGCGTGACGGCATTGAGCAGCACTTCCCTGCTGTCGTTTTTGCCGGCTGCGGGATTGTGGGCGTGGTACCGGCGGGCGAGGCGCGGCAGCCGGTCGTTCGGCGGAGTGGTGCTGGCGTCGGTGGTCTTCTTTGCCTGCATCGCGCCGTGGCTGGTACGGAACTACGAGACGTTTGGCAAATTCATTTTCATTCGCGACAACTTTGGGGCCGAACTACGGCTGGGAAATGGGAACGGGGCTGACGGCACGTTGATGCTGTATTTGGACGCGACCCACGATGCTTACGCGATGCGGCAGTTTCAGGCAATGGGCGAGCTGCCCTACATCGCGATGCGCAAGCGGCAGGCGCTGGACTACATCCGAGCTGACTATGGGCGATTCGCCATACTGTGCGTGCGGCGGTTCGTTTATTTCTGGGCAGGTCCCCCGAAAGATACGCAGCCGGAGTGGATTGGTGCGGCGAAAAACTCGCTGTTTCTGGCGTGGTCGGTACTCGCGCTCTGGGGATTGGGCCGGGCGTTGCGCTCGCGCAAGCCGGGCGCCTGGCTGCTGTTCTGGCTGTTTCTGCTTTATCCGGCGATTTATTACTTTGTGTATTGCATTCCACGCTACCGGCATCCCATTGAACCGGAGATGGCGATTCTGGCGGTGTTCGTGGTCACCGAGGTGGGAAAGAAACGCTAAGGCTTGTCGTCCAGATCAATTTTCTGAACGTGAATCTCATTGAGCTTGGTGTCGAGAATGCCGGTGACCACGACGCGCTGGCCTTCGAAGCCATGAACGAGGTCGGCCCGGTCGAGGCGATACACGTTCTTGCCCGCGGAGAGCACGAGATAACCGCCGAGATGTTCGATGCAATACACCGAGCAGGTGTTCGGCGTGCCGCCCATCGATTTCGACTTCAGCATCTCCTGATGAGAGCGCGTGAGGGAATGCACATTCATGGCGCACTGGCTGTCGGAGACTTCGCCGCGATAAGTGTGAGAGTTCTGCCCGTAAGTGCCGCTTGCCAAAGCCAGTATGCCGACGACATAGCACATCCAGCTACGGGACTTCGTGATTCGAAACTCGACGGGCTGAAATTTCGCTTGGGGCCTGGTTGAGTTCATAGAAACTCCCATTGCGATCGACTCAGGGCAGCACGGTAAGCTTCATGTGCATCCCTTCATGGTCTTCGCTGCAAATTACGGTACAGACTACGATGTACTCGCCGGGTTCGTTCGGAGCCGTAAGCGTAAACTCCTGCGTGCCGGACTTGAGAAGCAGATCCCATCCGTCGACCTTGGTCCGGTCCTTGGCTCGAAGCAGGGTGAAACCATGGATCGAACCATCGCGATTCCACGACTTGGCGCGGCGCGCGATGACCCGGAGCAGTACCTGCTCGCCGGCTCTCACAGTGATCTCCGGAGAGCGCTGCCCCACAATCTTATAGCGGCTGTCGCTATCGGCGGTCAGCTCGATCATACGGGCTGGCGTGCCGGATCCTTGCGCGCTCGATCCTTGTGCGCTAGATCGAGGAGCCGCAAGGAGCGAGGCGCTGGCGACTGCGATCCAAATTAAGATACCGCGAACTTGCGAGGGTTTTGTCATAAGTCGGATGAGGTTATCTCCGTGGTTACTGGGTCATGAAGAACAGGATCAGGCGCTGGTCTTCGTCGATGATGGTGGCCCGGACCCGCATGTGGCGGAGAATGGTCGACATCATGCGCGGCGGAAATTTTTCTGGAGCGTTGTGACAGCGGCCGCAGTTGGCGCGAAAGCGCTGTTCGCCGGCGACGCGCATGCGGTCAGGGTCGGTAGTGCGTTCTACGGCCACGCCGGCGACAGAGTTTCTTCCAGTGCGGGGCGATCCGGCGAAAACAGAAGACGCGAATGCAAGCGCCAGCACGCACAACAGCAATGTGAGCGAAATCTTTGTGTGCAGAGCAGGCGTCGCCTTCTTCATGGCTGCGCCCCTGCATGGCCGAGAGGAACGAGGAAGCGGTAGGCCAGGCCGAAGCTCCACTGGTTAGCGTTTCCGGCCGAACTGAATTGGCGGCCGTAACTGACAATGCCTTTCAGCCCGTCGTGAAACCAGTAATTGACTCCGAAGTCGGCCTCGCGGGTATTGGCGTTGGGCAAGCCGAGTGCGGCAGCGCCGTCGGGGGTGATCTCCCCGGTGTAGAACTGCTGCATGCGAGCGACCAGTTCGGTGTGACGCATTTCCTTCTGCAAGAAGTGGGCCTGGCTGAGGCGGTAGGCGCTTTCGAGCCAGTATCCGCTGCCCTCGTACGAGCGAGCGAATTCGGAGCGTACGCTTAATGGCGCTTTTGACGACTGCCAGCCCATGTGAAAGCCGAAGGCGTTTTTGCGCTCGTCTTGGAGAGTGCGCTGCCAGGAGCCGCCGACTTCGAGGCGAGGGCCGGGAAAGAAAACGCCCATGCGTCCGCCAACCTGGCGCTCAGAGTCGACGCTGCTGAGGCCGATGCTGGTGGCGGACACGTAGACCGCATAGTTCATGTTGGCTTTGGAGTTGACTGGGAAGCCGCCGCGTAGCATCAGTCCGTCGCTATCGGTCGTGTTGATGGGAAGAATGAGCGGGTCGGGCTCCAGGAAGCGGATCCAGACGGGATAGAGGCGCTCGTTAAAGATTCCAAAGGGCGTGAGGAAGCGGCCGGCGGTGACGGTGAGGTAGGGGTTGGCAATGTAGTCGATCTGGGCGTAGTCGACGTGCTTGGTGACCGGGCCCTGGTACGGTCCGCCGGTGAGCGGGCGCTGGAACTGGCCTTCGAATTCGGCGCGCGACTCGATCAGCCAGTGATCGCCCAAGGGCAGGAGGAGAATTGGATTGATCTGGGTGTCGATGAGATTCTGGCCGCCGGTGACGAAGCTGAATGTGCCGATGCTGCCGGTGAGAATTGGGATGGGCTTTTCGGAATCTGGAGTCTGGGCGGCGATCTGAGTTGCGAAAAAGAGCAACAGCAGTGCGACAACCGAGAGGGTGATTCTCTGCTGGCGTGGCGATGCGGCCTTTTTGTGGTGGTACGACAAAAGCGACCCCAGTCAAACTCCTGATGGGATTGTCGTTCGGGGCTATAGGGTGGGGGAACGTCACGACGGTAACTTTCGCGTCCTGTGGTGCGGGGTGAAAGGTTTTTAACTCTAGACCCTCACTAATCGCCGGGCGCTCCGTCTAACGGCAGAGAATCGGAGGGAATCATGAACCGCAACCGCCAATCTGCGACGTGGTTGGGAACTGTCCTGGGAACCGTTTGCGCCCTTGCACTTACCCTGGGAGCGAATGCTGCCGACCACCGCGGCGCGCTGACCGAGGAGCTTCATCAGACTTATGCCATCACCGCCGATGGCCGTATTGAACTCGATAACATCAACGGCGACGTGCATATCTCCAGTTGGGACCGGAACGAAGTGAAGCTGGATGCGGTGAAATACGCTGACACGAAAGAGCGGCTGGACGAGGCGAAGATCGAGATTGACGTTACCACCGACACGATCTCGATTCGAACCAGGTATCCCGACCACGACCACACCTGGAATTCGGGCTCGCATAATAATCCCGCCAGCGTTGAGTACACCTTGACTGTGCCGCGGACGGTTCGGCTGGATGAGATCAAGCTGATCAATGGAGCGCTCGATGTGACCGGAGTCAGCGGAGAGGTGAACGCCTCTCTCATTAACGGACGGCTGGAAGCGCATAATCTTGCCGGACGCGCGCGGTTGTCGACGGTCAACGGGCGGGTGGATGCGCGGTTCGAGGAGCTGGCGGGAAATTCGGTCGAGTTGAATTCGGTGAACGGATCGGTGGAGTTGACGATTCCTTCTGACTCGAAGGCGGAGCTTGAGGCCAGCACGGTTTCCGGCGGGATCAGCAATGATTTCGGGCTGCACGTGAATCATCACCAGTTCGTCGGCCACAACCTGCGCGGAGAACTGGGCACGGGCGGGACGCGCATTAAGCTGAATAATGTGAATGGCAGGATTGCGATTCATCACGCCGAGGACGGGCGGGCGCTGAGTCCGGTCAAGGATCTGAGTCATCGCGACAAAGACGATGACGACGACAGCTCGATCTGAGGGGCAGAGGCTAGGGACTAGGGATTAGCTCGCGGCTTAGGAACCAGGGATTTAGTAATCCCTAATCCCTAATACCTAGACCCTGGCTGGTCCCTCAGTAAATCGTATAGCCGGGGAGCGGGGTGCGCAGGTCTGGCTTTGAGGCCATCAGCAGGAGCGCGCCCTCGCGCTTGAACGCCCGCAGATCTTCAAGGCAGTTGAACGATTTGGTTTTGTAATCGTCGGGAGTGGGTGTGTCGTCGGGGATGCGGACGGCCTGCACGTCTTCGAAGGCGTGCTTCTTGAGGAGTTCGACATATTCGGCAGCGGACCGCACATGTACCGGGACTTTCAGTTTGTCGACCCATTGCAGTGAATACTGGTTGTCTGTGTAGAGGTTGATCAGGATAAACATCCGGCCGCGCGGGGCCATCACGCGGAATAACTCCATGAGCGCGCGGTCCTGGTCGGGATAGTAGTAGAACGATTCGACCGACAAAACTTTGTCAAAGAAGTTTTCTTCCCAGGGAATCTGTTGCGCCGATCCCCAGACATAAAGAATATTCTCAAAATCTTTTGAGGCCTCGCGGGCCTGGCGGACCATTTCGTCGGCGACGTCGAGGCCGACGACCTGGCCGAAACCTTCTGGGCCCTCGCCGACCAGGCGGGCCAGCAGGCGCGTGGCCCATCCTGAACCGCAGCCGAGATCGAGCACGCGCTCGCCGGGTCGCAGATTCATCCGGCGAATCGTCTTCTCGGTGATGTCGAGATGATGACGTTCCATCTTCTCGCCTTCGCCGGCCGAGGCCCAGCGGTTGAATTCGTGTTGCAGCCTCTCGTCGGGAGTTTGCGGTTTATCGGGCATATTTATCGCGCATCGGCTTTCTTTGCTCGGATTTCTCCACCGCCGCGTTCAGGCGGGGCTAAAGCCCACATCCCTCGGTGGCCGGTGACGCGGCCCTGAAGCGCGAGCTCTTCCACCTGGCGCTTCCACTTGGCGATTTCCCTGGAGCATCCGTGTCCAAAGTCCGCGACGGTGTATCGAAATTGGCTCAACCCGAAGTTAGCTGCACCTCGGATTGTGGACCATTTTTAACAGACGCGTAATAACACAGTGTTAGATTGGGCGCCATACGGGGTATTGGGCGTGTTGCAGATACAACTTTAACTTTAATTGAGAGGAAATTACTATGCCAGAAAAAGGTTCGAAGCGTATTTCCAGCCCGCTCAAGAAGGCAATTACGGCCATCACATTTGGCGCGTTGGTGGCCGCAGTCCCGGCCGCGGCACAGGGCAAAGACAATAGCGACAGGTTCTTTTTTGGCCTGGAAACCTGGTCGTCAGCCGCAGCGTGTACGACAACAACCCGAAAAACGTGCAGGTGGGCGAGATTCTGCCGCCCAATTGCGCGAGTACGACGGGCGGATGTTCGGCTGCCTCGGGCGCGCCTTACAACGGGACCTATCCCTTGGTCTGGAACGATGATGGTTACGACGCGAGCTTCGGAATCACGTCGAAAATATATCTCGACCAGATGTTTCCTTTCGGCTTCGTGCTCAACAGCCTGGAAGTTCCGAACAGCTCGCAGCGCGGAATTACCAGCGCGAGCGATCAACTGGTCACCAGTTTCAGCTCCAAGTCGGAATTGGCTCTGCACCTCTCGACCAACGGGCGATATCTGACCTTCTCTGGCTATGTTGCGCCGATCGACCAACTCGACTTGTCAAACGCCAACACTATGGGCGCGGTCGATCCGACCAATCCCGTGGGAGAAAATGTCTTCCGCGCCGAAGCACAAGTCGACCAGTTTGGCCGTTTTCAGTTCACCGAGACCAACGCCTACAGCGGCAATAACGGACGCGCCGTGATCTTGAACAACAGCGACGGCGCGAACTTCTTTTATACCGCGGGCAACGCCGGGAACGGCAGCAATCCTCAGCCTAATGGCGTGATTCTGGGCGCGGGCGCGCAGATCATCACTCCCGCGAATGAGCCGGAGAGTGCACAGAGCCCGGGCACTCCAACTCCGGTGGGCAGCTTCTCGGTGACGGAGCTGGGAGACAAAGCGGATAAGATTGGAAAAGATGACAACTTCCGTGGCATCACGATCTTCAATAATGTTCTGTATTACACGAAAGGAAGCGGCAGCAACGGCGTGAACACAGTCTACTTCCTCGATACGACGGGAACGGCTTGCCCGAATGGCGTAGGCCTGCCGTCGAGTTTGGCCACGCTGCCGACCGTCGCGCTGTCTTATGTTGTTGCTGATCTGCAGACCAGCGGCCTACCGAACAATATGTGCGTGCTGGCGGGCTTCCCCGCTATTTCCAATAAGGTCGCGACCACCACGGCGTTTCCCTTCGGGCTATGGTTTGCCAACGCTACCACGCTCTATGTCGCGGATGAAGGCGATGGCTACGCCGGTGGAACTGATTTGTACACTCACGCCGCCGCTCAAACCACAGCCGGATTGCAGAAGTGGATTTTCAATTCGACCACAAACATCTGGAATCTGGCCTACACGTTGCAATCAGGGCTGGGGCTCGGAGTGCCGTACACCGTGCGGAACTATCCGACCGGTGACAATGTTGGAACCGGACTTCCCTGGGCTCCAGCGACGGACGGTCTGCGCAACATCACCGGGGCTGTAGGCTTCGATGGATACGTGGGCATCTGGGGCATCACTTCTACGATCAGCGGAAACGGGGACCAGGGCGCTGACCCGAATCAACTGGTGGTCGTGTTCGATTCTTTGTCGAACACCGATCCTGCAGTGGCCGCGAAGGAAAGCTTCTTTACTCTGCGGCAGGCTGGTTTTGGAGAGGTTCTGCGGGGCGTTTCGTTTACGCCGGGGACACCGTTTAACGGCGGGAGTTAACTGCGGGTTGTTTGGCCGGTCTGCGACGACAAGAACAAGAAAAGAGCGAGCATGCGGCGGGAGCCTGTTTACGAGCTCCCGCCGCATTTCTGTCATAGTTCCGGGCGATCCTTTTCTTCGCCTATCGCCGTGGCTGAACTCCGGTGGGCCGTGCCGGCCTTCTGTGTTACAGTTTTCCTCTTCATGGCGACACGCCCTCCGACTCCCGCGCCGGACTCCGAACCCGGATCGCTCTACTGCCCGAACTGCGCGGAAGAGGTGACGGATCCGCTGACTTGCGGCGACTGCTCGTCGGTGATTTGCCGGCGCTGCGGCACGGCGCTGGAATCGTCGGACGAACTCGGAATCGGATAATGGCTTCTGCTCCCGAAAGCACTGGCTTTCTCTCGCCCGGCGTTTCGATCGCGCAAGTCGACGACCCGAACCGGCCGCGGCAGGTGATGGGATTCCGCGACCTGGTGCTGTTTTATGTGATCACGGGCATCAGCCTGCGCTGGATCGCGACGGCGGCGGCGGCGGGGCCGAGCTCTATTGTGATTTGGGTTGGGGCGTGGCTGTGTTTCTACACGCCACTGGCGCTTTCGGTGTTGGAGCTTTCGTCGCGCTATCCGAATGAAGGCGGGCTTTACGTGTGGAGCAAGCGCGCGTTCGGCGATTTTTCCGGCTTCATGTCCGCGTGGACGTATTGGACCAGCAATCTGCCGTACTTCCCTGCCGTGCTCTACTTCGCCGCCAGCAACGTGCTGTTTATGCGGCAGGCAAAGTGGGAACATCTTTCGAACAATGCAACGTTCTACATTGTTTTCGCATTGCTCACGCTGAGCGCGGCCACGCTGCTGAACGTGGTTGGGCTCGATGTGGGCAAGTGGCTGCACAATGTGGGCGCCATCGCTATGTGGATTCCGGTGACGATTGTCATCGTGATGGGATTTGTGGCGTGGCATCGGTACGGGTCGGCAACTTCGTTCACGCTGCACTCCATGGTTCCCAGCACGCACCTCAACGATCTTATTTTCTGGTCTGTGCTGACGTTTGCGTTTGGGGGTTGCGAAACTGCGTCGTTCATGGGAGAAGAAATTAAGAACGCGCGGCGGACGATTCCGCTGGCGCTGCTTTCCGGCGGGATTACAGTCACGATCTGTTACATCCTCGGGACGGTTTGCGTCCTGCTGGCGCTGCCGTCGTCTGAAGTGAACGACCTGCAGGGCCTGGTGCAGGCCGTGTCGAAGACAGCGTCGCGCGTGGGATTTCCCGGTGTGTTGCCGCTGGTGGCATTTCTGATCGCTCTCAGCAACATTGGCGCGGCTGGGGCATATCTCGCAGCCGTGGCCCGATTGCCGTTCGTTGCCGGGCTGGACCGTTTTCTGCCGGCGGCATTTGGGGCGCTGCATCCGCGATGGAAGACTCCGTGGGTGGCGTTGCTGACTCAGTTTGTTCTAGGCGCGGTTTTCATTTTTCTAGGGCAGGCCGGGACCAGCGTGAAAGGCGCTTATGACGTTCTGGTTAGCATGGGAGTGATTACCTATTTCATTCCGTATTTATATTTGTTCGCGGCCATGATCAAGCTGCAGCGCGAGCCGGCGGGGCCAGAGGTGATTCGGGTGCCGGGGGGAACAGTCGTGGCGAAATTAGTTGCGACAGTTGGATTCCTGACGACTGCGCTGACGATTGTGCTGTCGTTGATTCCGCAGCCGGATGAGCCGAACAAGCCACTGGCGCTGTTTAAGATCGTGGGAGGTACAGGAGCGCTGGTGCTGATTGGGGCTTGGATTTATTGGGCAGGAAAGCGGCGCGCGCATGCAGGCAAAAAAACTCAGGCGGCGCTATCGTGACTTGAATCGCCGTACAGTTCAACTTCCGAGATAACGGGACCTGCGGAGTGTTCTTTTCCTGCTCTTGCGGCAGCACCGAACATTGGACCTCGTGCGCGCACCACAGGCGCGAAGCTGGCGAATCCAATCGGCAGGGCAATGTCGTCATAGATGGCTTCCATTCCTCCGCGGAGCAAATACGTTTCGTGCCAGAAACCTGTGCCTCCCGAATTCTTCAGGAACTCCTGCCACCACTGGCGGTGAGGATCGGACCGGGTCCACTTCATGAGCGAATCGAGGTCGCGCCAATATTGACGCATGCCAGCGTGCATAGGGAACAAGGAAAAGAGGAAATTCTCGTGGCGCAGAAGCCCGTCCGGTTGCGCTTTTACTGACGAAGATATTCTCGGCCCAAATCCAAGCAGAGTCTTGATTCCCTGAATGCGATTCACACGCATGCCAAGGTAGACGACCACCAGGTCGGGATAGTTTGAAAGGTCAACTGTCTGGCGCTGGACCTTTGTCGTCATCCTAGACCTCACTCGCTCAAGTTTACACCGGGCTCGCCGTCTTCCGCACAGGGTTGAAGAATGGCAGGCTAGTTACCTTCACATTTGTTTTCAGGCGCATGGCTTCGATTGTGATTTCCATCTGCAGCGAGGTTCCCGGTTTCGCATGTTCGGTTTCGACGCTGGCTAGCGCGATTAATTTTTTCAGGATTGGCGACCAGCTCGTGGTCGTGGCTTTGCCGACCTGCTTCTCGCCCGAGTACACGGGAACGGCGACTCGCGAGGCTTGCGCGGGCGCTGCCGGGGTGAGGCCGTAACGGTCGTAGAGTTGTTCGATGTCGGTCCAATCGACTTCGAGGCCGACGAGTTGGCGGGGCACGCCGCTCTTGGCGTCCTGTTCGAGCGCGCGCTTGCCGATGAAGTTTTCTTTTTCGAGGTGGACCATTTTCGCGAAGCCGAGTTCGTAGGGCGAAAACCTCTGCGAAGGGATCAGCGCCTTCTTGGAACTGGTGTAATCGACTTCGATGAGCAGTAGTCCGGCTTCCACGCGGGCAACGTCGAGCGCGAGCATGCCGGCGGCGTGCAGATCGAATTGCTTGCCAGCATCGGCGAGCGCATCCCAGACTTTCACGGCGTCATTCCAGGGCATCCAGATTTCGTAGCCGAGATCGCCGGTGTAGCCGGTGCGGGAAATGTCGACGGGAACGCCGGCGACTTTGCCGCGGGTAACGCGGAAGTATTTCAGGTTGGCGATGTCGGCTTCGGCAACGGCCTTCAGCAGCTTGGCTGAAGTTGGGCCTTGCAGGGCGAGCGCCGCAACTTTTTCGGAAATGTCTTCGACCTGCACGTCCATGTTCAGGCCGTTCTGGCGAAGCCAGCGCAGGCTGGGGTCGGCGGCGGTCCAGCGATAGACGTTTTCTTCGAGTCGCGAGATAGTGCCGTCGTCGATAACCTTGCCCTCTTCATCGCACCAACAGCAGTAAATTACCTGGCCGACTTTGACTTTATTAATGTCGCGGGTGGTGACGCGGTTCACCAGACGGGTCGCATCTTTGCCGGTGATCAGATACTTGTAGAGCGGCGAAATGTCGATGAGCGCAGCCGCGTTGCGAATGGCGTTGTACTCATGCTCGTGATGAACTTCGTAGACGCTGACCGTGTAATAGCCCGACCACTCGCGGTAGTTCAGGCTATGGCACAGCGGGAAGGTTCTCTCATGAAATGCGGTTCCGATGGGCAAAGGAGTTGTCCTTGATGATTGCTCTTGATGTCGAATCGGATTATATGCAGACGCAGTGCGGTGCGGCAACCCGAGCCGGACTGAGTGGGGATTTCTTACGACGAGGCTATCTAGTTCAGAATCATTTGATCCTTGGTTTCGGATAGAACTTCATCGAACCCTTTGAAGAGGTTAATACCACTTTGCGTTTCGAGACCGGACTCGGATAGGAGAGCGGTCAGGGTTGAGTCGCTGATGGAGACGTGACAACTCTTTGGCCCAAAGCACTTGGCCAACCCAACAATGCTGGCGACGGCAACGTTGCCCTTATCCTCAACGCAAAGCATTCGCAGCTTGATCATGACATCCATTTTTCCCTTGTCGCTCAAATCGGGGACCAGTTCGTATTTTCTTCGAGTCCTGGAGTGCCTCCTTGAATGCCGACAGGATCAACGATCCTGATTTCAAGGTGCAGTTCGTAAATAAAAAGACGGGCTTTGGTTGATCGCTGGCATGCACGGCAAGCGAGGCAAGAGCGACAAATAGAGTCAGGGCCAATGTTCTCATTGCAATGTCCTCCCTCTCAGCCCCCGAGCGCGGGGCTCATGGGCGACAATCATACTCGCAATACGTTAGAATGAACCCCTACAATGCACCGCATCCTACAATGGACGGTCCTTCCCAGCGGGCTCTGATCTTTCCCGCAGCTCTCTTCCTGCGTATCATTGCGGTTCCTGGTCGTCAGCATCAACGGCAACTCCTGCAAGCTCGCAGCTCAAGGCTCAAAACTCATGGCGAATCAATACGACGTAATCGTGGTCGGCGGCGGGCACAATGGCCTGGTCAATGCCGCGTATCTGCAGCGCGCGGGCAAGAAAGTTCTGGTGCTCGAGCGGCGGCATGTGCTGGGCGGCGCGGCCTGCACGGAAGAGATTGTGCCGGGATTCAAGTTTTCAGTTTGCTCTTACGTCGTGTCGCTGTTACGGCCGGAGATTATTCGCGATCTCGACCTGCCTCGTCACGGTCTGGAGATTCTTCCGCTCGATGGCACGTTTACGCCCATGCCCAGCGGCGATTATTTGTGGCGCGTGAACGATCACGGCAAGACTCATCGCGAGATCGCCCGCCACTCGCGGGTGGACGCTGAGGCCTACGACGAGTTTGGCAAGGCCATGCAGGCGATGTGCCGGTTTGTGAAGCCGATTCTGAGCATGGTGCCGCCGGATCCGACGACACTCGATCCGCGGGAACTGATGAAGCTTTTGTTTATTGGACGGCGATTTCAAGGCATGTCGAGTTACGACAAATACAATCAAGTCCAACTGATGACGATGTCGGCCATTGATTTTCTCGATCAATGGTTTGAGACCGACGTGCTGAAGGCGACGATGTCGGCATCGGGAATTATTGGGACGTTTCTGGGCGTGCGCTCTCCGGGAACTGCGTACGTGCTGCTTCACCACTACATGGGAGAAATCGATGGGGCGTTTCGAGCCTGGGGATTTGCCCGCGGCGGTACGGGCGCGATTTCGAATGCGATTGCTGATGCGGCGCGTGAGGCCGGAGTAGAGATTCGCACGAAGGCGGGGATTTCGCAGATTATCGTGAAGAACGGCAAGGCGAAGGGCGTGGTGCTTTCCAACGGCGACGAGATTTACGCCGACGTGGTTTCTTCCAGTGTCGATCCGCGGCTGACTTTCACGAAGTTCATTGAAGCGCAGCATCTGCCGGGAGATTTTCTGGAAGATGTGAATCGCTTCAAGTTTCGCGGGTCTTCGGGCAAGGTGAACATGGCGCTGGACGGGCTGCCGAATTTCAAATGTATGTCCGGACCGGGCGCGCACTTGCGCGGCGCCATCTCGATTTCGCCGTCAGTCGAGTATATGGAGCGGGCGTATGACGATGCGAAGTACGGGAATTTTTCGCGGCATCCGTATATCGACATGGTGATTCCTTCGTTGACTGATCCGTCGGTTGCGCCTCCGGGCAAGCACGTGATGTCGTGCTTCGTGCAATATGCGCCTTACAAGCTGCGCCCAGGGCTCACTTGGGATGATCAGAAAGAGGCGTTCGGCGATACCGTGGTGAACACGATTGCCGAGTATGCGCCGAACATCAAGGACATCATTATTCATAAGCAGGTAGTTACGCCCCTCGATCTGGAGCGCGAGTGGGGCTTGAGCGAGGGCAACATTTTTCAGGGCGAGCTTTCGCTGGAGCAACTTTTCTTTTTGCGTCCGGTGCCGGGGTGGGCGCAGTACCGCACGCCGATCAAGAATCTTTACATGTGCGGATCGGCGACGCATCCGGGTGGCGGGATCATGGGTGCGAACGGGCGGCTGGCGGCGCTGGAAATTCTGAAAGACATTAGGGGAGCGGCGTAGACATGGCGAGTCAAACGCAGGCCTCTCAAACCCAAGCTCAACAAGCCCAGCGCGACATCGTGATTATTGGCGGAGGCCACAACGGACTGGTCACAGCGTTCTATCTGGCCAAGGCCGGATACAAGCCGCTGGTCATCGAGCGCAACGCGCAGGTTGGCGGAGCTGCGGTGACGGATGAATTCCATCCTGGATTTCGTTGTTCGACGCTGGCTCACGCGGCGGGGCCGATTCTGCCGAGCGTTCTTCGCGACATGCAACTGGAGAAGCATGGCCTCAGGCTGATTACGCCGGAAATCTGTGTGACGGCGCTTTCGCCCGATGGGCGCGCGCTTTCGCTGTATCAGGACGTGGACAAGTCGACGCACGAGATCGCGGCGTTTTCGAAGAAGGATGCGGCGAAGTATCCGGAATTCGCGCAATCGCTGGGGAAAATTGGCAAGGTCATTGGCGAGGCGCTGGCGACGACGCCCCCTGACATTGACCATCCCAGCGGCGGCGATTTGTGGAGCATGCTCAAGACGGGGCGCGCGATTCGCAAGCTGGGTAAGCGGGACATGTTTCGGCTGCTGCGCTGGGGGCCGATGGCTGTCGCCGACCTGGCGTCGGAATATTTTGAGACGGAGCTGTTGCGTGCGGTCATCGCGGCGCGCGGCGTCTTCGGGACATTTCTTGGACCGTGGTCGGCAGGCAGCGCGCTGGTGCTGTTGATTCGCGCGGCCGGGGATCCGCATCCCGCCGGCTCGGCTGCGCTGGCTGCGGGTGGCATGGGCGCGGTCACGCAAGCGATGGCAGCGGCGGCGTTGGCTGCAGGCGCGGAGATTCGTACGGGGACGGAAATTATTGAGATTCGCGTGCAGAACGGAGCGGCCACGGGCGTGCTGCTTTCGACGGGCGAAGAGATTCATGCCAAGGCGGTGGTTTCGAACGCGGATCCGAAACGTACGCTGCTCAAGCTGACCGATCCTACCTATCTTTCGCCGGATTTCGTGCAGAGGCTACAGCATTACCGAGGAAACGGCACTGTCGCCAAAGTGAATCTGGCGCTCTCAGGGCTTCCGACTTTCACGGCACTCAAGAACGGCGATGCTAGCGCGCTGAAAGGGCGCATTCATATTGGCAACGAGATTGATTATCTGGAGCGTGCGTTCGACGAATCGAAGTATGGTAATTTTTCGCGGCAGCCATATCTTGAGGCTACGATTCCGTCGTTGACCGATCCGACGCTGGCGCCTGCGGGCAAGCACGTGATGTCGATCTACATGCAGTACGCGCCTTATAAATTGAAAGGTGACTGGGAAGAACAACGCAAGGCGCTTGGCCAGACCGTGGTGCAAACGCTGGCGCAATATGCGCCGAATCTGCCGGAATTGATTCTGACGCACCAGATCATCACGCCGCTTGATCTGGAAGAAAAGTATGGGCTGACTGGCGGGCAGATTTTTCACGGGGAGTTAGCGCTGGACCAGTTCTTCACCATGCGTCCCCTGCTGGATTGGGCGCGCTACCGGACGCCGATTGAGAAGCTGTATTTGTGCGGGAGCGGGACGCATCCGGGAGCGGGGCTGACCGGCGGATCGGGAACGAATGCGGCGCGCGAGATATTGAAGGAGCTGAAGAAGTAAGCGTGTGAAGCGGACACTCCTGCTTGCGTGCGGCGGCAAGAATTTGCGGGCAGGAGTGCCCGCTCCACAACTTCCATGAAGAATTCCGCCATCCTGCTGATCTCCTGTCCTGACCGCAAGGGCGAGGTTGCGACTATTGCCGACTTCGTGTTCCGGCACGGAGGCAACATTCTGCATGCGGACGAGCATGCCGACGAAGAGTCGGGGCTGTTTCTTATGCGGGTCGAGTTCGATCCCAAAGACTTCGACATCGACCTTTCGCAGAAGGATCTGGCGGATTTCGGTGTGCACTTCTCGCCGATCGCTGAAACTTTCCACATGAAGTGGCGGCTGGCGCAATCTTTGCAGCGGCCGCGCATGATCATTCTGGTTTCGAAATATGACCACTGCCTGGTAGATCTGCTGTATCGCCACAAGAGCGGTGAACTAGCCTGCGACATTCCGCTGATTATTTCCAATCATGCTGACAATCAAGCGATTGCGGACTCTTACAAAATTCCCTATGCGATCGTTCCCGTGACGAAGGACAACAAGGGCGCCGCTGAGGCGAAGATCCAGGCGCTGATTGACGAGCAGAAACCGGACTTTATGGTGCTGGCGCGGTACATGCAGATTTTGTCGAACGAGTTCGTCCACCGGTATCCGCAGCGGATTGTCAATATTCATCATTCGTTTCTGCCGGCGTTTGTTGGAGCGCGGCCGTATCATCAGGCGTTTGAGCGCGGCGTGAAACTGATTGGCGCGACCAGCCATTACGTCACCGAGGTGCTGGACGATGGGCCGATCATTGAGCAGGATGTGGTGCGGGTGTCGCATCGCGACACGGTCGATGATCTGATTCGCAAGGGGCGCGACCTGGAGAAGGTTGTTCTGTCGCGGGCGGTGCGCTGGCATGTGGAGAACCGCGTGCTGGTTTATGGGAACA
>Ga0210391_10002267_pt1 | contig 16766 bp, 16 predicted proteins | sample IncBWC12OmetaG_FD_160573 | JGI IMG/M metagenome (GOLD analysis project Ga0210391, IMG submission 160573) | Forest soil microbial communities from Barre Woods Harvard Forest LTER site, Petersham, Massachusetts, United States - Inc-BW-C-12-O ... | reverse complement strand
TCAGCGATATCGCATGCGGAGAGCAGGAAGACCTGGGACATGGGATCGCGCATGACGAAATGGGCGATCACGTTGCCGACATAGCCGGCAGCCAACAGCATCGGCCAATGGTGACGGCGGCCTCCGGCAAGAATGCGACCCAGCGTGGACGGGGCGGGATCGGCCGTTTCTGAGTCGGGAAAAAATGGCCGAGGCGTGGTCCGCGTGGCCGTGAGCAGCATGACGGAAACCAGCGCCGCGTTCGCCCACCAGACGGCAGGCACGCGTCCAGCGCCGCGGCCGGTGTAGAGACCCAGCCACGCCAGCGCTGCGGTCAGCAGCACAATGCCCGCTAGCCGGATACCAGTCCGCACAGGCGCCCGTCCTTGAACGATGTAGATAAAGAATGGTGGGTCGGCATCCAGGGGGAAGCATACCTGAATGTGTCGATCCCCATGGATAGCACGAATGGGCAGGGTCAATAACGCAAATGGGCGGGTGGGTACGAACGGTCTTAGGCCAGGCCGCCGGCGCGCTTCAACTCGGCAATGTCGAGTTTCTTCATATTCATCATGGCCTGCATGGCGCGCCTGGAGCCTTCGGCGTCTTTGCCGGCCAGCAACTCGGACATATTCGCAGGCACGATTTGCCACCTCAGACCGAATTTGTCGTTCAGCCAGCCGCAGGCGACTTCTTTCCCGCCATCGGCGGTGAGCTTCGCCCACAACTCGTCGATTTCAGCCTGCGATTCACAGGGGACGGAGAACGAAACCGCGTCGGTGAAGGGATTATCCACGCCCCCGTTGAGGGCGACGAACTCGAGATCGCCGATGCTGAAGGTTGCGGTCAGGACGGATCCGGGTTTGCCCGGGCCGCCTTCAGGCCAGCGCATGATCGCGCCAACTTTCGCGTTTTTGAAGACGGAGGCGTAGAAGTTGACGGCTTCTTCGGCTTTGTCGTTGAACCAGAGGAACGGTTGAATCTTCTTCATCGGAAATCTCCTGTGGGGTGGGTAAGAAGCGGTCAGCAGAGCACTGTGACGGCCCTGGGACTATTTGATGGCACCTTCTTTGCCGAGCAGCCGGCGCAGGATGCCGGACTGGCCGGTGTGGTACGCCTGGTGGAACATGATGATGGTGAGCAGTGAGCCCACCGTTTCATCCGCCTTCTTGCGCGGCGAAAAAGGAGCGAGGGCCTCGAGGCGTTCGGGAGAAATGGCGGCCAGGCCGGCATCGATGCGCGACCAGGATTCATCCCACGCGCTCAGTAACTGCTCCAGTGGAATCGCCTCACTGGGGTCGTGTAACTCCGCGGATCCTCGGTGATAGCGTTTCAAAGCGTCGACACCGACGACCGGTGGCTGGCCGAGTGCGGACAGCGCCATTTCATTCACCCAAAGAAGATGTCCCGCGACCCAGTTGAGGCAATTACCGCCGCAGCCGGGTTGGGTCAGGCTCTCCTCGTGGGTGATGCCTTCGGTATTCTGCCGCAGAATGTGGTGCGTCACCTGGGCCTGCGCGCGCAGGACGTCGGCCGCGCTGAGAGTGGAATGCGTAACAGTCGCTGTGGACATAAGTTCCTCCTGGGGTTGCTCGTCGATTGACTCATTCGAATCGATCGGTGATTGCGGTACGGTGCAGGGTTATCCTCCCGCGATGGCTCCGATGATGAGCAGCGGTTCCCTGCCCGCGGCTACGGCTTCCGGGAGCGGCGTCTCGGGCGATTGATGCGATAAATCCTCGGAGCAGGCGAAGAATCGCAGAAACGCACGGCGCTGCAGCGTGGTGTGGTCGCGGATGGTACCGCACAGCACGGGATAACGGGCTTCCAGAGCATCGAGCACGCTGCGGATGGTCACGGGTTCCGATACTTCCAGTTGAAGGACGCCGTTCACCTGCGCGAGCGTGCGCAGGTGAAACGGAATTTCGACGAGTACTACTTTGCTCACGGGAGCGTTTGCACCTCAACAGAGAGCACAGGGGGCAGATCGCGCACGATGGGTTGCCAGGAGTCGCCGGCGTTGGGCGAGACGTAGACCTGACCGCCGGTGGTCCCGAAGTAAATGCCGCAGTCGTCAAGCGAGTCGACGGCCATGGCGTCACGCAGAACGTTCACGTAACAATTCTGCTGCGGAAGGCCGTTGGTGAGGGCTTCCCACTCGTTGCCACCGGTTTTGCTGCGCCACACTTTCAGTTGGCCGTCGAGAGGATAGTGCTCGGAATCGCTCTTGATGGGCGCGACGTAGATGGTTTCCGGCTCGTGCGCGTGGACGTCGATGGCAAAGCCGAAGTCCGTCGGGAGATTGCCGCTCACCTCGCGCCAGTTGTCCCCGGCGTCGTCGCTGCGCAGCACGTCCCAGTGCTTCTGCATGAAGAGGACGCCGGGGCGCTGGGGGCTCATGGCGATGTGGTGGACGCAGTGGCCAACTTCGCGGTCTTCGTCGGGCAGATAAGGTGCGCGGAGACCCTTGTTGATGGGCTTCCAGGATTTGCCACCGTCATCGGTACGAAATGCGCCGGCAGCGGAGATGGCGATGTAGATGCGATTGGGGTCGGCGGGATCGAGGACGATGGTGTGCAGGCACATGCCGCCCGCGCCGGGCTGCCAGGCAGGACCAGTGCCATGGCCGCGCAGGCCGGGGATTTCCTGCCAGGAATGCGCGCCGTCGGTGGAACGGAAGAGCGCTGCGTCTTCCACGCCGGCGTAGACGGCATCCGCGTCGGTGAGCGAAGGCTCGAGGTGCCAGACGCGCTTAAACTCCCATGGATGCTGGGTGCCGTCGTACCACTGGTGTGTGGTGAGCGGGGCTGCGGCCGCGTCATAGACGAATTTGTTGCTTTCGCCCATCGGCCAGCCCTGCGGAGATTTCTGCTGTCCACCCCCGGGCGCAGTCCATGTTTTGCCGCCGTCATCGGAGCGCTGGATGATTTGCCCAAACCAACCGCTGGTTTGCGAAACGTAGATGCGGTCGGGATTCACGGGCGAACCCTTCATGTGATAAATCTCCCAGCCAGCGAAGAAGGGGCCGCTGACGTCCCACTTGTTGCGCTTGCCGTCAGCGGTGAGTACGAATGCGCCTTTTTTAGTTCCTGCGAGGACGCGCACTTTGCTCATCGATTGCTCCTTTCAAGGTTCGTGGTGTCTGCGGAACGCCATCTTACATGGGCTGGGAGACGTTGATCATCCACTTTGTGCCGTAGCGGTCGTCGAACATGGCAAATTGCTTCGCCCAGAAGGTCTTTTGCAGGGGCATCTCAATCTTGCCGCCGGCTGACAGCAGGGGGTAGATGCGCTCGGCATCGGCCTCGGTCTCCAGATCGATACACACGCGGAATCCCTGAGGCTGTTGGTAATACGGCGGAGGCGCATCGCAGGCATTGATGGTCTGGTCGCCAATCTGAATAGCGGTGTGCATGATCTTGTCGCCCCAGTCGGCGGGAACGGTGTGAGCCATGGGGCTGGCGCCGAAGGTGAACTCTCCGAGCGATTTTCCGCCCAGCACGTCTGAATAAAACGCGAGGGCCTCTTTGCACTGCCCGTTGAAGAAGAGGTAGGGAATGATTTTCATGACGATTGCTCCTTGAGTGGGGTTGGAAATGGTTTCTGGTTAGGCAGCGTGCGCAATGGGCAGCCAGATCTCGATGCCGCCTGTGCCGGTACGGGGATTGAAGGTCTCAGTGTAGACCTCAAGACAGAACGGATGGCCATCGGGGCCATGCGCGAGGGTAATGCCGGCGGTGGACAGCCACTGGCCGAAGATTGCAGCGAACGTGTAGCGCATCTGCGCAACGTGGCCTTCGTGCGCGAAGACCGCGTACCGGTACGCAGGCACATGAAGGTCGACGAAGCCATCGGGCAGCGTGGCGGCTTCTTCCACTTCGTAGCCGGAGAGGTAGTCCGCGCCTTTGGGCGTCATGCCGACGCAGGCGTATTCGATGCGGCCGATTCTTCCGGCCACCTCGCCGCGCGCGACCAGCCGCTGCCATTGCTCGGGAATGCGATCGATGTCCTCCTGCATGTAGTGGCCGGTGATTCCGGCGAGACGCATGGAATGGCCCTGCTCGAAGCGGGGCTGCAGATTGGTCGCGTTCGGCGTGCTGGTTTCGGTGGGCATATTCATCTCCCTTTTGTTTGGATGGGTTATCGATCCCGACGCAGGGGGATCAACCCTCCGATACGCGGATCGCGCAGCCAGAGCGTGCCCCAGACAAGAATGCCGAAGTACACGGGGAACAAGGTGTTGCTGAAGAGCGGATTCTCAAGCCGGAGATTGGTGGCGACGGCGCCGCCCAAATATCCAGTGAGCAGGATGGCGCCGAGCACCTCGGTGCGCGGGATCAGGTAGAGCAGCGTGCTGATGAGCAGGATGGCGCCCAGGGTTATGGAGAGGTGAAGCGGCCAGCCGGTGCGGACGAAGGCGTCTGCTACGGGCTTCGGCGCCACGAACTTCATGACGGCGTCCAGCAGCATGAACGCAGCGATCAGGCCGGTGAGGATGCGGCTGGTCCAGAGACGGCCGCGGGAGATGGCGATTCCGTTGGTTGCGCGATCGGATTCGACAGATGTTGGCATGGTTCCGCTCCTGGGGATTGATTGGATCAATGCGTTGGATACGAGAGCATTGCGACTCGGGAATTGGGTGGTCGCACTTCGACGTTCAGAGACGAGGCTAATGTTGCGCTACCCCCAACGACCATAGCCACTCGCGGCATGTTTTTCCGGTGCGTGACTTCCGGCACGATTTGGCGCGACATCCTGTTGGAGACGATGAGTTTTCTCATGCGGCTTTCCTTTGGAGCGGCGCGGCGTGGGGCCGCCGAGCCATGGCAGGATCGGCTCCGGGTCGCGATCGCGCCAGCGGCGGCGGGTCTCGGCAAGAAGGGCGTCGCGACTCTTCGCCATCGCGGCGATTACTTCGCAGGGGGCGCCGGTATCCTCGTGCTGCGCGCCCCAGATGAGGAGTTCGAGCATCACGGGGGCGAGGTCGATACCCTTTTTGGTGAGGCGGTAGTTCATGCGACGGCGGTCGTTCGGGTCAGGCTCGGTTTCGACAATGCCGGAGCCGATGAGGCGGCGCAGGCGGTCGGCCAGAATGTTGGTGGCGATCCCCTCCCCGGAATTCTGAAAGTCGTAATAGGTGCGAAAGCCGCGCACCATGAGGTCGCGGACGATGAGCAGCGACCAGCGGTCGCCGAAGACCTCCAGCGACATGCTTACCGGGCATCCGGAACGGGGACGGGTTGCGGTCTTCCGTGGCATGAGGGATAAGCTAGCAAATGTTACTTGCGATTTGCAAGTGAATATCTGAGATTATTTCCACCGCGTCGCGACGCGAAAAAGCCACCCGGACGGGTGGCTTCTCGGGAAGGAACCGCGCGTATTGGTTCGTATTGGTTACGGCTGCGGCTCGTTCGATACCCCGGTTGGATTGGCCGGCTGAGCTGGAGCCTGCGCCGGTTGCGCCGGCTCAGGCTGCTGCGGCGGAGGCTGCATGCTGCCCTGTGTGGGAGCCTGCTGCTGAACGCCGATGGAGTTGCCGGAAATGACCAGTTCGACGCGGCGGTTTTCCGAGCGTCCTGCGCTGGAGGAGTTATCGGCGACCGGGTCGGCTGGGCCGTATCCCTGGGAAGTGATGGCATCGGGCTGCACGCCCTGCGCGATGAGGAAAGCCTGCACGGCGGTGGCGCGATGCTGCGAGAGGGTGAGGTTATAGGCGTCGGAGCCGGTGTTATCGGTGTAGCCCTCGACCTGGACCTTAATGCTGGGGTAGGTGAGCAGGATGCCGGAGACCTTGGCCAGCTTGACCTGCGCGTCAGGCTTCAGCGTGAACTGATTCGTCGCGAAGAGGACGTCGGACATGTTGACGATGAGTCCGCGAGCCGTTTCCTGGGTTTGCAGGACCTGGCTGAGCTGATTGCGAAGTTTCTCGCGCATCTGCTCGGTTTGCTGGGTAGCGGCGGCGGCAGCCTGTTCGGCGGCCTGCTGCTGTTGCCGGGCACGGTCAGCATCGGCCTGGGCTTGCTGGGCCTGCTGCGCGGCGGCTTGCGCGGCCTGCTGCGACTGTTCAGCCTGAGCCTGCGCCTGGGCCTGCTGTTGCTGCGCGGCGAGGGCTGCATCCTGCGCCTGCTGCTGCGACGCGGCCTGCTGTGCGGCGAGTGCGGCTTCGTCGTGCGCTTTGATCTTGCGGATGGTCACGATGCGCGCATCTTCGGCGGTCTGCACCGCTTCGCGCGCGTAGGTGATCTCTTCTTTCATCTCTTTCTGATGGATATCCATCTGGCGCGCGTTGTCGAGATCCTGTTTCGCAGTCGCCATGCTCTCGCCCGCCCACTCGTTGGCGCCCGCTGCTTCGGCGATCTGGACGGCGTTGATGGCTTCGTAAAGTTCCAGTGGCGAGCGGTCGTTGCGCGTGATCGGATCGAGCACCGTATGCTGGCCGGCGGTTTCAGAGTAGGCGCCGCGGGGCAGCAGGCTGTAATGAGCGTTGACCGTTTCCAGTACGCCGGTGGTCTTGTCGGACAGAATGACATTCTGCATCACCACGAGGTCGCTGGGCATGGTGACGGCGAAATATGGCTCGGCGGTAATGATGAGACCGAAGGACTGCAGATTGGTGGTCACGGTGGTGTCAGCTTTGCCGTGGGAGCACAGGACTTCGCCCAGATTGATGGGGCGGCCCTCCGGGCTGATCGCCCACAGGACGTAAGTGAGGTACTCGACTCCAAAACCGTTGGCGGGAACGAGGCCTTCAAAGTGCGCTTTGATCTCGGTGCGGCCGTTGAGGCTGTTCACCTCCGCAGAGCCCTTGCCCTGGGCGAGAAGGCTGGTGCCCTGGAAGCCGATTTTGGTAGCGCCGCTGCGGTGGAAGTAATTGACCGCGGGAATATCTCGCCCGACGACCGTAATCTTATAGATCGGTTCGCCCGTAGCCGTTTGCCCCTGAGGTCCCTGCCCGTTCTGCGGCCAGTGGTCCACCGCTGTGGGGTTCGATTCCTGTCCGTAAAGCATGCTGCAACTCGCTGCGACTGCCACTGCCAAAACCCATTGATTTCGCATATCTTGCTCGGTTTCCAATTCCGATCGACCACTAGTCAAGATGCGGTAATTGAGGTCGCAGACCACCTGGGATGGAAGGTTCCCTGGCAGAAGGTGATGAATTCATCGATTCGGTCCCGGCGCTCGTCGTGACTTAGGGGAAATGATGGGGCCGCGGAGCAACCTTTCCAGCAGGAACGCGATAAGATGAATCCCCGATGCCCGTCGCTGCTATGGTTCTGGAGCTTCGCATCGAGCATGCACATTCCCTGAAGGACCGGCGTCAGGTGGTGCGCAGCCTGAAGGAAAAGCTCGCGCACGGCTTCAATATTTCGATTGCGGAGATGGACGAGGCCCCAACCTGGCAATCAGCAACGCTCGGGATCGCAGCGATTTCCGGCTCGCGCGACTACCTCTCCGGACTGATGCGCGAAGTGGAGAGCGCGGCGGTCCGAATCGCCGAAGGACTAGGTGCGGAAATTGCGGTTTCCTGGGACTTTCTCGACATCCCAACCGAATCGTAAATGCCGGTAGCTCCAGCGTTTAGCGGGGGAATCATTGTTGCCAGCAACTGGCACAAATAGGGTATAGGGACGGTCTGGCATTCGGGATATATTTGACGGAAAAGTGATGGCAGGGTTGTAGTCATCCTGCCGCAATCCATACAGGCGCGATCTGCCAGGGCGAGAGCCGGATTGTTTGCGGGAATCCGCAGAGAGCGCGCAGGTGAACGGGTGATGACGCGTGTCCGCCGAATCCGGAGGAGGCATGCAGTGCTTCTGGTCGCGCAGGCGGTAGCGACGGCGGCATTGCTGGTTCGTCCTGCGTGCGCGCTCGACCCGCACAAAGAGATTACGCAATACGTGCAGACCGCATGGAATGGCGAATCCGGGCTCCCCGAAAACTCAGTTCATGCGATTGCTCAGACGAACGATGGGTATTTGTGGATGGGCACCGAAGAGGGCCTGACCCGGTTTGATGGTGTTCGTTTCGTCACCTTTACATTTCACAACTCACCGGGTCTGGTGTCGGATTTCATCCAGACGTTAGCAGCCAGCCGGGACGGCTCGCTGTGGGCGGGTACCGACAGCGGCCTGAGCCACTATCAAGCATCGCCAACCTCGCCGCGAGGCGGCAAATTCGAATCCCTGACGACCAAAGACGGGCTGGCAGGCGACCACATCAACGCGCTTTGCGAGGACCGCGAGGGCGACATGTGGGTGGGATCGGGCCAGGGGCTCAACCGCATCGCCAACGGTCACGTCGAGAACTGGACGACCGGACACGGACTCGCGGATCCAACCATCAACGCTCTCGTGGTCGACGGAGGAGGGACGCTGTGGGTGGGGACGGGCAAGGGGCTTTCACGGTTCGTTCACGGACAGTTTGTCCTGCTGACATCGCGCAACGGAATGCCGGACGACGCGATCACCAGCCTGACAGCTGCACCGGACGGCTCCGTTTGGGCCGGCACCCAGGGCCATGGAGTGGCCCAAGTTCGTGACGGGCGGGTGTTCGTGCCGTCTACCCATCTGCCCACGCAGGACGTCGTGGGCTTACAGGCAGATCGCGACGGCGCACTGTGGATCGCCTTCGACCGGGCTGGTATCGGACGCCTCTATCACGACAAGCTGGACCTGTACGACGCCGCGGGCGGCCTGCCCAGCAATCTGGTCACGAACGCTTTGTTTCAGGATCACGAGGGCAGCATCTGGCTGGGACTTCTGGATGCCGGTGCAGTGGAACTGCGCGACGGCAAGTTTTCGATCTTCGGGAAGGCGGAGGGCCTTTCCGGAAACTACATCGGAGAAGTCGTGCAGGGGCAGGACGGCAGCATGTGGTTCGGCGCCGACAATTATGGCGTCGACCGGATGTATCCCGACGGCCACGTAGTAAATCTGAACCAGCGCAACGGATTGCCCAACCAGGCGGTGTATTCCCTGCTGGTGACGCATGACGGGGCTGTGTGGATTGGCTACCAGCGCGGCACGCTCGCCCGGTATGACAACGGCCACGTCTCGGTCTATCGCGATCCCCAGGCCAACGATGCTTCGCTGAACTCGCTCTATGAAGATCGCGACGGCCATCTCTGGGTGGGGTTCAACCCGAAAGGCGTGGCCGAGTTCGATCACGGGGAGTTTCGGCACATCACCGGCACCGGAATCGTGCGGTGCATCACGCAGTCGCGCGATGGCGCTTTGTGGATGGCCACCGACGGAGATGGCGTGCAGCGCCTCTTTCACGGCCAGATTACCCGCTACACGACGGCGGACGGCCTCCCCACGGATCACTCCCTGTATGTCTACGCCGACCCTGCAGGAGACATATGGGTGGGGCTGGCCAGCGGCGGCCTGAGCCGCATTCGCGACGGCCGCGTCGTTTCCTGGACACCGAACCAGGGCGTGCCGGATACGGCGGTGGGGTCGATTCTGGAAGACGATGGCGGAAATCTGTGGATGGGTGGGAACAACGGCATCTTCCGCATCTCCAAGCAGGAACTGAATCAGACGGCGGGCGTGGCGGGTGCCGGTGTTCACGCAGTCATGTATGGACAGGCGGATGGACTGAAGGTAGCCGAGACGCTGTTCGGCAGCATGCCCTGTGCATGGAAAGCGCGCGACGGGCGGCTGTGGTGGACGACGCTGGCCGGCGCTGCGGTGGTGGATCCTGCCCACATGCCCGTCAACAAAGTGGTGCCGCCGGTTTTGATTGAGCGGGTGGTGGTGAATTCCAAAGTCGTCCCGCTTGAGGACGGCATTCGCGTAGGCCCCAGCCCGGGGAATCTCGAAGTTTCGTTTACCGCGCCCAGCTTCGTCGCGCCGCAGTTCGTGGGTTTTCATTACAAGTTGATTGGCTTTGATCCGGACTGGATCACAGCAGATGCACGCAACGCGCGGTACACAAACCTGCCGGCCGGTCACTACACCTTTGCGGTAGAAGCGGAAAACGCTGATGGGGTTTGGAATCGCCCGGGAGCGACGCTGAGTTTTGTGCTGCGGCCGCCGGTCAGGGAAACTCCGCTGGCCTACGTGCTCTACGCCCTGCTTGTGTTGCTGCTGGCGTGGGGTATCCTGGCTTTTCGGACGCGCAGTCTGACCGTGCGTCATCGCGAACTGGAACGGCTGGTCGCTGAGCGGACCACCCAGGTGGAAGCCGAAAAGGTTGCGCTGGAAGGGGCCCGCCGGGAGTTGCACATCCAGGCGACGCATGATTCCCTCACCGGCCTCTTTAACCACGCGGCCATTTTGGAGCATCTGCAGCGCGAAGTGGCACGCGCCGCGCGCGACGGAGAGCCGCTGGGCGTGATTCTCGCCGACCTGGACAACTTTAAAAACGTGAACGATAACTACGGGCACTTGTGCGGAGACGATGTCCTGCGCGAATCCGCTGCCCGGATAAGCGCAGCCGTGCGCGGGTATGACCTGGTGGGGCGGTACGGCGGCGAGGAGTTCCTGATTCTCTTTCCGGGATGGGATTTTCAGGTGGCGCCGGCGCGGATCGAGGAGCTACTGGATGCGATTCGCTCCCGGCCCTTCCAGATCGACGAAGGCGAGATCCGCCTGACCTGCAGCGTGGGCGTCGCGATGTTCCGGCCGGACAAGGATGCTGAAAGCGTCCGCGAGGTCCTGAGCCGCGCCGATACTGCTTTATATGTTGCGAAGAATTCCGGACGCAATACTGCCAGTTTCGAGGTCCGGCCCGCGGTTTGATCCTGGGACATGCATGTTCGAGGATCCCCCGCGTTCATTCCTCTCGCAAACACGCCTGTGTAGAATGATGCGGATGCCGCGGGGCGGTTGAACCAACCGCCAACATCGCTGCGCAACTCAGGCCACGCAGAGTGTATTCAAAGCTGACACAAACACTGAACGCATCAGTTCAAACCTGGAGGAACCTTTGAAAAGAACCATTGGCACCCTCGCTATCGTCGCCCTCAGCATGTTCGCGCTTCCGAGCTTCGCGCAACGTCCGGCCAGCCATCCAGCCCCTGCGCCCCGGCCAGAAGTCGGCGGTGGGTATATTCCCTCGCACGGTCCGCGCGAACACTCTCCGCTTCCTTCGGGCGGGCAAACGGATCGTCCCGGTCACCCTGCAGCTCCGCACGTGGATGCGAACACCGGCCACTGGGTCGGACATTCCGGCGGCGACGACCAGAATTACCACCTCGATCATCCCTGGGAACACGGGCATTTCCCTGCTCCGGTCGGTCCTGGCCATGTGTGGCGGCTGGGTGGCGGCGGACCCGGACGCTTCTGGTTCGGCGGGTTCTATTTCAACGTCGCGCCCTATGACGTTCAATACTGCGACGGATGGCTGTGGGATTCCGACGACATCATTATTTACGACGATCCGGATCATCCGGGATGGTATCTCGCCTACAACGTGCGCCTTGGGATTTACGTGCACGTGATGTTCCTGGGGAACTAGAACTGAAGGCGGCTGGATGAGTGCACCCTCGTCCAGCCACCGATGCTGCAGTCCTCTGATGATCGAATCCCCCTCCTCGCAGTCCGCCGGTGTTTCGACCGTGGTCCCCATCCTGGCGGTGTCGCGCCTGTGCAAGCAATATGGTGCGACGGTGGCTGTAGCGGACGTGTCGTTTTCAGTGGGCACCCACGAAATCCTTGGCTTGCTGGGCCCGAACGGCGCGGGAAAAACCACAACCATCAACATGATTCTGGGAGTGCTGGAGCCGACCTCCGGCACCATCACGATTGATGGATGCGATCTAGCGCGCCGGCGGCGGCAGGCGCTGGAGAAAACCAACTTCGCGGCAGTCTACGCGCCGCTGCCTGGCAACCTGACCGTCGCGCAGAACCTTCGCATCTTTGGCATGCTGTATGGCGTGCGCGCGCTGGGCGACCGCATGGAAGCAGTGCTGGCCGAGTTCGATTTGCTGCGTTTTCGGAATACGAAATGCGGCGTGCTGTCATCGGGTGAGCAGACGCGCGTAGCGCTGGCCAAGGCCATGCTGAACCTGCCGAGGCTGCTGCTGCTCGACGAGCCAACGGCGTCTCTCGATCCCGCCACAGCGCGGGAGATTCGCGCATCCATTCAGGAATTTGCCCAGCGCACCGGTGTGGGCGTGCTGTGGACCTCGCACAACATGGCTGAAGTGGCGGACGTGTGCCATCGAGTGCTGTTTCTCTCAAAGGGCAAGATTCTGCTCGAAGGCGATCCCCGAACTCTGCCGGCGGGACACGGACATGAGACGCTGGAAGACTTATTTGTGGCGGTTGCGCGTGAGCCATTGACGATTCGGCAGACGGAGGATCGCGCGTGATAGCCTTCTCTCCGCGCCGCACGGCTGCCCTGCTGCTGCGCCAGTTCTATTTGCTGCGCGGGAGCCCGACACGCATTGTGCCGCTGTTTTCGTGGGTGGCCATCGACATTATTTTGTGGGGATTCATCACGAGGTATCTGAATTCTGTGTCCGGAGCGAAATTCAATTTCGTGCCGGCCATGCTTGGCGCGGTGCTGCTGTGGGATTTTATGGCCCGCGTAATGCAGGGAATCACGACGGCGTTTCTCGAAGATGTGTGGTCGCGGAATTTCCTCAACTTGTTCGCGTCGCCGCTGTCCGTCTCAGAATATCTGGGAGGCCTGGTGCTCTCGAGCATCAGCACCAGCCTGATCGGCCTTGTGGTGATGGTGGTACTGGCGACTGTTGCTTTCGGGTTGTCGTTCTTCGTTTACGGGGCCATGCTGGCGGCGTATTTGTTGGTGCTGTTCCTGTTTGGAATCTCGCTGGGTATCTTCGGGAGCGCACTGGTGCTGCGCTTCGGTCCGGCGGCGGAGTGGTTCATCTGGCCGATTCCGGCTTTCATCTCGCCGCTGGCGTGTGTCTTTTATCCGCTGGCAACGCTGCCGGTGTGGATGCAGGGTCTGGCGCGGCTGATTCCAGCGAGTTACGTCTTCGAAGGCATGCGCGGCGTGCTGCACGGGCACGCAGCCGCGGGGACTCCGTTAGCGATTGGCAGTGTTCTGGCACTGGTGTATTTGCTGGTGATGGCGCGGGCTTTCACCAGCGTCTATCGGCACGCCGTCCGGACCGGCCTGATTGCTCGATACAGCGCGGAAACCATCAACTGACGATGGGATTCACCGCAACTCCCTATAATTGAGGAGCGTGCCTGACGGCTGGTTGCGTCCGGAAATCTGCGCAAACCCCAGGTGAGCATCGTTGAAGCCCGTCAAGAGGAACCGCGAAGGCGCGAAAAAGACCAAGCGCAAGGTCCAGGCCAAGCGAAAAGCCATTCTGCGGGGGCACGCTGAGGCGCCGAAGCGGGAGAAAACCCAGCGCGACGATCGCGGACGGAAGGCCATTCGGTCGGAAGGACGCGCCGGAAGCCGGGCCGAAGCTCAGTCCCGGCAGCCTGCCCGGCCCACTCCGCAGACGGGGGACGGGCGACGCCTCGCACGGCCTGAGATTTTGCCGGACCTGGTGGACGAGCACATCCGGGCTGCAAGCGCGCCTGCAGCAAAGGCGACTCCGCGGCCGCAGCGGTCGGGACGCCCGGTTTCCAGCATGGCCGAGACAGCGAAGCAGGCGGTGCTGGCGATTGTGGGACGTCCGAATGTGGGCAAGTCCACTCTCTTCAATCGGCTCACCGGCACACGCCGCGCCATCGTGGGCGATGAGCCGGGGATTACCCGCGATCGCATCTACGGCGAAGTGACGTGGGCGGGACGTACGGCGCGCGTGATCGATACCGGCGGCATTGTTCCCGACGACGAGGCGCTGATTCCGGCTGAGATTTTTCGTCAGGCGCGGTTTGCCTTCGACGAAGCCGACGCCATCGTGATGGTGGTCGATGGGCGAACCGAGCTGGCATCTCCGGATTTGGAGTTGGCCCGCCTGTTGCAGCGGACCGGCAAGCCGCTCTTCCTGGCCGTGAACAAGATTGACGCGGAGAGCATGGCGGCCGCGGCGGAGAATTTCCGGCGTCTCGGCATTCGCAATCTCATCCCCATTTCGGCGGAGCATGGGCTGAACATCGGCGATCTGCTCGACGAAGTCTTCGCCGTGTTTCCACAGGAAGATGAACCCGCTGAGGCCGTTGAGATTCCTGCAGAGGAAGGCCCCGAAGGAGCGCTGCATCGGACGCACGGAGAATTTGAGCAGCACGAAACGCGGGTCGCGATTATCGGACGCCCGAACGTGGGGAAATCAACGCTGCTGAATGCGCTGACTGGAACCACGCGGGCCATCGTCTCACCCGTTGCAGGCACGACGCGGGACGCGGTCGATGAGTTGATGGAGTTCAAGGGCCGCGAGCTGCGCATCATCGACACGGCGGGCATTCGCCGCAAGGGCAAGACGCACCTGATGGCGGAAAAGCTGTCGGTGGTGATGGCGCGGCGGCATTTGGAAAGCGCCGACGTCGCGCTGCTGATGATTGACGCTACCGAGGGCGTAACGGCGTCCGACGCGACCATTGGCGGCTACGTGCACGAGAGCGGCCGCAGCGTGATCATCGTCGTGAACAAATGGGACCTGGTGACGACGGGTCGCACCGACGGTAAGCCTCCCGCAGATCGCGTGATCTTCGAGCGGCAGGCGCGAGCGGTGCTCAAGTATCTGAGCTACGCCCCGGTGGTATTCATCTCTGCTTGGGAAGGCCGCAATGTGACGCGCGTCCTGGACGAGGTGCTGCATGTGGCGACGGAGCGGCGCAAGCGCGTTTCGACGGGGCAGATGAATCGCTTCCTCGACAGGATCGATTTTCAGCGCGCCAGTGTGCCCATGTCGAAGCGGGTACGCATTTACTACATGACGCAGGCCGCGGTGGCGCCGCCGACGTTTGTGCTCTTTACGGATCGCGATGTGAAGCTGCATTTTTCCTTCGAGCGATTTCTGGAAAACCAGATTCGTGAAGCGTTTGGTTTTGCCGGCACACCGATCTGGTTCAAAGTGCGGGCGCGCAACAAATCCGCAAAACCGGATTAAAAGTTCCCACAGGAAAACGTGGCAACGCGCCACCCTCTTTCGCAATCGAACCAGATATAAGGCAACTGAATTCGACCAAGGAGGATGGATGTCCCGTATACGGACAATGCCAACTGCAGCTGCACACAGGCGAGACATCTTCAAAACCCCGCAGACACGCGGGTGGAGGGAAACTCGAGCTGAACAGTTTTCTCCGAGGCCCCTGCTCGAATATGGCACTCACGAGGAGGGCCACCTGAAATGGTGTGGGCTCTTTTATGGAGGCGAATTCAGGGCGGGCTAAGAAGCTTCCAGGGCTGAGACGCTGAGGCGGCAGGCCGCTGGGAGCCAACAGCAGGTGAGATTGCCCTGCTGATCCAATTTTGACCCGGGACGACGTGCACATCCGGCGAACCACTTCGCTGGATATTTTCACGAATCGACCGGGCCACAACGGTGCAAACCGGGGCGAGCTGTTCGGAAACGGACAGCTCGCTTTTTCGTCTGTCAGCAGTTCTCTGCCCGCCCCGAACCGGGCTGCCCCAAACTCCGTATCTTCACCATGTTCTGAACGATTTGCTGCGATTCCTGAAGCGTGCACGGTGGGTCCTGAATCCAATGAGCCAACTTCAGAATCATCACGCTGCTGCTGTATCGTTGAGTGTTCCTCTCTTTTGATGACATTGGCCGTATCCGACTGTCTGTTTCCCGAGGTTTTGGTTCGTGAAAATGCGTAGACTTCTACCCACTTCTATTGCTGCGTTGCTGATGGCGGGCGGGATTGCCGGCTGCAACAAGGCGTCGGCGCCGCCGCCGGGTCCGGCGATGCAGGCCATGCCGGTGCAGACCATGACGGTTGCTTCGGCTCCGGTTCCGCAGAGCGATGAATATGTGGCGACCATCAAGTCGCGCCGCTCGGCGACCATCAATCCGCAGGTCGATGGCAACCTGACCAGCATTCTGGTGCATTCCGGCGAACACGTGACGGCTGGCCAGGTGCTGATGCAGATTGACCCCGCGAAGCAGGAAGCCACGCTGGCTTCGCAGGCCGCGACGGAGCAGCAGAAGCGCGCCGTCTATCAATACAACCAACTGCAGGTGGATCGGCAGCGGAAGCTTTTCGCCGACGGCGTCATCAGCAAAGATGCGCTGGATCAGGCGGAGCAGGCCTACGCGAACTCCAAGGCGGATTTCGATTCGTCGACAGCATCGCGGCAGGAACAGGAGAAGCAGCTGGGCTACTACCGGATCACGGCGCCGCTTTCCGGTGTTGTCGGCGATATTCCGGTGCACGTGGGCGATTACGTTTCGTCGACGACCATGCTGACGACGGTGGATGAGAACCAGGACCTCGAGGCGTATATCTACATCCCCACCGAGCGCGCGGCAGCGGTGCGCAATGGGTTGGGCGTCGAGATTCTCGACAACAGCGGCAATCCCATCGAGAACACGTCGATCGATTTTGTTTCGCCGGAAGTGGACAACGGGCTGCAGGGAATCCTGGTCAAGGCACCGGTGCGCTCATTGACCGTGCGCAATGCCCAGCTGGTGAAGGCGCGCGTCGTGTGGGGCGTGAGCCCGAGGGCAGTGGTTCCAGTGCTGGCGGTGACGCGCCTGGGCGGACAGGCCTTCGTATTTGTGGCGCAAAGCGCGGGCGGCGGCAAGTTTATCGCGCACCAGCAGGCCATCACCCTGGGCGACACCATCGGCAACAATTACGCCGTGTTGAGCGGACTGGCCAATGGGGACAAGGTGATCATCTCGGGCACACAGTTCCTGATGGACAGCATGCCGGTCATTCCACTGCCAAGCGGACCACCGC